>Ga0179593_1567383_pt1 | contig 11618 bp, 13 predicted proteins | sample CZODoug2_1_08_16_FD_185931 | JGI IMG/M metagenome (GOLD analysis project Ga0179593, IMG submission 185931) | Vadose zone soil fungal communities from Angelo Coast Range Reserve, California, USA - CZODoug2_1_08_16fungal (PacBio error correction) | ecosystem: Environmental > Terrestrial > Soil >...
GGTGAGGGGAACTCCGGGAGAACTCTCTGGTCCGGAATGTCCAGATCTCGACAGAGAATCATGCTCGGGGAAGTCGAACTAATAAGGGACCCATCGCAACAACTACCGTGAACGGTAGGGAAGTAAGGAAGGATAGCATGAATTAGACAAAATTCTTATCAGATGTAGGCAAGTATCCTGAAGTTTCCCAACGGGATTAAAAGATGCGCCTCGGGACGGCTTCTCTCCGAAATCCTGGGCGAGTCGTGGACTAAACAGCACAAAGACTCCCCTCCAGGAAAGGGGAAGGAACCCTTCTTCACAATTGGAGAAATCTTAAGAGTTGCAAGGGGCAGATAGCGCTTCCCGATTTGGGGTGCCCTTCTGAGGGGACCAGGCTCACACATCGAGCTGAAAAAGGAAAAAATGCGAACGACTGCCCAACACTCCTTCTTCTAGGAGGAGAAAAACTCACAACTGGCCAAAGGAAAACGGAGGTCCACGGAGAGGAGTGCTGACTGGAAAGCGAGGTTTGATGCGATGGGAAATGCAACCTTGTTTGGGGGGCAGGGGCTCGATCGTTGTGAAGAAAGCAAAGGGAGGTGCGCGCGACGAGTTCTGTGCGAATTGGAGACATGGGCGAGAAAAAATCGACGCCATCTATTAGCGGGCGCGCAGCAAGAAAAGGAAAAAAAAAGGGAGCCTAAATTCCGACCGAAAGACCAAATCAAGCCCTGACACCAAACGCGACTTGTCATACGAAAAAAAATCTTACTTTAGGAAGTCTTCTGCCAGGGGCGCAAAAGCGAGCAGTCAAAGAAGGGAACTGGAAGCGCCAGGTCAGGGCATGGTAGAACCGGGCCTACGTGTTTCCCTCTCAAGAACGGGACAACCGCGCCCGAGAAGAGCTTGTAAATAAAGGGAAAAGTTCGCAGGGCATCGACTCTGACAAGGAAAACGAAGGATACTGGCTTTCGGGTGTCGGAGTTGAAGAAAGGGACGTGAAAAGTCGGTGCGGTATGACGGGCCTGGAATTTTATCGAAGAGAGCGTCTAGATAAAATGTCGCACGCCGCGGGATATTCTAGGTAATAAGGGCCCAATTCTCTTAAGAGTCTCTCGGGAGGGGAAGAACGATGGAGGGTGTGATCGGAAGAAACGCTGCAAAGATCGCCTTGATAGAGGAAAAAAAAAAAGGTGGGTGGTGGGGGAGGAAAGTAGGGGGAGACAGCCCCCTCGGGTTGGCTCTGGGACTTCGGCTGTTTCTTCGAGCGGGACAAGGAGGGGGTAAATCGAATTTCGGGGAAGGGTAAACGCCAAAAGCCGGAAGAGGGCCAGAAAAGGCTGGGGGGGGGGGGATTGGATGCCCTGCCCAGCCGTGGGAAGAACGCCATCACAAAACTTGAAGAAGAGGGCACGTTCGGAGTCTTGCGTGGGGAAAGCGAAAGCGCTTAAAATTGGCCAGAGGAAAAAGAGACTAGCTCAGAGTCGCCGCCGAAACTCCCGATCAAAAAAATTTCAGGGACAGACGAAGGGGAAATCGAACGCGAAAGGAAAGCATGAAGACGCGCAAGGAAGAGGTGCCGATGCCTGTTTATCCAAGGATGCAGCGGCAAAGCTCTCCCCTCCAGGAAACAAGGGGCGAGCGGCGAAAACGGGGTTCCCGAAAAAAAATAAAAAAGGAAAGGGCGGCAAGGCGATCTGGGAGAAGCACCAAGGAAGAGAGAAGCGAAATCTCGCTTCTCAAATCGCATGGTGACAGGGGGCGCGGAAAGAAGGACCTCCCAAATTGGGGGAAAAAATGTGAGAGACGTGCCGGAGGAAAAAAAGACGCAAAATCGCCCTGAGAGCGAACCCCGCAAAACAAATCTCGAGCTGCACAAAGTAAAAAAAAGAGTATTTCTCGAGAGGGGTGGGAAAGTGTAATTGGGGGGGGGGGTAGATAAAGGCGAGACTTCGCTAGACCAAAAAGGAAGTGCAACTCGGTCAACGGGAGGGAAAAGAGACGTGAAAATGCACAGGGTTCGAGTCAAGAGTGATTGTGACTTAGAGGACAAGGGCACCAAAAAAACACCCTACAGGGACCCTCGAGTCATTGCCGGTTTACAAGTCGACTTCGACGTTAAAGGCCGGACCCTCCCGAGAAGACGGTAAGAACCAATCTAAATGAAGGACAAGCAAGTTTCATCCCTCAGCCTCAGCTGCCGGACCTACCGACGTGCTGAATTGAGGTCGGAAGTCGAGAGGAGGGGAACAGGGGTAGGATATCATTAAAAGCTAAACCACTAAAGACGAGAGCCAGGACGAAGACGAGCAGTGCAAAATCAGAACGACGCCGGCCTTATCGGGATCGAAAGAAGAAAAACGCAGGAATCAAAAAGTCGGAACGCGAGAAGAAGGGCCGCCGCATCGCCGAAGAACTTCCTTATCAAAACAAACCGCTAAAAGCCGAATGACGATCAAAGCGGCAAGGCTGAAGAGCAAAAAAACCAAGCCCAGAACAAGAGAGGAAAGGCTGTCTGGGATGGGAGAGGCGAGGGCCACAGGATATGGCGGGCTCGACACCAGGGGAGAAAGACGGATCAAAGGCCATCATGGAATCGGGAACGCAACTGCGCCATTACGGAAGCCGGGAGACTTCGTACGACAAGCTATCGGAGGGTAGGCGATTTCATGACTGAGCTCGGCTCGGTGTCGAAGCAACTATTGGAGAATTCGATAAGAAAAGATCGGAGAGGTGTACGGAAAAGTCTCGCTCCAGAACAAAGCTCGCCAAAACGACGTGGGCGCGAACCAGGCGAGACACAGGATCGAAAAAAGCATCAACCGTGAAGACGCATCAGCACGCCGAAATACAGAGGCTTCGAAAAAAGGAACAAGTAACTCCGAGGAAGCCGTTGAGAAAGCCGGGCCACTGTGAATCATTACAAGGAGGGCGCCAGGGAAAGAACTCCCAGCTGCATGGAGCGTGTTACGCTGGCTAAAGAGCGACAAAACAGGGTTAAAAAGACCGGGCGACATCCATCCCTGGACAAGGGTTGACGAAAACTTGTAGCTGGTGCTCGGGGCTGGGAGAAGAGATAGACGTCTCACTGTTTTTAGTCAGGGGCCGAACGAAGTCGGTATGAAGAGCAGTTGAAGCCTTTTAAAGGAAAAGATACGCGACGCCGAAAGGAGGGAATAGAAGGCATGAAGGCCGATCTCACGGCTGCGTAAGGTTGATGGCGAGGGAGGGCGGCGAGTGATGTTAAGAAAAGAAGCAACGATACTGCGGCACCCGAGAAGATCGTCGTCTACAAAACCCTGCAGCGCTTTGGAAAAGCGAGACCGAAAACAAAAAGAAACCAGGCGTCATATTTAGTGGATTGTTGGCCTGAACGGCCTCCGAGGAAGCGGGCGCAGCAGGGCTTGCGTCAAAAAAAAGAACCGAGCGCCTATCGCTAAAGGTCAGTGTGGAGAGTGAAATAGCTAAAAAAGAAGACAACGCTCCTGAGGAGAGAAGTATCGAAAAAACAGCGCAAGCACGTAAATCCCTGAAGGATCGGCTCTAAAGGAATCTCAAAAAAACCTGATGGGGAGGAAGAAAGAAGATGATTCTACTTCGAGGGGGATGAGGCCGTGCCGATCTACGGAAGTGGCAGGGATCATAGGGAGGCGATACACTCGAGCGCGTAGGAGAAGTCAAAAAAAAAAAAGGGCGAGCACCACCATATCGATTCAAGAGAAAAAAGGGTAGTCACCGGCGAGCTTCGGCGCACAAGGACCAAGCCGCCGGGACCGCCGTTAGGAAGGACAGGCCGGGAGGACACAATCCAATTGAAAGGCAATGTGGCGTCGCCCTTGCTAAAAGGAAAGAAGTGGAATTCTTAGACAGACAAGGAGGGGGCTTTGCGCCGGAACTCGAATCAGCGAAAGGAAAAACTGAAAACTCCGACGCCGCCTCGCACAAAAAAAAACGTATCCTCCGGGAAGAAGACGCTTCGCCCGATCCTTCGGTCAGAAGGGGTCGACGAAGTGACCGTTTTTCCAAAATTCCGCAGAAGGCCTAGAGAAAGGTCTTCGCGACAATGAGGACTAAGCGGGTCCTTCAAGAAGACACAGGCCCTCGAGGAACCCAGGAAGTTGGGCACAAAAAAACCGGGCCATTGGAGAGAGGTCGTTTCCCCGGCCAGATCGAAAGAGTGGTTCAGAGGAAAGGTCTACCATCGGCTATGAGAGAAAGAAGCGAAAGGGAAAGGAGAAGGGGGACCCTCACCCGCTCTAGATGACGGTCAACAGCTACGGAACGAAAAAAGCCTATGGGGATGAGGAACCAAGCCTTTATCGTCAGCTATAGGGAAGTCGCTTGGAAGGTGCCGGGACAACGTAGGGCTCGAGCGTGGATCAGTGGATGACGAGGGTGGGGGTGCGGGGGAGAGCTACCAACCTATTCGGGGGGGGGGGGCGGAGCTTTGGAGCTCCTGGGGCCGAGAAACCTCAAAGAGACGCAGTCCCTCTTAAAAGCGGATAAGGCGTGCCGATGACCCCGAAAGAAGACCCCCTTAGAAAGAACGCCTAAGCATTAAATACCAATCTACAGGTAGATTGGTCTACGAAGCAGCTTGACGTTGACTGAAGTAATAGAGGGCAAAAACTCGATCCCAGCTGAGAGGCCTTTAGCAAGAAGGGACAGAGTTGAAAAGAAAAAAATTGAAATTGCCCTCGCCGACAGGTGAAAATCCCACCACATACGAGGTTTTGGGGGAAGTCAAGGGAGGGTACCATTTTCGAAGAGGGACAAAGAGTCATCGGGACGGGAGGTATGACGAATCGTAATCGGCGTTCCGGGTTAGGTAGGTGATAAGACGGTCGAGGGAGGAAAGGAAGGGGGGGGCAGGAGCAGTTGCCTCCTTTTCGGACGTGGAGCTCGCCCCGAGAAGAGGTCGCGGAAATCACGCGGGATTCAAGATGTTGCCCATGAAGCGTCTTCTCCGGGCTATCGCGGTAGGGCCGCCGAGAGGAGTCCCCAAAGAGGGGAATCTCAGGGAGACCATAACTAATCCCTTCTCAAGGGGGGAGTTGTCTGGGGGGGGAAGCCCCAGCTTGTTCGCATGGGGAATGGATCCGGCCCGCGGGGGTCTGAGGGAGGGAAGGGGTATCTTTCCACCGAGAAAGCGGAAATCGAAGAAACCAAGGGAATTCTAGCCTCCTCAGTCTGGAGTGTGTTACTGTTTGGAATGAGAAGGGAGACGCCAAAATGGGGGGGTTGGGGGGGGGGGGGGGGGGGGGGGGGTGTGTGGGGGCTTAACCCGATTGGGGAAAGAGGAAAAAGGCATTGTCACTAAAGTCTTGCTGGTCAACGGGGAGGAGAGAAAGGGCGCTATGAAAGAGGACTACTATTTAAGATCGAGGAAGGAGGTCCCTCCATTCCGCGGTCTGGGCCGAAGGGAAACAATCGACCGCGCCCCTTGCCAATACTTGGGGTTGGAATAATGAGGCGAAGGAATAGTCCATCGTTTCGGAGTAACTTTGGGGGCGAGGTCGAGGCACGGGCCGGGACCCGCCGCCCGCGCCAGGGGATTTGGGAAAAACCGTCTGGAATCGTCCATCCTCGCAAAAGGTCAAGACTGAGAGGGGAAAGGGGGAATCAGTAGAGCTAGCAGTCTAACAACAAAACACGGACTAGGAAGAGAGCGCCAGAGGTACGGGGCCTGGCCAAAAATGATTGTAAAAGGGCGACGAACTAACCGTAAGAAGAAGGAGGAAAAATTGGCAGGACTGGCCTTCTTGGTCCTCCTTATGGAACCACGCGCCAAAGCAAACAAATCAGCTACCGCCAGAAGGGGCCTGTCGATAAGAAAAAAAACAGGAGCGGCTCTTTCTGGGAAAGGTCACCATCGTTTGAGGAAGAACAGAAACAAGACCAAAAGAGGGTTCAAGATATGCGGCAAATTAAGAGGCGCTCGGTGAAAGAAGAAACGAGGAAAGGGAGAAATTCAAGGGGATGCTGGGAAGGGACAGTCTTTTCTTTCAATTCCAAAAACGCACCTACAACTGGAGAGGCCCTAATACACAGCAGTGGGAGTCGGTAGAACTGAGCGAAGGTGAGAGCTTGAAGGGAGCATGTCCTCTCTACAACAAGAAAAAAAAAAAAGATCGGCCGCAGCAAGGAACAGCGGGGCTGATAGAAAAATCATCATCATCGGGGAAAGAAAGAAACCAAAGGAAGGATGAAGGAATGGAGAATCCTTAAGAAGGGGAGAGAGAAGGGGGCTAGAACACCTGAAAGAGGAGGAAACTACATCTATACCAGGAAAACCTTCATTGGGAAACATCATGAATCGAGATAAGACGCGGCGCGCCGCTCTTATCGGGACAGAGATGACGGGGGACCAGGAGGGACACCATTCCATTAAAAAAAGGCACGATCCAAGAAGCAACTAAAACCTGGGAATAAAGGAGTCGATAAGTCAAGACTGAAGAGGGTCTCCAAAACAAAATTGAAGAAGAGCGGCGCGTTTCTTTTCTTGGAAACGAGAGAAAAAGCGATTGAAACAAGGTGAGGGGTCGACAAAATGGGCGGCGTCATTAACAGCCAGCGGGAGATCGAGTTAAGCAGACCAGGGAAGGAAGCGGACGGAAAGGAAAAAAAAAAAAACGTACGAAAGGGGATCTCTTTTTCTGCAAAGGCTGGATAGGCGAGTCATGAGGGAAGGCTCGGCAGGAGGTTTCATGACAAGAGGCGCGCGCCTTCTCTAGAGGGGCGGAGGGGGGCTGAAGTCTCGCAAAAAAGCGAGAAACCGATGAGTTTTTCTCTAAAAAACAGACTTTAGAACACAACGAAGAAGGCGACGGACGCCATCCACAACACGGGGGTGCGACGCATCCCAGAAAATAGCTGAGCTAAGGCGGAAGGCACTCCTCCTCGAAGAAAGAGAAACGGGAAAAGAAATTGAAGAAAAAGGGAGAGGCGGGAAGGGACTGCATTCGCAAACAGGCCTCCGCTTCGGGAGATAGGAATTAGTGAAGGGAATCGGAAAAGCCTCTATGAAAAAAAAGGCACAAGATAAGTGGGCCAAGTACAGAACAAAGGACGGGAAGGGGGCAGCGGTTCTGGGATGGGCGTCCTCACTAGCTTGAGGCGGCGAGAAAAAAAGAGGGTATGCAACCTAGTTGACATCCCAGATGGGGGGAAAAAAACCGTCGACGAAGAGGGAGAAAGGATCGAAGAAGAGAAAAGCCGAAGAGAGAACGTGTAACAGGAGCGTTGGAAAAAATGTCTGTGAGAGGGGCGTGCATTCAAGAGAGCTACTTCCTATATCTCCAAATAAAAATCGTCTACGAAAAAGGAACTAAGAGGTTTGAAGACTAAAGCGCCGAGAACCAGGCGGAATGGTTCAGTGAATGTGGCGAAGCATGAAAAAGCCGGCAAAAAACGGGGGGCGCAATCAAGAGGGCGGGGTTAGCCTAATCCTCGGCCTCGAGGAAAATCCTATATGTGGTGGAAGGTATCCTCGTTGCTAAAGAAAAAAAGACGCAGAAATGGAGCGAGACAGGTATCAACGAAGGAGCGCAAAAGTCTGAGGGGAGGCGAAATCGGAGAGAGAATAAAAAAGATCTGCAACAACACTATTGGGAGGAAGATATTGATTAAGGTTGAAGAGAGAGACGAGACAACAGACGTTGCTGGGACGATAAGAGTGAGGGACGATTGCGCGTAACAGGGGGAGAGGAAGACGCAAAGGCTAACGACAAAAATATCTGATTCTAAGGCTAGATCGATCGGAAGAACACAGGAAAGAAGCAAATTGCGTCCTAAGGAAGAACGGATGCGCCGTTCCGTCACGAACGAGGGTAGCGAGGGAGAAAAAAGTCGATGAAAAAGAGGAGGAAGTGGAAATGTCTTATACTCTATATAGAAAGGACTCAGATAACGAAAGGAAGGCCCCGGCTCGGACATAAAGAGAACGACGGTCCCTCTCACGAAATGAGCCAGTGAAACTAGCTAAAAAACGCCATGCCTCTACGAAGAAGTAAGAACGTAGAGGAAATGGAAGTTTTCAAAGTGTCAACAGACCGGCAAACTAGAGGAGAGGGATAGAAATGTCGTTCTCTCACTAAAATCCGAGTCGGACGGAAAAGTAAGACCAGCTACCCAGATAAAAAGCCGTTTCAAGAACAATGATGCCCAAACGAAAAGAAAGCGAGGTTGAAAAAAGGCAGATCTGGCTTCCAGATTTGGGTAGATCACGTAGAAAAAAAACTAACCAAGAGGAGAAATTGGCGGATAATCAAACTGCCAGATTCTACTGGGGGAAATCAAATCTTTCACAGATGGCAACTACGCAAACGGAGTAGAAGCTGCGTGCGAAAAAGAAGGGTATCTCTATAGTGAGAAGGGAGGGGAGATGCGTTAGACGGGGGAGGATGAGGATAGTGGTCGTTAGAATCCCTGTTTGGCGGGGAAAACGGAGGTGAGAAGGCTCAGAAATTGTACCAACTGGACGAGGAGACGGGGAAGCAAATCAAAAAAGAATCGGGAAGGAAAGAATGCGGCAAAAGGAACCCAAACTAGAATTCCGAAATAAAAGCCATCAAAAAAGAAAAAGCGGGACGCGCGCTGGGATCAGAAGAAGGACATGGCGAGTTGAACTTTCAAGTAAGGGGAAAGCCAGCGGGGGGCAACGCGGGGGCCTTTTAATCCTAATTGCTGCGAGAAACCGAAGGGAAAGATGGGCCCTCAAATCTCGGAATAAAAAAAAACCAGCGGGGGAAGCTTGGGGGCGACAAAAGGGGGAAGGGAAAAAGTGTGGGAAAAATCAGTCAGATCAAAGGGGGAGGACGCCCGTAAATTTGGAAGTTCGAAGAGGGGGGTAAGAAGGGAGGGCGGGGAAAGGCGGGCCGAAGAGTAACTTGTTGATCGAGCGATTCGAGAAAAGAATGTAGCCAGCCGATGAAAAGAGAGGCGATTTATGTGGAAACAGAGGGGAAGTCGGAATGAGAGTGGCCGAAGTTGGGAAAAATGTTCTCTATCCAAATGCGAAGATAGACCCTTGAGACCAGAAAAGAAAAAGATGGGTAGGAAAGAGGGGCCGCTGAGCTGAGGATCAGCCCCAGAGGGGGGGCGCAAACGGGACGAGCGGTGGTGGCGGAGGAGAGCGTTACATTCAGAAGAGAAGAGACTGTTCGACGAAAGGGACAAAGAGATCAGGAGGGGGGGGGAAGAGACAGCTGTTGTGTGGATCTGGAAAGGAAAAAAGTCTTACCGGGGCACGTCACCCTCCATCTTTGGAAAAGTCACAAATTCCGGTGGCCTAGTTCGCTAGGAGTGCTTGTGACACCATCTAGCGCCAAGGACAATCTGAAGAAAGAAAGGGCGGTTCAAGAGTCGCTCGAGCTCAAAAAAAAAGCACAGAAGTTTCTTGTGGAACGTGAAAATGAAGAGCCGAAAAGTCGGGCCGGCTCGCCTGAGAGTGGTTGGCTAGGAGTGACCTTCGTGGGGGAGGAGATTCGCGAACCAGGAAGAAAGCCCGAGGCCAGTCACCATTGCCAGGTTGAAGAAGGCGTCAGGGGCGGAAGTCCGCCACTGAACTCAGTCTCTGTCAAGGCGAGGGAGAAAGAAAGGCAGCATCACAACAACAAGAGGAAAAAAGAAGAGTCGAATATCAGAACTGGACCTCGAAATGACCGGGGGCGCGCTACTTTCTAATCAGGCTCTGCAAAAAAGGGTATGGACTGAGGAGAGGGCGCTTGCGTCGGGCGCGGCCGCTCACGCAAGATGCGAAAACTAAGACTCTGCCACCATCTGTCGCGATCCCAGACGAGGGGAAGGTCATGTCACAGAAAAAAAAAGGGGATTTGGGGGAGGGAGCTCTCGGCGATCTTGAAGAGGACTAGACCATAGTTGCGAAAATGAGCGCGTCGAGGGGGGAGGAACTAATCTCTCACGGTGAAAAAATGCAGGGTAAAGATGGGGGAAAAAAGGGGGCTTTCATAACCGGCGAGCATTACAACAACTGAAAAACCAAAAAGCCTGGGAAGGGGGAAAGAGAAAAATTGGAACGGGGCACGTTCTCGAACGCGCCTGTTCCGCGCTTAACATGGTAAAAGAAAAGACGTCCACCAACTCTACAGCGCATGGAAACAAATGGGGCTGAGATACTCCATAAGGACATGCAACGGGCTGGAAGGATGTACAAATGCGGTTCTATCTTGGAGGGATATCGAGAGAAAAAAGAAAAGCCACGACGGGGAAAAAATAAAGAGATCCCCTGAAGATACTCAGGAAGGGGCAAAATCAGTGACTACCGCAGGAGCGCCGAGACACGTTATGCTATAGTCGGGAAGAAAAAGTAAGGGCACGGATGAAAGGAAAAAGACAGCTACAGAGGGGGGGGGGAAGGGGAAGAAAGGAATGAGCAAAACTACAACAACGTAAAAGACTGAAGTACTAAGAGATCCCCGTCGCCGACTGAAAGCTTCCGAACGGTCAACACCAAAAAGCGCGAGGGGGAGGGAGGGGAAAAAGGTCCCTCGATAGAGAGGGGGACACCGACGGGTAGGAGGGTAACGGACCACAGGTGAGGAAGAGCGACAGATGGAGATCGAGTTTTTCAGCTACAATTGTCCTCAGAGGCGAGAAACCGAGAAGTATCGTAGTAAGAAAGAAGGAGCTCTGGTTGTCCATTTCAGTGGAGAAGGATGGATTGGGATAAGCGACAAGAATTCAGGGGCGGCACGCATGCGCGCAAAAAAGAGCTAATATATCTTGAAAGTCGCGCTCCTCGATATGAAAGGGGAGCAAAAATAGAGGGAAACAAAAAAGGGGGGGCATCGAAAGGAAAAAACAAAGATAAACGCCCCTCGAGATGACAACTCCATCAAACGTTGTACTCTCAAAGGAAGGGAAGGAACTAGAGAGGGGCGAAAAAAAGGCGGGGGGAAGTCACGGACCTCAAGAGATAGGAGGGGGGAATCGCCGCTGGCCGCATGATCGAGGCGCGAATCTGGAAGTAAATGCTTAGGACACAGTTCTGAGGAGAAGGGGTTCGCTTTTGGGGGAAAGGAGGAGAGAGGAAAAAAGGACTTTACCTCTATATGAGGGGGGCAAAACTACGAGAGGCCGACTGGGGGAAGGCACCGGGCTTTCTCGGGGGGCAGGAAGGGGGAGGAAACGACTTAGAAAGAAGAGGTGGAGGGGCGCAAGAAAGGGTCGGGAAGAGGGACTCGAGTCCTCGTAGTTGGAGGACGATTTGGGGAAAAAAAGTAAACCTGCAACCGAATCCGGAATTCTTCGAAGGCAGCGAGTGAGAGGAACCTTCACTCTTCTTTTACAGTGTTCGACTTATCCGGACAGGGGGAATGTGAAAGAAGCAGGCGGGTCAGAGTCTAGATAGATTCACAGAAAATCCTACGAAAACCGGCAAAGGAAGAACGGAAGCCGTTCGACTCAAAAATAAGGAGGAATTTTGAAAGGGGGAATACGCCCGAATTCCTACGGGCAACGAAAACGTCGCAAGCTTCTGTAGGGGAGGAAAAAAGGAAGGCGCTGAGAAGATATGGTGGGTGCGCAAGTATCCAGGTCTCCTTTCCTGCTACAGAGAGAATTTATCGCAAAAAAAGGAGGCACTTCTAGGGGCTCGATCAGGAGAGGGGGAGGGA
>Ga0179593_1601498_pt1 | contig 11618 bp, 13 predicted proteins | sample CZODoug2_1_08_16_FD_185931 | JGI IMG/M metagenome (GOLD analysis project Ga0179593, IMG submission 185931) | Vadose zone soil fungal communities from Angelo Coast Range Reserve, California, USA - CZODoug2_1_08_16fungal (PacBio error correction) | ecosystem: Environmental > Terrestrial > Soil >...
GAAGAAGATTCTTCACTTTCCATTCCCTCAAGAAAGAAAGAGAAGAGGGGAAGGGCGTTATCCTTTCAATTTCGCCTCTCGTAAGTCCCTGATCCGTTTCACCATCGCTCCGAGAAGAGGGGAGGAAAGGCTAACCTTTATCTTATCTGTGAGAGGAGAAAGATAGTGGGCAAGAACCGGAAACTCTTCCGTGCCGACAGCGCCTACCAAATGCCGAGCCGAGAGAACTACTCTCCTATTATCTTGATTCAGGAAAAAGGAAAAAGACTCGACTGGTTCAAAGAAAGCTGCTGGAGTAGTCACCACCAGACCACGCTTACTGTTCGAAAGGAAGGAAAAGAAGAAACTCTCACATCTCAAAAAGGAGATCGGGTGACGAACGCCCGGGCAACATTTCGTTGAATGCTTACTCTGATTCGGGAAAAAAAAGAAGAGTAAAGGAGCACCGACGGGCGGACCGGAGGTGAAGTCGAACCGCAGCCGTCCTGCGCGAGTCTCAGAGCCGTCGGCGGCCCGCCGTACTCGCCCAGTGCGCCCGACGGAAAAGGGGGGAAAAAGGAGGCCGGGGGGGTGTGCTAACTTATATTAAAATGATCTCCTCGTGCGCGGGGGTTTTTTGGCAAAGGTTACCCACGAGAGGGACCGCTTGACCACGCCCGATGCCAAAACCGGCGACTGCACGTCCGTAATCTAACTCGTGCCTCCTAACCTCCGGAGGAGAGCTCCACCCCAAGCCACAACGCCGGCGGCGGCCAGAGGCCGGGAACTCTGCGTAGAACTGGGTTTCTGTCGAGGACGAAACTCGGCCTGGGTGCCCGAAAAAAAGGCGACCTGCGCGAAGGGCCACAAAAAGGGCACCGTGGCGTCTCTGTGGATCTTGGGAAAGGGGGAGTGGCCCGGACCGTTCCATCAGCGAGGCGAAACGGGAAAGTCTTCTCTCTATCGCGTCAATGGGGGGGGGGGGGACGATTCCGCTGCTCTTTCGTAAGGGGAAACAACTCCCCGTCACGGCCAAGAAAAAGACGGGTGAATCGATGGGTGAACCGGAGGGGGGGGAGTGAAGGCTTAATGCCTGGTCCCAAAAGCGACGCTTGACCACCCGAAAAGCGGCTTCGAAGTAGAGGGGAAAACGGTGGAAAGGGTTTACAGTAACTCCGCTCTTCCTCGTCGATGAAAAAGAGGCCGGTGCGCAGCTCAGGGAACTGCTCCGCCAGAGGAGACACGGTGGCCAGTCGTGAAGAAAAAGAGGGGACCGAACGCGCTGGCCGCCAAAAAGGGAGGCGCGTCGCGGCAGGATATGCGGCGGAGCAAGAAGGGCCCGTCCTCACTCCCGTGAGAAAAGAATACCGATTGTGCGGACTTGTTAGCGACCAAGAAAAGTCCACGGTAGAAAACCTGCTGCTCTGGGCCAAAGAAGGAGAGGTCGAGCAACCTTCCACAAAGGGGGGAGGGGGTTGTCACGAGTATTATGGCCGCCATCCGCGAAATCCCGGTTTCGATATTGCGAGGGGGGAAAGACGCCGAGGATCGGCCCGAAAAAATTGAATGCACCTTCTCCCCGTGATGTACTGCATGAGAAAAAATGTAGCGGCCTCATCCGCGATCGGGAAGAGAAAAAAAATAAAAAGAATGACCCGTTCTTAGAGAGAAAAAAGGAGGGGCCGCACGGTCCGGAACAAAAAAAGACGCCATGCCGCGGCGCTGGATCAGGAGCGAAAAAAAAGGGGAAGCCACAGCCGGAACGCCTCATCGGAGAGGGGGGGGGGAAAAACGTGGGCCACAGCCGGTCCTCGGCAAAAAAAAGAGCCGACCGGGTGACAATGTCCCAGGCGAAAGGGGAGGAGGGGAAGGGGACCGACCTAGAAGTTCCCAGAAGAGAAAGAAAATCCGGGGTCTTGCCCCCTTCCTCGATGTCGGGCGGAAGAAAAAGAAGGACCTGAACTGCGGCGACTGCTGGCCGAGGAAGTAAGAGCAGGGAAAAGGGGAGAAGCAAGCGTGTGTTCCTCGGCTATCGAGCTGACGGGGGGAAAGGGGGGGGGCTCCTCGAATCGTCAGGAAGCGCGGGCGATCTCGGCCTAATCGATATAAAAAGAGAGAGATTCGGCAGATATCTCCCTCCGCTTCCTGACGGAGGGCGGGAGAAGGAAAAGGGAAGAGTCCATCCTTATCTCCGATTACCCACGAGGGAGAAAACGGGGCATCCATTCAAGCCGTACTTCCTCGGCCAGAAGGAGAAAAAGACACCACTTCCATAATTTCTTCAGGACGCCCGAAAGAGGAGGAAGGGAAAAAAAACACCCCTCATGGGAGGTCTTCCAGATGCTGGGGAACTTCGATGACTACTTCAATTCCCAGGAGAGAAAAGAGGAAGGGGAATTCTCACCCGGTAGGGAGAGTGGTCAGGTTGTCCGAGGCCGGAGGAAAAAAAGGTGTTCCAACAAGGGAAGGAAGGCGTTCCTTCGGGAGGAAAAAGGGTGGGGGGGAGGTGCCCTATATCAGGGAGAAAAGACACTACTTTTCCCTTGGCGTTAAAGGAAAGGAAAAGATATACTACTACCTGCTTTAAAGAGGGGGAGGGAGGATCAGGATGATTACCGCTACCTTGAGGATGGAAAGGGAAGATCCGGTGCGGAAGGTGAAGGAAAAAGGGAGAAGAGGAGACTTCCCTCTCTCAATATCACAAGAAAAATGGAAACTTTACGTGATGGCGGCCAGAATGAGGGAGAAGGAAGATCAGAACAACCATTTTTCATGTGAGAGAAAGGAGGGTGTGACTCTATCATCTGTAAGGGAAGGGAACCGGAGGAGAGTGGTCTCTTACCACTGAAGAGGGGATGGTCGCCTACGGTGGTGCTGCCAGGGGAATCGGGGGATACGTGCTCCTCCGCATCCTGCGCCGAAGCCGAAGAAAAAGAAGGACTGCCAGCTCGTGCTTCGGCGACGAGAGGGAGAAGAGAAAGGAGAGGAGAAATGTGCTGAGCAGTCCCTGAAGGAGAAACACGCGGCATCGAAACGGCGGCAAGAGGCGGCGTTCTGAAAAAGAAAAAAAGGAAGAGAAGACTTCTACGCCGCTGTACGGCGAGGGAAGTGGGAAAGGATCCCGCGACACTGAGGAATTCCATCTTTCACTACAACATAAGGGGGAGGAGGGGGGGAGAAAAATGGATATTGCCCGCTAGCAGGGCTTGGGCCGTAGAAGGGGGGGTTGTCCTCAGTCTCATGGGGGAAGAAAGGGAAAAAAGGGGGGAAAAACATTACTCTATCTATAAGAGAAAAGGGGAAAACTCAGGTTCGCCGCGCGGGAGAAAGGAGGGTTCCAATCACCTTCATCGGGGAGAAAAAAAAAAAAAGAAAAGTGACCTGTCTGCTGTTGAGAAAGGAAAAGGCGCCGCTTCCAGGGGAGTCACCCATGCCGAGGGGGGAAAAGAGAAGAAACCCTTTCTACGAAGAGAAGTGCAGCTGGCCGACGCCGGGAGGGAGAGAAAGAGGGACCGTATTTCTGGTGAAGAGGAGAGGAGGGAGTTCATTCGAAGGGGGGGACTGGTGGTGTGGAAAGAGGGGAGGAAAATCGGGAGAAGGGGGGAGGGGGAGAACCAGAATAGGAGGCTTCGACAGGAAGAAAAACGTTCTCACAAGAAAAAGTCCTTGAAGAGTCAAGGCTCCAGGGAGGGAGAACTTCTCAATCCCTGTAGAGGGAAAGGCCAGGCTTCTTTTCTACTCAAAGAAAATTCCCGAAGGAGGGAAAAAAGAAGGAATCTTATTATTAGGAGAAAGGGGAGAAAAAGAAACTTTATTCCTGGCGGGGGCCCCTATAGAAGGTGAAGGGGGGGAAGGAGCTGTTCTTTCTATAATTACGGGAAGGTAAGAGTGGTCCTATTTTTTTTTACTAAGAAATCAGGTGGGGGGCACCCACGTAGGAGAGAAGGGAAATGTCCCTTATCAATCCCTCTTCGAAGGGGGAGAAGGGAAGAAGGGGTGGAATTTCTCTTTTCTGAGAAAGGGTACGGGGGGCCACGGATAGCGTAAGGGGATCATCTCACTCTATCATCTAAAGGGGGGGAAAGGGAAGAAAAAGGGAAGGAACTCTTCTCTTCGTTGTTGGAACATTAAATTGGAAAAGAGCGTTACCGGGAAAAGAGGGGAAACTTCTCTTCTCTTCGAGGGGAAGGAAAGGCCGAAGAACGTTTTCTTTCTCTGCGGGAAAATCAAAGGTCCCCTATTTTACCTGCGAAAGGAGGGGGGAAAGAGGCTCTCTTTAACATCAAGGGGGGACTCCCATCTTCTCTTCTTGGGGAGGAGAAGGACCCTCCTACCTTCAAAAAAGGAGTAACAAGATTATGAAAGAAAAAGGGATCTTTCTTTCTTCTTTGCCACAGGTCCTTACCTCTTCTGGGGGACTATGAGCTTAGGATGGGAAGGGTGTCTTATCTCCTCTCGGAGGAAGAAAGAAATGGAGAAGATTCTTTTTTGGGTCGTTTCGGGGGGTGGAGGGACTGAAAAGGAAAAGGGCTCGAGAAAGTATGAAATATATATAGGGATGGTGTAAAGAAGAGAAAAGAACTAACCTCCCCAAAAGAAAAGGGGGAAGGGGAGTTATTGTCTCCTATCTTCTCATAACATGGGTGGGCTACATCACAAAGGAAGAAAGAAAGAAAGAAAAAGGATCCCTCCTCTTTAAGGAGGGTTTTCAAAAAAAGACCTATCGCGTACGACGAGGAGGGGGATACACTACTTTTTTCCTTTCGAGGGGGAAAGGCCCTTTGTGGGGGGGTGTTTGGGGGGGGGGGGGGAAAAAGAGACCATACCCCCTACGGGAGGGGGGAAGAGGGCCATCCTTCCTCTGGGAAAATTGGAAAAGGAGGGGGGGGAATCTTTCCATCTTTACCCGGAAAAAAAAGGGAGCCGCCCACTTCCTAGCTCATGCACGAGAAGAGAAAAAGGGGGGGAATATCTTATCCTTTTAAGGGAAAGAGGGCATCCTTCTCCTGGTCCAAAAAATACGGGACGTCCGTCAACGAGGAAAGGGAGAGTGAGCTTCTGGGGGGGAGAGGGGGAAAATTACTCCCTCCGTGGAAAGTAAAATCAAGTGAAGGGGGGGGGAAAAAAGAGAAAAAAAAAAAGGAGAAAGATCCTATCTACTACTCTCCTAGGAAAGAGGGGAGAGTAACGGACCGCGCGCCTTGTTTCAAGCTTGTCACCAACCTCGAAAAAGAGGAAAGGAGAGAGAGAACATCTCACCTCTCCCATAGGAAGGGGAGATCTGGTTTACTACTCCAAAATTAGGGAATTAGGTACATGAGGAAAGAAAAGAAGAGGAAATATCACCTACTTCTTTAAAGGGAAGCACAGGTTACTTCGAACCGAATCAATGACTTCACGAGAGGGGAAAGGAAAAGGAGGACTCGAAAAAAGGTGCTTCGAACGCCCGGTGAAGGAGGGGAAGGGGGGGAAGTGTGCTAACTTTATATTGAAAAAAAGAGGAAGTCGATCTCCTCCGTGCGCGGAAAACTGAGGAAAGAAAAATCCCCTATAAGAAAAGGCAACCGGCGACTTCACCTTCACGGAAATGTAAATAACCGAAGAAAAAAAAAAGAGAACCGTATCCCTCCCGGAGGAGAGGGCACGCCCGCCCTCTTCTTAAGACTGGGGGTACAGAGGCCCTGGGGGAAGGAAAGGGGAAGGACTACCTTTCTCCGGGAAGAAAGTTAACCTTGCTGAGCGGACAGGAGGGGGGGGGGGGAAAGGAAGGTCCATCATCTCTTCGAAAAAGGAAGGTTACCCGTCTTCTTCTCGATCGAGGAAGCTACGCTGAAGAAAAAAAAAAGAGAAAACCAGCCCAGTCGACGGCCAGAAAACCATCTCAGGAGGAGGGAGGGTTAACCCTTATTTTTCTGGGAAAAAAGGGAAAAGAATGTCGCTTCTCCGCGCCGCGGACTTCAGGAGATCGCTGAAAAGGGGAGAAGGGGGGGGGGGAAAAGAAGGGAAAGAGGTCCGCTCTATGACCCCCAGAGAGGAGGGAAGAAAAAAGACGGGAACTGCTCCGCCATGGTCGTCGATAGGGAAGCAGGCAAAAAAGCTCGTCGCAAGAAGGAAGGAAGAAAAAAAGAAAGGAGTTTCGGAAGAGGCTCAGATTCTTCGGATCACGTAGACGACGTTTAAAGAGAAAAGTAGGCTACCATCATCACGAGAAGAAAACACTCTCAGCTTGCCAAATCGTGGGAAAGGTCTTCCGAGGTCACTCCTCCTCTCTTTGTTCACAGGAAAATATTACTGTAGGGTTGAGAAAAAAAGGGGGGGAAAATAAGATAATCCCATCCCTTTTTCTATAGGGAAGGAAAGGAGAATCGCATCCCTCCTTTCTTCACCTTCTCCCCGGAGTAAAGACTGGGGGAAGGTCCGTATCGGAAAAAAGAATCAGCTGATCCGGGAAGAAAAAGGAAAGAAAAAAGAGGTCTTAGTAGATCTCCGATCTGGAAAAGGGGGACAGGGAACAGTAGTTGTCCGCCCTGCCGCGAAGGAGTATCTCGCACGCCCAAAAGGGGAAGAAGGAACTCCTCATCTGGAAAAAAAAGTGTGCCACATCCTTTCCTCGGCAAACCGAAAAATGTCAAGGACCGGGTGAGGCAAGAAAAGGAAAGAAGTGAAAGGAGTCACCTAAGATATTTTCAAAAAGGGAAATGCCCCCTTCCTTTGGTCTTGACCAACTGAAGGGGGGGGAGGAATGAGGCTCACTTCTTTCATCTTGGGGGGAGGGAGAGAGGAGGGCCGAGGAAAGTACTTCTTTCAATGGCTGAAGCGAGCAAGCAGAAGGGTCCTAGGAAAGAGGGAGAAAGGGGGGGAGAGAGGAGCTAATACTTCATTAATCTTCGTGCAGGGGGGGGGGGAAGAAAAAAAACAACGGAGGAGTATTAAAAATAGGAAGGATCTCCAGAAGAGGAAGAAAAGGGGAGAGAAGAGAGGCAAACTTCTTTCCCTCTTCATCCTTATCGCCGAGGAAAAAAGAGAGAAACGCCGGGATTCAGCCATTCAAGGATACCTCCCGTTAGGCGGAGAAAAAGGAAAAGAAAGGGAGTAAGTCCTCCCTACTCTAGGAAAGGGAGAAAAGAATGGGACGTTCTTCTTCCAGATGAGGGGGTCTTGAATTCAAAGGAAAAGAGAAAGGGGAAAGAGGGGATAAAACCTTTCTTATAACGATGGCGGTGAAGTGACTCGCTTTTCCACGGTGTTAAAAAAGCGGAAGGAAGGGGGAGGGAAAGGGGGAAAGAGAGAAGAGACGCTTCCTTTCTTAGCAACTACTTTTAAGGGGACCGGACCTGTTCTTCCCATGAGCGGAAGGGGTGCTGTAGGATGGGACGGGAAGCGGGAAAAAGGAGGGGAAGATAAGTATTTCTTTTAAACCTCTGGGGAAGGACGGGGCGAGGTGCAGGCACTTATTTATTGCCATAAGAAGGGGGAAAAATTCCCGCGCGGAAAGGGAGAAAGGGGAATGGGAAGTGATTTCTTTTCCATCCTTCATTGAGGAGGAAAAGGGAAATGGAATGTTTCTACCGACGAGCTGGGACACGGAGAAAAGAGAAAGGAGAGGAGAGTGACCACTTCCTCATCTCTAGGGGGAGGGGATGCCGTGGCCACTAGTCTCTTGTCTACTTGCTCAAAGATGCAAAACCGCCGGCTGAGGGAAGAGGAAAGAGAGGGGGGGGAGGGAGAACGAGCTTTTCCTGCACTAACTGTCAAAAAGCAATGGCCGTATCAGTTCCCTGAGCTGCGAAACAAAGAGTTGGGGTTAGGAGGAAGAGGAGGAGGGGGAAAGAAAAAAGGAGCACCTTTTCCTCGATCTCGGAAAAAGGTACCGCGAGTTCATCTGCGCGGATCCGGGGACTGCCAGAAAAAAAAAAGGCACGAAAACTATGGTTCCCCGCGCTCTCACCAAAGAGGGGCTGCCCGTAGAAACATATGCATGGACGAGCAAGAGGGGAAAGAGGGGAAAGAGAAAAGAAGGGAAACTCTACATCTCCAGGAGGAAGTCCGGGCCCAATACCTTCTCCTGGTACGACCAGATCACAGGGAAGCTGTTGCGGCGCGAAGGGGAAAAAGGGGGGGAGGAAAAAAGGCCTAGGTCGTTCCTCGACGCGAACGTTCTAAAACGCACGAGAGGTCAACGAAGGCGTTAAGCCGGGAGGAGGGGGGGGGGGGTGAGGGGTCCTATCCTAGGAAGAAGTCGCCTTTTCCCTACTTGTGGGGGCAGTTTTAGGGGGGGGGGGGGAGAGAAGAGAAAGCTCACGCTTAGATCTAAGGAAAGAGGTCCATCTCCCTTTCGCACAGATACCACAAAAGGGCAAAAGGCGTTCCTCTGGCGCCCTGGGAGGGAGGGAAAAAAACGGCTCTGAGACTCTCCCAGGCCGGATAAAAAAAGTGCTGAAAGAGGGACGCAGGAGGGGAGAGAAGAGGGGGAGAATGTCCTAATCACTACCTTTATTTCCTTTCGTGGAAGGAATATCTACTATTCGCGGGCGATGGGCGCTGTGGGAAGTACGGAGAAAAAAAAGGGAAGAGGGGTGGTGAATACTCCCTCTATCTTTTCTTGGGAAAGGAGGTACGTCCATCCTTTTTCCCTGATCAAGATCCCTAGGAGAGTAGAGGGTGGAGGGAGCTTTTCAGGAAGGGAAGGAAGTTCCTGGCCACGGATAATCGTCCTGTAAAACTCAAGAGTTTCGCCTGGACGAGATAGCTTGGGGTGAAAAAAGAAAAAAGAGAGGGAAATTTACCTTCTCCGCTCGAAAAGGAGTGAGTTCCTTGCCATGAAGAAGAAGGAGGATTCTTCTTTAGAAAAGGTCCCCTATTGACCCTCGGCCGAAAAGCTGGCGCTTTAACATCCTCGTCCGGCTGGAATAGGTGTTAGGGGGAAAGGAATGAAAGCGACCTTCCACATTCTTTAATAAGGGGCACTCCGTAAAAAAATGGCTGAGGAAAGACGGACTCTTTCTTTCATCATGGGGAGGCCTTTATGATGTGACAGATCGGAGAAAATAAAAGGAAAAAAGAGGCTTTTTGGTTGCGGTCAGGAAAGGGAAGAAATGACTCCTACCCAAAGGGAAAAAAAAAGCCACAAAAAAAGGAATCGAAAAAAAGCCACCTTGGTCAACAACAACCAAAGTCAATATAATAAAGGTCGTGGAAAAGGAAAAAACCGCCGACCCTCCCCAAAATCATCTTCAGAAAGAGAGTAGTGTCCTCCTAGCGCGCTCCGCAAAAAAAAAATAAAACGCAACCTCAAGAAAAAAGAAAAAGCGGTCCTTACCCTTGAAAAAAGAGAGGAGTGCCCGCCTCGTTTACTTTTATCAAGAAGGTGGGAAGAAAATCGGCAGACCAAAGAGAAAAGAGGAAAGCCCTCTCTATTTCCATCTCCAGAGGGGAAAGGACGGCCTCTTTCCCCTCGGGGAAAAGGGGAAAGCCGGGGAAGAAGCCAAAAGGAAAGAGAAAAAAAGAAGACGAGCAGATGCATCTTTTCCTATCTTATCCGGGAAAGGATACGGCCATCCCTTACCTTTCAACAAGAAAGTACCTGAAAGGCCCTGAGAAAAAGGAGGAGGGGGATATGACCATTACTCTTCCTTTGAAAAGGGACGTGCCGTACCATCTCCTCCACCCGGCGTACCCAAGAAAAAAGGAAAAAAAAAAGATAGTATCAGAAAAAAAGCTGTCCGAAAGAGAGGGGAAGAAAAAAAAAAGAGACGCAGGATATGAAAAGAGGAGGAATTTCTCCTTACTTCTCTCCGTAACGCGACAAAAAGATCTTCTGAGGGGAGAACGAAAGAGAAGAAGGAGGATAAAATCATCCTCCTCTTCACTTATCACTCGAAGGGGAGAAAAAGAGGTTAATTTAGGGGGGCGCCCAGAGATAACTAGGGAATGACGCAGGAGGAAAAGAAGAGGAACTCCTTTTCAAGAGTTTTCTAACTTATAGAAAAGAAACGGATAGAGCACGCGTGAGAGAAGGGACGAAAGTTTTACCTCGAAAACACTCCCCTATGCACCACCAGGGGAAAAAACGAAGTCCCTGAAGAGGACCCAAGAACCTCCTTTCTCTCCTCTAAAAGGGGGAGAGTTCGCCATCTTCCTCCGCCCTCGGCGGAGAAACTACCGAAGGGGGGAAGCAAAAAAAAAAAAAACCACCCCAACCAACAAAAAAGAAAAGACCCACCCCAAGGAACCCCCAACCAAAGCAGGCGACAGACCCCCCGGCAAGACCCCCCCCCCCCCCCCCCCCCAACCATAGAGGAGAACCCAAGAGAAGAAGAAACAAGCCCCCCCCAAACCCAACCACCCCAAACCCCCCCCCCCGCCCGGGAGCCCCAAAAGCGCTAGAACCCGGGACAACCACAAGAAAAGGAGAGGAGCAAATCAAAACCCGGGACCTTCCTCTTCTACCTGAGAGAAAGGGGAGAAAGAAAAAAAAGAACAGTGGGAGTACGCCTTTTATCTTTTCTTCCAGGGACAGGACCTTTCCCTCATCTCTTCGAACTCTTAGGGGGGACAAAACTGATTTAGGGGGAAAAAAAAGGGGGAAGATGGAAATGATACGGCCAATTATCCTCTTACCCCTCCCCGTCGAAAGAAAAGGGTGAGATCGATGGGAACTCCTATTTGTCGTGAGCGGGAAGAGACCTTCTGGGGTCGCGTATAAAGAAAATCTCCTACCTCTGAAAAAAGAAAAGGGGAGAATTTTGGACATTAACTCCTCCTCTTCCGCGTCAGAAGAGTGATCATCAGAATGATCCGAAAGGAAGAGAAAAGAGGAGGGAAAAGGGAAAGCTCTTCTCCTCCCCCCCAAGAAAAAGCTCTGGCCGCCCTTCCATCATCCGTAGGTTGCGGAAGACTTACAAGGGGGAAAAGAAATCGGGGGGGAAAAAAAAGAGGAAGGAGACCATCATCACCTATTTGTCAGGGAGAAAAAGCCTCAGCGCCACTTCTTCCTCGGTGATTCCGGAACGTCGGAAGGTCACCTAAAAAAAGAGAGGAAAGTAAAAATGTTTTCTATCTTCTTAGAAGGAAAAGCCCTGCATTATGGCCGCATCCTCTCAAGCAAGAAAAAAGTTTAGTCGAAGAAGGGGAGAGATGAGAGGAAAGAAAGAAGGGACAGGCAATTCTTCCCGTATGTACTGCAAGGAGATAAAGGTAGCTTTCCTCATCCTCGATCGGGAAGAAGGGGAACTCATACGGAGAGGTAGTAGGAGAAGAAGAAAAAAGGGAAACGAAATGAAATACGCGTCTTCTGGATCCTTCTCTCTGGCACTCCAAAGGGGAAACGTTCAGGAAAAGGGGACCACGGAAGAAAAAAAAGAAAGAGGTTCCAGACTACTCGTTTATCATTCCCATTCTCCAGGGAGAATATTCCACCGACTAGAAGTTCCAAAGAAGAGGAAAGTTGGTTCTAAATTCCTCAGGAGAAAAAAGGGAGAGGAGGGGTGGCGAGAATGAACGTCTCTACTGCTTGCCTATTAAGTAAAAGGGTTGCATCCCGTCGGTTGACTATCATCATCGTTGGTGGTCCTCGCTAGGGGCAACCCAAAAAAAAAAAAAGAAGTGTGGAAAGGGAGAAGAAGGAAGAAGAGGGAGGA
>Ga0179593_1611339_pt1 | contig 11618 bp, 9 predicted proteins | sample CZODoug2_1_08_16_FD_185931 | JGI IMG/M metagenome (GOLD analysis project Ga0179593, IMG submission 185931) | Vadose zone soil fungal communities from Angelo Coast Range Reserve, California, USA - CZODoug2_1_08_16fungal (PacBio error correction) | ecosystem: Environmental > Terrestrial > Soil >...
GGCAAGAACGTTTTGCGTATCTGGAGGGATTGAAGGGACATACAGGACTGCAGGGTTTAAGACATGAAAAAGAAGCGTTATCGTAAGTGATGGGGTCGCGAGCAAACATGCGGTGAAGATTTTGGGTGGATAGGAATAGTAGTGTGGAGACGTAAGAGGATTAAGAGTATTGTGACCGGCGGCAAAACACCAAGCTTGTGGAGGGGGCGGACAGTGAGAGACACAAACGGGGGGGAGCAGCACGAGGCCCGCGCATATGGATTCGGACATCCGCCGGCGGCAGGTGCGTTCATTAGGAGATGAGAAGGGGGGGCCACAGGGGAGGAAAGGGGGTCACGAAGAAAATTTATAGTCGTCAGAGAGAGGGCGTTGTAGCCATCGCAAAAGCCCTCCCGATTAGGAATTTCAAATAAACCGTCCACTTGGGGCCAAGTTGGTTCCAGGGTCACACTTACATAGATCCGTATGCAGTGGGGGACCAGGAAGAAGGAGACGGACACGAAGGGACAAAACGTATGCCAGCGCTCAAAAACAGAGTAAAGCCTGAAGGGGGAAAAAGAAAACGGGCCTGCCCCCAGTTGCGCCCCTTGGGACGAGAGATCTCAAAAACAGTCACAGAAAAGAGAAGTCGTGTATTGGGATTTAAAACAAACGACGCAAAGGAAAGTACCGCCTCAACGGTTCCATCAAAAAAGCAAAAGAAAACGGAGTTCGTGTACGGAAACATGGGATACGGACCTGAAGGATTGAAGGCACCCGACGCATGAAAGACCTGCATAAACAGGCCGTAAGCAGGGTTGTAGGCGCGCGCAGGAGGGAGGAGCGGCAGCCACAGGGTAATCAAAGAAACCGGAAAGGAACGACGCCTCCAGTGTGCGTCCAACAGAAATACACCAGTCCAATAAAAACCGGGTAAGAAAAACGAATACACCAGGTAAGGGGCGTGAAAAGGGGACACCAAAAAGGGCACGCAAGGCTAGCGAAGAACCGCGGGAGGGGAGCCAGGACCAGACTCCAAACACGCGGGGGCCAAAAGAAGGGCATCAGACTGGTAATGAAACTAGAATGCCTGCGCATACTTCTAATCACGCGACATGCGGGCAAGAACAAATAATGAAAATGAAGGCGAGTATGACACATCAAGCATAAGAAGAAGCTTAACGTACAGGTAATAAGCGTCAACCCAACTCACAAAAAAAAAAAAGGGAGAAAAAGAAACCTAAAAGACGGGGTCAGACAGTGGGGCACTCCATGCAAGTGATACTAAGATAACAACGTAAATGGAAACACTGCAGGGTGGGTGGACATCAAATTGGACCAAAAATTCAGGGGTGTGTGGAAGAACGGGATAGATGCGGGCTGTTAAAAAGAAAGGAATGGTGTGGGCGGCTACGAATATGCAATAAATCAGGCGTATGCCGCCTCAAATGCTTGCCCTTTGCGCAATGCTCTGGAGATGATGAAAAAGAAAAAAAGGGTGCAAGATATTTTTCCAGACCGTGAGACGAAGGAGGAGCAAGGGTCGGGTGACCAATGTGACGGCCGACCAAAGGGGGAGGCGGGGTCCGGGAAGGTATAGACGAGTACGCTGAAGGATAACTGAAGATACACGCTTGGCGGAGCTGGGGTGGGTGGGTGTCTCTGGGGCACAACAAAAGATGGGCTGACACAAAGAGGAGGTAGAGTAAATCTCTAAACACTAGATGGTCTGAGGAGGGAGACCAGGGGGGGCAGAGGGTCAACCTGTGCGGCAAACTCTCAAAAGGGAGGACAGAGGGAGTGATAGTCAAGGAAGGACACCCTATGAAGGGTTAGATGTAAAAAAAGGTAAGATTCTCTGGTACAAGACATATGACATGCGCACGATCGCTTTTCAAGTCGGGAAGGGTGGCGCGGGCAGGACCAACCATGGTATGCCTCGGCAACAGGTGGCCGGATTTCTCGAAGGGGAGTGGGGCAGTACAGCTTAGGAGCGCGGCACCCACAGGGATACAATCTTAGAAGAGCGCTCAGGAGTGGGGTATACAAGGGACTCTTGTAGGGAAAGGAGTCGCGAGGTTCAGCGGGGAGTCAGACAGTGACCCCAGGGGTGGTGAGGAGTCAACTTGGGACAGGCGAGACGTCAGCAACAACAACTATGGGAACAGCGGAAAAGAGAGAGGGCACTAGCTGCTAAGTGAGGGGGAAAGAATGATGCGCCTGCAACATTGGAAATGATATAAACAATGTAGTAATGGCAACAACCTCACTGAATCTCAATATGATGAAGGGGCAAGGGGCGACGAAAAGGAGCTGTCCGAGAAAAGAAGGGCAGCAAAAATGATGCCCTGCAAACGCATAGAAGAAAGGTAAGGGGGATGTCAGTTGAACCACGGCCTCATACAAGGGGTCAAAGAAAAAAAAAAGGGAAAATCAATGACGAACAAAAGCTCAAGCCGAGGAGTTTGAGAGAGCAACTTAGGGGAAATAGAGGAACGCCAGCAAAGGGAGGGGAAAAAGAGACTCAATTTCCTCGGAAGGGGAGCCGGGGTAGAAGGAATGTTATGAAAAAAAGCAGGACAGACCCCGAGCCTCCCGGTGGAAGCGCAGAAAAATCACATCACTCTCGAGGGAGGTACTTGCAGGGACTCAAATTCTAGGGAGAGGTATCGAGGAAACAGAGGCGACCAGAAGAAAGAACAAGAAGGACATGAAGCAAGGACAAAAGATGCCCAATAAAAGGGGACGGCGCACGGTTGAAAAGGCAGACAAAAGAGGACGCACACCGATCAAAAGAAGGCTTCCTCCAACATTGAAGGAGGAAAAAACAGAATCACAATGAGAGAACAAAAAACAGTAAGATGAGAACTAAAATCCGAAAAGATATCGCCATTTAACTGGTCCGCAATCAAAACCGCAGGGAACGCAACTTGCCTATCCACAGGCGAGCAAAACAAAGAAGAAGAAAAGATGCGAAGAAAAAATCTTTGGGATGGGAAAGTCAGCTATTCGACAGTAGAAGCCGGAGAAGTGGCAGCCTATCCTCAAAAGCGCCCGACCAAAAAAGTGCCTCGAATGCAAGATGTCGAAATCGAAAGGGGGGGAAGGCCCTTGCAGCATGTCCAGTTGGTGATGGGGGAACACAAGACAAGGGGCGACTGGGCGGGGAGACGATATGTCCGTGGTTACCGGGATTAGAAGGAAGCGCGAACATGACGACGAAGGTCCTCACGCGTATTCAGACAACGGTGGGTTGGCCGAGAGGGGGGGCTTGTTTGTCACGAGAGGACGGGAACTTGCTGTAAAAAGCAAGAAGAAAGTAGCCCACCCCGTTCGGCACCCAGGGAAGATCTATGACTTGACACGTCGCAAAATGCGCAAGGGCGATATTACAAACGATGGGATTTTGAAGCATCCGTGCGTCATTAGCCTTACAGATAGCGTGCACAATCCAATGCAAAAAAAAGAGAGAGAAAAAAAAAGGCACTGGAAGAAACCGGGAAACGAGGGGGACGGAGGGCACCAAGACAATAAAATTGGCAGGGAATAGGGGGAACGACTTGCCACACTAAAAACCGTTGCTAAAGAGGAAAAGCGCAGGCGCGCGCGCAAGTGGCATTTTTGCTTGACGTCCGAGAAAAAGACGTCCTCATTGGTGCTCCAGAAAGCGAGTCAAAAGCCGCTAGCTATTAACCCAAGAAGACAAGGACGGGCTCAAGAGAAAACTAATGAAAAATAGACGAAGATGTCGTTGTAGACGTGGGGGAAACTGGATGGATGTGAAAACTCTCAAGTTTACGAGGGGATGGTGTCCTGATATGAAGCGAGAAGGAGGGTCAGCACGAAACATCGGGAATCTATTTAAGGTAGAGTCGGACTGGTGGAAACCAGGGAAAACGCAAACGAACGTTCTGAGTAGCCAAAATGCTATAAAAGAAAAAAACGGAATTATGGGAAAAGTATATATTCGGGCGGCAGGCGGGGGAGGCAGTAAAAGAAGAACGGCTGGGGTGGCAAGGGGGAAGCGTACCGTGGACGTAGCTAGCTCGTAGAAAGTAGGAGGGGCGTAAGCGGGCAGTCAAAGTCAGGGGGATGTTCGTCACTTGGAATTCGGGATGTTTAGCTGTGTAATAATTTTCCCCATCTCTATCTCGGAAAGGGACCATTTCAAGTTTTTCCGAGAAGCAAAAACGAAATGTGAACTGCGATCGCGCAGCCATTCGGAGAAACCTGAAGGCCAGTTTTCGGTCCGTTAAGTGCGATGGGAGTTAATGAAGAGAAAAGAGGAGGCCAGTGCGGGGCTTTGAACTTGGAGCCCAGCTGTCATCGGAGAGCGAGAGACAATTTCGAGTAGGACAGGCGAAAATTCAGTGGGAGTGGGGGGGGGGGCGCGGCACAGAAGGGCAGTTGTATGGTATGCGAGGGTGAGGGGGAGGGTCGCGTTTGCCTGTGATTTTTAGGACCTTGAAGAACGAGAGAGGAAGTAGTACACATGGGCCCGTACTCGACTACAGAACAAGGCAAGCGGGACAGAGGGGCCATTGTGGTGATCATAACTATCTAGGGAAAACGAGGGGGGGGAGAGGGCTGTCGAAGAGGGGCGGTGCAGGAAGATCCCCGTGGATTGTCCAAAAAAAGAGGAAAGAGGGGAGGAATGATTAAGGCGGCTGTGAATTGCGCCTACTTGGATCGACAAAATTAAGACCGATCGCAGATCATAAAAACAACAGAAGATCTTGTGTCAGAAACGTCCCAGGCGAAAAGGAACGAGGGCCTCAATAGTGGTTGCAGGCATATATTAACGGGGGCGCGAGCCAGTCTTCACGGATGGCAGGGGGGTCACTTCTAACTCTGGCGAGATGAAAATCTGCTGCCGAGGATTAAGCGAGATTCAAGCGTAGCGGTCTTCATCGCGAGAGACCGTTAGGGTTGGAGAGATTTAGTAGATTTCGCTAAGGGACAGAGGAGAGAGGACCGTGATTCCTCTGGAGAAAGGGCAGATTGACCGAGTGCGATTGGCGAGGAAGAAGGCAGTGAGGTAGACTGGTATCTCGCAAGTGACAAAGTATTCTGCTGTGTCGGCTACATCGATTCCAAAGGGGAGGAGGAAAAGGAGCAAGGGACGGATTAGAATTTCCAAATTAGTGCTAGGGGAGGCTCACTAAAGGAATTGTGGTAGTAGAAAGGGGCTTCTCAAAGCGGCTTTCGAGGCAGAAATATCAGGTCCGAAGTGGGGATGGACGGAGGAAGCAGCGAAAAATATGCGATTAGGGTTCGGGCGCAAATGGATGGTATGCGAGTAGGGCGAGGGAACAAAACAAAGATGCCCGCACGATGACAAGAGTACCAACAGTTGAGGGAAAGAAGCCCATTTCCATGGGGGGCGGAGTTTCGTCAAGTCGGAGACCAGCCTTCCAAGGCGAGAAGGGGTTTCATCTTGATAGCGGTGAAGAACCTATGGAGGAGGGAAGAACGCGGCAAGGGACCACAAACTGAGATAGGTACGGCACGCCGGGACCTGAGTAATGGAGGTCGTACAAACGGATGACTTGGGGGTGAGGGGAATGGAGTGTTGTATTGGACAGCTTGAGGTTACTTCTCCAACGGTGGGGATATCAAATACGCGAACGACGGGATCTCAGAGGTGAGGACAAGGAGAACACGACGTTAAAAGTTCACAAGATGGGCAGATGGCTCCATGTCTGACCCTGTAACATGGGGCAGATGGCTGGGAAGGAATCGCGAAAGGCAAAAAGGGATAACAGGAAAATAGGTGCACCACGTAGAACGTGGGGTAAGGGGCAGAATTGCTTCACAAAGAACGAATGGGAAAATTTTATAAGATTGCTTAGGTCTCATAAACCAGAGAGCGTCTCTCAATTAAGGATTGTCCCAGGAAAGAAAAAAGATGGAAATAGCAAACCAGGAATTAGGAAACCCCTGTAGTGCCATCATAGGTGAAGAAACAAGCGCAACATGAACGAAAGCGTTCGATATCGGTGAAACCCAGGCCGTGGTCATAAATTCTTCGACATCATTATGCAGAGCGTACCGATCTCGACATCGGAACGCTTGAGGAAAGAAGGGTCGCGCAAAACAAGGAGGGGACAATCAAATACTCGCCAAAGAAAAAAAAAAAAGCAGATGACAGCTACAAGTAGGCCCCGACTCACAAGAGCGCCTCATTCGGGGGGGGGAAAACGCCCATCACCGACAATTGCAAACATAGGAATTCGACAACGCCGCAGGAACCGCATAATCGCATCAAAAGATTCTTGAAAGAGTAGTTTAAAAAGGCGCCGCGAAAAGTCATCCGCCCGATCCAAGGGGAGACGAGACATGACTTAGAGACGGTCTCCGGAGCGGCTAACTATCCCCCTGCCTAAATTTTGGAACATTTGCCCGAAGCGTAAGCCTAGGAAAAGGCCCCACCCTAGTCGAAGCAAAGATAAAACAAGGCGCCTAAGAACACGATCACCGGCAACTTGAGGAACGACCGACCCTTAAAGTAAGGACGCTCTGGCAGGACTGCCACTGAGTGAAGTTGCACGGCCCACACCGGTAATCGATATAGTAAAATGTCGATATACAATCCGCTAAGGTATAGAACAGTAGACTCTCGAAGCGACACATAGGAAGGCAGCTAGGCGACGACAAGTCGACGTCCCAGTGACTATAAGGAAATAAAAGTGGAAGAAGTAGAGGCATCACTGAGATAAAATCCAGCACTACGGGGGAAACGGAAAAAAAGAAAGTAGGTGACAAAAATAAAAAAAAAACAATCTGCAAGGGCGGTCAAGATCGCAACAAGAGGAAACTCGTGGAAGCAAACGGGGGAACCAAAACAACACTGGAGACATCCGGAAGGGTTTCCGCGGGTTTCCCTGGGCAGTGAGACAAAGATAGGAGGGGCCCTGTAGGGTCGATCCAGCGCTGAGGGAGCAGCTATACGAATTCAGCTCCCTGGTAGGTTTACCATTAGCTGTATTGTGTAACACGAAAGTTTGCGATGAGGACTACGCGCAATCCCTTTAGAAAAACGCCCTAAGGGTCAACGAAAGGTAAAGAACCGGGGGATCGCCTTGGCTAAAAAAGGGGGACTGCATGTGAAAAATATCAAGGAGAGAGCCGTCCTCGCAAGAGTGAATATCAAGATAGAAAAAATCCTGACAAACCGCGGAAAAAACAAAAAAAAACATGATTCAGTGACCAATAAAACAGGAAATATGAGGGTGCCCAGGAGCAAAAAGAGTCCTCAAGGCTCGAATTGAGAGGTCGCAAAAACACAGGAAAAAAAAATAGAACCACCGGAAAACCGAGCAAGGGGCTCTCTCTTTTCTCTATTTAACAGGGTCAAAGAAGTGATCCGAGCAAGCCTGCAGGTACATCAGAAAAAGAGTACCGCTAGGCGCGATATCACAAGTTATGAAAAAAAAAAAAAAAAAAACGAGGCACCCACTAAAAAACCGACACATTCACCGCTTAGAATCATTTGTCAACTACAGGGACAGCCTGTTAGGGAGACCAGGCGATGACTAGCTCTCGGATAAGCGGAAAAGGAGCCCGGGGCCCTTTCCAGTGAACTGGTCTCGACGTCGGTAGTCTAAAAACGTTCAAAGCACAACCGAGACTCGGCTTTGAGAAGGGGGAAAAAAAATCCTGAAACACCCGCAGCCCTGGGCAAAAAGATAAGTGAAACAACAACAGAGATGGAAGGAGATGCTATCGGAGCCGGGGACGGCGACTGGGGGGACAAATCAAAACGATGGTTCGTGGAAGTGCGGGGAATTACACATCAAGGAAAGTAGAAATACTACAGCTGGGAGCGCTGCCCCTTGCCAAGGCTGCTAAGAAGTTCCGCCTTTTACGGACATGACGGCGAGGAACTGTGTGCGGCCAAAAGGGAAGGACTCCTCCGCGATAAAGTCGAGGCGGCAATGTGTTCTCGAGAGAAGAATCTTTTGAAGAGGGGGCGGAAAAAGCAAATGAGGACATACAGCATGAAAACGAAGATTTGACAAAGGCGGAAGTACAAGAGGTTTACGGCGCGAAGTTTGAGGGGCCGGAAGCCCCGAGCGGGGCAGGGGAAGAGCATGGTTACCGGGTGGAGCGTTTGAGGCATTTTTGTACACGGCGCGCGCAGGTCGAATAGGCGAGGCTGTAAATGGTAGGGGGCGGGTGCGCGTCACATAGTTTGGATACTAAAGTTGGTTTAGTTGGTACTCGATTTTTTTGTTGGAGTTCGAATAGCCGGGAATGACTGGCTTGCAACGAGCCCGAAGGACGCGGTGCATCAAGCCAGAGAGTCCCCAAAAGGAGAAGTGGGGAAGGAAAACGAGGACGGAACAAATGTGATTTCATGATGAGGGATAAGTGGAGGAGAAACGGGGAGGAGAGAAATAGACCGAGGGACTAGGTGAGAGTGCAGGGGACATAAAAAAACAAAAAACGGTAGGTGGTGGGGAGGCTCGCCCACGGAGGGGATGATGAAACCGATCCAGGATGGTACTAATGGAATCCGATTATTAAATTCATGCTCACCTCAGACTGGAATAGCAGGTGCACCTACGGTTATCGAGACGGAAAGTAACACGGACAAATGAGACGGTGGTGCTCACAGGGAATACCAATGAGGAACGGGTAGACTAGATCTCAACATTACACGCGGAGGCGATAGATCAATTGTCGGGCTATCCAGGGGGACGCGAGATACCGAGAACTAAAGTCAGGAGACAAAGAGGGTGGGGCAGGTGGAGAACAAAAAAGCTGAAATCAGTGCACAGCGGTCGGGGTACAGAAAGAAATATACGATCTGGGCTCTCGGAGCAGACAGGCAAAGGGTCTTAATAGAGAGAGGGGGATGGACTTGAGCCGGAGAGGGCCGAAAAAAAAGCTTGAGGAGGAACTGGCTCGTAACGTCGGATCAAGTTTGTCAGTTAGACGCGAGGGCCGGTCGAGGAGGGGGATTCCTTAGACAGGGCTGGAACTTGAAACATGACGTGAAGACGGCTGTGGGTCACTCGGGACCACAGGATCTAAATACAAGACTGACGGGAGGGGATCTGGTGGGCTGTACAGTGGAAAACAGGGAGTGCGATGGCAGAAAGCCGGAACTCTATAAGCATCTGCAAAAAAAAAGGCGTTCTCTTAGCTCATCTAGATTCGCTCGCCCATGTCAGGACAAAGCGAAGAAAAAATTATGGGGGGGACTGCAAAGAACTCGGCCCTCGAAGAGGCGGAACGCAGGAACAGAACAACGATTTGCAAACTGGTAGGAATTAGGACGACAAGGACTGAAGAATAGTGACAAACAAAGGGTCACCTAAGAAAGCTCCTCTTCAGTTAAAGGGGAGGGAAGGCATACTAAGTTCAACATGCGCGCGAAAAAACCGGATGCGGACCATAGAACGTGAGATGTATAGTACAGTCAGATAAAGGAGGAAATGAAACGGGTTGAAGGGAAATAATAAATAAACACCTGGGACCCAGCGGGGGAAAAGAGGCATTGGGGGGCAAGGTAGACACTTGTGGGAGGACGGATTCAGGGGATACAGCCACTAGCGGTTCTCTGTGAGCAATCCAAAGGGACGGTGAGAGGAGGTGGTATCCATGAAGTAGCAGGGGGAACAGGGCAGCCGTGAAATCGTCAGGTCAAGCATCGCGGGTCAAAGAAGGAACGGCCAAGGAGGATCTGAAGGCAGCGAGACGAAAGGAAAACGTAGGTAGGCCGGAAAAGAGAGGAAAAAAGCTAAAGGCTGAACACTGGCGTTGAAAGGGGTGCAGAAATCCCGGGGGCTGAAAAACTCGACGACGGGAACCGATCACTTGTATTAGAGGAGGTAAAACTCCTGAGGGAGCATGATCTCATAAGTATTGGAGAAAGGGGGGCAACAAAACGCTGGAAGGCACACGCCATGAATCAGACCGTGGGCAAGAGCGACAATGGCGCCAACAGGCATATCAGAACTCTTGGGTACTTTCATTTTTCAAGCAAAAGATCCCTCCCTGCAAATAACAGCCAATCAGACTTTATAAATTGTAGCAAGATCACTACAAAACCCCTCAAGACTCGCGGAATACCTGGGGAAGACAATGCGTTTTCGCGTCAAAAGGGTGGGGGGGGAAAAAGTCAAGACGAAACCCTTCGGGAAGATCAGATAGCCCAGGCAGAAAGAGAGTTCCGTGATCGGTTGTAGCACTTTTCCACTTCGCGACACCAAGCAAAGGATCCAAAACAATGCGCCTTGAAGCAGGAATGCCGCAAAGCGCCGGGGGGAAAGGGGCGTAGACCAATAATAATTCGGCGCAGGCCGGACTACGCAGAGCCCAACTGACTACCGCCCGGGAAAGGGCAGAGAAAGTGTGCCCAGCACATTGTTGGGAAAGCCGGGAGAACCTACACTACCACACCACATGCTTTGGAGTGGGGATCTGCTGTAGCCGAGAAACAACGAAGAAAAAAAGGAGCCGTCTCGAAGCGCCTAGGGGCGCACAGGATTCCCCTTGGGAAAATCGAGGGTAGTAATCATCACGATGAAAAGAAAAAACCATTCCGACCAGAGCGATCGAGAAACGGGGACAGGGAAAAAAAATCGAAAAAAAAGGAAATCCGAAGAAGGCCGAAAAAGAAAAGCCGTCTCCGTGGAGCTTATCAGATATATACAAGAGCAAAAAGTCGAAGTGAAACCACGCCGCGATGGCACATGGAGAGCATCGGCATGCGGGTCTATGTTTAAAAGGAAAATTCCAAAATTAAACAATCGAGAAAAAACCAGCTGATGGGGACCCCGTAACACAGGGAACCGTGGGCACTAGCCGGAACAGTCTCGGCCGTTACTGGGATCTAGCATCAAGCGCGCAAGATACTATCGTGAGAGAAAAGGACGAGTAGGGATAAGATGGGCGTCGGGGGGGAGGGGAGGCGTGGGGCGGAGACAACCAGGCCTCCAACGCGGAGAATATCTAGAACCGGTGGACGCTACCGCAAGGTTGATCATCTTTAGCTGCCGCGGCAAACAGAGGCGGGACTGTATGACACCAGAGAGGGCCAGCTCGTGATAACGGGGCTGTAAAGTCGCTATACTCATGAAAAGGGAAGGCCCCGAAATAAAATACAAAAACCGAGCCATGCAGCAAAGAAAACACCTGGTGAGGGGTGAACGCATACAATCATTCTGTTAGCCTATGGCCGGTCAGAAATTGGAGAAGCGGGGGAAAAAGCACACACATGACAGCGCGATCCCTGGCCGCGCGGAAACCCCCCCTGCTGAAAGGTGGAAGTGGCCACGAAAATGATCAACCAAGCCGAAAATGGCTGGCTCCAGGGCTGGGAAAATCAGTATCAGCAGCTACGGGATTACAACATGACACTATTTAGTGTACTGGGTGCGTCGCGCGAAAAAAAAAAATTACTGATGGGCGGCCGCGCTCGAAGGAAGGCTAACGGAGTAGTAAAACTGAATCAGCACTATCGTGATCCTTGCATATCGTATAGGACCTACACTAACGAAATGAAGGATCTCGAGAAGAAGACAAAGAAGCAGCGAAGATTGGCCGCGGAAGGAACATAGGGCTCTCACCGCGACTCTGCACCACAGGCAACCACTTAGTTTGTCTTGCTGAACAAAAAGTCTCGTTAA
>Ga0179593_1652417_pt1 | contig 11618 bp, 16 predicted proteins | sample CZODoug2_1_08_16_FD_185931 | JGI IMG/M metagenome (GOLD analysis project Ga0179593, IMG submission 185931) | Vadose zone soil fungal communities from Angelo Coast Range Reserve, California, USA - CZODoug2_1_08_16fungal (PacBio error correction) | ecosystem: Environmental > Terrestrial > Soil >...
GCGGAAAAGGGGCACTAATCCTCAATGGGCAGTTGGAAGGGGGCTTTGGCGCAGCGGCCAAGAGGGGCCTCGGCCAGGGGGGATTTGCTTGGGAAGGGTCCGGAAAAAAAAGAGGGCGCGTGTGCGAGGATTCCACTTCTCACGGTTTGAACATCAATGTCTGGTTTTTAGAGCAGCGCGGGGGGGACAGGCAGAGGGTCAATGTGCTGAAGAGCGAGCACTCCAATCACCGAAGTGCGTTGCCTAGACTAGGCACTAAAAAAGTGGGGGGGGGTCTGGGGGGAATGTTTGGAGTTGGGAAATCCCAACCGTAACTGTCCAGCTTCCTCTTTTCATCAAGGAAAACAAAGAGGAGCCAGAAAGGCGGTGGGAAGGCTTCCGATTTTCCCGGTCTTAACCCAAGCAGAGTGGTGTCCTTCCAAAAAAAAAAAAAAAAAAAAACACCAACGGCAGAAAAAGAATCTGGCCGCGAAAACAACCGTGACAGACGGTAATACGTCTCACTGAACTGAAAACAACTCACCTGGCCAAAGGAATGGGGGTATGGAAGGCCACCGAAGAGAAACTTCCGCAGCCAGGGCATGTTTGTCGATCAGGGGCTCGGAAGAAAAGGCGCGACCTTCCCAGGAAAAAACCCAGCGAGACCGACCACACGGGAACCAAGAGGGGGGGAAGGTGCTTCGCAGAAACAAAAGCCGGGGAGAACCACCCGCTTGGGGGAATCTGTCCAAAAGGGCGGCCTGACAAAAAACCTTGCATAAAGACCCTTAACTTAAAACAACTTGGCCGATTTGCCAGAACTAAAAAACAAAACCGGTCAAAAAAGGGTATAAAAAATAAAACGAAATTCCAACGAGAAGGGGGGGAAGGTTTAAATGACCAGAAAAAGACTTGGGGGGAGGGGTATGGACCAACTAAGCAGAAATGAAAGGACCGAAAATAGGTTACGGACGGTGCCTGGGCAGGGGGGAGTCAAACCATTGGGAAAACGTCATCGCTTAAAATTTAATTGGGGGAGGCAACAGCGATAAAAGAGGGGGGTGGGGGGGCGGAAAAGGGTCTCGGAACAAAGGCCACAAGGAACTTGCGGCGGGCTCTAAAAGGAGAAGGGATTTTGTCTTAGACAAAATGGCAGAGGGACATTCGGGTAGGGAGGGGGGTAATTGCCAAGAGAAAAAGACTGACACAGCCATTCAAAAAGAAAAACGTTCTAGAGTATTAGCCAAAGAGATTGGGGGGTCTATATGGACCATGGGAAGACTTTATTCCTTTGTATCGATAGAAGGGGGGGTGAAAAATTTCCTTGCACGGTAAGTTGATGCCCTTGGGGGGGCACCACGTAGCGATCTGCAACATTCAAGAAGCCAGTGCTCTTGGGGGGGGGATGTCACAATCGAAAAAGGGGCATTATCTAGTTAAAAAAAGAAAACCATTCATGTATAAGGTAAAGGGGTAGAGGATCTTCTGGGCGAAAGACATTGTAGCTGTGCATACAGCCCGCACCCATTTTAAGGGCGGGAGGGAAAGACATCCAGTGCGTGGTCAAATCAAAGCAGCAGCGTGATTCCTTACTCAACGGACTCAAGAGGGTTTTCACAGCGAACCATGAGGTGGGCCCGGTCAAGAAGTGCAAAGGAAAAGTTGGAAAAAGATACAAGGAAGGGTGCTTCTTATCCGACAAAACAGGTTGCGCTACTGGGGGAACGGCGTGATGTTGAAGGCGGGGGGGGGATGGTCAGAGGGGGCAAGGCTGCACGGGGGAAGGGGCTCCATTCGATAGTTGGGGTTACCCGCGGTCAAGGGGGGGGGAATGCTGTAAAGGAAAACCGCTTGGGAAAAAGAAAAAAAAAGGATGACTTGAGAAAGCGGAGAAAAAAATCAACGTCGGAGGGGTAACCTAAATTGAACCCGGTAAGAGTTAATAACAGGGAAAGTGTCTTCCGCCCACCGAAGGTGGGCTCTGAAGCATTGGATGCGGGAGATGTTTTGTTTGGCGGAGGGGGGGGGGAAGCCCGCTTTCCAAATAAAGGTGGAGGAAAATTGTTGGATAAAGGAAAATAAATCTTCCAGGGGAGATATGGCCTCAAAACAACAGTGGCGGCGCGGGCGGTTTATAAAGAAAAAGTAATCGTAGAAAAAGAAATAGACGGAATCGAGAGACACAAAAAAAAGGGGAGGAGGGTGATTAAAATAGAGGTGAAGGTAAAGGAGAGTTCTCGATTACGTTGGGGGGATAAAACCTGCCCGCAAAAAAAGAAATTACCCCCAAGGAGGAAGCCTACAATAAGAAGGGAGGGGAACCTCAACGAAAAGTACCATGGGAAATCCAAAGCATTATTTTGCCGGCGGGCCGAAAGGGAAGAAAAAAACCGGGAAAAAACTGACAAGATGAGACAGAAGGAACCAACTGCAGGGGGGGGCCTCAACCAATAAGGAAGAGAAAAAATGGGGAAACGTGAAACGGGTTTGCCTCAGGGTACTCGAAGACAACCTGGTTCTCGATTTCCTCCAGCAGTAAGGGGGGAATGGTCTTCCCCAAAGAGAAGGTACCCCATGGTGGCACGGGAGGAGGGAGATAGAAAACCCAAAAAAAACCTCTCGAATGGATTTTTCAAGAAAGGGTTGCTCATGACGGCCGGCATCAAAAAAAAACGCAACACAATCAAAACGCGACGACGCACGGAAAGGGATACGACCAAGGTCTGGGAGAACAACTTTTTCGGTGGGCAAATAAAAAAACCCGGCCAAAGGGGTACATGGAACCAGGGAGGGCGCCCCCAACTATGCAAGAAAGGGGGAAGCTGTGGGTAACGACTTGCGTGGGGGAGGGGAACCTGTGGATGATGAAACAAAAAAAGGGATGTCGGGCCCCTAAAAAGAGAACAGCTCGGCGGTGGAACCAAAACGTGCGTTCTTCTCAACACAAAGGGGGGGGGGGGGGTGAACGTGTCCTTCAAAAAAAGAAAATTCCAGTAGATGGTCAAGTTTTCCTAAAAAAGCGAACGGAGAAACCAAGGAAATGACTAGGGCGAGGGGGGTCAAAAAAGAAAAACCCTGGGACCTGTGAGGTCAAAGGGGTGTCTCGCGTCCAGTAATACGTTTGGGGGTCGAGAAACTTGCAAACCTCGGGAGCATAATGTGAAATTCGAGGCAACAGGGGATGGTCTAATCAAAAAAGAAAAGTCAAAAGGGGAAATGGGTCCTCCCTGAGCAGGACGGCAGTTGCAAGAGGGAGAAAAGATCCGAATGTGTCTTAAAAAAAGAAGAAACGAAAAAGAAGACCAGAGACATGAACTTCGACCAAAAAGAATGAATCGAAAATGGAAAAGGACAACTTCGCGGAGGGCACAGGGGGGGCCGTGCGCGTCCAAAGAAGAAAAGGGCCCAAAAACGCACGGTTGGGGGGCCTGGTACAAAGAAAAGGCGAAGACGTTGCAGGTGGTTTACAAAAAAAAAACCCGCCCATGGGGAGACCCAAACGAAGAAGTAGCGTATTTGGAGGGACCTCAGGGCGGCCCTCGGGGCCAGCCCCCCACTATCGATCTGGGAAAAAAAAAAGTTTAACGACTGAATTCATGTTGAATTGAGTTTTTGGGGAAAAGGGGGGGGACACCGATTTGGGGCAAAGGGTTACGGAAGCAACTTGGGGGGGAGCGCCAATTTGGGGGGGTCGTAAGTTAAGACGCGGAAGAATGGGATGCAGCTAAAAGAAGGGGGGGGCCCCCAAGAAAAGAAATGGACAGGAATGCAGGACCAAAAAGTGAAGGCCATCTGGAGAAAAAGAAAAGAGCTCCCGGAAGGATCTGGCGGAAAGCATGAAAAAAAAGGCGTAAAAGGGGGAATCGGCAAGAAGGACTGAATTCTCCACAAATGGGGGGGGAAAACCAACAGCATAATGCTGCGAAGCTTTCGGGTGGCGAAGTAAAAAAAAAACAGCGGTGCGGCCCAGGTCGTTAAGGTTCGGCAGGGGAATGGGAAAAAAGGTCCATGTTCTTTCTGCAAAAGGGGTATGTAGTCGAAAGGGGGGAAAACCGGATAACGGGGGGGGTGACGACAAGTTTGTAGGCCGGGAACAAGAATAATGGAGATTCCACAGAGGGGAGTAAGGCGGCGCGCAGTTGGGGGGACCAGCCGGGGCCGTCACAAAAAAACAGTTTGCAAAGAAAACTCAAACGGCTTATGCGAACGTGAGAAAGACGCCACTCTGGTGATGCGATGGCGTCCGGCAGGGTCAGAAGTCATCAACTGGCAGGTACGACGATGTGGGGGGGGTACAACCGGGCTTGGAAAACAGAGAAAAACCCAGCAGGGGACTGAATCAAAAAGGAACCAGGCACCAGAAATCGCATGTTTTACTGGGCAACCAAGCCAGCAAAAAGAAATGACCAAAAAAAAACGCAGTGCCGGGACCCGCAATCAGGGTTTGCAGGGCGCCATAAACCCCGTGAGTTCGGGGGGAAAGGGAAAGCAACTGAGGCGCTACAACACAAACACAGGTAAAAAGGAGGAAGAAGGGATATAGTTTTTGGTGGCATTGTTGGGAAAAGGCATTTGGGAATTCTGCGGGCAAAAACGTCCAAACATTTGAGGGGGGTCTCCACAGGGGGCTGTATTTTAAGTAGGATTATTCTGAAGAGAGAGGTTTGGAACTTCAATCGTGGGTGCTCCGCCGAATAGGGGGATTCAGGTTGGGAAAGAAAGACCAAAGGGGCTGGGGGTTTTTCTTCTAGCATAGGGGGTTTGGTCCTAAAAAGGAGAAACGGAGTGGGGAAGCTCGACAAAAAAAAGACCGAAGTGGCGTGCCGGGAAGAGCAACTACCCGGGTTGATTGGGGGGGAATGCAACTTTTGGAAAGCCCGCGCCCGGGGGGAAAGGAAAAATCCTCGAAGGGAAGTATCGAGACGAGGGGGGGAAGAATTTCTCTTTGGGGAAACAAAGTCTACACCTTCTAGTGGGGGTTGGGGAAAGGGTCCACCAACTTCTCTAGAAGCATGGAACAGATCATGGGAAGAAAAGTAGAAAAAATCGCATAAGAAGGAACACGACCTGTAAGAAGATGTATTTGGTCATGCTGGGAAAAGTCGCCAACCGAAGCGGGTCAGACATAATGGAAGTTGTTTCAAAAAAGTACGGAAGGGTGGAGCGCCTGCAAGGACCCATCTTAAAGACAGAAAAACACTTCGCAAAACGGGGACGGCTGTGGGCTTCGGAACAGCTCCACCGAAGGGGAAAAGTGAATCTGGGGGGGGGGAAAAAGGTCCCCTGGTTGAAATGCCAGACAGCCGCCAAAAAAAAAAAAAAAAAAATCTGGCTTACAGAACCCAGGGACGTCCGGAAAAACATGCAAGAAAAAAAGTAGCAAAAAAGTCAATTAATCTCCATAAAAAGTGCAACTTTCAGGAGTTAAATTCAAAATTGCGTGACTGATACAAACTGAGCAGACCAAGCGGTCACACACCTATCCAACCTAGGTTCAGGGGGGGAAAGGTTTGTCTTGGGCGTGGTTTATATTAAAAAAAAACTCAAAAGTCGCTATGTAGGAAAAAAAGAACAGGGTGGGAAGGGGTGAAGTCTTGAAAAACGTCTTTGTTCTCTGAAGACCCATGCACACAAGGTCAATGGAAAAAGGAGAAGAGTGGCAATTGTGAAAAACGCGGGCCGCGGTCGAGGTTCAAAGGGAGGGGATCGACCTTTCGGATATCTGGAAGGCATTTCTCAAACTGTGGAGTATTATAGCCTTCAGGTGGGTAAGGAGGACCATGGAAAAGGGACCTTGGAGAAGAAATATTTGGGGGGTGCCGCGAATCGGAGAGGGGGGCTGCGAGGGTGTAAAATGGGGGGGAAACCACGAAATCGCCGACTTAACAAAGTGCGCTTTTTTTTTGGCGGGGAGCGGGCTATATCACCTGGCTCGGGTAAAACTGAAAAAGGAGGGAAATTTTTCTTTGGACAAAAAAACCAAAACGGGGAGCCCGTTAAGTGGAAGGGGGGCCGAAAAATAGAAAAAAGCTGTTTCAACAACGACCGCGCAAGGTGTATGGATGTCGAGGTCCCTAAAAAAGGGGATTGGGTTCATAAAAAATAGACGAAACGCCGTGATGTACTGGGAAACCATCACGGAGTGCAAAAAAAAAAAGGGTCGTGCATATTTTGCGGAGAAAAAAAAGGGTGCCGGGGCAAGAAGTTTGGGGAGAAAACGTGCTGTCGTATCCGACATGAGGGGGGGCAGAGAAATGGGCAGAGAACGTCGTCGGATGAAACAAAGTGTTTTGAGGAAAGGCCAAAAGGGAAAATAAGTCGAGAGGCGGGGAAAAAGTCCTATCTCGAAGTGAAAGAAAAAAACTCAAAAGGGGTAAGACCGTGGGAAAGAGGGTTTCCTTACTCCTGGAGAAGAGTTAAAAAAAAAAAAAGACATAAAAACACGGAGAAGGGGGGACGGGTCGTGGAGTTCTTGGGGGGGACCAGGACGCGCGGAGGGGGTCGAAAGAGCCAAAGAACGGGGCCGCGGTTACTGGTGGTGGGGAGTAGATTGACAGGAAAAAAAGGGCTTTGGGGAAAGTCGTGGAAGAAAAAACACTCGTCGGTATTGTAGGCGGCGGGTATTGGGGGGAGACGGACAACCGAAAGGCTGGACAGAAACAAAAAAAAGTTATCCCGCACACGTAAGAGGAAAAGAATTTAACGGAATAGAAAAAAAAAAAAACGGAGAAGAGTTCCCGTGAAATGGAACCAAAGAAAACAGTTTTCTGATTTACGGACGGGGAAATACGCTGCCCTAAACACAGCAAGTGGCGGTTGTCAAGACCAAAACGACCCGCCACAATGGGGGCCCGACCGGGAGGAAAAAATTTCCCCTCCAAAAACCCAGGGTGGGGGGAAAGCTGGGCCAAAAAAGCGAAAAACACCAAACCGCGAAAAAGGGGGAAAGAACACTAAAAGGAAATCCGGCACAAGGGCCCTAAAAACAACAAACTAGGAAAAACGCCCCCGGTTATAACACAACTAGGGGACCTAAGAGTCTAAAAACGAAAAAAGAGTTCCTCCGAAATTTCTAAAAAGGAAAGGAAAATTGGATTCCAAGCGGCTCAAGGGGGGACATTGGAGTTTCAGCATTCAAACGGGGAAAGCGGTGGGTAAAGAATTGATTGGCGAAAAAAAACGGTGCAGCAGAAGAAGGAATCAACAGAAACCTAAGCCGACGGCCGAAGCCCAAGTCGCGGGCAAAAAGGAAAAGTCCTGGTGGAAAAAGGTGCCTGTGCATCCAAAAAAGAAAAAACGGAAAAGTCAAGAACTCAGTCGACGAGGAAAATGCACGAACAGCTTTGAGGCTGGGGAATAGACGGTGATGGCGGGGAAAACAGAGATTATTATGAAAAAAAAGGGGGCCTCGGAACTCAATACAGGCCGTGTATGAAAGAAAGTTGACTGAGGGCACAACACCGGAGGGGGATTAAACGGATCTCAAGTTCAAAAAAAGAAATGGGGAAGAAAGGGGGTTTTCGAAGTATCTGGAAGCCAGCGACATAAAAGAAAAAAAAAAAACGCCGATCCCTAAAGGTCCCTTTCCCCCTGAAAAAAGGACCCGAAGGAAGTGGCACAAAATCCCACTACACCCCTCGAAAAGGGAGCCGATGCGGGCGGCAAAGAATCTTCGATCAGGAAAAGAACTGGGACAGGGGAAAGTAAAATCAAAACGGTGGGAGGATAAACGTTCTACAAGAAAAGGGGGGAAAGAAAAATTCAAGAATTTTTTCGACGAAAAATGTCCGGGGGGAAAACACAGAGAATGAAAAGACCCAACTTGTCCTAAGAACACAGTCCGCGCGCGGCAAAAGGAAAAGGGGGGGGTTCCCGCAGGCAACGTAAAAAAGGGGACGGTCCCCCTTCGACGAGGACAAAGCGGGGAAAGCGGGAACGGGGGACGTATTACTGGTTGTGGGGGCATGACCGGGTGGGGGAAGAAAAACCCTCCATTCCACAGGCCAGAAAAATTTCGACCACAACAGTCGGTGGTCTGCCGATGGGCCATGAAAAACCCCGCCCGGTGTGGGGGGGTTTTTCGGTGAAAAATTGGTACACCTGCCAAAAGAGGTTTGGGGGGGGTTATGGAGAAAATTTGACACGAAAAAAAAATATAGGTGGGGACGAAAGGTGCGGGTGAAGGAAGGCACAACTTTCCGGCTAAGTTGGGGAGGTAAGTTATGTGCAAAGAGGGTTGGGAAAAAGTGCTGTCAGGCCAAAAGGTGGAACAGAAAAGGAAAGGAAACAAGCTGTGGAAAAAAGGGGGGCATCGGCCCTATAAAAAGGGCCGCAAAGGAAAATGGGCGAAAAACGGGCTGGGAGAAAAGAGCCTGCAGCGGTCGAAGGGGGGAAAAGTAGAAGGAGCGAATAAAAACAATAAGACCACACGAAGCTGCCACTAAAAAAAGGAGGAAAAGAAGAACTGAAAAAAAAAATCATCGATGCAAAAAAAGGGTCCGTTTTTTTGAGGGTAGGGCGATGCGGAAAAAGGGGGAAAACCATTTCCAGAAAGGGTTGTAGTGGTCAAAGGGAAAGAAAAAAAGAGTTTTCTGCCAAAAAACAACACAAACCACACAAACAAGGGGCAAAAGGGTGACTGAACACACGCGTGACAGGGGGGTTAGCAGGGAAAATTAAGGGGGCTTCAAAAAAAAAATACGTCGGCCGTGGGGGGGTGTGGCGGGTCAACACAATGAAAGGGCGAAGCGGCGCCGGGCGGGAGACCCAAAACAGTTTGCAAAAAATAAACAATTGATGCTCGGGAGGGGAGAGGGTGCTTAAGGCCCGGCCACTACGGAGTCAGAATTGGGGGGGGAAAAGGGGAAAAGTTCCCGCGCCCGTGACAGCCCATCTTAGGAAAAAAAAATGGCGAACTGGGTGGACAAACACCAAGATGGGACTCGAAGAAAACAAAAAAAAAGGGTATTGATACAAGAAAGCCGAGAACGGCTGACGCGGCCACGCACGCAGAGCGCATGTTGGAAGAAAGAAATGGGACGGCGGCAGAACGAACAACGCCCGTGGTACCAAAAGGGAAAAGCCGCACGCACGCCGCTTAAAAATTCAAACTAACCGCCGTCGGGGAAAAACATCCATGGGACTCGTGAGAATACTCAAAAAAAAAAAAAAAAAAACCTATCGTTGCTGTAAGAAACATTGCTGGCGGAGGGGGAAAAACAGCCTAAGCAAAAACGAAAAAAGGAAAAACAAAAAGGCATAGTGCGAGGGGGGAGAATGGTGGTAACAGGTGGGGCTGGTGCCGAAGTGAAGGCAAATGGGGTTGCAAGTCTGTGCAAGCACTTTGGCCTGGACCGTACAACGGCCCGGTGAAAAAAAGGCCCCTCAGTGATTGGGGGAATTTTCCTGAAAAGGGGGTAGAACGAAAACGCTGGCTGGCCGGGAAAACCTGGAAGGGAGCGGGGGGTGAAAACAATGGAAAAAAAGAGGGGCCGTTTGGGGATCATCCTTGCATGGGGGGGGCAAAATAACGAGACAAGAAAGGCGGGTTTTGTCCTAAAAAGCGGTCCGTAGCAGGAAGGGAGGAAATCCGAAATCAAGCCAGCAAGCAGAGTTGGGGCTTTGCTTGAAAGTACAGAAGGGTGGGGGGGAGTTTACAAACTTTGTCACTGTTTGGAAGGGGGGACAAGCCCCGGGGAGAGAGGTTAAAGAATAAAAATGCTCGGCCACGCAAAGAGGGGAATAAAATTTGCTCGGTGGGCAAGTCTACACCTTGGCCGCTGGGGGGAGAACAACCCCTTTCACGAATAACGCCCGGATCTGGAGACACCGTAGGCAAAAAGAAAATCGCATCGCCGAACTGGAAGAACGCTGTAAGAACGGGAGGTTGTATGCGGGAAGGGGGAAAAAAAAAACCGGTAAGAGACAAAAAAAAGGAGCTGTTGGGTTACGAGGACGAATTCTGGGGGAAAAACATTAAAGCTGCCTAATTACCGCTTCCAACGAGCAAAGAACTCACTGAGCCAAAGAGTTCCTTTGCCGGCGAGAAATAGGAGAGCCCGGTGTGAAGGGGGGGGAACTTGCCATCGGGAAAAGGGGGCGCATATGAAAAACAAAGGACCACTGCATGGAAAAAAAAAGGTTGAACGGTACAAAAATACACACAAAAAACTGAAAAAAAGTGCATCCGTACATAACTCCGAAAAAGACCAAAATCGGTGTCAATGAAGTGACAAAGAAAGGCAAAATCCAAAAAATCGGAAGGAGAAAATGCGGTAAAATGTCCAAAACAGATGTGGGGGAGGGGACTGGATCCCAAAACGGAAAGACCACCGAATGTAAAAACAATCGAGGAAAGGAAAGGGGCCTCAGAGGTTGAGTCATCCAATCACTTTAACAGTCAAAGAGCTATGTATGGGCAGCAAATAACCGGGAGGTTGTCACATGAGGGGACGACGTAAGGGGGAAAAAAAAACCGCGAAACAGGGGCCGGCGCCCGACAAAAGAAAATAGGCCCGAGTTTTGTCCTAAAGCGGGGCGATTATTGAAGGGGGGGAGGGGGCTCGAGTTGTGCATGTCTCTGGAAATTTCGGAAGAAAACGGGAGGAGGGAAAAAAAGTTGGAGACCCCCACGGGGCACACTCAGTGTTGCGATAAGGAGTGGACCAGGGACCAACGTCTGGCGGTGGTGACTGTGCGAAGAAAGAGGGGTGGTGCCGGGGCGAAATGGAGGGATGACGAGGGGGAGGGGGGGGAAAGGGGGAACACTTGAAAAAAAACAAAAAAGCGACGCCATGCAAAAACAGGCCCGTGTTTTGGAGGGAAACTCTGTATGGCAGAATAAAAGGAAAGAAATGTAAAAACCTGACATCATTGAAATTTAACGTGGAGCCCTGGGTGAAAAAGAAAGAAAGAAAAAAGGACACAACGCCGCCCCGGTAGAGGAGACCCCGACTTCCCCAGGGGCGAGAGGGAGAAATAAGAGGACAGGCAACCACTACTCACTACCGCAAGAGACGAGGAAAGCTCAAGCCTCGGAACATAGTTGTTTGTGGGGGGAAAAAAACATGAGTGACAGTGCACAGTGTTCAGAAAGCGAGACAGACTTATAAATCTCGGGGGAGAAGCAAAAAAGGGTTCGAGTCAAACTTGGGGGAAACAGCCGTTCAGGGGAAAGGGGAGGGACGTGCGGTGGAAGGGGGCCAGAAAGAGGTTCCGGGAAGGAAGGAGAAGGTCTTGTTTACAAAGGAAGGGACCTCTTCTTCAACGAGGGAAAAGGGATCCTAATGGAACGCGAGCCGCTGAACCCAGTTTTCCTTAGGAGAGAGAAAGGTAGGGGAAAGGACTGGGGGCAACGAGGGGTTATAACACGTCAAAGTAATTGTGGGGGGGGTTCGGGAAAAGGCGCCAGGAAGGGAAAAAAAAGCATCGAGCAGTGAACAAGGGTGCAGACGAAGTAGAACATCTAAAAAAAGGGTGCAAGTAATGGGGGGGGGGAATGGTGAAACCTCGTCACAAGACCCTCTTTCTGGTGAGACGGCGGTAAAAGGGGGACTCGCAACCAGGCCAAACTTGGAGAGGGGGTCAGGTTTTATCGTAACAGAAATAGAAAAAGAAAAAGCGAAAGAAAAGGGGAAAAA
>Ga0179593_1709272_pt1 | contig 11618 bp, 17 predicted proteins | sample CZODoug2_1_08_16_FD_185931 | JGI IMG/M metagenome (GOLD analysis project Ga0179593, IMG submission 185931) | Vadose zone soil fungal communities from Angelo Coast Range Reserve, California, USA - CZODoug2_1_08_16fungal (PacBio error correction) | ecosystem: Environmental > Terrestrial > Soil >...
AAGAGAGCGAGGCTCAAACGTGGGGCAAGGAAAAAAGTGAGAAAAGTCCGCCCTATTTTGAGCAGAGGGCGACGATATCCCTGTGCATCTCAGAAAAAGGGACGAAGGAAGGAAGGGGCTGCTAGTGGTCACTGGCAGTGCAGTGGACGGACTGCAGACGGAAAGTGCATCGCAGGGGAAAAAGAACGCGGTGTTCATATCTGCAACCGTCTGAAGGAAAAAACCCCGGCGGCTAGGGAAGGGGGCAGAGGTCCACCGGGGAAGGTCGAGGAATTCTTAGGGGAAACTATTTGCGCGGGGGAAGCACACTACCAAATACAAAGGGGGGAAAAAAGGAGTATCATCGATACGGCAGGAAAGGGTCGTGACTAGGGCGTACGGACGAGATCAACGTCATCATGAACTACGCAAAGGAGAGAAGGGCTTTTCGGCGCGGAAGAAAAAGAAAGGCGTTGGGGAATTTCAAAAGACTCTTGTCTCTGGAATTGCTCCTCTGCGAATGTTTGAAAGGAGGAGAGGGCAATACGTTTCAGCCTAGAAAAAAAAGGGGAGGAATAGTTTGCTCGCAAGCGACAAGAAAACTATTACAATTCATCCCTTAAGAGAAGACGCTTCAATTCCCTTCTTGCCAAAAATAGATGGCGAAAAAAGTTGATCGGGTCAAGCTGAGATAGCCGACAAGGAAATTTGCGTTCCCATAGGGGGACCTTCTGGAGGCATATAAGTCATTTCGGATAAAAGGAGAAGCGCTTGCCTAACTGCGAATCAAGAGACTACTATATCGACTCAATCCCTCTAAGAAGGGGCATGTATCTCAGGGGTGAAGAGGAAAAGGGGGCCTAAACAATGGGACTGTCCATCTATCAGGGGCCAGGGGAAGGAAAGGAAACGACTTAAGGAAATCAAGTAACATGTCGCGTCGTCCTACAAGTTTCTTCCATGAGAGTCGTAAGCATCAAGGAAAAGGGCGAAACAAAAGGAAATACACGGCTGACAAAACGTACAAATAAACCTCAACCAAAACTCCCTATCCCACCGAAAATCCTAGGAAGGGGGGGGAATCTCTTACTAGGTATGGAGGTGAGAAAAAGGATTGTTGGGCTCCGAGTACAATATCAATTAAAGAGGAGTTCTACTTCTCTTCCTACGGGGCTCACCTCCTCTATGGGAAGGAAGGATTCTTTTAGCACGCCCGGGGGGGAAGAACGAAGAGAGTGCGCCAATGGAGAAATTGGCAAATCCTTGCGGGAAAGTTTTCGGGGGCTAATTACGCTGGGGGGAAAAGAGCGTGCGGAGGGTAGGGCGACGACGAGCAAGCACTGTCCTAAAAAAAAGCCATAAACCACCTACCTGTGTTTTGAGAAAAATCTCGGGGGAAAAAGGAAGACGAGTAATATTAGCTTCACGAGTATGGACCCTCTTTTCGCGCTACTGGAAAAACCTTCGGAAGGGCGAGTCTGGTGGCAATGAGGAACGAACGGGGGGGGGGACAAAAAATCGAGGGTCAGCTAAGGAAAAAAAAGGTTTTTCGAGAGGAAAGGAGAAAGACTTTCGCGGGAAAGAAGGAACTAAAAAAATAGAAAGTCGATACCCGAAACGCCGTTAGGTCTCCCATAAAAGGGCTTTTTCTGCGACCTCCGGAAGGAGAAGAACTAACCTGCAGGGAGGGGGGGGAAAAGGGGAGAGGAGTTCCCGGGGGAAGGGATAGCGAAGGGGGGGAAAGAAAGTCTTTCGTGTTTAAGGGTTTCGATTTTTGGCAGAAGAAAAAAAAAGGGATCCTTGGACTTCGAAGGGGGGAGGGAACGTCGAGAAAAACCAGATTGGACGGGGGCAAACCCCTAGAGGTGTTTTACATTGGTAAGAAAAGAGCAAAAAGTATAAGGCAGAAGGGGCGCGAAGGGCCAGGGACCAATAGAGGCCGGAAGGAGTCTTTATGCTTTCAATCAGAGAAGGACCTTATCATTCCACCCTCTCAGAAAAATCGAAATAGGATCCACTTGGCGCGGAAGGGAGGGACTGCGCCTTATGCCTGCAAAGAAAGCATTCCTGCCGATCATAAAGGGAAGAGAGAAAATCTTCATTGAGAATGATGAAGAGGCCAAAGAAAAGGTAGGCTCTGGATACGCCCCGCGAAAAAAAATCGATGTTCTCGGATGTAGAAGGGGGAAGGGGTATCGAAACCGAAAGAGAAAAGGGAGCATCGCGAGACCGGGGAGAATGACGCGCGAAGAGAGCGAGCCTGGGTTGGCGGGGGGGGCTACTATATACATAGAGGAAGGAATGAGGGGCCAGGTGAAGTGATTATCTGAAAGCCACTTCAAGGGGCGTGTCAGTCATCATCACTGCCGATGGGTGTAGGGACCTCAATGTTGAAGAAAGGAGAACAGGAGACGAACAGAACAAAGAGAATTGCAGCAAGGCTTACGGTCATGTCAGGGAAGGGGGTTTTTCTTAAAAAAAAAAACGCGACGCTTGTTTTTCAGAAGGAAAAAAAAGACGACCTTCCTATCTTTGTCGGAGAGAGGGGGTAATGCAAGAAGGAAAAGATTAGAGCGGTGCCCAGGGGGAGGGGAAAAGACGTGCGCGCGTCTTTCGAGCGGTCTTCGATGCGCTGCGAAAAAGGGAAATGGGACTTCCGGACGCCGACGCCGGAAGAGCGCGCCGGGGGAGGGACGCTCGAAGCCACCTTCCTTTTTCGGAGGGAGGGGAAATCACCGCGACGGGAAAAAAAGCCGCTGTTGCCGGCGCTGTTTCTTTATCCTGATCTAGAGAGGAGAGATATGACCTCGCGGTTGAGGGAGTGGGGAGGAGCGGTTGGAAGAGTTGATGCAAAGAGGGGTGCGCTAATCGGAAAAAGGGAAAAACTGAGTAGTAGAAAATAGATAGATCGCTCCAGAAAAAAAAATCTTCCACTCTCCGTCCTTCAAAAAAAAGCGCGTCCTCCGCGCATAGAAGGGGGGAGAGATCGGCTCAAGAACAGAAGGTTAATGGGAAGAAAAAGAGAGTTTGCCCTTCTTACATCGAACGGAAGGGACGCGCTCTCCGCAATGCGATTGCGGAAGAAGGATTCGTCTTTCGGCGAGGAAGGAGCGAAAGGGCGGCAGGAAGAAATAAAAGTCGCTCTCAAGAGGGAAAAAAAGGAAATCTGCGTCCACCGCCAAAAAAAAAAAAGTACATCCCCTAGCCGCCTACACATATCTAGGGGAAAAAGGGAGAAATTATTCCAACACGGAGGAGAAGAAGAGAAAGGACACGAAAATTACAACGGGCTGGAAGACTGACCGTAAAGAAGGGGTCCTTCTTGTTCGGTGATCCCTTGATGTCGCGAAAAGATGGAGGAAGAAATTTGAGAGGACGACAGACGGCTTGGGGCGCCAAAAATCCGAACAGAAGAAGGGAAAAACCCCCCCAACCCCCCCCCCCCAACCCCCCCCCCCCCCCCCCCCAACCCAAAAAAACCCCCCCCCCACACCCCCCCACCCCCCCAAACCCCCCCCCCCCCCCCCCCCCCCCCCACACACCCCCACCCACCCCCACCCCCCCCCCTCCAAACCCCCACCCCCACCCCCACTGGAGGTAGAGGAGAAAAGGAAATGGTCTAGTTCCGATTGAGAGCAAGGTCCTCTCTTCTGGGATCTTCAATCCCGCCAGGAGAGATATCACTTGGGGAGGGAAAAGCGGCCATTCTTCCGCCCGTTCCTGAGAGAAAGCTAAATTTTCTGTCGGGGAAAAAAGAACATCCGCTCCATCTAGTCGCAGCAAGGAAGGACTCTGCGATGGGAAGAGGAAAGGGTCCGTGCAAAAGAAAGAGCAGAATCTTGGGGGGGAGGATCCAACCAGAAAAAAAAATTATTCTCGCCTACTTGCCGAAATCACCGCCGCCATCACAGAAAAGAAAATGCGTTGGGGAAAGAGATCGCGTTAGAAGAGGAACTTGTGGCGAGGAAAAGGTTTTCTGAGAAGAAAAATGAAAATACGCGCAGAAGAAGAAGGGGAGGCAGAGGGAGAGGTAAAAATCAGGACCATCGCAGGAAGACTGCCTGATCTAAGTACCCATTTCACCAACGTCGGGGGATCGGTTTTTCCTGAAAAACAGGAGAAAAAAAGGTTGGTTCGCGACGGAAAAGCAGAGAAGTCAGTCAGGAAATTCCAACTCTCCACTGCTGAGGAGGAAAGAGAGTCTACCTCGAAGGACAAGAGGAAAGAGAGAATCGCGACGGGCCAACGATCTCAAAAAAAAGTCCTCTTCGGAAAAGCCAATCCTTCGGTTCTCTCCACAAAGGGGAGGGTCTACCTCACGGAGTGGAGAGGGGGGAAAGAAGGGAGTGAGTGTTTGTAGTATAGTCCAAACCTTCGTCCCCAGAATCATTGCACACATCGAATCAGAATAAGGAGGAAGTCTCAGTTTGGGAAAACGTGGTGCCGAGGGAAAAGACCTCTCTATTTGTGGGGGCCTTCCTACAAAAAGAGGAAAAGGCTCTAAAAGGCAGGGAAGAAAGGAAAGCTAAAGAGTATTATAGAAGCAGTTGTCCCGAGAGGGAAGGCTGTGTTTGGGCCCCGCTTTCGCGTTTACGAAGGGGGGGGGCTTTAGCAGGGAAGAGAAAGAACAATACTACATGCAAACGCACAATCTGGGCCCTCTTCTTTCGAACGAAGCCTCACGAGTGAGGGGGGGAAAGGAGGAAATGGTAGAAGGGCTTGAACTTAGGAGGGAGAGAGGAGCCACCTCGACTATTACCTCGAGGGGGCTACTTTCGGCGTCTGTAAAGAAAAGTGGGTGATGAAGGGAGCTGTCCTTTCGGACGTCTTCACAAAAGAATTGGAGACAAGAAAAAGCGAGGCCGATCGACCTTCGGAGGCTTTTCGTTTGGGAAAAAAGCGCCTGCGTTTTTCGGGGGGTCCTCGATTCTTCCGGGGGGAGGGGGTACTGGTAATGGTTTGAGAATCGCCATGAGGGTGATGACGGGAGCCTTTCCTACCGGAGACGCTACAGGTCCTTTGAGGAAGGAATTGCCTTCGAACTTGAAGAGCCAGTCTGACGAATTAAGGGAGGGCCGTGGCCCCTTTGAAAGAGATCATCTCTCCGCGAGAGGGGGGAGGGAGTCTATTCTCGGAAAGGATGGATGCGGACGAAGAAAAGGGAGGCGCCGTTGAGAGGAAAGCTTATCGAAAAAAGAGAAAACTTTCTTCGGGGGAAAGAAAAAGCCGATGCAGGGATCAGCCGGTACGTAGGAAAGAAGAAACGATCACCTCTCCCTCGAAAAAGTGTATTATTTCGGCTTCTGTCAGGGGGAGAGGGGCCCCGAGAGATGGAGAGGGGAGAGGAGAGAAGGCAAGCCATACGTGCAGCAAGGAGGGATTTTTCCGATCGCGAAGGGAAAAAGCCAGGAAGGTCGCGGAAGGAAATAGGGAAGAACAAAGTCAAAAGAGACACGGTTGGAAGGGGGGGAAACCGCTAGGTCTTTAGGAGGAGTACCATTCTCTGGCGGGAAAAGGGGGACTTCGTTACAGGAGGACGACAGGAGGGCTCGAAATAGTATTGGTTGGTCAAAAAAGGAATCGATGATTATGCAGTATTTTTTCTTTTTTGCTTCGGGGAGGAAAAATCGGGCGGCCCGGACCGCGAGGGAGGGGAAGAATCGTAGAAGATTCGGGGAAAAAGATCGCGCCCCTCCCTAGGAGGCTTCCTGACTGTTTGCGAGGGGAAAAGCCGTCGATCACTTTCTCGGAAAGAAGAAAAGCAGGCCGCGCGTCCAGGGAAAAGAAAGGACAGAAGAAGAAAAGATTTCGTCATCATCTGGCAAAGACTCAACTGTTCATGTCAGCTCAGAAAAAAAAGGGGGGGGGAGGGGAAAGTTTACGTCCACAGTGCGCCAGAAAGGGGGGGAAAAGGGGGAGGAGAAGCATTTCGGACTCAAAACAACAACAACTGAGAGGGAGATCAAACGCTTTCACTGAAAAGAGGCAACTTTGTACGTCCAATCCGAAAGGTGAAAGAAAAGAAATATACTGACAGGAAAGGGGGAGAAAGAAGCAAGTGCCAGAGCAGGCGGAGATGGCCGAATCTGCCGGGGAATCAGTCGTCTTTCATTGAAGAACCCTGATGCATCTCCTACTTTTCCGGGGGAAGAGGGGGTCAATAATGCGAGAAACTCTAAAAGGAAGGCGAGGTGCATGGGCGCCTACGGGGAAGAACCTTTTTCCCGCTTGAGGGAGAGAAATTTTCTTCAAGAAAAGAAGACGGACGAACAAGGAGGCGTCGAAGAGGAAAAAAGACCAACGCCCTTGGGGGCAAGATACTTCGGTGAAATCGGGGAAAAGCACGGAAAATGGATGGCCGACGAGATCAACGGAAACAAGACTGCACCAATATCAAAAAAGAACAATAATACGCTACCTTCTGTGAGGAAAGGGAAAGGTTCAACGTGGGGTAGGGGAAAGTAGTGAGGCAAGGGGAAGGGGAATGGGTTATCTCTAAAAATGATCATGCCTCTTGGGGTGGAGAGGAGGGAATCTTTTCGTTTGACTGAGAGAAAGACATCGACTAGGCCGCGGGACAATTATCTGAAAAAAAAGGCGGAATTCCTGCGTCCCGCTTTGAGTTATCGTTGTCAACACGCTGAGAGAAATGAGGAGATATCGGCATCGGAGTTTGCGTAAAAAGGAAAAAAGTGGCCTAGGGGGTGTAGATCAGCTCAGGAATTCTTGCGACGAGACTCTTCTTCCGCATAAAAAAAGACGCCGAAAAGAAAAAGAACGCGCGCAGCGCTGAAGCAGGAAGCCCGGCAAAGCCCTCCTTCATAAAAAAGGGGGAGAAAAAGGAAATCAATGGAGCCAGAACGGAAAGGGAGGATAACCACTGCGGTCGGAAGGAGAAGTCGTCATCATCACGGAAAGTCCAACTCTCTGCCAAAAAGAAAAGAAAACTCAGCGAGATACAAGACGGACAAGAACGAAAAGGGGACTTGACAAAGGGCGCCTAGGGGGAGGGACCTTTATCAATTATGTGGCATAAAGGAAATATCAAAGGAAGCGTCAGGAGTGACAACCAATGTCTAAGGCGAGGAAAAGATAACCTCCTGCGAGGGAAGGGAGCAAGGATGCTTTTAGCAACGAAGAAAGGAAAAAAGGCGCGTCAGACAAGGACGAAGGACGGCAAAAAAAAATTCTTTTGGAAAGGCTAATACTCTTTGTTGGAGGAGGAGACTGGTCGTCGAGAAGAAAAGAAAAATGTGCAGAGCAAACAAATACGAAGAACCGCCGAAAGCCGTCCCCGAAAAAGAGAAGCAAGCGCGGGCACTTCCGCCAAAGGGAAAGTATGTGTCAACGAGGGGGGGGAGGGGGAAAAGGAACCAGAGTGGTCGGCGGCTCGAGAAAAAAAAAAGGACTTTCAATGATCTCTGAACGAACGGCAGGATAATTGTCCTCCTAAGTGCCGGGGGAAAATGTCGGGGGGGGGGGTTCTCTCTTTTTTCATGGGGGGAGGGGGAAAAGTACTACGGGTTGGGAATATAAAAGAACTTCGATACCGATGTAGAGCACAGACCGGGGGGGGGGGAGATCCTCTCCTCTTCTTTGCGGAGAGATTCTACGCCTATACCTTCAGGGAAGAAGAAGGAGAGTTTCTGCCGTCGAAAGGAGAAGCGTGTAGATGTCTTCAGGGGGAGGGTAAGTTCGAACTGGGAAAGAGTTTTTCGGCGCGCAGGGAAGTTACTTCGCCTGTAGCTGGGAGAACAACACATCAGTACGGGGCGCAAACCCGAGGGAGGGAAGTGGGTGAAATGTGTAAATCCGAAAGATACTCTCAGATTTCGAGGAAGAGAGAGGACGGAAAAGGGCATCGCGTTCTCTTCTTGGAACCCAACCTGTAACCCCCGTTCAGAAAAGAAAACATCTCTGTATCGAAAAGAGGGAGCCACTCATCGCTCAGGGGTCTGTCGACTTTCTCCTAGGCAAAGTCCGACATCTAAATTCCCTGGCACGAAGTCCATGTCGGCGAGAAAAGAGCCTTTCCGCTTGAGGCGGAGGGAAAAAATCGCCGAAGAGAAGACGAAAGGCCTCGATGGAGGGTCTTCTGAAGGGAGAACTCTTCGAACAGCCATCGAAGAGGGCGAAGTTAATAATTGGAGCAGAGGCCGTCGGACAGTGAATATCTAGAGCAGGGGGGGGGGGGATTTCATATCAGAAAAGAGATACAATCTCGGGGGGAGAAAGAGAACTGGACCAATGAGGGCGTAGAAAACGCAAGAGTCGTCGTTTCGCTCTGGGGGGGGGACAAAGCAAGGGGGGAGGAGAGAGGAGGATACATAAAGGTGTATCGATCAATGTGATCACGAGGCCGACCCCAGAAAAGAAGAGGGGGGAAAAAGGCTTTACGATGGTCGAAGTTTTTCGGCCGGCGCATGGTTAAAAAAAGGGTGTTGGGAAAAAAAGGGAGAAGCAAAGAAACTGCCGATCACGGGGGGAGGGTCTGGGATCGTGCCTGTAGAAACCTGATGCACCAAAAACGTGCGCGAGGGGCGTCACGGCTGGGAAGGAAGGCGCTGAAAAGAAAGGTCGCGGAGGAAGAAGCCAGCCAGCCGACTCCTTGAATCCGCCGCCGACTAAGTGGAGAGGAGAGTTACTTTGTCGAGGGAAAAACAGCCGTTCGATTGAAAACTGCACCTCGACTAGCGGAGGACGCGGGGGTTGTCCTGGCGGGGGATTCACTTTCGTCTGTTGAGCTCTATCAACTGAGTATTACGTACTTAGAGGGTAGATATGTTAATTCGGGGGGGGGAAAAGAGGGTCCTTTCTGACTAATCTCTCTAAGAGGGGGGGTAAAATAGAGATATGAGGCAGACGACGGAACCAGAGACCTTCCTCAAAAAGGCTTCGATGAGGAATAAGTGTGCAAAAAGGCGATCAAGCAAAAGCCTTGAATTTCCGCGAGGTTCTGCAGCCGGGGCAGTACAGCTAACGAGGGGAAGAGACCACTTACCAGAGCGCTGCAAAGAGATACGCTCTTCTTCAGGAGGGAGGGAAAGTCATTATTCTCTTCAGTGAGGGCATCGCCTCGAAAGGGGGGAAAGAAAGGGGGGGAGACGAAAGAATCTCTCAGGAGGGGGAAAAGTTGCAACCTCCTACATTCCCGAGGGGAAAGTACATCCGCTATCCGAAGAGAACGTCTTTTCGCTCGACAATTAAAAGGTCCGGGGGCGCACCCATGAAAAAAACGCGTCATCTACATTGAAAGGAACTCATCTCTTCTTGGGGGGGAGTCCCTCAGTGATAACAGGGGAGAGATTACAAAAATGCATTAGGACATTGATTATGAAGAAAAGGGTTTTCTCCAACGAATCCTACGTTCCGAAAGTCTGTCTGCCCGGAACGCATTGAAACCTGTAGATTCGATTAAGGAGAAAAATCGTCGCCACGCTTATATGAAAAACCCCGCCTCTATATCACAGAGGGGGGGACGAGCTCGCCATTTACAAAAGGAAGGCGCGTTGAGGTCGACGAAGTGAGAAAGAAAACAAGACGACATCCCTCGCCAGAAGGAGTCGATTTGTCCGTAAGGGACATCCTCAGCCATTCGCAAGAAGCCTGTTTCCTCGAGGGGACTTAAACAGGGAGCGGCCAGGAATGCGGAGGAAAAAAGTGCCGGCTGAAGGCGCAAGAAAAGAGCGATTCGTGTCTATATCTGCGTGGAAAAAGGAGGAGGAGCTTGTTGGCACTCTGCTCCGAAGGGGGGGAGTCAAGGATTAAATAAGAGAAATGACGCCGTCGTAAAGAATTCGCGCCCCTGGGGGGGAAGGACCTTATCTCTGGAGGAGTGGAAAAAAGAGTTGACGCCAGATCCAGTTTCCGAAACCGAGAAGAAAAGGGGGTCGCTACTTCAAAGGAGGGGAGACCTATTTTGTTTGAAGAAGAGAAAAAACGGATCTGAACTAAACAGGGAAAGGAACGAGGAAGACTCACAAAGCGATCTAAAGAAAGAGACATGATCCAGCACTCATGTCTAGAGAATTCGTTCTCCGCCACGGGAAAAAGGGGATTATGGCGACCTCAAGGCGGGGCGCGGAGAGAAGGGGAAGTTTGGAACCAGGCTAAAGCTCTCAAAAAGTCACAAAGCCAAAGAATCATAAAGGGAATTAGCTGAAAGGGAGAAGGACGTTCGTTCGCGAGAGGAATTTTATCGATAGAAAATTTTTGAAGGAAGTAGGAGGGACCAATACGAAAAACGCTAATATTACTCGAGAGGGAAAGGAGCATCACACCGTTCTGTGGGAAGGGTACTACTATTTGTTGGGGAGGGAACAGGGGTCGGGAGCGAAGGGAAAAACCGAATGCACGCTAAGAAAAAAGAATTCTCCCTCGGCGGAGGAACTTGCATTTCTAGGAAAGGAGGCAATTGGTCGAAGAGGCGGAAGGAGGCGGTGAGAACCTCCTCCTGAAAAAAAATGACCCGCCGGCGGTGAGGAAGAAAAGGAGGAATAGCCTTCGACATTGGTGGGAAAAAAGGAAAGGGGCGCTGTCCTGAAGTGTGGCGCAAATAATTGCTCCAGGGGGGAAGCAAAAAAAAGAGTCTTCCCTTGAGAGGGTTCTTTTGTCTCGGAAGGGAAGAGGTTGTCGTTTGTACGGGGTGAGGCGGCCGAGCAGGAAGTTAAGGGTTGCTAAGAAAAAAGGATGACGACGTCGACTCCTTGAAAGAGTCTACTACCCGCGACAGGGGGGGGAGGGACTTTCCGTCGAAATGGAGAAAGGAGGGGCAAGGAGCGAGGGAAGTCTGGAAAGGGCCTCGCAAAATAGCTCTGTCTTTATGTTATGCTAAGGTCTGTTACATGCAGGGAAAAGGGGAGACAAAGACGCGGCGCAGGTGAGAGAGAAAGATGAGGCGAATGAAAAGTCGAGGGGACCGCAAGCCGAGGCAGAGAATAAGCGTTTTGACCCTATCCTTCGCCATCGGGAGGGGGGGGAAGGAGGAAAGGGACCTCTATTGATGCGGATAGGTATAGGGGGGGGGTCATAGGGAAACGAACGATTTGAAAGGGGGGGAGAAAGAACGATGCCCTCCGGAAGAAACTTATTGCCTATCTCTGATAAGAAAAAATTGTACGGAAGAGTAGGAACAGAGACAGAGGGGGGAACTTCATAACCTCTAGTTCGGGGTCGACTCCCTACCAGCTCGGGAGGGGTCCTTTAGGAGGGGGAGGGGGAGGCGTAAGCATGACGTGGAGGGGGGGGGTCACTACCGAGGAAAAAAGGAAGGACCCCATGGAGTTGGGGAAAAAAAGGCTTCCTATCGGCCTCCGCCCGAGAGGGAAGGACTTTAAGAAATCGAGAATAAAAAGAGAGAGGGGAACAAGGGGGTCAGGGAGGCTTCTCTCCCTGAACAAAAAGAGGGCTTCTCCTTTTTCGAGGTAGGGGAGATCACTTTCTCTTCAACTCCTCGAGGAATAAGGAGGGAGACCCATTTCCGGCACTGAAATTAAAGAAAGGAAATAACGCACCAAAAGGGCCATTGGACATCAGCGGCGCAGGAGAGGGGGAAAAAAAGGAGGAAAAGGTCCATGCATCTCTCTCTTAGAGGCCACTTGCTGCACTAACGGGGTGACCGTGAAGGGAGAAGGTCTTCG
>Ga0179593_1398088_pt1 | contig 11617 bp, 13 predicted proteins | sample CZODoug2_1_08_16_FD_185931 | JGI IMG/M metagenome (GOLD analysis project Ga0179593, IMG submission 185931) | Vadose zone soil fungal communities from Angelo Coast Range Reserve, California, USA - CZODoug2_1_08_16fungal (PacBio error correction) | ecosystem: Environmental > Terrestrial > Soil >...
GCTTTTGGGGCTGCTTGAAGAGAGGGGGACAGAAGGAAGGGAAATAATAAGGCAAAAATTGATCCGGGTTGCTCAAGGGGCTAAATCGGCCTAATAGTGGAGAAGACGTAACTCGAAGACCCAGCGAGAACACAAACCCCAACAGTCCTCAACAAAAGTGGAAAAAAAAGTCAACCAACAGAACGACGAACCGCTGAAAGCGAAGGTATTGTAAACAAAACCCCGGAAAAGGGGAAAAAGCAGATCATTTCACGGCCTTCGACGATCAGGAGCGGAGAAAAAAAATTGCAAAGTGAGGTGGGAGGGAACCAGACGATTCTTGAAAGGGAGGAAACTCGGGGGAGAAAAGAGCGCGGGAACGAAGCGGCTGAACGCGGCCGCCGTAGATCAAGCAAGTTCCTGATGGGGCTACTGTCACGGGCATTACCGCAACGAAAGATCGAGTTTGAGTTTAGAAAAAGGGATTTTTGTGACCTGAAAAGCACCGGGCGAGAAGAGCTGGGGGAAAAGGTCAGCATGGAGATGGGCTAACGCACCACAGGGAAAGAGACGGTTACGGGAGAAGAAAAAATCGAAAGTCTGGAGTCCCTGGAGCGGAAGGTGGGACGAAAAAACGGCTTACGGGAGAGCGGGATACGTGTTTGGGCTTACGTTCGGAAATATTCTGAGACTGAAATGAAGGCAAAGGAGACTCATAAGGCGCATACTGCATCAGTGAATATCGACGAAGATCGACAATCAAGGAGACAGTAGATCACGCGCGAACGGGTCCCTGCGAGGCGGAACATGCGCTAGGAAGTGACGACGGAACCTTGTAAAAAAAAGTACAAAAAAAAAAGGAGGGACTAACAGAAACACACGGAGGGAAAGCCGTGTACTACTCAACATCCTTTGTTAAAGGGGGAGGGATGGTGCGTGTTGGGCCTGGAAAAAAATCATAAGCACTGCTGGGAAGAATCGATGTTCCACATTACAAACACCGGGACGAAACCACAACGACGCCGCAAAAAATCAACACGAGATGCTTATCAAGGGTGAAACCGGGTGCTATTTGGGGATTCGCTAAAGCGACAGGGAAGGCCTTTGTGTGGAGCGGAGGGGACGCGGGGCGTGAAACGGAGGTGGACAATGCGCGCCTGTTGAAAGATTGACGAAGAAAGCCGATGGAACAATACAAGCAGGTCATGGGACGAGAAAACGAAACGTTGAGGGCGGCCGGTTGTACGGAAACGCCTCGGAGACCGGGCGGAGGGGCATCAGCGACAAGGTCGTCGACGCGGGACGTGAGGTGATGATCATCAGAAACCTAGGTCTGGAAAGGTCCACCTTCACCAGGCAACGGAAGGTGGAATCGACTTGCGTGTGACTATAAATGGGAGCACAACTCAAAATCAAGGGAGTGGGCTCGAAAAGCCCGATATGCGCTCTGGATTAAAAAGACTGGGGGGGCGGAAAGGGACCGGGAAAAAAAACAGCAGAACCCAGGGGACCCAATGTGAAACTTTTAGAAAAAAGGAAAGGGAAAGCGCGTACGGGTGCCGTACGACATGGTGATCTTAACGTAAATCATATGAATTCCGTTACCAATAACGGCACGGGAAGCATCAAGTGGCGGTGACACTAGAAAAGCACACAGGAAGGCGACAATAAAAAAATTTAGTTCCACCGAGACTCTGGAAGGGAACAGCCCGCCAAAGCGTAAGAAATTAAGACTGGAAAACCAGCGCCAACTCGTTGTCAGAGGTCAAGCTGCCCGCTATTCAAAGAGAAAAGGGGGGAGGGGAAGGAGGGTGATCGGCGAAAGAGGGGAGAGACGGAAACGGACGGAAGGGGAGCCGACAACTGGTGCAGCTGGAACTGGGCGAGCACGGTTTATCCATCCCCCAAATCGAAAAAAGAAAAGATCACACACGGCCTGTACGAAACAGTCTCAAGAGGGCAATAGCCGATTAAGACACGATGAAATAGAGAAAACGACAAGGTTGGGTTATGAGCAGGAGCGACTCAATACAAAGGGGGGGGCTGAAAAAAGTGCAACTGGAAGTGGGGAAGGAAAAGCATTTAACTGGAGAAAAGGGGAGGCAAGTCGAGCTGGCGGAGAGGGGAATCGGGGACATAACTGGGGAAATCTACTGAAGGAACTTCCGACCGCAACATAAATCACGAGAGGAAAGGACTCCAGAGGGGGGGAGCGCGCTACCAAAAGAGTATGACATGAACGAAAATCTTTACGTGGGGCCCTCAAAAAAAGACTCGAGGAGACAGAGCGAAAATCGACAAACTGACATAATTGGGGGGGACACCGCGGGTAGTTACAAGAATGTTCCAGGAGAAGGGAATTCAGAAAGCTGAAAAAGTCCGATCGATCAACACCACAAAGGAAACGAATATGAAGATGTCAGCTCCGGAAGGGGGAAGGCCAGTTAAGGAAACTGGTCCATCAACCCGATGGCAGAATTGTAAGGAGCGTCAGTTCAGCGCTGAGAGACCGCCAAGCGCAGGCTGGATGGCCTGCAAAGCGTGCGGTGCAGGTAATAAGCGGTTTGCAAACGCGCTCCAAGGCCCGGTGACAGCGTATGGATTTTGCGGGTCAAAGGTCATCTTGAAAGAGAGGGGGGGATGTCCCGATGCGATTCAAACCGCTCTAGTATCCACGGAGACCAAAAACGCCTGCTTTTTCGTCACAGCAGGGTTTGCCCGGGACAAGAGGAAGAAAAGCCAGGGCGGCAGATCTAACAACAAGACGAGAGACATCGTGTCGGAATTCAGAGGAGAAGCGGATAAACGTTCGTACAGAAAGGGGAACCCGCTGGCGACTGCGTTGGCGACCACAGCTCTGCCCCGCCGCAAACCGGGGAGGCGAAAGGAGTAGGGTCGAGCGACAATGCCCGCGCCCAGCCACAGGGGCTCCACCAGAACTGGGGATAGGGCCTAGGGGAACATCTGGACGATTGGCGGAAGAGGTCCCAACGAGGGTAAATGGCTTCCGATTGGGGGGGCGAAAAAGGAAGCGAATGGAAGAAAAGATCTTCGGGTCGCCGGCCAGCTCTGGGCAAAAAAAAACGGAGCGGACCTGCAGTAAGACGGAATTCTAACGGGGGCCCCCGGGGAGCGTCATATCAAACATGGTCGCCACCTGGGCATCAATACTGCCACGCGCTTACCTGCTGTTCACCTAAAAAAAGGTTTGACCGGTTCTGCTGTCTTGCGAGCAACGGAGTCTCACCGGAAGTTTCGCAAGAAACCCGGCGTCCTATCTGCTTGGTTCTCGATAAAAAACTAAAATGGGGAGGTTCAGGGCCGGGCGCACCATGTCCAAATGCCTCAACACAAAGAAGAGGAGGAAACCTTCCGGGAGGGAATGTGGGACATCATTCAACATGTAGGCTCGGGATTCATACCCAGAAGACGCAAAACGAGGACTTGACGCTAGCGACAACTACCGGGCAAAAGGACTCGCAACCTCGTCCTGACGCAAGCCGCAATTGTACGATTCGAAACGCAGCTGTTATGGGGGGAGTCGACGCTTTAAGGAGAGAGGTACAAGGGTGTAAAAAAAAAAGAGCGCCCAGGGACAAAGCTGACATAACCCAAACGACCGGAACGCCCCAAAAAGGACGTGACAAAGAGAAAGGGGAGTAATCAAAAAAATCGCTAAAGTCGCAAAACCAAAACAAAGCATCTAGGGTTGCACCTTGACGGCGTCCGGTTTTCTGGCGTCAGGTGGAAAACCAGAGGGAGAAGAAACGAGCGGCTCGATGATTTGGGTTACACCCCACACCAACTCCACCTCAAGGAAAAGTAAAAAGGATGTTCTGGAAAGTCTCAACGGGCGGGGTCAAGGGGTGGGGATGCTTAAGGCATCAAATGGGGAGTGTCGTGGCAAAACTGTGCCTTACTGAAATCGAAGCCAGCGCCATGAGTCACAACCTCGCCGAAACTGCGCCGTGATCTAATGGGACAAAACTTAGGACAGAGAGGTCATCTCGTCGGTAAATGATGCTGGGGCGAACCTTATGAAACAACTCCGGACACAACGCCGGCACGGACTTCAGGAGGGGGTGCAAGCCGAAAAACCCGTATCCCGCGAGAGAGTGGTTGTCGGGCCCCAGCTCACGACGGGCACAGAAAGCGGCGCGATGACGTCGTCTGCGGCCAGAGGAGGCAAATTAAAGGGGGGGCACAGATCAGCAAAGTGGGCTGGCAGGAAAGGGTCGTTATCGCCCGTCTTCTTGTTGACAGGAAAATCCGTTTTGAAGGTTGCAACTCACAACGGAGAGAGTCTTCCAGGAGGGGAGGGGTCGAACCGATGACGTACCATAAAGAAGCCTGGGTGATCTCAGAGAAGCGGGGAAAGCTTCGGCGTCGGACATCTGCAAGATCGCGCTCGAACGGACCAAACTCGTCATTGAGAAAAAACGCATCAGTGCAGATGGTTAAGCGTGATAGTCCACGAGGAGAAAAACTGAGAACGTTGGTCCACCTGCACCTGTGTTGTGGGTAATAAGAAAAAACAAAAACAATCCACACAAACCGAAGAGGATAAGGGGGGGTGGAAAAAAGTTTGGTCACTGGTAGGAAACGGAAGAGACAGAAAGGCAAAAGACGGAGTCTCTATCCAAATGGATACCGAGTATCCCCGGAGCAAAGGGCTTAACTGCAGGACTCTATTGAAACAAACCGCGTGCTTCAACCGCTGGAACAGCAAAGAACGAGCACAAAAACAACAAAAAACTGAGTAGTAAGTAAAAGAAAGAGGGCGAGGCAAGGGAGAAAGGAGAAAAGGGGGGAAGGGGGGATGGGGAGGGAATGAAGGGGAATAGGGGGAGAGAGTTGGGAAGTGGGGAGAGGAGCGGGGATTGATGTCGTGGAGGCGTGATAGTCTAAAGAGAAGACGAACGGTTGGGAAGGGGTGGGAGAATGGTGAAGGGGGAAGTCGCGATTAAGAGGGGGGGGAAAGATAGAGAGGTTGAGGGCGGCTTAGAACTTTAAGGAAAGATTTAAAAAAGCAAGCAGCTTAGAACTGAAAGCGGGATCGGGAAAAGATTAAGTCGAATATTTGGGGGATGGAGAGAAGGAAGAGGCCCTAACAGGAAGGAATAACCGGGAAAAATTCACCCGCGAAGACGGAGCTGCTACCTTCAACAGACAGGGTGGGAAAAGGGAGAGTTGGGCGACGCGGACTCGACCCTCAAGCGTAAAGAGGCAATGGGGGGGGGTGCACGTTCTGATGAAAAAAAAGAAAACAGGCGCCTAAAGCTGCTGGGGCAGAACGTGGAAGGGACGGGATCAAAGCACTTGCCGGATGGGGCAAGTCAAGACGGGCAGGCCCGCACAGAAGACGAATCGCTTTGGGGTTAGAAAATGAAAAAAGGGGATGGTAATAAAAGCAGCGGGGCGATCGAGATGAGGGAAGGTATAGATTTCTGAAAAAACAACGGGCCAGGTGGATACGTTACTGGAAATCGAAAGCGCAGAATTGAGGGGGTGCAACGTTCGCTATTGGTGGGTACGAAAAAAAAAACGCTTACGGCGGGGTAATGGAGGAACGTACGAGAAAAAGGTCTGAAAAAAAAAGCTGCAGTACAAAAAGTGCCTAAAGGCGAGCAAGGCATCATGGTAGAAGAAAGAGATCGACAGATCCAGAAAAGGAGTGAAAACCCTTCAAACGATCAAAACGCGCCGACGTGGTGAAACGCGAAAAGGCGGGAAGCAGGCAGAGATGAGAAGAAACGAAGTCAACAAGGGGGGGAAAATGTACGCGCCCAAGGAGGCCGTAACATCCACCAGGGAGGGGAGAAAGTGGAAAAAAAAAATTTTTATGTGCGGGACTGGGGTGGTCGGAAAGGCATCGAGAACGCTCGGGGAAAAAGGTCTAGAGGTGTTCACACACCTACTTAAACAGAGCCGAACGGCAGAAAAAAAACACACCAGAGGTATCATTAAAAATGAAGGAGATTTGAGGATCGATGACTTATCACCGATTGTTGGGGACTTCTTTAGGTCCCTCATGAGGAACGAGTGGGGGACAATGCGCGCTGGGTGGAAATAAGGGACGAGAAGACCTATTTTAGCAATACGCACCAGGAGGTTGCCGTGAATTCTAAAAATGACAGGGCGGGACTTGACGACTCGAGGTATACGTGGTCTTATGGAAAACAAAGCAAAGTCCGAGCTAAAGACGGGTAACGTTCTATGTATCCTCGAAGACCAGAGACTGAGGGAAAATGCCAAAGACATTCCCATGCACGTAATTTCAAAAAACTGGCGTGGGTGAGAGGACCATGGTACGCACCAAAAACGAAATAATATTTGGGCTCAGGGACAAAGCCGAATGCGCTCAACGGTCAGAACGAAGGGGAGACCAAGCGAACGCTCACAGAGACAGGGATCGGTTACTAGTGGGAAAAAGAGAGATGAAGCTAAAAAATGTATAAAACCTGCCGACATGTGAGCTTTTCCCCAAGATGACCTCCGTTCATAAGACGGGAAAAGAACGGGGGATGCAGCGCTTGAAAAGCCTCAAAACAAGAGAGGAGGGAAACAAAAAAAGCTTCCGGAGGAAGACCAAAAATCCTGAAAAGAAAGGTACGCCGGGGAAGCTCCCAACAGAAGTGCAGGTAAAACGCCAATGTAGATAAGGTCTGGGTTGGAAGGCGGGGACGGGCGACTTGCAGTGTCGATAAAAAAGAAGGAGGCTTCCCAACGAAAAAAATTTGCTGAGTTAGCGCCGGGGGGAACCCAGAAAGTCGAACCTGCGGGCCCCCAAATAAAACTGTTCGAAAATGAAAAAAAGTCAGACCTTAATTAGAGCAAAAAGATCAGAGGCGGCACAGCGGGGGGGGATGAAGAAAGAGGCGCTCCAGGATACGATTGCAAAACGCAAAAAAAGAAAAACGCAATGAAGGAATTTGCTGGAGACCGTGGGGAAAAGTATGATCGTCTGAATCGAAAGCGTGGACATCCGGGAATCGCATACGCTGAACTGCGAAAAAGAAACAGCAAGTACTACGGTAAAGCGCAGAAAGTATCCCCAAAAAAGAGGGGAGGAAAGTAAAAAAAAAGTCTGTAAAGAACCGAAAAAGAACCGGCAAAAATCAAACGAGCGACAAAGAAGAGGGAAAAAGCCGGGTATGGCCCAGGAAGTGCGGGAAATACAATTCAATGAAGCGGCACGAAGAAAACAACAACCACGGAGGGGATGAAAAAAGTAAGCAAAAAGGAATGACTCACTAAAAGTCAGAGGATGCACCGGGTACAGAAAAGCTGTGTCAATCGGTCTTTTCAAAGATCGTGGCGCTCTTCTAGAAAGGCAAAAACACTCAAAATCCTTCATCGTGGAGGGCAGGGTACTCTTTTTGCAGCGCATCCAGGGACTCTTTAAACTGAGTGAGGGTGGCGTGTAGGACGTCCTCGGTGAACAGCTCGTCGATAAACAATAAAGGATGCAAGAGAAGACGGGGATAAACGAGAAAAGACAAAGAAAGGCTTTTCATCCCACCTGAGGGTACAGGTTTGCCGCAAGAGTATCCGAGATAAGGCAAGGTAGAAAGCCACAGAAGCGGGGCCTAGGAGAAGCGGAAGGTGTGAAGAGTCTGCGAAAGAAGTTCGGGGACAGCCCGGTGATCTTCTCACCGTGATTTGTCGACTTGCGGGAAGAGAACACTCGAGAGGAAACAGCCGCACCGGGTGGGGAACGAAAAGAACTGAACCAGGCGATCTAAATGAACCGACAAAGATCACACGCCTTCCACAAAAAGGATTGCACAATCGAATACCTGCGATGTTGCGAAGGCAGGAAAAAGGCGGGTTCTTCCGGCTTGGTGAAAGCCACCGGAAGCGTAGCTGGGTGGAAGAAGATCTTCTTGTCAGAAGGCCAGCCGAAAGTAGTCCGAAGCCCGGAACCGAAACTTCCCGTCCAAAGGACAGAATCAGCGGGAAAAAAAGAAAAATTGCGACACAAGAATCTCACGGAACGACGCATTTAAGGGATGCGTGGAACGAGGAAACATTAAAAAAAAACTTGGGGGTATTCTGCTTGCAGACCCAAGCTGGCCAGGCACCGTAATTACACCTACTAAGGAAGAAGATTACAGAAAGAGCAAACCACTTGAAGTCGGTTAGCACCATTCCAGCGGAAAAAAAGAAGTAGACGCAAAGGAAAAAGTTTAAAGGAGGTGGTATCAGTGACGCAAAAAGGTCTTGCGAGGATCATACTCAATCCAAGGAGACGCCGACTTGGGTGCGAGGAAGCGCCAAACCGAAACAAGAGGGGAAGAAAAAGGCGGGCGTACGTAAACCGCAGCCACAAAAGTTCGATTCGAACAGAAGTATTGCTGGCAGAGAGGTTCAAAACAAACGTCGAACTCAAAATATGGAAAAAATCGCGAAACCTGGCCAAAGCGGTCAAAATCAAACAGCGAAAGCCAAAACCCCAAATCCGGGATCAGTCAAACGAGATACAAAAAGAGACACATTCACTTAACGCAAAGCATATACGGGGTCAAAAAAGCTTGTTCGGCAGGGGGCGGGGGACGTCTAGGGACCAAAAGCAGGAGGAGAACGCGACCTCATGGATTGTTGGGACATAAAAAACGCCCTAGCAAAGAAAAAGTATGTTTCTTAAAGTATCAACGGGGCGAAAAGGAAGGGGGGGGTGGGATGCTTACAACTCTCCCTGGGAGGTACATGAACCACAGGTCATGCCGAATCATCAGCGAGAAAGCGAAAAAACCGGTCGCCCGACACAGCAAACGCGGGAGAGAAGTGTTTTCAAATCCAGAAGAAGATCTTGTCGATCACGTAGGTGAAACTTGCTACCGGAGAAGGAGCCTCACCTCTGCAGACAGAAAAAATATTTTCTCGACGTCCCGCCCAGATCCCGCTCAAGGAAGCGTGGGTGTCGTCCAAATCGTCGAAAGGCAAAATCCACATGAACCGCTAAGTCTGCAAAAAAAGACAGGTTCCAAACCTGTGGGCAGGGGAAAGAAAGAAAGATTGAAAAAAAATCTAAAGTATCCCCGCACTGGTGCATGAAAATCCTGGGGTGGTTATAAACCAAAAAACAGGAGGATAGGATCTTCGTGAGGCCGGCAAAACGAATACTATCGCCATGAATGATCGACGGCAGGAAGAGGAAAGCCTCGGGATTAAGGCTCATGAGCAATGCTCTCGCATAAGAGTCAAAATCGCTGGAATAACAAAAGCAACTACATTGCCGAGTAAATTAACAAAGCCGAAGCACAAAACTTGGCACAGGCTAATGGTTTGGTGAAAAAGCGCAGAGCTCGTCTGGGGATTTTTCAAATATGAAGCCGATTAAAGAAGCTGGGGGAAACGTACGGGCAAAAAAACCATAACACATTAAACATGCCGAGGAGCTGAGCAAAAAAGAGAAAAAGGCGTAAGGGGGGGGGGGACTGCTAATGGGAACCGCGTGTTCATGGGTCAAAGATTCAAGACCGCAGAAATCTAAACAACAAATAGGTGAGGAAGATGGAAGAATGGCGGGGGAGTGAGCTGAAATGGGGAACAGCGGTCCAATAGTGGACCGACCAAATTAAGAAACTCTTTTGCTAGGGAAAGGCGCAGAAGATGGGGGAGTCGAGACTAAGTCGAAAGCCGAGATACATAACTTAAAAGTATGCAACCCAGAAAAGAAACGAGCTGCTCCTTTTGCCAAACCAACAGAAACATGGGCCTTAGGACTATCCGCCGCTCTAAAGGGGAAGGAAGGGGGGGGGGCGTGGGGTGCCCTAAGTGGGAAATGATCGCGAACATGACGCTTGGAGCCGAGAAAAAGGAGTGCCTAGTCATCAGATAGCCAAGCAATTCCTGGCTAGGAGCACGGGACGGGAAAAAAACAAAAAGAAGAAAGCTCGCGGTGAGGTGTGGAACAAAGTCAAACGATTTTAAAAAAACTGAAAAAAAACCGGGCGTATATTGATCGTAGCAATTAATCGACCACAAGCAGGGGAAAAACTGGCGCAGACGCTAAAGCTGAAAGGCTGGAATTTGCGGTAACGCTAGGGGGGGGAAAAACCACGCAAATTACGGAAGGGATAAGCGGGGAGGAAACGGAGGAAAAACAGGTTCGAACCTGTCAGGTCTAGGAAAAAAAGACTGGTGCAACGTCGAGAAAGATCATGATAAAATAGCAAACAATCGCGAAGAAGGGAAAAACCTTATGAAAGCCTACGTGCCGGATCAGTGGGGGAAGCAGCTAAGCGATAAAAAAGCACCGGGAAAAGGCTCAAACATGGGATTCCGGAGCATCCAACAAATCCAGGTGGAAAAATATTTTATTTTAGGAGGGGCGGGGGGTTGGGGGCTGGAAGAAAGAGCGGAAATCTAGCGGGACGCGCTGGTGGAAAAGACGACGCCAGGCCAACGACGCAAAAAAGGACACACGCAAAAGAGGCGAGCATGGGCAGCCGGGGATGGGTTCGCTACTGCATGATACGGTGGCGATGGAAAGTCGGTTCAGGAGTTGGCCAAGCGTAGCTGTTTGGAATAGGGATGCCTACGACGCGCTGGGACAATACAGCGAGTAGAAACGGGCGCTGCAAGGTTACTAAGAAAACTCTGGAGACCGGCGGAGTTCGCAAAAAAAATCGAAAAATAGCGCGCGCTTGGAGTAAAAGGAAAAAAAGAAAAGCGAAGAAACATGCTGGAACCGGGAGTAAACCCTCAAGGAGAAAGATTCGTGGGGGAAGGAACGGAAAGGGGTGGCGCAAAAAGCGATCAATTGGAGTGTTACGAAAAAACCAGGAGAAGAGCTCGACTGCGGAACTGGAAGGTGCTGAAAAAGAAAAGGCGAACAAATCATACCCAGGGATGGTGACGACGTGAAAAAAAAAGAATGAAGAGCGGGGGAAGATGATGCCGGGGGAGCACAGGGACTTCCCACAGACATGAATCCAGGAAAGGGGAAACGCCGGGAAGAAGAGCGTGCAAGGGGAGCTGGGCGATGAAAAAAAGAGGACAAAGATATTTCTTTCAACAAGCAGAAAGAGTCATAACGGGCGACCAAGCCAGAATTTGAGCCGGGAAAGACCCAAAATCGGGGAGATGTCAGCTTACCGGAAAAATATCAAAGGGGCAGTGGAGCGGGGACGGAAAGGGAATTTGTGCACGCCAAAGGAAGAATTATTCAAAAACCAAAACGGGCGCCCTCCTGAGGACGTTGGGGGGAGCATCAAAAAAAGCAATCAAGACGGGGGCAGAACCAAGGGCGTACGAACAGTTCATCAAGCTGCCGCAGAAAGAAAAGTAGCCTATGAAATCTCTTAACTAAAGGTGATGTCCGGAGCGGCTCAACGGATAGCGGACAAAACCGGGGGAAGAAGGAAGGGGAGGGTCGAAACTCATGTATTGGGGGTTAGAGGGATCAGCGATCGGAAAAACTGAAAAAGGGGAAGGAAATCGGAGAACTGGGGACTGAACATCGGACAACAAGAAAAGACCCGCGTAAAGCAGATGAAAACGAGAAAAAATTGTACAGGCGAATGAAGGCCATCCAGGAAGACGCGGAGAGAGAAAAGAAATAAATAGAGGCTGAAAAAGATTAAACCGAGGTATGTGCAAGGAGGGAAAAAGGAGAAAGGCAATCAAGACG
>Ga0179593_1407189_pt1 | contig 11617 bp, 24 predicted proteins | sample CZODoug2_1_08_16_FD_185931 | JGI IMG/M metagenome (GOLD analysis project Ga0179593, IMG submission 185931) | Vadose zone soil fungal communities from Angelo Coast Range Reserve, California, USA - CZODoug2_1_08_16fungal (PacBio error correction) | ecosystem: Environmental > Terrestrial > Soil >...
AAAAGCAGGGAGCACACCAGCGGGGATAGGACATCGACGTACAAAAGGGGAGCAAAACGTAGATAAGAAAGGAAAAAGAAACACAGGAAACAGTAAGACGAAAGGAAAACATCCAACCAAACAAACAGGGGGTGAGGCAGGAAAAAAAAGCAAAAAAAGTCAAAGAATCGTAGAGGGGGAAGGCAGGGGAACAAAGGGAAGCAGGATAGAGTGAAAAAAACAGAGACGACCTGGAACAAAGTAACAAACCCAAAGAAGAAAAAAAGGGAAAAAGATTTAAAGAAAAAGAAACAAAAGGTCTCTCAAAAATGCTGGGTTTGGAGAAGAGTTGAGAAAAAAAGTTACCAGGGGGGGGGGTCATAACCAAGTAGCCTTGCGAGACTGGGGAAAATAAGTAGGTGTGTACTCAAGTCTAACAAAATAAAGGAGGCTGGGGTACCCGCAATCCTGTTAAGTGTACAGCGACCTTCCCCGGAGTTGATATCAGTCACACGCTGGGGGTAAAAAAAAAACGTGAACCTAAGAGTGTTGGTTCTTATGAACCCGGGAGGACTTTAACGTGAAAGAAAAAGGCCCGGGCGTCTCAAAAGTTACACGCTAAAAAAAAGGGGAAGGCGAAAAACTGGGCGTAAGGAGAAGAGTGACCTAAGATCGTGAAAAACTCCAGGTCAGGAAAAACAAGTCGAATACTAAGACCCCCAGCAAAGAGACCCTCGAAGGGGGAAGAAATTCTACAGAAAAAAAGAGGTTTCGAGGAAATTCCGCCAAAAAGACTCACAACGGTCAGGTAAATAACCAGAAAAAGTACGTGTAATGAAAAAACTTAAAAAAAAAAAAAACCCAACATTTCATGAAAAGAACTGTGAAAACAAAACGCAGAAGCAACAAGCCCGGAAGGGGAACATCAAATACAAATGTTTTGGGACAAGCGAACGGAAAGAATGGAGTAAAAGACGCGAACACGGCTAGGAAAGGGAAAGAAGAAAACGGAAGGGAAAAAGAAAAAAGCAAATGGTCCAAAATAAGGGGGGGGGGCCATCACGTGGAAACGGGGAGGACTCTGACTCCAACAGGGTCCTTCATAAAAGAGGTGAGAAGCAAGGAGAATTTAACTACAACCAAAAGATGGGGGAATAGGGACCCCCAGAGGGGAGAAACGGTGGGGGCAACAAGGAGGAAGCGGACGCCAGGGGTTGTATATGGGGGGAAAGGGGAACGGAGAAAAAAGGATAGAGGAAAAAAGGTGGAGAAAGAAATAAGCGGAGTCAAGGTTGAAAGGGGGCGAAAGATACAGGAAACGTGGAATTGACGGATTAAACGGATAATTGTTGCAAGATTGGGGTATACCAATCCAAAAGCCGCAAAATCCAAGAATATTACAAAAAGAGGGGAAATACGTCCAGACCGGAGGCCCGAATTTGTCATGGCTGGGACGGGGAAAAAAAGAAACAGCACCCCAAGAAATGGTGTCGGGGTGGGAACTTAAACAGTCGCCACAAAAGTGTGAGTGGGGGTAAAAGTAAATGAGGAAAAACAACAAAAAACAGGGAACGCCCGAGGTGCGCCCCACTTGCAAAAAGCAAAGCGGGGGGGAAACAGCTAAAGCAAACAGGATAAAGTAAAGAAAAAAAGGTGGCAAGAAGACAAGGAACGAAAAAAGTGCAGTGGAAAGGGTGGTTGGGGTTTTCTCTGAAAAGGGTACCTACAATGCAAAAATTTTTGATAAAAATAGGGAAATCGGTCCGTCAAAACCTCACGGCTGAAAAAAAAAAACAGAGTCAGAACGACAACTCAAGGAAATCCTGCATTAAAAAACAAGAACTTTTAGAAAAAAAAAAGTGGAGTGTATTAAAAAAAAAGAGAAAATAGAAGAAGTTGACAAACAAAAAGTTGCTAGGAAAAATACGAATAGCAGGAATCCTAAATAAAAAGGAAAAAGGACGGACTTAGCAGACACTGTGAATGTGGTAAAAAAAAAAAGCAGGCGGGGGGCCGCTGCGTGAGACCTAAAAGGAATACTCTAGAAAAGGGGAAAGAATTGCTAAGATTAAACTCCGGGGGGGAAAAACTTAAAGACAGAAAAGGGGAAAAAACTCTGTGGGGAGCGGGGAGTTGGGGCTCAGGACTAAAATCAAAAATAAGTGGTAGACTACAAAAAAATTCAAACAAAAAAAAACAGACGCCCCGTAAGGGGGAAAAGGAAGATTAAAATGAGCGGGGGCTTCCAAAAGAATTGGGGGGGGTAATAAAAAAGCAAAAAAAGTGGTGAGGGGGGGGAAAACTATTGGGGGACAGCAAAAAAAAGGGGACAAGTACAAGAAAACGAAAAAGAGAACCGCAGACTGGGAGGAGAAAACCCGCCAAAACCGCAACAAAAAGCGGAACGGGAAACGGCCACCAGAAAAAAAAAAACACCAGGTTGCTTCAGGTAGAACACGGCAGGGGAGAAGAAAGCCATCTCAAAGTATGGGCTGGGAGTCGAAAAAAAAGGAGTTGGGGGATCAGCGGGGGGGGGGGAAAAGGGAAGGAAAATTGCGACACGAAACATTAATTGGAAGGGGGGGGGGGGACAGAGTGGGGAGAATGACCAGGGGAAATGAGGGAAAAAAAAAAACCGTACGGGTTGAGGGGACATTTGGGAAAGAGACGCGTAATTTAGTGAAAAGACATGCGGATTGGAGTTGGGGGGGGTGAAATTTGGGTAAAAACGAAAAGGTAAACGAAAGGGGAGGGATGACCCCTCCGGGAACTCAGTGTAAATGGAGGGGAATAGGTGGGAAAAACGAAAAGCCGGTCAAAAGGTCAATAAACTGCACAAAGGGATTCAAGGATTGAAAATATTAGAAAGAGGGGATAAGAAAAGGGGGCAATCAAAAACATGGCTCAAAAGGGAAGGGTGATTGAACCTGGGCAGCATTGTCTGAATGAGACCTCTCAGACAAAAAAAAAAACAAAAGGGGGGGGATTTGAAAGAGAGATAGGCCAAAGGAAAAAGGAAGGGGCCAATGCATATGACTTGGGACCAGCGAACATTTCGTCAAATATGGAAAGACTTGTCAGGAAAACGGAATCACAGGAGGTGGAGGAGGGATGAGGGGACAGGGGAGGTGTTCTGACCAAACACAGCAGGAAGGGGTGAAGGGAAAAGCCAAGGAGTCAAAAACATAAAAAAAAAAAACTAAAAAAAAAGGAAGGATAAATGGTCAAAAGTTGGGTCCCAAAAGAAAACAAAAGAGAAAAAACAGCTGGCGGTAAGACAACGGCGCCCGCACGAGAAAAAAACCAATTGCCCGTGGACAACACGTAAGAATCCAGGGGAAGATGAATGGGGGGGGGACTAAGGGACAAATCAGTAAGACTGTAAAGGTCAACGGCGCCGAAAAGGTTCGGGACCTGGGGCAGCCACTGCAAGAACAAATGGGATATAAAAGAGAAGGTCGTAAGCAGAAAATTGCGGGGGTAGGAGAACCGGAGGGAAAAAAACGGGGGGGGATTGGCGAAAAAAACAAAAAACAAAAGGGGTTTGCAAACTGGGCGGGGGCGGATGTGCAAGCAGGGGGACGTCCTGGGCAAATGTGGGGCTTCAGGGACATCAGGCGGAGATGGGTTGTTGTCGGGGAAAAGAAAATTGTTGGTTTCAGAGAAAATGGTTTTCGGCACAAAAAGTAAGGTACAAAGGCCGGGGGGGGGAAGTCAATGCAAAAAATTTTCAACAGGGGGGCCGAAAAAACGGGAAAAGAAAAGGATTATATGGACCAAGGGTACGGGCGTCGGTCTGCTTGGACTGGCCCTGGGGGGGGTGTGTTAGGCCCAAGAAAATTTTACTGACGGGATTTTCATTGCGTAGAGGAAAAAAAGAACCGGAAAGTTCACCATGAGGGAAAAAGGGGTGGAAGCTTTGGTTTGGAGCGTTAGGGACTCTACAAGGACAAGGGCTAAGGGGAAGGGCGTTGGTGCCAGTTCAGCAGAAATGCAAAAACGGGGGGGGGGGAATCACGGGAAAAGGGTCAACAAACCAGGGCCCCCCAACTTATGGAGGCATGTCAACTTAGGAGGGGGATGACAAAAGAAAAACCGGAGCCAACAAAGGGGTAAGGGAAAACCCAGGGAAATTATATGGAAGAAGAAAAACCTCGGGTCGATGTCACTGTCCACAAAACCCAAGTTTCGTTGTGGGAAAAAAACAGAGAAAGAGGGTGAAAAGAGGGGGGTGGGGAAAAGGGGGGGGAGTGGAAGTAAATAAGTAAAAAAAATGAAAAAATAACAAGGTGGGGCCTTCAGGGGAAGCACAAAGAAAAATACGCGTAGGGGAGGAAGGGGGGCAACGTCATGGGGTGTTGGGGGGGAAATGCAGGAAGGAGGAGGAAAGTTAAGACCGGGAAGGGGACGGAAAAGGGGTGAATAAGTTCAGACCAGCAAAGAAGGTTGGGATAAGGGAAAAAAACCATGACGGGGGGGGGAACGGGTGTGTTTTCGGGCAAGATAAGGAGGAGGGGCGTGGGGCCGTCTCCAGTTGGGGGGTTTCCCCTGACTCGCAGTGTCGGTCTGAACTTGGCAGAATATTGCAAAGGTGAGGGATGGAGAAAAGGGGATCCCAGAGCTAATTTGACGAGTAGGACAGGAAAAAAGTTGATAGGACTCGGACAGACGCAAAGTGGTGAAATCAGGGAAAAAAAAGCGAAAAAGACAGACTCTGGGAACAGGAAAAAACTAACAGGAGGGAGGGGGAGACAAGTAAGGGAAATGGGGACAGGACAAAAATTCAAAACGTATCTGCTGGAGTTGAGTTGGTTAGAAGCCTGGGGTCGTTAAGGTTCCGAAAAGGAAGCCGAACGATTTGCAGGGTCGTTGAGAAAGCCGTTGGGTAAGGAGCCAGCAAAAGAAAAAGGGGGGAGGGGAACAAGGTATGCCACAGGTGGGGGGGGGGGACAAAGTGTCGAGATAAAGTTTGCACAAAATCGCCGGGGGGGGCTGTAAATCAGTGAGATAAAAGAAGAGGGGGCCGTTTTCTCGGGGGGACAAAAGTAATCCAGGTGAAAAAAAAAAAAAAAAAATGGTAAAAACTGTGAACGTCCAGGCCACTGGACGGATCGGGATGGGGGGGTTCAAAACAGTAAGGTTTCAGGGGAATGAAAGACGGGGGAGACGAGGGAAAGGGTTAGAAAAAAAAAAAAGCCAACCCGGCCCGGTGGGCCAAGTTTGTGGGGGGGAAAAAGGGACAATCAAAAAACGCGGGGTTGGAAGGGAAGATTTCGGCGGGGGGGAGAGGACAGCGGGAGTTCCAAGGGGTAAATCTGCCTTGTGGAAAAGATAGCAGAGTAGGGGGGGGGGAAGGGTTGGAAAAAGAAAGGAGGGACCCTGAGAAAAAAGAAAGTTGTAAGCAAGGGGGGCACGGTGCTTTAGAGGGGGGGGGAGAAAAGAAGGAAAACAGGCCAGTGGCACCTGGGTTGGGGAACATTAAATGCACGACCGCGGTCAGAGAAAAAAAAAAAATGGAGGCAGGCTGGCCAAAAAACGAGGGGAGGTGAGGGAACGAATTGGAAGGAATTAGCTGTCCAGAAACTCGCAACAAAAACCATAGGCGAGGGGAAACGTAAAGCGGAATAGCGTAATGGTCAGGGGATCGAAAAAAGCTTACTGGATGCAAAGGGGGGGGGGGAAGTTTACTGGCGGAAGGGGACTTATACACACAAGAAAAAAATTTTTCGCGAAATGCCTGGGGTGGGGGGGAAAACGTAAGGACGGCCAGGGGGGAAAGCCTTGTTCAAAAAAAAAAGAGTGCCGTGCGGGAGCCATGAGGAGCAAGAAAAGGGTTTAGGGGAAAAGTAACCCAGGAAACATTTCGTCCTTAGGCAAGAAATTCCATGAGGGAAAGAGGTGGGGGGGCTGAATTTTGGAGGTTGGGAATACGGGGGGATTTGGGTTGCGAAGTGGAATGCTGTTGGGGGGATGAGAACAAGGGGGGGGGAATGCGGGGATGGGGACGCCGGAAGGACAAGGGTGTATTGTTAGGGTCATGTATTCAAAAACCAAAATTAGGGGAACGTGAGTCGTTTGGCAAATGAAAGCGGCCACAAAACAAGAGGGGAAAGTGCAGGGGGGGAGTCTCTCCGTAGATATATCAAAAAACAACAAACAAAACTATTATTAAAAAGAAGAAAAAAAAAGGTAAGGGGAGGGAGAACTCAAACTTGTCGGGGGGGGTCAAGGGAGGTAAAAAAGAAAGGCTACACGCAAAAAATCCGAAGGTAGGGGACCAAACAGTAACATCCTTTAACGGAAAATGTGAGACCCGATGGGAAAAAAAAAAAAAAACAAAAGGTGTTGACCTCCAAAAAAAGAAGAAAAAAAGGGAGAAAAAACAGCAACTTAAGAAAATATCCTGGAAGGGGGGGGGAAAAGAATTTCCTGTGAAAAGGGGGGAGAGAATAATGCCAAGGCCTTAAAAGGGAAGTGTTATTCTCAAGAGAAAAGGGACAGCACAGGGGTAAAATAGCTAACAAGACGGGGGGGTGGCAGAGGGGAAAGTGAATTCCTTTTCTCAGAAAAGGAGGGAGAAGCAAATCCGGGAGGGGTTGGTCCCTAACTGGAGCGCAAAAAAAAACAAAAGAAAAACTTTAAAGGCCCTGGTCGTAACGGAAGAAGGGACCAAAACATCGACCATTCTACTTGGCAGAGACCGCTGACCAGAGTGGCAACACGGGAACGCCTAAAGAAGGGGGGGTGGGGGGGGGCGTCTTGACCAGGATATGCAAGGGAGAAAAACAAGGCAGCCTAGTACACACCCAACAAGCAACACGAAAGGGTAATTCTGGTTACGAAAAAAGGGTCAAGAAAGAAAAACTTGTCAAAAAGACTACTAGAGTTGGTACGAACTAAAGCCGGCAAGAAAACTGAGACCCCGCCCGACCAACCAAAACCGCTAACTCTTAAAAAGTAAATGACAACGAGCGGGGTTCAAAAAGAAGAAAAAAAACAAAAAAAAAGGGAGAAGCGCAAAAATGACGGGAATCAGAGGGAGGGGACAATTCATTAAGAACTTGGGGGAAAACAAAAAATTAAACAACAGCTCTGCACTGATTGACTCGAGAAGTTGGGGGGGTGAACATCTAACTGCAAAAGAGGGAACTCAAACGAAAAACCCCAGGGCGATGCACGTGAACCATTATGAAGGGAAAAAAAACGCAAAAATCGAAAAAGGTTCCTGACTGGGCCGGGGGGGAGAGGTCTCAAAAAAAGAGTTTCCAAGCAACGAACGTTTGGAACGGGGCCGGGGAAAAAAAAATAAATTGAAACGACCATCAGAAGGAAAAAGGAAAAGAAAAAAAAGCAGACAAGGGAAAGTGGGTTTCACATGAAGGAGGGAAAAAAGCCAGGGTTTTATTATTGTGGGGGGGAGGCTACGAAGAAGAGGAAGAACCAGGCTGGGGAAAAATATGGGGGCCAAGGGGGGGAAGAGAAAGCGGAGCAAGTTCCAATGGGTACAGACAGGGGGGGGAAGTTGGGGGGGGGAAAATGAAAGAATTAAACAGGAGAAAGGGGGGGGCAGGGATGTGTCGGGGAAAAAAATGCACCACGAAATGAAGGAGAAAAATAAAGAAGAGGTTAAACAAAAAAAGTCTGGAAAAGACAAACCAAGAGTATAGACTATGGAAAGATGGGGGCGAAACAAAAAAAAACCGGAAAGGGATTTTTTCCAGAGCGAGGAGAGACAAAAAAAGCCAGGGGGAAGGAAAAACGTCAATGGAAAGTCGATGAAGAACGATGGGAACAGCTCCCACCACAGACTAAATAGGGGAGAAGTTAAACCCCTGGCAGAAGTGACAAAAGGTCGGTGAAGGGTGTTGGGTCGATGGAAATCTCCAAAAGAACCCGAATAGGTAAAAAAAATACAGCACACGGGAAAAACTCATGTAAATTCAAAAAAACAACGTCAAGCAGTCCGGTACACATCAAAAAGGGGGGGGTACGGGGGGTACTTTTGGGGAAAAAATAAACGAGTCGTGCCAGGGGCATTCCTAACAACGGGGAAGGGAAAACCGCGCGGTATGAAGAAAAACTATAAGGGGAATCAAGAAATCACAAAAGAAGGGAAGTGGAGGGGAGCAAAAAACTGAAAAAGTGTTCACGAAATAGGACGCATGGGCAGGGACAGGAAAGGCACACAGCGAAAGTCAGGGAAAAAAAAACTTTTGGAGGAGCCCGAAGCGAAAAAGACGTAATCCTAACAAGGGAACCCGAGAAAAAAAGGTTATTACGCATCGCCTCAAAAGAGAAAGGAAAACGAAAAAAAAAATCGGGACGACAAAAACCGGGAAAAGAAAACAACGTACTACAAGGGTGAAAAAGGTACACAAAGGCTCCAAGGGATACGCGCAATGTGCGGGAAAAAACAAGAAATGTGGGGGGGGGGAGTGTACCAAAAGCCTTGTGAATTAACTAGGGGGGAAGAAAAAAAAACCATACACGCGGATAAAACTCCAAAAAACAAAAGACGCAAGAATCCCTAACCACTTGGGAATAAAAAGAAGGGAAATCCGACGCCGGAACTTAGGTGAAAAGTCAAAAACACTCAAAAGAAAAACCAGACGGCGTGAGTTCTTTAACTCCGCTGTGGAAAAAACAACACAAAAAAATAAACAAGAAAAATCTGCCCTGCTTAACGAGGGAAAAAATGAGAGTGATAAAGGGTTGTGGATTTGAGATCACAGGGGCATACCCGGGGAAGGGGGGAAGAGGCATAGGGTAAAAAAAAAAAGTATGGCAAAAGAAAGTCGTAGTTATAAATGTAAACACCCTTTGGAGGAACCCGGGAGGGGTGCGGAACTTGGGGGGGGAAAGGGACACGGGGGAGGGGGGGGGGGGTTAGATCAACGGCAGCAGGAAAGGATATCCTAGGCGGGGGATGAAAGTTTTTTGGGAAGGGTGTGGGGGGGGGGTAAAAGGCCATTAGGGGGGCTTAAAGGGGAAAAAGCACGTGGCTCAGTTAATAAGGAGGTAAGTTACAAAAGAACAGAAAAAAAAGCTTTCCCGTCAATACAGGCAAAAAAAACACGGGAGGAGAAATGGAGGAAACAGATGAAGAGGAAGAAAAAGGCGCAAAGGCTAAATATGACTAGATACTGCACTCAGCAGTGGGGATTAGAGAACCTCAGCACAAAAAAAGGTGAAAAAGGAAGGGAAAAGGGAAAGAGGGAGAGATAAGAAAAAGGAGAAGGCCTTCGTAGAAGATGATGTGAAACAGGGGGGTCGCACCAGGTAAAAAAGAAGAGGACTCACCAGAGGTCACACCGAAAAAACGGGAGGTGGGTTGGAGGGGATGTAAAGGAAGGCTTGGTGAAGGTTTCGTTCAAAACTGGCAGCCAAGGCTGAAAGACAGGGAAGGGGGGAGAAAAAAACACATAAGATTGACCGAATGGCAGTTGGGAAAAGAAAAATACAGAGCACGAAAAAAGAGGGGCGTATCCAGAAGCCAAACGAACCCCGTGACCAGTAAAAAAAAAAGGACCGAAAAAAGCATTTGCGGGGTTCAGGTTTATAACATAAGGGGGTAACATTCAGGTAATAAGGGTAAGGGGGGCGCCGGAAAGGAAAAAAAGAAAGGGTCGGGGGGCCTGCCGCGGACCAAGAAAAAAAAGGAGGAAGAGTACCGAAGCAGTGGCAAAGGGTCTTGTAGGGGCAGAGGAAAAGGGAGGGGGAAGAAGAAAGACAGGTTTGGCAACGGGAAGGTGTCAAAGGCGCAGGGAGGAAAAAAGGGTCCTGGCCGTGGGGAGGGAGGGGACGTCTATACGGTGGTCGGCTCGGGGGGGGGGGGTGGGGGACCCTTGGTGGCAGGGGGGGGTTCTGGGGGGGGGGTAAATAAAGGCGAGGTGTGGCACACTAAAAAAAAATGTTCGGCACACAAAAAAAAGGCACGGGGAGGTAAAGGAGGGAAAAGGCAGTTAACTTGGGGAAAAGGAATGTGGGCGTATTTGTTGGGGGGGTTGTGGCTGGGCGCAAAAGTTGTGGGTGGAGTACAATTTAGGAATGAGTTTAAGGAAACTATGAACAAGGCAGAAGGACGGAAAAATGGGGAGGAGCGTGGTGTTTGTCGGAAAGTTGTAGATCGAACCCTGTTGGGGGGTGTGGTTTGGCGGAAAAGGCTCGAAAAGGTCCGTGGGGGGTAACTGGACAAGACCCAGCGAGGAGGTGATAATTTGCAACAGCAAAAAAAAAACCAGGAGGATTGGAGAACTTGTTGGGGGATATAATTAGAGTGAGTACTGTTGCAAAAGAGAAAAAGCCCGATGGGTACAATGTGAAGTTATGGCTTGGGGCCAAAGCACTTCGGGTAGGAAAGGGTTCTTAAATCCCCAGTGAGTAGTGTGGGTGGAAACGAGGTGGATAGGTGGGGGGGGAAAAAAGAAAATTAACATAATTCATCAAAGCGGAGTAGGGGTGCCTGAAAAACTTTAAAGAGACTAAAAACTCGGGTAATGTGATGAAAAAAAAAAAAAAAAGGCCAACAAAAATTGAGGGAAAGTGTCCGAACTAAGGGGGGCGTGAGGAATCAGGGGGAAAAAGGTGGGGAAAATTTTCAACGGACTCATAGGTAAAAGAGGGGAGTAGGTGAGCCAAAACCACGCCACATTGGGGGGCTCTAACTGAAAAAAAATCTCAAGGGTGGGGTGGGTCGCCAGAAGGGAGTAAGCCAAACAGGAAGGGGAAAACGTGAAAAATAACAAGGAGGTTGTTTGAACCTAGGGAGGCGAGTAGTGTCTTGTGGACTGGGCAAAAATCTTCAAAAAAACGTCGCGAACGTAAATAAGAACAAAAGACAAAAAATAAAAATGAGAACCTACACATTCACCCCGTACGTGAAAACAACAGGAAATTGGTGGAACCAACAGTTAAAGAGCAAAAGAGGCCACACGGGGGCATCCGTCCAGAAGAAGGGGGGAAAAGCAAACTGCGCGGAAAAGGGACAAAAAAAAAACTAAAACAGGGCCGGGGAGATCAATCCTGAAGGTTCACCAATAGCCTTCCGTCGGAGAGTACTCACTCAGGTAGGTCAGGGGTAAGAAAAAAGACGAGGGAAACGAAATTTCTGGACGGGGGGAAATATTGTAGGTCACGAGAAGCAGGAAAACAAGAGGTGGAAACAAGGGAATCCAACGTGTGAATCAAGTGTGGAAAGGGGGAAAAAAGCATTCCCTCAAAAACCGGGGAAACGGGGTTGCAGTGACTCTCAAGAATCAACTTGGACACGTGGGTCACGGACTGGGGGGTGTTCAAATAATAAGGGGATTCTATTAACTGAATCAGTCAAAAAGGATGTGCGCTGTGTGGTGGGTTTCGTGGTGTTTCAGAATTTGGTTTCCACATCCTGAAAAAAAGAACTTTCAATAGACTAAGAATCCAAAGTAGGGGGGCAAAGACTGAAACCCGGGGGTCACCCGCAGGTGGGGAATCAGAAAAGATGTTTAATGGAATACACAATAATAAGGGGCGGGGCGGGGGGGGAATCCGGGGGAAAGGCGCAAGGAGGGATAATCGTTGGGGAAATCTCTTTTAAATAAAACGAGTGAAAAGAAATTTGAAACCACCGAGGGGACCGACAGGTTCTAACGGGAAACAT
>Ga0179593_1556192_pt1 | contig 11617 bp, 14 predicted proteins | sample CZODoug2_1_08_16_FD_185931 | JGI IMG/M metagenome (GOLD analysis project Ga0179593, IMG submission 185931) | Vadose zone soil fungal communities from Angelo Coast Range Reserve, California, USA - CZODoug2_1_08_16fungal (PacBio error correction) | ecosystem: Environmental > Terrestrial > Soil >...
GCAGACGTCGTCGCTAGTCTGGGCAGAAACGGGACTTTCGGGTACCGAGAACAAACTCTCGAGCGCTTTAGTCGCAATGCTCAGGGGAGCTGAAAGCCATTCCAGAAGCGCCCGCGAGTTCACCGGGGTCGCGAGAGAGTAAAGGGGGAAACAGTTGTCCAGGCTGCTGTGAATGTTCTGGATGGGAAGGGGAGCCACTGCAGCGGGTGCTAAAAGCTAAAAACGTAAAAGCGCCTTCAGAACGTCGCCTATCTGACCGGCGCCCTCTCGAAGGCTAAAGCGGAGGCTCTACCACCGAGCGGCGACCAAGAGGGGTAGGAGAAGTCAAGAGATAACCGGGAGCTTTTCGCCCGCAAAGTCAGCGCCATCTACGGGGGGTTACGTAGGAATATCGACTTTGATGGGATGTGCGTCTGCGGCGGCCACTAATGGCCGTTGAATTGATCTCCCCAAGGACCTCCCAAAAACCCCAAGGGGCGGGAAATCGTCTCTTTCAAAGGGTCCAACGGTCGGCCGGGGATCTCTAAAGGGGAAGTGGAGCTGGCAACCGTGATCACTTAAGAGGGGCTTGTCTATCTCGTACAAAAAGTCGCCTGACCGGATGGAGCGCTTCGGGGGGGCTCTTTCCTATGAGATTGTCTTCAATTTCCTCGATAAGTCTTATGCGGAGGGTGTCTACTCGGGAGACGCCTATAAATGCTACGATTATTGAAACCTTAAGGAAGGGGAAGACCATCTAAACGCGGTGTCAAAATTGATGCTCCCTCCAGGAAGCACCCTCCGAAACGGGGAGAAGAGTCAGGACCGGGTCAACTAGTCGCCAAAATAATCAACTGCGTGGTCCAAAGGCTAGGGACCGAAGAAAAGGCATGGCCGTTTCGGAAATAGGGGGCCGGAGGGGGCTCCTGTCCCCGCTGGCACGAAACTTCGTCTCTAAGAGTCGGCACGGTCTAAGAAGGGTTCCGGGGCGGTAGGGCGGGGAGACGTACATCAACGCAGCGTTTTCCTTCGCCCTGGGATGGCGTGGTGCTGGCAAGGTTGTCGCGGTGAGTCCTGGGAAGGGACGGCCGAAAGGAGCTGGACGAAGGCGACCCGTAAATCGCGAACACCGTGGAAACTTCCAGGTTCAAACAAAAGCACGTCGCACAAGAAGCTCCGGGTGGGTTCAAGGGAGGAAGGCGTCATCACTAGGGGGTGCAAGCGTGGAGTGGCGGTGGTCGGGGCTGACCTTCAGGGGTCTAGCTGAGGCAGAACCGGAGGGCGGTCACAAAAAGTTTCTTCGTCGGGGCTGTTCGGGAAAAGGGCGCCGCTCTGCATAGGGAGCACTACATCTCAAACGGAAGCATTTAAATGCGGGGCGCTTTTTGATCACAGGTTCGCGTCATGGGGGCGATTTATCTTGACACACACCCCCACCCCCCACCCCAAACCCTAATCCCTCTCCTTGGTGGCTCAGGGGAGTCTCTCCAGGGACATGGCTGAAACCCCTTCTCGGGAAAGGCATGAGGAAACTTTCCTGGTTCTCGGGGGAAAACCGTCAAGGTTTGTTATGGACGGTTTCGGAGCCTTCTCGTCGAAGAGAGAGTCAAGGGGAGGAGTTGAATTCGGCACTACCATGCGGCCGGGTCGTGATCCTGATGGACTCGGGGAAGATGGGACGGGAAGGGGGCGGGGGGGGGGGCGCTGGAGTGCCCGGTCTAATCCAGAGCTGTGGTACGTGGCGCCGTGAAAAAGGGCCGAGAACCCAAGAGGTATCCTCAGAAGGACAGGGAGCCCCGGACTCGCGGGCGAATTAAAGCCCCGAGGAAAAACCGACTTGGGAACCGGCGCGGAAGACTGCGGAAAATTGAACGGGTCATCTCTCGTCGGGGATCGGGGTCTCGTCCTGCTGAACCGGGAGGCGCGCGCTTCCTTTCGGTAAATTCCGGACCAACTGGCTGCTGGGGGACGTCATGCTCTCGGAAAAAGGCCGCGTCGTACTGGGGGGCCGCAGGAAAGAGTTCCAGCCGGGGGGTGAAACTCGGGGGTTCTGTTTAGACGTGGCTGTACTGGAGGAGAGCGCCGCCCGGGAAGACAAAACGCCTCTCCTACTAGGAAACAAGAGCTCTAAAAAAAAAAAGGGAGGAGGAAACTATAGGGAAAGGAGGTCGTCGTTGTAAAAAGTCTCGATCCAGTCACGCCCGTCTCAAAAAGTCACCCTCCACTCACCGGGAGCAAGCCCCAGAGGCATGGGGGCCTTCACTATATTGGCGGGGAAAAAATTCAAAAGGACAAGGGGAAAATTTCTCAGTGGTCTTGAACCAAAAAAGACCGCATTCGCGGAAGAAGTACCCCAGCCAGAGGACTGAATACTACGAAAGTCAGGGAGAGTCAACAGACTTTGACCAGATCCTTTTCAACTGGTCTGCTTCCCCGAACGGCTTTTCGTGGAGGGGTCAAACCTAAGAGACCGCTTGTGGAGAAGTTATCTTCTTCCGACGGGCCTAAAGCAGGGAATTAACTCTTAACAGAATATTTATGGAGGGGGGAACTCGGACATCAAAACGAAACATCCTCTCCTAAAAGCGTACAGGATCAAACGGCCGCCATTCCCACCAAGAAATCAACAAACCAAAAGAATTGACTCTCTCTGCTGGAAGAGAAGGAGTTAATAGAAAAAAACTTGTAATAAAAGGAAAGCAGGGAGTGAGGGAAGTAGGGCAGGAAGGTCGTTTATGACACGTTTTCCTGTCCCTAGGGACACTTACGTTACAAGGCTAAGAGGAAACGGAGAAGAGGTAGCATCAGGACAAGACATGCTATACGAAGCATCACCTTCGTCAGAGAGGACCGCACTCGAAGAGGAAGGAAGGCCGTAACGGGGCTAACATGTGGACTCTCGCCTTGGGAGTGCTTCCGTCGTCCTATGAAAAAGCACTCTCAGAAAGCGCTGCACTGAGGAAGGAAAAATCAACGCTAGACAGATGATCCATCCAGTGTGATGACAGGAAGACCGTTAAAAGAGAAAGAACCGCCACCAAAGAGGAAAACATAGGGACTATGAATAAACGCCCCCTCAAAAAAGAGAGTCTTTTCGTAGCTTCTTTCTTCCTGGAAGGGGTTCATACAGGTCCCCCAAAAAAAAAAAAAAGAAAAAAAAAAAAAAAAAACCAACCCCGAAAAAGTTAGGGATCTCTTATGAAGGAAGCCGTCAAATAAGGGGCCAAAAAGAAAGTCTTTAGGAAACAGCTGTGACAAGAAACAGCGACCAAAGGCAGTGAAAAGCATCAATTGCTCGAAAAACTAGAGGCTTCGAACCTCGGGGCACCAAGTCCATTATTATAGACTACGATGGAGGAATATACAGATGTGCCAGGGGGAGCGGACCAGGGAAAAAGGCGCGATGACCAGTTCATCGGGCCACATGAAAGAACTCTACATTAATTCAGGAAAAGGGAGGTCAGAAAGAAATTGAAGTACACAGAAAAGTGTGTCCACATCGGCGGATAAGACTGATCCGCAGTTCGGAGGGTTGAGAAAAAGGGGAGGGAATGAGTAAAGAACATAAAAAAGAGGGAGGAGCCTTACAACCGGGGATCCCCTCGCCTCTAATGTACTTGCCTGGAAAGAAGCAAGGAATGGGGAGAGAAGAGCAACTCCGCGAAAAAAAGTGGCCACATAGGCCGGGGACGAATTGCTAAAGGAGGTAAAAGAGTTCATGTCCGGGGGAGCGGATCTCCAAAATGGACTTGGCCTAGTTGGAAACGTTGGGAAGCAACGTCTCACAGAAGAGTCCGGATACCGAAACTGGTGTTGTTACCAACGTTAAAAAACGAGTCATCTGGGTCGCCAGGACATCCAGAAATCAATCAGGCAGAAAAGGGAAGGATGCCTCTCAAGAGGAAATCGTAGTTCAGTAACTTCCACTAAGTGGAAAAATGAGCACGCGGACAGCGCCAGGTAAGCACGTACAAGAGGTTATCCTAAAAGGATCATGAAAATGGCGCCGAGATCAGAAACGAGTATCGGAAAAAGAGGGGGAGACGATAATGGCGAACTTTCGGAAGGAGAAGAAATAGGGAAGGATCACGAGAATAAAGTTCTCAGAACATCCCGAACATTCCAACAAAAGGACATCGTTCGGAACAAACCCTAAAAAAAAGAACGGGGGGACATGAAGCGTGGTAAGGGTTGGGGAGAGTGCCTGTAGGAAAGAAACAGTAGCTTGCATCAGCGGCCGCAAGAGAGTTTCAGAAAAAGGGGGGTGGGTCGAAAAAAAAGTCTACTCGAAAACCTCTCGTGGGGGAACAGAGCCGGAGAAACGCAAAAAGGAGAGGAACTCAACAAAAAACAAAGAGAGATAGATTGAACGCGTCCAGAAAGAAGGCTCGGAGAAAGAGAAAAGGAGGGGAGGAGGACGGGACCGACGAATAGGGATCTCTGAGTAGGTCGGGAAAGTATGGAAGGCTCTTCTGAAAAAAGCCAGGCAAAGAAGAGGAAAATAGGGACCTAAGCTTCCTTGAGCGCGTAAGTTTCTGGGGTTCAAGGTGAATTAAAGGAAGAGGGGAGAAGTTAGGTAGGTGGAGCCCTGAGGCAAGCTGGTAAACGGACCCCGATGACAGGAGCAGAACTTCATGCGTCGCCAAACAGAAAAAAAAAACCCAAAACGCAACAAAAACAACAGACAAAAAAAACAAGAAAAAAAAAAAAACCCCCCCATCTTTATGGGGAAAAGAACGAAAAGGGTGCGGGGTCCAATTCACGAAAGCGGACGGGGCGTGCTCCTCTTGCCTCACGAGGCCACGTCTTCCTTCAAGAAGTGGAGAGCCAAGATCCTTCTTCAAAAAGGTGGAGAGGAGGAATGGGGAAATGAATTTGCCGGGGTCTGCACTCTCGTACCACAAAAAACCCACCCCCCAACCCGGGGGTGTGGTGTGTTTGTTGGAGTGGGGGGGTTGTTTGGGTTTTGGTGTTGGGTGTGTTTGGTTTTTTGTTTGTTTTGTGCTTTTTTTGGGGTTTTTTTTTTTGGTGTCCCAGAAAACCCCAGCGCTAAGCGCAACACGGCCACACCATCGCCCAAGCCGCGAACCCCCCCCCGGCCCGCGAACAGACTCCCAACCACCCCGGAGCCCAACACATACCCAAGGGAGCCAGTAAAGAGGCCCTCCCCACCCCCCCCCCCACACGGACCACCCCAACAACCACCCCCCCACCCCCCCCGCCCCCCACCCGCCACAACCCCCCCCGCCCGCCCCGCCCAGCCGCTCCCCCCACCCCCAAAGACCCCCCCCGCCACCCACCCCCCACCCCCCACACCCCCCGCCACAGCCGGCCGTCAACCCCTCCCCCCCCCGAGGCCTTCCCCCCCTCTCCATGATGAACCACACGCCACGCAGCTCAGCCACACGGGACCCCCAGCCCCCCCCCGAACGCAACCCCACACGCACCAAACGGCCCCCCCGGCGCCCGGCCGGGGACCGCCGAGAACGCCAGCACCCCCAGCGCCCGGCCCCCACCCCGCCGTCCCTCGCCCCCCCGACACCCCCCACCGCCCCCCAACCCTCCCGGTGAGAACCGGGGAAGCACTCCCGCCCCAGCCCCCAAGTCCCCCACAACACCCCACACCCTTGGAAAATCTCGTGGTAGGGAAAAGGGGGAATAGGACGAGGTGCCTTAGGGAATTGTAGCAAAAACTTTGAGGGGCTGCTGGCTTCTGCATGCCCCACCAGCTTTACCAGAGCGCACTGGAAAAAAAAAAAGAAGATGGGTTCAAAAAAAGGGAGAAATAATCCCACAAAGGTTCGAGAGTCGAGGTCGATAGTAGTCTTTTGGGGGGAACGAGTTCGAGAAAAAGATTAGGCAGTACCGGAAAACCGGAAACAGAAGAAAAAGGGAGTCAGACACTCAGGAGAGTGGGGGGACCAGCAAGTGGGTGTTGAAGGTCATCAGCGGGTAAGTAAAAAAGGCGCACCAGAAGAAAGGAATCATTCTTAGAAACCGGAAAGAAAATCAGAAAAAAGGGAAACAGATGAAATGTTCAACTAGGACTCTGAGGGGAAACCTAGACCTCTAAAACCTGAGAAGGGAGTTTCTTAGGGTGCCTAGTCACAAAGAGGGGGGGGTCGGAGGGCAACATCCGGAAATATCAATAAGCTTCAAAAGGAGATCATCAAGGCGGTCTCAAGAGATATGAAAAGCCGGGGTAAAATTGACGCCGGGCGGTGGTTGTTAATGAAATCAGGAGGTGCCGGCCATAAGAGGAGGGACGTTAAGAAAGGAGGAAAGTCGAATGGACCTTCGGAGTCGCGAAAAAGTTCTTACAAGCTTCAAGGGGAAACAAAGAAAGAGAAATTCTGCTGGAAATGGAGACCAGGGAGGGCTGGGGTTGGAGAAAAGCTCATCAAGAGAAGGGGGGGCGGTGAAAAAGGCAAGTGGACCATAAGGAAATCACCTTGATGAAGGTCAAAAGCCTCGACGGGGGGGAGGAGGGGTCTTAAGGTGAGCGCAGCGAGAAGAGCGAAAGTATTGGGCATGCGCCGAGACACGGTCGGGAGGTCTACTTGCCAAAAAAAAATGTTACTCGGGGCAAGAGGGAGATGGGGGAAAAGTGGACTGCCGGAGAAGAGAAAAAAATCTAAAGAGAAGAGAGCGGGCCGCTTTAGGCCAAAAGAGGGGGAGAAGGGAAGTGCGGGGCTAGAGAGGCAGAGGCCAGGAGGTTTCTTCAGGAGAGGAAAACAGCTCTGAGACACTTTTTGGAGGAAAGAGGCGGTCTCTTGATCCTAAAGAGAGGTCGCGCGATTCTAAGGAGAGGGTTTGGGGAAAAGGAAAAGAGTTCCAAATCGTCTTTTCCTGGAGGGGGGAACGGCAGAAAACGCGCAGGGAAAACCCCCCCGTCTTCTCCTGAAGAACAAAGCGCGCGCCTCGGGGGAGAAGCCTTCCCTTCCCCTCCTAAGCCTCGATCCTGGGGGACTGGTGAAAAGGCGGAGGGAAAGGGAAAATCGAAAAAGAATCTTTCGGCAGGGGTCCAAGGAGGAAGTTTTCAAGCGCTGCCTGGACAGATGGTCCCGACCACCAGAAGAGGACGAGTACTTGCTAAAACTTTTTTGGGGGGAGGCAGGGAGAAGATGACGCTTGAAAGGGAAGGTTTTGGACTTGAGTACTTGGGGAGGGAGAGTATGCCTCACTGTTTCAAAAAGGGGGAGGGAAAAACTTTTTGCTAAGATAGACTCAAGTTGGGTAAAAGAGAGTATTTCAACCACCAGTCTAGGAGGGGGGAAACTCAGTTTCGGGGAGACTTCGAACCAAAAGGGGAAGAGACCTTCCGAGAAGGGGAAAGAAAGGGTCCTTCCTAAGGGGAAAAAAAAAAATAAAAGGATGACGCGAAGCCATACGTGGAAAAGTAGCAGCCATTGGGGGGGGGGATAAAGGAATAACTGCAGACGACGGAAGTCTCTGGAAAGGCTTAAAGGGGGAATCTTCTTCTAAAAAAAACTAAAAAAAGGGACATCAAAAAAGCATACTAAGGTTGAGGAAGGAGCCGAATGATCCGTCTTCTTTCCAGGACGGAGGGGGGGGGGATAAAGTGAGAGATTCCGGGGAAAGTTGGAAAGTAGGATTATCCTCGAAGGGAAAAGGAGAAGTGTCAAAGGCTACTATCCACTACAGTACCACTGATGAATGGAGGTATCAAAGCATCGACAAAAAAGCGCCGGCCATCTAGAAGAAGAAAGAAGAATCGAAAAGAAAAAAAAATCGTAGGAGACAAGCTTTAGTCCCGTTCACGCGTGAAGAAAAAGAGGAGAAAAGGGACCTAACAGATGGGGAAGGCTTGGTTTTGTTTGGGGGGGGGGGGGGGGGGTTGGGGGGGGGGGGGGGGGGGTTGGGGGGGGGGTGGGGTTGGGGGTGGGGCTTGGAGCACCAAAAGGCTGACTCTTTACAGGCAAGAAAATTAGAAAGACGCACATCCGTCGGGAAGAGAGACGCAAAAACAGAACAGTTCAAATCCAAGCAGCGTCAAGGTCAGAAAGAATGGCAGAAAAACAGGGGAAAGTGTCACCCCGGAACGGAGAGACCGAGTGAAGAACGGTCTGGGGGCTATGAGAACTCCCGCTAGGAGATGAGTCTCTTCTATAAACCTACTAGAAGGAGTCTCGGGAAAGGGTGAAAAAAAAGGGAAAGCCAAAAGAAAGAAAACGACCACAAAAGCCACCGAAAACCGATGAAGATGACTGGAGGAGACGACCCCTCCGTCGCCAGCGTCTTTGGAAGACTGCTGGGATTCAAGACGGGGGAAAGCCAACTGCGAGGGGGAGAGTCGGGTCGCGGGGAAAGGTAGCCAGGTCATGCCAATCATGAATGAGGAGGTCCTACAGTTTACAAGACTAGACGAGCTCATGGGGAAACCAAAACCTAGGTCGAAACTAAACCATCTTGTTTAAAGAGCTCCGAAAGAGCCTCTAAAGAAAAAATAAAGTTACAGAGTGAATAATAAGAATTCATGGTTGAACTAGGGAGGAGAGGACCACAGCGCGCTTAAAGAGGACAAGATATCACAGGGGAAACTGCCAATAAGGGAATTGAATCATAAGGGGATACTGGACCACAGTGCATGCATGGCCCTTTGCAACCCGCCTATTGGGCGATATCCTAACCAGTTTCGGAAATGGGGAAAGATCAATTTCGGGGGAAAAGGAAATCAACCGCATCTAGAAGGGAGGTAGAAAAATGTGACACCGCATCCAAGGAGATGTTCATCCTCGGAAGCCTGTCCGCCACGCGCCTCGCCGGAAGAAAGAAAGAGGACTAAAAAGGAAGAAAGAAGAGGCAAGAGAGAAAAAGAAAGGGGTGGGGAAATCCTTTCAGGAAAACTTGTCTCGGGGGGAAGCTCGAAAAAGGTGGCCGATTACTTGCCAGGTCGAAGAATATGAAAGCCGCAAAAGGACTAGTTTGTTTGAAAATTCCCATATACGGGAGAAGAGGCTTGATCAGGGTCAGGGGGAGAAGGGGGGAAAGGGTCGTGTCAATAAGAAAAACAAATCGTATTGAGAGGGACTTCCACCAAGAGGGAGCCTACCTTCGTGTCTACAGCCTAAGGTCCAGTCATGGGGAATGTCCAAGGAACAACTCCCCTGTCGAAGGGTGGGGAAAAAAACCTTAACGTTGAAAGTAACGAGTTCGAGGGAGGGCGATGCGGAGACAAACAGTGTTTCTTATCCTCATCAAAAAAGATGCAGTGATAAACATTAACAAGAAAAACAAAAAACAAGGGGGAAAGAGGAGGGACCCACAGAAAAAGAGGATAAAGAAACATTCCTGGAGGTCTGCAGCGGGTGTTCGCTAGGAGGAATAAATGCATGAGCATGTTAAGGAAGCTGAAGAAGATCTCAAGATTTCCAGCCGCTATAGCCTCGACAAGGGTTGTAATAAGGGGACTACGAAGGGGGCGCATATAAGAGAACCACAAACGTAAATTATTAACAGAATGACTTCATAGGACAACTCAAAAAAAAATCTGGGGGGCTCGGAGAAAGGGACGAGAGTGACCTCAGAAAAAAAATATACTCCTCGTCTGATCGAGTCCCAGGGAGCAGGTCCATGAGGTGAGGATCCCCTGGAAAGAAGCGAAACGAGCTACTGGGGGGTTCCTATCGGGGTAGGGGGTGAGAAGGTAAAGGAATCAGGGACAGTTAGGGGGTAGGAATCTCGGGAATGGTCTGCTACTAAGAGCAAAGCTCAAGAAAAAAGGGCTCTGGGTCCCTGGAATACATCGGAAGTAAGCAGGAACCTGGACTCTAAAAGCACAGGGCCAGTTCGGAAAAAATGGGGCTGACCTAAGAATTAGGCTGCCTTGCGAGGTTCAAACGAGCCTTTTTCAAAGGGACGTAAGAACGAATTCTGGAAAACTGGAGGGGAATCTCGGAAGATCCGGTTAATTCACAAGGGAAATAGGGAAGATGGTGGGGGGACAACAAACCCGGCGGAAAAGCTGAAAGGGGAGGGTTCACCAAGTGGCCACCTCTCGAAGTCACCAGGGGATATCTTAAGAAGAACCCAGGCCCCTGAGAGAACCCCGAGGAAAGGCTAGAGGGGGGGAAGATAAAAGGGAAATATTGTATTCCTCGGAAAAGAAGTCTTATAGGAGGCTGACCAGAACACGCGACGAGCGGGTAGGGAGGAAGAAAAAGGGAGAAGGTGTCAGGAACATCTCAGTCGATTTATTCTGTCCCTACCAGGAGAGTCACGAAAGAAAAATGGGATGAAAGGGGTAGACGAACCAAATAATGCGGGACCAAAGGGGAAAGCGGGAAAAAGGGGAAGACAGGGTACGGGCCGCGGAAAAAGAACGTGATGCTGATCGTTTGGCCGGGCCAATAAAATCAAGCCAGAGTTGCAAAGCGCTCCTTCTCGACATCCTTGAAAATAGGAAGCAACAATAAAAGGGGATCATCAGGGGGAAAGGGGGGAGGGCGGAGTGGAAGGGAATGGAACTGCAGGGGGAAACTTTCAGGATTTTTCGTGTAAAGGCACAGGGGGTAGGGAGGTGGGTCTAAAATGGGAAACTAGAAGGGAAGACCGGCAGGAGGCGCTTGCCCATCATATAGACCGGGGAACTGTGCTGGGGACCAGGTCATCAGTCCAGAGATCACGTAGTCTGAAATATTCCGGTGTCGGGGGGAGTTTCCTTGCATTCCATTTCCTCGCTCGGGCAGGTTAGGGGGGTCTTCGACAAAGAGAATCGAATAGGGAGAAGAAGGGTTTATAACAAAGTGGAGTTCGTCGTAGGGGAAGTCTAGAAAAAGGATCGGGAAAGAAACTCATAGCCTGATAAAAAAAAGCGGGAAGGGACTTTAGCGGAAGAAAGGAAGATCACGCTTGAAAGTCGAAAAAGGACTGCGGCGCCGTTGGAGGAAGAGGATTATAAACAGGATGGAGATCGAAAAAAAAGGGGAGACAAGGGAATAGTATGCCGTGTTCAAGGCTTCATGGAAGGGGGAAAAAAAAAGGGAGTCCCTCTTTAAAAGGGAGGGGGAGGCAGGAAGTCCTTCATCAGCTAGGCACTGTGCAAAGCCTGTTGTTATGAAAGGGGGGGGGGACTAGGAGTCTTTGGGAAGTGGTCTAGGACGCCCGTCTGGAGAAGGAGGGACTGCGTCAGGGGGAGATTTTCTACATCACGCCATAAAGAGAAGGAAGAGTCTGTGGGAGGGGGAAGATTCAAGTTTCAAAAAGGGAAGAAGGATAAATCCTCAAAATATTGGGCGACGGCCGTGTCTCAAGAGGGGCGTCCTAAAAAACGCTCGAACCGGAAAAAAGGAAAAGGTTATAGGGCCTGCTGAAAAGAAAAGTCTTTCTGCAGAGGTGAAAAAGAGGGCTCTGGAATGGACTACGAAGGAAAAACTGGACTTTAGAAAACAAAAATGACAGGTCGGAATGGGAATTACCGGGGGGGGAGAGAGGATCTTAGGGGATTCGCGGGAAGAACTCGGACCTGGTTGCTGGCGACGGTAAGCAGCAAAACGCCTAAGGGGGAACGGAAGGGGGAGGGCTGGAAGTTGTGGTGGGGGAAATCTCGGGGGGATAAGGGGGGAGTGGCTTGGGCGGCCGCATAACCTAAGTACCCGGGTACGGGTGAAAATGAAAA
>Ga0179593_1566943_pt1 | contig 11617 bp, 16 predicted proteins | sample CZODoug2_1_08_16_FD_185931 | JGI IMG/M metagenome (GOLD analysis project Ga0179593, IMG submission 185931) | Vadose zone soil fungal communities from Angelo Coast Range Reserve, California, USA - CZODoug2_1_08_16fungal (PacBio error correction) | ecosystem: Environmental > Terrestrial > Soil >...
GGCATCAATCATGGCGGTAACAATAAAGACCAGATTTCGTCGCGGTTTCCAATTAAATATTTGGGACCGAACCGGGCCAAAAAGGTTGCAAAGGAAGTCTCCTGGTGTCGGGTGCACTCCGAGGTACTAGGGGGGGTGGCCATTTGGGAGATGTAAAAAAAAAAACGCTTGTGTGTTGGAAAAAAGGGGGATCCTGTCTCCTTTCGGTCTCCGGACCAGAGGGGGAAAAAAATCCACTGGCCGGCCTTTTTTCGACCACAAAAAAAAAATAAAGGAAGGTATTGGTGCCAAATTCCTAAAAAGGGGCCAAAAAGGACGGCCAACACTCATCTGTGAAATTCCGTATGAGCCCCAAAGGGGACAGTCGTTGCAACGTCATAGATGAAATATGGGATGCACTGAATTGGTCCTCGTTTAAATTTAAGAAGGTGGTCCAAAGCGGATCTCCGCCTAGATCCATATATGGGTTCTACAGACATGGGGAATTGAGGTCAACGGTAGAAAGTCAGTGGCTGAACTACTGGGACAAACCCGACCGGAAATGTTTAAGGAAACTCTTTGAAAACCTTGAATTTCCCCAGGGGAGACTCAGGGAGGTGGGGGCTGGAAAGGAATCCTCCTCAGTAAAATGGACAACGACGGAAACTTTCTACAACTCCTTTTTTCAAAGAATCGGGGGGGAATAAATCTGAAATCGAAACTGCTTTCCCATTTTAAACATCAGAAGGAAAAACTAATTGCAGTATTCTGCCGTAGAGCTCAGAGCTATGTCTCTTGGGGGTGAAAAAAAAAGAAAAGAAGGACACGAATTCACCTGTCACGACTGGGCCCGTGACGGGGGGTTTCTGGGGAATAGCACGGGGAAAGGGGTCTGACAAAAGAATATAGAGACAAATGTAAACCATAACTCAAATCTAGCTGGGGGGGTTCTGAGGTTACCTCTAATACCCTTCCCTATGGGTCAGTTAATGGGGGGTAGGGAAAATATAGGGGGGCATCATCCAAAATGTCGAGAAACAATACCGGGACCGGACAATGGCACAAAGGCGCCCTTCACCTAAGGAGAAAAAAGGTGAAAAATGAAGGGAAAGAGAAAAGCGGAACATCTTCGGTTGATAAACGGAAAGGAAAAAGCGAATACGGGAACACCCATCTATGGGGGATCGGGGGGGAGGAAAAACCATCCCCAAGGGAACCCCGCAAAATGGGGGAAAAACGCATCAGCGGGACGAAAAGAGAAAAAAAAAGACACAAATCGGCCAGGGGGAAGAATGGGGGGAGTAGGGAAAGGGTCGACGCCTTCAGACCCAGGCGGTCAGGAAGATTTAGTCAGAGAAAGCAAAAAATTAAGAAAAGTAAGAAAAAAAAGGGTTCTCACCATCATACTCCCAGGAAAAAAAGGGGAGAGGGTAGAATGGGAAAAAAAACGAACAACAGAAAAAAGGCCAGAAAGGAAAGCATTTCCCTCTGAAAAAAGGGTCAGGGACTAGCTGGGGATTCATGGCGTAAAAAGGCGTAGACAAGAAAAGGTATTCCGTTGGTATCCGGAACCAACCGGCAGGGGGACTGTAGTGAAACGGAAAGCCCGCAGCCGAAAAGTTCTGTTCTTGAGAAGCGACAACAAACAAAAAAGGGGGGAGGTATTGAGGGGGGGGGGATCTAAAGGAAAAGAAACTGAAAAGAAGAAAGGTCCTTATCGCAGGGGGTTTGAGACTTTCTTGGAAACCCAAGGCCCTACAATCGGGGGAAAACCAGAGTGGGTAATTACACAGCTGAAAAAAAAAAAGCAAAGGAAAAAATTTTAAAAAGCAAGGAACCAAATTCAACTGGTTCGATGCGCGGGAAAAAACTTCCGTGATGCTTGTAAGGCTGGGGGACTGAAAACCCATCCGGGGGCGTGGTTCCTGGGGTTCAGGAAGGAAATCAGAACGGGGGGAAATATTGACCTGTGGCAAAAAAATGCAGGGAACGTCCTCCTTGGGGGAGGCACCATCGTCCGGAATTGGCCTTGTGTACCGAGCCATCGAGGGAAGCCAGCAAAGAAGGGAGACGGGAAAGAAACGGACGGTCCGACGAGGTTTCGTTGAGGTTAGACCGAGCTGCTAGTGAATTGAAACTGGGTGGGCTTGTGAAAGTTCCCGCAAAAACTCGGGCCCAAAAGCGAAACTTTCGGCCCAGAGCCCAGGTTTCTTGAAAAAAGGGTGGGTGAACACGTGACGTTCTGACCGCAACGGAGAAGGTCTCAGAAAGAGGGTCTGGGAAGAAACGGCGTTGGGGACGCGAACAGGGGCCCTTTGCAAACAACGGGGAAGGGGTACGGGCAACCAGGCTTGGGGTTCGGAAAAACCTGGGGGCTGGAAAGGGGGAGTAATCTGGAAGAAACAAACACCCGCCTTGTTTTCCTGGGGAACGGTCGAAAAAAAAAAAAGAAAAGGTCGTGGAGACGCATGCACAGAGCGAAACGGGAAAAATTTGCGGGGAAAGTTAAAAGGGGGTGGGGCGGCTGGGACTGTTTTGCGATGAGCTACAAGGAGTTGCGAAACTTGAAAGGGGAAGCACCCAGGGAACGGGTTATGGACTGGTCCTGGGTCCAGGACAGCAGCCGCGGACGCCAAGAAAAAAAAAAAAACGTCCAGAAAATATAGGGGAAAAAAAAATAGGATGCGCATTCCAGAAGTTCTTTCCTCAACAGAAGGGAAAAAGGTCCCGGGGTTTCGAAAGTCATACCTTTCAGGAGGCTGTTTTCCTGCCGCACGGGAGGTCCGATCACATGGGGGACTAGCAAGGAACCACCAATGGAAAGGGAATGGGGTTCCCCTTTGGTGCACCTACCTGACTATTTATTGAAAAGAGTAGGAAGAAAAAGAACGCCTCATTTTCTCAAAGCAACAATCTACTGCCCCGCATAGGAAGATGTGTAAGAAGAATCCAAACCTGTGGGTAAACATAATAAAAAAAAAGAAGGAAACCACGAAATGGGAGAAGGGGTGAGGGGACGGCACCACACTTGAAAAAAAAAAAGGGATGTCAAGGGTCTAGCTAACGGGAGGTTGGGGTCATCAAAGCGGTGAGTCCACTGTGGTAAAACCAATCGTACGCGGAAACGGCGACTGGAAGTGGCACGCTTAGAAGGGAGTGCTGGGGGGGCCAAGAATATTTGGAATCGGGCGAAAACTGGGCGTCCTTGGTTGTGCTGCTGCGGCGAAGATTTAATAAACTTCAAAGGAATACGAGAAAAAGGAGCCGGACAAGAATGCGCGGTAAATTTTGGGCGCGGCAGGTTCAAGAGCTGTTTTTGGGTCGCCAAAATTCGTGTTGGGGGACAAGAGTACGATAAAGGGGTTCCGTCCGAGCAAAAAACCAAGAAAAGTATGGCCGGGTCGAGAAAACAGTAAATTTTTGAAAATACCCGCGCCTCCGCATAGTTGGTTAAGGAAGCTGGTCCCGGCTATATGGCACTCTGCAATGGTAGAAAAACACACGATAAACAAAAAAAATCAACCAAAAAAACAAACGTATGAGGGGGGAAATATACCGGCTGCGGGGTTTAAGCGTTTAAGGGGGGGGGGGGAGGGGGAAAGTGAAGAGCAAGGTGGAAGAACAAGCGAGCGCGGGGTATCCAGGAACATATTTTTGCACACCTGGTTGGTCGACCCACCAAACTGTGTGGGGAAAACGAAATGAAGCTTGGCCAGTTATCCGAGTGCAAACCGTCCTGAATAAAAAACGCGGGGAATTGGGGGAACGCCAGAAAACCCAAAAGCCAAACGGGGTAAATTAATCGCGGAAAGGGGGTAGGGGAGAAACCCGGCGGCGGAATGAGCAAAGGGGCGCAGCATTGTGATTGAATCTCTCAGGGTAACAGTGCACCAAATCTATTTTAAAATCGAATGTCCCAAGTGGAATAGGAAAACACCCACCAAGGTGTGAACACGTACTAAGGGGGGGGGAAACCCGTGGAAAATTCCCGTTTTATGAAAACGGTTCCTGGAGAAGGAACCCAACTTGCAAACACGTCGGAAAGGGGGGGTTTCCGTGGGGGGCTAAGTCTCGTCCCAAATTCTAATAAGGGGGAATAGGACGGATCCGGGAACCGGCATGAAGGGGTGCAACTCAAATCCTCTAACGGTATGCTTACAAAAAAAAGGGAAAAAAAAAAGGGGGGGTGTTAAGGTTTGGGGGGAAAAAAGTTTTTCAGTGAAGGCAATGTAGGCCTCCCGATAGAGGGGGTAGGTGCAAAGGATCCAAGATATAACCAGGAATAGGGGTCGGCATTGGGGTCAGATAAAATATAACCTCCAGGTTCCACCCACGCAAAAAAAGAAAAAAGACCTTAGGAAAGTCAGAGGGGGGAGTCCAGAACAAAGAAGGCAATTTAGCCAGAAGCGGAAATCCTTCTTCCACAAGGCTGCTCAGGGAAAAAGGGGGAACTCTGGGGATCCGGGGATATATTAAGGATCTGGGGGTACCTATCGCCGAGAGGGTGAAAATTGACTGCAACAGGGGGTGGTGGTTGAAGCCCCGGACAGTGGCCAAAGAAGGGGGAAGAATTGACCGGGGGGGGTCAAAGAGCGGGAGGGATTAAAAAAAAAAGACAGATGACACAAAGCTTAAACAGGACTAACCATCAAGGAAAACGCGGGGGACCTACGGGGCCGATGCAGCGAAGTAAAAAACGCCCTCCGTGAACGTCAGGAACAAGGGGGTGGAAATTAAAGGGGGACGGGGGGTAATAGGAAAGCACCACAAATTCCAGACAGAAAAAAAAAGGGTTTCTACAAGGGTTGAGGGACGACCCGTCTACAAAAAAAGAATCTCTGCGGGGAACTTCCATCTATCTTGATCATCGTCCGGTTGTATAACGAGGGGGGGGGCAAAGAACATCGAAGCGTAAAAAAGGGGGGGAAAAGGGACAACCCAAAAAGAGGCTGATTTCTAAAGCAAAGTCGTAGGTTTGATCTGGGGAGGGGGACTATTTCTCAAAACCCGGAACAATCCATAGGAAAAGAGGAAGAAAAATAGTCGCCGGGGAAACCGACATCAAGTGTAACCGGCACTCTAGAAAAGGGGGCCAAAAAGAGGGATGTACGGGAAGGGCGGGGAAACGGGGGGGGCGGGGCGTGGTAGAAAAAAACATGAAGGGACAGGAGATTTTGAGGTCAAAAGGGAAAGTCAGAAAAGAAAGGGGAGAAAAGCTTTAAAGGAGGCGCTCTGTTTCGGGCAGCAGGGTGATCGACAAAATCCAAAAAGAGCAGGAGAAAAATTAAGTTCCAAAAAAGCAAGGACCACGATCGCGGGGAAGCATCGTAACCCAGTGAGTCGAATCTCTATTGAGTAAAACGAGCGCAGATGGAACAAAGGCAACGATTAAAAAGGGGGGGTACTAAAAGAACCTTGAAACTTCTTCAGAGGGGGAAAGTGTGCTGTATCCCCCGGGGGGAGAAGACCTTCAGGGGGGCTTCGAGGGGGGGAAAAAAACGTAGGGGATGAAAAAGAAATAGGTTTCGGCAGTCCGGGAACCTAAGCACCTTCCAGGGGAAAAAAAAGAAAGTTGGGGAAAAATTAAAAGGAGGGGAAAATATAAAGGACTGACGCCAAAAAGATAAGGCCGCTCATATGACCGGGAGAGGTATCAACTCTTCAATGTTCGAAAGGGGTCGGCAAAGGTGCAAGGAAAGGGGGTGAAAAGGGGGAGAAAACGCAGAGGGGAGGATGGTGGGAAAAATGGGCTCCAAATGAAGGCCCTCCTATGGGGGGGTAAACCTTTGGGGGGGGGATGAAAATGAAAAAATGGAAAGGAAGACCTGGCAATTCGCAATGGCCGGAGAAACGAAATCTAGTCTAGCAGAACATCAAAGAGAACCAGTGAAAGCAGTAAAAAAAGGGATCTTAGGAAGGGTCAGGGTAATAAAAAAAAGATAGTTGCAAGTGCGGGGTGGAACCCTTGGGGGAAGGGGACTAACGGGGGACTAAAAGGGAAACGGGACGTCTTTGGGAAGACCAATCCTTCAAACAAAAGAGATTCATTTTGTGTCGAAAGGAGTCGGATGGGGGGGGACGGGAACAAAAGGAGGATCAATAGAGGTGGGGGCAAAGGGGGGCAGAAAAATGATAAGGGGCTGTCGCAGACGGCGCCCTTGCAAAACAACTTCGGGGGAGGACCCGGCAGTAAGAAAAAATGTGGAAAAGGTCAGGATCCTCAAGAAAAAGAAGGTTCCCCGGGAGGGGTCTAAACAGGGCATTTCGCGGAATTCCCTGGAAAAAAGGAAAAAAGGAGAGGAGGGTCAAGGATGTGAGGAAAAATTGAGTATAGAATGTTTGTGGTCCAGAAAGGAAGCTAAAGGGGGAAAAAGTGTCAACACGGCAGGGGAGGGGGGAGGGATGGAACAAAAAGGGGTCCGGCCAGAACAAAAAAACGCGGCAGCCGCGGCCGGCGGAAAGAACCGAGGCAGAATGAAAAAAACAAGGTGGGCCCAGGTGGGAACGCACCCGCTCCTGTCCTGGCAAAGAGAAAGGGCAGGGTGGGGGGCTAGGGAGGTCCGAAAAAGGCTAGGGCAACGGGAAAGCTCTTCTTGTTTCCTTTCCTGAAGGGGGGGTAATTCAGGGAGGGACAAGGGGGGAAAAGAAAAAAAAAAAAAGAACAAGAGGGGAGGAAAAGGGGGAAAGGGGGGGAACTGACGGACGCCCCCCCATTCTCTGTTTGAAGGGATCAGGGGTCTGAAAAGGGAAAGGGGGACGGGAAAGAACGGGGATGTCGGCACTAAAAGAAAACTACCTAAAAAAATCAGTCGAAATTTGGAAAATTAACAGGGGAAAAACTAATGCAAAGAGAAAAGGCCATTAAAGAGCTTGGATGGGAAAAGACTCACCGGAACCACCAGAAGGGGTAATCTTTGAAAGGGAAAGGGGAGACTGACTAAACAAAGGGGAAGGAACTTGGGTTGGGAAAATCAAAAAAAAGAAGGGAAAAAGTCCAAGGGGTGCAAGAGTAAACCTCTAGAAGCAGTCCTACTGGGAAGTTGGGAAAAAAAAGGAAGCCCTTGGGGGGGAAAGAAAGAGTTGGAAAAGGAAAGAGGGAGGAAAAGAAAGGGCGGCGGGTGGTAAGGCATGGACAACGAAAAAGGATTGACACCATAGGCTTAAAGGGAAGAAAAGTTGAGCGCCAAAGACAAAAAAAAGAAAAGGAAAACTAAGGATGAATTCCTCCTTGGGGGGATCGGCAGTTCCAAAAAAGACGCGAGTCAAGGGGGGGGGGGGGGGTGTCCAGGAAAGAATGGGCACATGAAAGGGAGGGGAAGGGACCAGAGGCAGGGACGGAGCGTACGAAAGGGGGCCCCCCAGGGACAAATAGGCCAAGAGAGCCAACCCTTCAAATATGGAGGATATACCCGCCCGCACTCGAAAGAAGGAGGGTGCACAGGAAAAAAAAGGGTCCCGTCGGAGGAAAAACCCGGTAAATCAAACGGAAAAAAAAACCCGCAGCTATCTCTCTCACAAAGGCAGGGAAAAAGGAAAAGATAGAAGAAAAGGAAGGAGGGGGGTGGGGGAGGAGGGGGGGGGGAAAATGGAAAGGAAAGTTCAACTTTTAAATCTGCCGGACCAGCCCTGGGGGTGGGAAGTAAAAGAAGACTTAGAGGAGGGGGGGGGGTACACGGGAAAACGTGGTGGAGACGACAAAAGCACACGCGGGAGAGGGTGGGGGGGGCAAAGATCTCAAGGTAAAGGAAAAAAAAAAAAGAGAGGCCGGAATAGGGAGGAGTCACAAAGCAGCCTGGAAAAAGGGAGAAGAAGAAGCACCCAAAAGGCTCTCTGGGAAAAACAACTCTCAAAGGAGGGATTAATCGGGGCATGGAGGGGGGTGGAGGGGAGGCGTGAGGGGATACCGGAGGGAAGCAATGTTTTTCAGGAAAAAATCTTCGCAAGGTTAACAGCGAACAAGGAGGGGGGGAAAGGGGAATTGGGGGGAGCTAAAGAATGTGGTAACTTGAATCTTGAAAGGGCCCAAAGAAAGCAAAAGGGCTCAAGGGGGGGAAAAGAAGAAGGGTGTTGGGGGGGAAAGAAAACCAGGACGAGTGGGTTAAAAGGGGAGGATTCAAGGAGAAAAAACCCAAGAAAGGGAAATCCCTCCATAAGGGGGACATCGATATCCTTAAAGAACTTGACAGAAAGGCGGGGGGTGGGGGAACGTGGTGGAGGACAACCGTCTCTTGTCGGAAAAAAAAGAGGAAGGGGAAGGGAGGGAATAGGAAACGGGAGGACGGGGTTTGGGGTCACTGAAAGACAACTCGGAAAAGAGTGCGGGTCGGGGTCTTTTCATTGGCTTGGGGGATTTGGTAAGGGAAGGAGAGAACGCCTAGCGAAAAAAGGGGGAAACCACGGCACTTTGCGCATCCGAAAAAGAACAGAATGAAGGGGGAAGCAACGTGGAGTACAAGAAAACTCAAAACTTGAACCCCGAAGAGGGGGAATCGAATGAGCGTGAAGAGGAGAATGAAAAGAAAAACGAAGAAAACGTAACAAGTATGAACCTCCAGACGACAATCCTCTGGAACTTCGTGAGAGGCACGAAAGTAGAACGGGGGAAGGCCCAAGGAAAAAAAAGAGGGGGGGCAATCGGGGACGTTCGAAAATCAAGAACCAGCATCTTGAGTCCCGCGTTTGTCAAAGCGGAAAGGAAGGAAAGGGGAAAAAGAATGAATTGCGAACGTAAAAAGAGGGAGGGGACAAATGAGGGTAGCTCATTTATGCAACAGAAAGAAGGATCAGCAGCAGTAAAAAACATCAATCAATCTTCTGGGGGAAAAGTGAAAGGGTCCAGTTTTGTTTGCCAGCCCGTACAAAAAACAACCGAGAAGGGAACGGTGAATTTAAATAATCTGGGGTTGAGAAGGGATAAATCTCGATTATTAAACCTCATAACCAACAATGGAAGAAAAAGAAAAAGGACCTAAAAAGGGGGTTGGAAACCAGCAAAAGGGGCAGGAACAACGAATAATGAAGGGGACCCAAGGTTGGATGAAAACATGAAGTAATACAGGAGAGATCTGGGGTTGTAAAAAAAGGAAAAAAAATGTCCAAACAGAAGGAGGAAAGGAGAACAAAGAAGAGGCGATGGAGAAAGAGGCCCGGGGTTTTGCACACTTATCTGTAGGGGCGAAAAGACAAAAAAGGTTGTAAAAAAAGGGTCAAGAAAACTTGGGAAGCGACGACTACATCCAAGTGGTACAGAATAGACCTTGAAAAAGCCCGGGGGGGGGGGGGCAGGATGAATGGGAACAAGGGGGGAAAGACGGGCAGCAAGGCGGCGACAAATTTTTTAAAAGAAAGGGTAAAAAAGACAACAAATGTCGGGGGGGAAAAAAAGGATAGTTTGGTTCTTAAAAAAAAAAAGCTGAAAAGCCAAAAAGGAAAAAGAAAGGAGGGGGGGGGGGGGGGTATAGGTCCCCAAAACCAAAAAAAAAAAGCAATCCAGGTTGGCCGAAGTCGAACAAAGTTGATAGGGAGAGGTTCGGAGAAAAAAAACCAAGGGGGGGAAGGGGGGAAAGAACCTGGCGTACAAGTAAGGGCGGATACACTATGGAAAGGCCATGGGAAAACGTGGGGAAAAAAATTGAACAAAATGAGGGTTTGGAAAAAGTGTATCCGCCGGTCAAGAAAGGCCCTGACGAGAGGAAGAAACAAGAATAGGTTGAAGGGGTGGTGGAAGGAAACTCCAAGGTTCTTGAGATACAGGCCTCAAGGAAACCGAAAAAGAAAAAAAAAAAAAAAAAAACAGAGAGGAATACGGGTGTGGAAAGTTGCTAAAAGCCTGGCCTAACTTGAAGATAAGACCTTTGGGGGGGGAAAGAATATAGTGGGGGGAAACCGGGTAAGAGACAAGGGCAACCCAACTGGTTTTATGCCTTCGGGCAAACACTGCTGATGGAGGGAACTGGGGGGGGGGGAGGGGGCGAAACCAGACGTCAAGGGTTGGGGGGGGGGGGCTGTCCTAGCAAAGAACTAGGGGCTCCGAAGGCAATACAAAAGGGGATGGGGAAGAAGGAAAGGGCCTGGGAGCACCGACGCCTGTGGCTTTGCGAACCAAGAGAGGCAAAGAGAAAAATAAAAATAAAAAGGGGGCGAGAAGGAAGGCCAAAGTGGTCCGTCCGCCGATGGGTTTGATAAAAAAAAAACCAGAGGTCAAGCGTTGCATGGAAACCTTGGGCCCTTGCCGACGTTCCGAGAGCGGGGGAAAAAATGCTAAAAGGGAAAAAAAAAATCGGGAGGGGGGACTTTTGGGTGTAGAATGGGCGGGGTGCCGTGAAAGTTCATAACCTAAGAATGATAGGGGAAAAGAGATTTCAAAAGGGGGGGGGCTGGGAAAGGGGGAAAAAGTGAGGAGAAGGGGCAAATTACTTTTTCGCACCGGCCCTTGGCTGCCACAGGGTGGGGCAGGGGGAAAAAGGGCATTAGGGTCATCAAAAAAGTTCCTGATACGTGGGGCTTCAGAGGCAGATCGAGGAGTTACAGGAAGTGGGGAGGGGGTTGCAAATTGGGGGACGGGGGGTGGACCCCTTTGTGGTGTTCCTAAATGAGCTGCTAAGGGAGAACCTGAAACGGAGAGAAAATCGGGGACCATGAGGAAAACTTGTCCTTTTCAAGGTACAAAAACAGGGTCAAAGAGGGGCGGAAAAGCTCCGAGACGTACATCCAAAGGCAATAGTCCCCTGGGGGGGGGAGGGGTGGAAAAAGGAAACCTCGAAAACGAAAAGGGATAGAATTATTTGAACTGGGTTGTTCTCCCAGGGCTGGGGAGCCTTTGCCGGGAGAGAATGGTTCCTTTGAAAGAAAACCTAAAAAGGGGGGGGGGAAAATGGAGGAAAGCGTTGGAAAAGTCGGGTCCCCGTTCAATTTCCTCCCCCTGGGGGACCCGGTAATTGACTTAGAAAGAAAGGGGATGGAAAAGCGGCAAGGGGGGGGGGTAGGGGAGCTTGAAATGGTCCTAAAATGACCACTACCTAAAGGACTCTGATATTTTCAGGTGACCTTTGGAAACCAAATGGGAAAAGGGTTCACCGGGAAAAGAGGAAAATTCTTCCTGGTACGTTTTGGGACTGAAAACTAACCCTGGGAACCAAGGAAAGTTTAAGAGTGTGGGAAAAGTCGGGAGGGAGAACGAGAAAAAAGGTGTGAAACCGCGGCACGGGCACACTGGGGAAACAATCTTACCTTAAAAGCTACTTAAAGTGAAAGAAAAAAGGAGTTGAGGGGGAAGCAAGATGGTTGAGGAAGTCAAGAACTGCCTTGCGTGTCTCCTTTACCCTGATTATTAAAAAGATACTACAGGGTTAAGAAAAAAAAGGAAGTCGGCAAAAAAAAAAAAAAAAAATATCGAAAACAGAAGAAGAGATGTCGACCTGGGGGGAGGAAAAAATCGCAGAGCGGGTTTTTTTTCTGAAGCAAGGCGGGGGAATAGGAGATAAAAGGCAGAAGGGGAGGCAAAAAAAAGGGAGGAAGTACAAAATTCAGAAGGCGGCAAAAAGAAAATAATGTGTCGAGTGCGCGCCTCCAAGAGTCAGTGCTTCAACACGGATGTCAAAAGAATCACCGGAAAAAGGGGAAAAAAAGGGTAAAAAAA
>Ga0179593_1607817_pt1 | contig 11617 bp, 14 predicted proteins | sample CZODoug2_1_08_16_FD_185931 | JGI IMG/M metagenome (GOLD analysis project Ga0179593, IMG submission 185931) | Vadose zone soil fungal communities from Angelo Coast Range Reserve, California, USA - CZODoug2_1_08_16fungal (PacBio error correction) | ecosystem: Environmental > Terrestrial > Soil >...
GCACGTGAGAAAGCAGCGGGTCAAAGAAGAAGAGGAGGGTCCTAGGGGAGTGGAGTCGAGCGACGTATCGTCACTCCGACAAAGCATACGAAAGGATCGTTTCCGCGAAATAAGTGGTCCAGTTTCGCGTGACCCATACACTCGCTGGTAGTCACAGGGGGAAGGTGGAAAAGAAAAGTGTTGGATGAGAAGTCGAACGTGGAATGCTCGAGGGAACCTTTAAATATGGAAAAGGGGGGCATAGGTCCGTCTCGCATGGCGCGAGGGTTGCCGCTACAATCAGGGGGGGGAGGTTGTTCAGGACGGGTCCCACATGTTCGCTACTAGGGGGTCTTTTGTGAGAGACTGGAAAGGGGGGTTTTTTTTGTTAGATCCGGTTTTTAATTAAAGGGTTCATTTTTTAGTCCCTTTTGACCGAGAAAAATTTCTTGAAAGTAAAAAAGATCCCTGGGGAATCTTTTTGTCTTCTCTCGGAGGTTCTTGGGTCTTCTCCGGGGGAAGGGGAAAACCTCCTAAAGGGGTTCGCATATTCTCTTGGGGAGGACGTTAACTTGGAAAAGAGCAAAAGAGGGGTTTCCGCCAAAAAAGGGCTGGGTTTTTGGCTTTCATAAATGAGGGATCTTTGAACTGGTAATCTTTGACTCTCGATCTCCGGCCTCTTTCAGGGGGAATTTTGAGGAACTCTGGTCTCTGGGAATGCCCAGAGGAGATATACGAAGGGGAGGGGACTTTCTTTTTCGAGGGAAACGGCAGTTGGAAAGAGGGCACATCGCTTTCGTTCCGGGGTGTACTTGGGTGATATTGGGATAAAGGGGGGCTTGTCGCGGATTTAAAGAAGGGAAAAGATTCGGAGGGGGAGACGGATGAACGCTGAGGAAAGAGACTTTCTTTTCCAAAAAAAGTGAGTTTCCTTGGGGGGGGACTGGAACTTTCGCGGGGGGTACACAACGGAACCGTCCTCGAGGGAGGGGGGGTCGCGAATATGAAAAGTCGTGCAATTACGATGAGACACAATCAAAAAAAGGTTAGTAGGAGGAGATTTTTTATACACAGGGTTCAACAATGCGAAAAATCGCGAAAGGGACATCTCTGTTGACGTCTCTGGGAATCATTTTAAACCGCGAAAAGTTCCCTTATACCGGGGGATTCCCTCCCTTAGGTTTGAAGGAAAAGTGGCATAAACATCACCTTGCATCCTCCCCATCTACATTAGGGGAAGAGGACAGGAAGGCCAAAGAGACACTCAACTCTAAAGGGGAAAAACCAATACATGGTTAGTCTACCGAAAGAGGACTCTTAGGAGAAAGGAAAAACTGACTCCAGAAAGTCAAGGAAAGGGGAGTACGAGACGCAACAAGACAAGGGGTCTCCCTGCGGCATCACCCCTCACAAAGGCCCCTGGAACACAAAAGACCTAGATCGAGGGCTCAAGACATTCCCTATCGCCGACACTCCTCACCTCCGAAAAGGGAGGTGGGCAACGGCAAAGGATTTAAATTAACTTGAAACACGATGCAGATGTACAAAGAAAAGAGTCTCTGGAGGACGACGGTAATGCCTACTCACTGGAGGAAAAAACCCCATTCCTGGAGAGATTGGGAAAATCGTTCCCCGGCACCGGAGGGACAAATGGAAACATACGCGAGAAACCACCCCCTTCAGCAAACACCAAAGGGGCGCCCACGAAAAGCGTCGGGCGTCCCGGGGGTGACAATCCTGAAAGGAGGGAAACCCTCGGAAAAAAGAGACCAGGGCCCTATGCCCGTGGAGGTCCATATTTCCGCTAGGTGCAAAGAAAGTAAAGGAAGGGGGGCTCGATCATTCCAAAAAACGCTAAGGTACACGGCACTTGAATTAGGGACACAGAGGCCAAAGGCTCACTCCCAAGATGAACCATTGGGAGTTTTCCAAGAGGGGGATTTCTTCGGAAGGAATCAGGACGTACAAGGGGGGATACTTTGAAGGGGGGGGCAAACCGAAGGTTTGAGACTGTTCGTTTCAACCTCTTTGGGGTTTCGGACTGGGCACCCTGCGCCCGGTTCGGGAGGCTCTCATCCCCCAGAGAGTCTAGGAAAAAAGCAGGAAAGGACTAAAAAGGGCTTTTCTGCAGAGTGAATTAATCAAGTCCTGAAAGTCTACCTATCCATCACACTGCGAGAGTTTGTACAGGAGATTGCATACCGAAGGGGACGTTTTATTGGGGGAGGTTAGCTCCTCCACTTGCATCAAAGAACTGACTCGCAATGGGGTCTCAATAAAGCTTTCTTCGAGGAAAAAGTTTTCAGGGGAAAAAAGGCCTAAGGTTGTCTAACTCGAAAGGCTTTGCCCTATTCCGGAGGAGGGAAAGTGCAAAAAAAAGCCTTCACCTGTCTCAATGGGGTAAAAGGCGGTTGTCCGAGAGAACCTGGACATAGCTAGGGAAAATAACTGAAATCATTGAGGAGAAGAAACCCCAGGTGGAGTATAAAGATAGTTGGGGTGGGGGAAGGGAGTTTGCGCTAAGGCGGGGAACCCATATGGGAGGCAGATTAGAGTTTTCGTGGACCCTCTGCCTGGGGGGGGGAGGAGGACAAGCGCTTAGGGCTTAAAAATTTGGCAAACGGAGCCAAAAAAACGAAGAAATGGGGGGGGGGGGGAAAGGAAAAAACGATCAAAAAAAAGAAAAAATAGCCTAGAAACAACAAAACGAAAAAGGGGACCCCCTTTTTGGGGGGGGGGGTGATGCAAGCGCTTGACTCTTAGACGAAGATTTGTTACAAATTCTACAAACAAAGGGATTATTAAAAGAGCTAGAGGGGGGGAAGAGAGATTCTTCTATCGTCGAGAAGGAAAAAAAAAGAAAAAAAGTTTTAAAGCTATCTCGTTTGGGGCGATTCGATTCTCGAGGATCAAATTCTGTCTCCGGGAGACCGTTTTTCAATGGAGAACGGCCCTCCGTAGTAAAGAAAAGGAAAAAGGCCTTATTAGAAAACGAAAAAATCTCTTGAAACCAACAACTAACCGCTTAATCTCAAATTCCTAAAAGGGGGGAAAAAGAACCCCTAAATCTCTCTCAAAAAGCGGGAAAAAGAGTTGATGCCTTCAATTATGGTCCTCGAGGGGAAGTATCTCTTTTCCAGGGAAAAGGAGCCGCAGGGGGGGGGAAGGGAGCCATCTTGTCAAGGGAGGGCATTCATCGCCTATTTAGAAAAGATCTAGAAGGCTTGGAGGTCTCAAAGTTGTCGGAAGAGTGTGGCTAGAGACAAAAAAGAAGGGCTATTTCGCAAGGGAAAAATCTAGCAGTGGGGGAGTGTCAGTTGGGACGGGCTCGGTCACTATATCAAGAAAAACTCCTTTGATTTTAAGGAGCCCGGATGGACACAACCGAACGATGGTCGGGCGGGGCTTGTGCCGGAAGGTCAAACCAAGAAAAAAGCCTCCTCAGAGAAGGGAAAAGAAGCGGGAGATCTTTTAAAGGCCTCTAGAAAAAGCACTTCTCTCCATAAATAAGAGAGGTTACCGTTGGAAAAAAGGAGTCAAAATGCGTTGGCCACGGGGGTACGGCGGAGGCGGCGAAAAGGTGGGGGACCTGAATAAATCGTCTGGCAATCCTGCAGAAGAGTGGAAAAATCAAGAGCGGAAGGGTTCAGTTGGAGGTGCAGCGTCATTGGAAGGCGCTTGTGAGAGGACCTTCCCCGGAGAAGGTTTACCTTGAAAGGCGGCACCTTTACATTCGGCAATAGGGGGGTCAACAGGTTACACTCCCACGGGAAAAAAAAAAAACAAAAAAAAAAAATACTTTCCCGGAGGAAGGGGGTTCTGCGAAGCGCTTTGGGCACTCGTTTAACGGAAGGGGAGAAAGGCCCTTTTCTCACTGAGGGAAACCGACGGGGGGGGGGGTTTTGTGAGACGGCCTTGTTTTGGAACTGCCGGGGGGGGGATTAGGGGGAAAGTTTTTCCGGCCAGGAAAACAGGAGGGATGGGAAACAAACTGTGTCCCCAGCAAAAAAAGGGAGACGGGGAAGATCCGCCAGGGGAGTCAGGAAGGGCCTGGACGGCCTCCATCTTGATCTTGTAAAAAGAGGGAGTTGGCTTTCTCAGGGGGGGAGGGGGAACCTCTTCTTGGTTTCCCAACGAAAAAGTGGTCTTCGGGTCTGGGCTATGGAGGTGGACCTTCATGGAGGGAGTATCTCAAAGAGGGTCCCAGAAGGGGGGGCTTGCCTCGGGGAAAGGAGGTGACCATCTTTTGGATTTGGACTCTCATTAGCCACTTCCTTGCCTTTTCAAGGGGGAATTCTTTCTCAGAAGAAGGGGGGCCATCGCTTGGAGAAAAGTGGGTCCCTCAGTGGGGGGGGGCAAAAGATTTGCTGTCGCGGAGGAGGAGTAATCTTCGGGAATGGGGGAGGAGGAAAGCGGAGGAAAGGGATCTTCTCCTGTGCAAAGAAACTTGAGTTCCTTGGTGAAGGAACTTTTTTCGCGGTTGTTTAAGGGGGAAGCCTGCACGCAAAGAGGAGCCCGTCGCGAATTATGGCGCGCGGGACAATTACTATGTTCGAAAAGATCTCTAACAACAAGAGGAGGAAGGGGATTATGGGGGGATTGTTCACAATGCGCAGAAAGAATGAGCGACAATGCAGAAGAGGGGCAGCGTCTTAATCTTAACAACCGCGAAGGGAAAAAAGCCTCCCTAAGGGGGAGGAAGATGGGTTCAATTCAAGAAGGTCAATCCCGAAAGCGGGTACCTCAACAAGAGAGAATATTAAGGGGCCGATACAGAATCGCGCGTATACCCATAGAAAAACCAAGGGAAGAAAAGAAAATCGACCTCGTGACGAAGGGGAAAAGGCTCACAGAAAGTCAAGTGGAAGGAAAGGACGCAAGGGAGGGGCCCTCTACAAAAAGGGGGCAGGAACACACTCAAAACTTGAAAAAGGGGGAAAGGAATCTATAAGCTCAAACTCGGGGAGCCAAAGGGAGGAGCTCCATAGAAGCACAAAAATTATTGGTCAATGCCAAGAACGAAGGGAAAAAACGGAGACGCGGCAATCTATCAATCTCAAGAAGGGGGGGTCTGAGAAAGCGGACGGCGAAGAAGGGAAGAGCTCTCAAAGGGGACTCAAACCAGTCGAAAAGTCCTCTTAAAAAGCGGGAGAAGTCAAAAAGAATGGGACGCAAAAGGGAAAAAAAAACATGAACAGGCCTCAGCCAAGACCCCCTGGAAAGCCCAACCGGATTCCTAGAGAATAACACAATTTAGTAGGACAAGGAAATAAATTAAACTTAGGGGGGGTTTAACCCTAGAGACAAATGAACAAAAGGGCCCTACAGGAAAAAAGGCAATTTCAATTGAGAAAAGTTCCCTCATCAAGGGGGTCAGGGATCCATCACCGGGCCTTTTACCAACACCTTCACTTGGAAGGAGGGAAATCCCAGGGGGGGAAGGGTGCCATGAAAAACTTAACCATGGCTTGGAATCTTATTTCACGGGTGTGGGCAGATCTTACATACAAGGGGGATCTACGTCGCAAAGGGGAGAGGGAAAAGGTTCGACCTGATCCGTAAACGAAGAGAGACGGGCAAGGTTTGGCTGAAGGGACTGCCACAAAGAGAAATGGATTTCGAAAAGCTCGATGTCTTAGATTTCCCGGACTCGGGGAGGGGGAAAAAAAAAAGCTTCCTGGGGAGGCTGCGGGGGGAGAGCCTGCCACAAGAAAACAAGCCAGAGGCGTTTGGAAAGGAGGAGCTTTCTATTTGGAGAAAAGGGATGGGTATGGTCGGGTCGTGACTGACAACTTGCACGACGAAATGAGAGAGCTCTCCATTGAAAGAGCCAACGGAAAGGGCGCTCGAAAAAGGTTTCAATCCTTCGGGAGGGAAGCACAGGGGGGACCTCTCCCTACTAAAAATGGACCCTCTGTTCCCTCAGTCGGAGAGGGGGGACGAGAAAAGGCAAGGGGGCTCCCTTGCCGATTTCTAGGGAAAAATCTCCGACCAGGGGATGAAACCTTCGAGAAAAAGACGGGGGGAAATGAAAAATCTCAACGGGTGGTCGCAATTTTGGGATTTCTTTGGTGTTGAAAGGATCGCAAGCATTTATTCGGAAAGGGGTTTCTCATAATTACAGCGGGAGGGTCTTGCGCGGGTGGTATTAGTCTTCGGACGAAAAGACTTAGGTCTTCAGCCAAGGGAGAAAAAGGAATTCGAATCGAGCTCATCGAAAGAACAAAAACGAGCTCAGTGTACCCCTGGGGTTTTTTTTTTGGGAAAAAGAGGGTGACGAAAAGGGAATTTGTTACAACTCTAGAGAAAAAGGAGGAGGAAAATAGAGCGCTTTGTAAAGGGGGTCAAGAGAAGAAATCAACCCAAAAAGGGGGGGACGAGGCTTCGTGGGGGGGGATCTGTAGATGTCTCTCGATTAAAAAAAGGGAGAGGTGTTCAAGAAAAGGGCTGAAAAAAGGATCACGCCTCTAATAGGATGAGGGCCTGCGCTAAAACAGAATGGACCTCTTCTTCTTCAACAAGAAGGGGGGGGAGCCCGCTGATCGAAAAAGAAGAGGTCAAGACCAGAAGGAGATTGCTAAAAAAGGAAGACACCTTTGTAGTGGCATGAACTTAAAATGCGAAGTTTCTCGCAGGGGGAGGGTAGCTCTGTTTCGCAGGGAAGGAACCGGGGGGGGGGGGCATTGTCAGAGGGGAGGGAGGAAATCCGGAAAAAGAAAAAGGATGGGTGGCACGCCTCTATTCGGAGCGGTGAAAGAGGGTCGCAACTTTTGCGGGGAAAGGCTCAAGGGGAAGGGGCTATCTCCGCCCGGGAGGGTGCGCGACAGTGAAGTTGTAGGTCAAGTTTTCGAGCGGCGAGGAATCACCATAACAAAGGGAAGAAGTATGCAGAGACTTGATGACAAAAACGCGATGGAGGAAGGGGGGGAACTTCTTAGGAAGACCTTCGCCGACAAAAAAGGGCCAGGAAAAATCTTGAAGATTTAAAAAGAAAAGACGACATCTATATTCAGGAAGAGGAAGCGGGAATGTAAACGGGGGGCGGTGAAAATGGTTGGACAGAAGGAGCGTTTACGGATCCAGAGGAAACCCTGATGAAGAATGTTTGAAAAAATGCACATTCTCAATCGGGAGGGAAAGGATCTGGCACATTCGAAGGAAGAGTCGGAGAAAAAAGTTCATTTGGCGGGGGGGGTATTGGCCCATGAGGGAAGTACTAATTTTCCGTTGGAAGGGAGGGATTGAATGATCGGGGAGAAAAGGTGCGGGGAGGCACCGGTAAATGAAACCCCGGAAAAAGGGATTTTCTCGCAAAGGTGCTCGAGGGGGGAAAAAGAAGTGAGGCTCCTTCCCTGACAAAAAGGCCCGAGGGGGGGGCGCGACGGCCGGTTCGTTTGTGAAAAAAAGACCGGGGGGGGGGCGGTTCATGGGGGGTTGCCTTCAGGGTCCAGGAGGGAGGTACCTCTGTTTAACCAGCTTACAGGGACTTTGGGGGGGACTATCCCGAAAGGAGTAGCTCAGTTAAGGTCGACCAGGGGTACTCCATCGGAGGGTACAGATTTGGGGGGAGGGCTCAGGGGGGGGGGCCACTCGTTCTGGGGCCCACCTCATCTTAAAGGGGGATAAAGAATTCTGCGAAGGGAGGTATACCGTATGGGGATAGATCAAGATTCCAAGTTTTTTAGGGGGGGCCTCGTTTTCGAAAATGGGAGTTTTACTCAAAATGGAGGGGTCGATTGAAAAATGGTGGAGGCGAGGGCATCGCTTCGGGGGACTCCTAAAAAGGGGGGGTTGTTCTAGGGGTCTCACGAGGGAGGGGGGAGGGTCTGTTGGGGAACGTCAAGGGGGGTTATTTGGGAATTTTTTGAAGGGAGGATAAACGACTTTCTTCGCCAGAAGACTGGGAAGGATCTGCCTGGACTGGGGAGCGGTGGTACGGGGAGACCCCCGCCTTACGATGCCGGGGGGAAGAAAGGGGGGAGGGGAGCTTTGGGGAGAGGGGCGACCAAAAGGAAAAAGGGAAAAAAACACCTAGGAGGGGAAAAAAGGGTGGAGAACCTCTAATCAAGACGCAGGCCATCATTCGAAAAGAATACGAGTAGCGGCGTGCCGAAAAGATCGGAACAACAGAAAAGTTCCAGGCCGACCGGGGAGAAACATCAATTAGCGTGGAAAAGACCGGGCGGGCAACCACGAAAGTTCATCCGAAAGAGGAAGGAACGAAGCTAAAGGGCGCGACATCAATCTCCGACAATATCACAACAAGTATTGAAAAGAAAGATCCCCGAAGGGAAAAGAAAAAGAACGCATCGCACAAGAGTTGAAGAACCAAAAGGGAAAAAACCAAAACCTAGTCAAGAAAATCAAAATTTTGGGGGGGAAAAAGAAGGAATGAAGATCAAAAGGAGGAAGGCAAGATCGCCTACGGGGGAACAACCGGCCTAGTTTGGGGCAAACGGAAACCAAGTTACCTGATACAAAGAGTAACAGAGAAGGGTCTTCCAAGGGACTGTAAGAAGTGACTCGCTAATTCTAAAGGGAGAACTCAACCCAGTCGAGAAAGGGGAAACGAGGGGAAGAACGTTCTTTATACCAACCGGAAGGAAAAACAGAAAACACAAACAACCCCCGGAAAAAAAACTAAAAGGAAAGGGGGCTTCTCTCCACTAAACATCAGGTCTTCTAGGGTTTTGGAATTCAAGGTGCAGAAGTACCGTAAACGTATTTTTTGAAAAAAGAGAAAAGGAATACAAAGGGGAAGGAAAGCACGTGCGCGGGTCAGAAGAAGGTCGGGGGCAAGTCCCTGTAGGAGGCCTCATCATGCCGTGGAAGTCATGGAAGAAAGAACCTCTCATTTTGAAGCACTGGTGGATTTCACATCTCGGGGGGGGGAAAGCTCACTTCTTCAAGAATGATTATGGGGGAAATGCCTTTATTCGCAGAGGGGGGAAACGAACGATTTAGATCGAGTCGCAAAAAAAAAAGAAAAAAAGCCGGGGAGAAAAAAAGTGATAAAAAAGAGGCGTTTGAAAAAAAAGGAAGTGGGGCGCCTAAAAGGAAGGAACAGCTCTCTGGATGGAAGAGAACGATCGGCGATTTTTCAAGCGTCAAGTTGCCTCGTCCGGTAGGAGGTGAATTAATAATCAGAAATCAATCCAACAAGGGAGGAGAGCAGCGATTCGTGTGGTCTCAAGAAGATTGCTGTGGGGAGAAAGGATTGTTCTTTTTAGAGGAGGGGAGAAAATCGTGGCCGAGAAAAATAACCGACGTTTTTTGAAAGGGATGGCTCGAAGAGAGCCATTTCTAAACGCAATCCTTCCAAAGAGCGCTCGCCAAGGGGGAAGGGGGGGCGCCTGCCTCACAGGCGAACGCGGATGGAAACGGAAGGGGCAATATGGTCCTAGAGCGAATTGCCCTCCGAGAGGGGGAAGAAAAAGTGCCGATGGAGAGGGGGCGCTCGCCCTTGAACCGAGAGCACACCTGCTAGACAAGAGTGAAACAGACTCCCATGGGTTTGGGGGGGGGAAGAAGTGCAAGGGGGGAGGTCTTCTGGAGGGAAAAACGAGATACTTTTCGCTCCGGGCGTAAACGATCTTGTGTGAGGCCATGAATTTCTCGTGTTTGGGGGGAGATCTCATTCCAAAGGGATGCGGGGGGAAGGGTCTCTTTTGGAAAAAAAACTGTTTTTAAAAAAAGGAAAAAATATACAAAGGTTTAAATCTATCGCATCGAAGAAGTCTAACACAACGGAAAAACTTTGTGGGGGGGGTGACGTGTATCGCTCTGGGAGAAACGCTATGATTTGTTAAAAAAGAAGAGCGAAGAGAACAACAAAAAAAAAAAAGGAGGTATTAGGAGGGGAGAAAGGTAACAACTCTATATAGTAGGACGAATCACGCATCACGCAAAAAAAAAAGGGGAAAAGAAAGAGGTTGGGTGTTTTCGTATTTCGAAATGAGAAGGGGGGACAATTCTTCCGGGAGAAAGGAACGTTGCCAAAGGGGGAGGGAAAAAAAAAAATCTCCGTCGTCAGAAAAAGAACCCAGACTGATTTCCTAAAAGAGCATAGATGGTCTTCTGCTCCAACAATCTAGGGGAGCCCGCGAGATGCAGAAAAGGACGTGTCAAAAAATAAAGAGAAGGAAGTGCTAATCGGAGTGAAGTGGAATCTTCAATTCTAAGTGTGAAGAGGGGGGGCTTATAGCTCGAGAGCGGAGAGGGGCGGCATTGATCCAGAACGGATGCAGTAACTAGTACATTATAGGGCCAAGCCTCATAGGAGGATTCTTTCCAAGGGGGGGGAAACGCAACAGGGGGAGGGCATTCGCCGAGAAAAGGTAAACGCCGTTTTGCCGATTTCGGAGAAAAGGGAAGTGGGGGGGGGGGGGGGGGGGGGGGGTCGGAGGAGAAGTTCTCTGGAATGTTCTTAGCGGAGAGGAAATATCTCCCATGAGAAGAAGGTAAGACGAACCCTCGCACTTGAAAAGGCCCAACGCTCTCTTTGCTCGGAGGACTTGTAAAGAAGTTAATTCAAGAAAGCCTACATACTCTGGCAAAATCGGTCCTGGTCTCGGGGATAGACCTCTGACTGAGGAGGAAAAAGGCCATCAAGAGCTGAAAGGGGGTGCAGAAGGCCGACGCGGTGTCCACCGCCTTCGTGTAAGGGAATCTCACCGGCGAGAAAGGGGGTGCGACGGAGAATCTTTCCGATAAGGGCGGTTCGCGCGGGAAACAATAATCCTGGTAAGGGGGCGCGTTATCGTAAAAAGGGGAGATTTGAAATGGAAGGACGAGTTTAACCTCGGTGGATGGGGGGGGACTAGCAACGGCAGGTCGGCCGAAGGTCACCGGGGGGAGAAGAGGATCCTCACTTTGAAGGCCCTTTTTGGGCAGTTTTCCTATTGAAAGACGAGAAGGGGGTTGATTTTTTGATGTTGACCTTTTAAAAACAGGGTACCGAAGGGGGGGAGGGCTCTACTTCCTTGGGGGTGTCTGAAAAGGGGGTTTTTATTAGGGGGGGAGGGTGGGGGGCAGTAAATGTTTTCAACATAAGTGAGGGAATCTTTGAAAGGGAGACTGGGGGGGGAAGATTCCTCAGGGAGAGGCAGAAGGCTTCTACCGGGGGACACATCTTGTAGCTTGTAAGGGGGATGGAGGGCTGCTTATTTTAACGGAACAATAGGGGAGGGAATGCCCCACCTCAATCTAGGGGGGGGACGTCGAATAGCTATCTGGGGGGGAGGGACGTGATTGTCTTCTCAGATTCGTCCGAGGGAAAAAAGTTGGGGGGGATTCCAGGGTAGTAGGAGGGGGGCTCATAGTTGGACGCTCTTACTAAAAGGGGGGGATTTTCTGTCTAAACGTCTGTTGAAGGAAAAAGGGCTATGTCCATCGGGAGTGTTCTCCTCCAACGTGGGTGGTGTAGGGGGGGAGAAGATTTTTTCTTGGAAAAGGGGCATTCATGTAAGAGGATTTCGGCTGAACTGGGAGGGGTGGTGGGTGAATGAAAGAGGAGTTCTCCGGCAAGGCGAAGGAGGGAAGGGGGGGGAGGGGAGGGGAAAGGGGCGACGGGGGGGGGGAGAATATCCTGCACGCAGGAGGGTATTTCCTTGGTCGAGGGCCGTGAACAATTACGGGT
>Ga0179593_1291223_pt1 | contig 11616 bp, 10 predicted proteins | sample CZODoug2_1_08_16_FD_185931 | JGI IMG/M metagenome (GOLD analysis project Ga0179593, IMG submission 185931) | Vadose zone soil fungal communities from Angelo Coast Range Reserve, California, USA - CZODoug2_1_08_16fungal (PacBio error correction) | ecosystem: Environmental > Terrestrial > Soil >...
AAACTGTGTGAGGAGAAGGAGTAGAGAGAGCAAAAAACGTCTAACACAAACACCCAGCGCGCGCGCATCAAGAAGAGGAGAAAAAGAGAGAAGTACAATAGTCGATCCCTAATGGGGTCCGGGGATCTACGGTAAAACAGAAGTCGCCGACGCTAAAGACAAAGAAGGAACGACTACGCAACGCTCCGAACCATCACCCTCACATAAAAAGTCCAGAAAAGTAAGGAAGCCAACCGATCACCGCTATCCCGATAGAAAATCCAAAGAAACGTAAGAGGAGCCAATACGACGAAAGACCAGGTGCAAGAGCAGAATACAGAAATTAAAAAATAGGTACCCCCGTGGGCAGGGAAAGGACCGAGTCGGCGTCATGAAGCCACGCGACGAAAATCTACTACATAACAGGGCCGCAGGGCTGGAACAACCAGGTACTAGGAGCCAGGGACGGGTTGGCGGCGAGATGATAACAGGGTCAGACCTCCTCTGTCAAAAAGAGCGAGAAATGAAAAACCAATAAGAAGGGCGGAGGGAATGTCGACCGCGACATTCAAATTGTCGGGGAGGGGGACAGCACCGAGTCAGCGCAATCTGGAAACACGAGGGGTTGACTGAGGTGTGAGCTAATGTCCCGACTGGTAGACGGAGCCCAGATGCACACCTTAATAGAGAAAACTCGGAAAGAGGCATCATTAACAGGGGCAGACTGCTCATAGGCCAAAAACGGCGGGATAGGCCTGTAACCTTCAGCGCAAAGACTGCACCGGGCGAATTTACTAATAACAGATAGTAGGAGGAACAGAAGCCATCGACGCGTAATGAGCCATTCAAAACAGAGAAGGAGACCGGCCGGACCTCTGAGACGCTTAGATGCAGGTAAAAACCTACGCGATGACGAAGGGGAACTCGCCTAAATGGAAGCGGCCCCAAGACCGAACACTGTCTAATCCACGTGGAGAAGAGTCAGCACTGCCACCAGGAGGTCAAACTTGGAAATACCCAAACCGACGACAAAGGAGCAAACAACCCCTTTTTTAGGGGTCAGGGAAGCAAAGGAGCAGCAGCGCCACCTCGGTTATGCAAAAAGAAAAAGCGGCAGACCTGCACCGGAAGACAAAAAGTTACGGGAGAAACGTCACACGTCTGCAACGCTCAGAGAACGGCGCGTCGAACGGGCAATAAAAAAAAGCTCAGGTGGAGGGCCGTCTAAAAAGGACAACGCGATCCAACGATCGAACGGTGGTCTCAAAAAGGCGGACGGGGGATTGGCCTCAGAAGGGAAATTACAATGCCAAAAAAACATCCAGCTTAACTGACCAGGTCACATGGGGCAAGGAAAGATCGTGGGGAGAGGTCAAAAGAAGCTACGAGCACAGCAGCGAAGAGAAGAGGGGGGGAATGCGGGTGGAGTAATCGGCGTCGAGCCCCGGCAGGAAAAATGCACGAAAAGTAAAATTCTACGATCATACAGATGGTGGATTTGGAGATGTCAATGGGCCAGTCCGAGCGAAGGCCTTGACCGGGGCCAAAGACGAAATGCAAAGAAGGTGGAGACCGTTGAAGAGGGAAAAAACGAGGAAGTTCGTAGATGGAATATGTCGCAACCCACGAAGGTCCGCAGAATCATTCTCGCCAAGTGGCTGGTCCATCAGTAGTCCACAAATAAAAACTCCAGCAAAAAAAAAAAAAGGCTTCTGTGATGAGGTGGGTTGCCTCTTTAGTAAGCGGAGAACAGCCGCAAGCCGAACGTCTTAACTGCTTCTTTAGAGGAACGGCACGAGATGGGGAAAAAAGAGATTGGGAAGGTGTACGAAAGGGGAAAGAACTGCGGGACTAGATAAACAAGGCCGCTCGCTCCGGCAGAGGCTGGGGGTAGGCGAACAGGAAACCCTGCAGGGCATGGATAGTGCAAGAACTGAGGTCTGCGGCGTCCGACAGCAAGAGCCCTGGTGATGGTGGGGTAGCATTCTAAGCAAGGCGCAGGAAACCTTTGCAGGACGAACGGGAATCCCCGGACTGTTCTAGGGATGAAAGGTCCAGGCAGGCTTGAAAAAAGGGTAAAGGGGAAAGAAAGCACTTGCCGAAAAACCGCCCACTGGAAAGGAGCCGAGAAAATCCAGAGTAGGGATCACATCCTAAGAAAAAAAGTAATCAAGAAGGATCGGTGGGCCGAGCCGAACAAATCAAACATACGGTAGTCCGGGACCTCAAAATTGGAAGAACGTATCTGCAATGCCCGCTCAGATGAACAGCGGCGACGAACTCACAAGGGGAGAAGCACGGCGGAATCTCATGCGGTAGATCATGGCGACATCGCGCTGTAAGTAAAGACTAAAGGATAAGGACTGAGGGGAGAAAGGGAATTGAGCCAACCTCAGGAAATGCCCACAAGGGAAGCAATTCACCGAGCATAAAAAAGCGCTCGATAGAAGCAAGAGAGACTACCATAGTCTCCTCTCGACGATCTTGAACCAAATTACTAAAAGTAGAGAAAGGAGACGTCGTACGGGCAAACTTTTCAAGGGAAGGGCTACGGCGCGGTTGTTTAGGGGTGGCGGGTGCGGACCTTGACATCGTCTTTGGCGGAACAAAAAAAATGGTCCCCGCAGCCATGCAAGGGGGGTCGGGGGGGAGGGCGGCATATAGAAAGAAGAGCTTCCGAAGTTGCGTAGTCCTGGTGTCGGAGGGAGGTTCCGGAGCAGGGAGAAACCAGCACTTCCCAGATAAAAAGCCTCCAGAAAGCCCCTGAGAGGGAGAGAACTACCCAAATCAACGGAGGGGGGGGAATTATCAGTAAATAGACCAATGCCCGGAGTCATTATCGGAAAACCTACACATCCTGCAGAGGCCGGCCTCAAGAGCGGCGGATCTCAGACGGACGAAAAAGAGAAACAAAACGGACTCGTGGTGAGGTCTTGTCACAAAGGGACCCAGGTAAGAAGATCTTTAATAGAAGAAGGAGAGAAAAAAAACGGTTATGGCCGCAGGAGAGGGAGAGACCGACTGAGAGGAAGACAAAGACTCGAACAAAAAAAAAAAAGAGGAAGGACAAAGAGAGAGAGTTACGCGGATAGAGCGGGGAGAGAAAAGGGAAAAGGACCCTTCGAAGAGCCAAGGGCATAGAAAGGTCTCGGCAAGGTTGCCCTTGGCAAGACCACTCCAAACACGCAGCCTGGCTAAGAGCGATTGGCGCTACCAGTGAATAGTCGGAGAAGAAATCCGAAATACGTAGTCCTCACTGCCTGCTATTGGGTTAAAAAAATGATAATACCACTGGAAGGTATAGATCCTTCTACGCAACCAAAAGATTCTCGGTTGCGTTGGGGGAGAGCGCACTAGAGTCCGAAATCTATCGAGAGGGTTACCTATTTGGGGGCTAATAGGGAGAATGGGGGAGCCTTCCGCAGCGACAAGAAGAAACTTCCCCCTTAAGGGGGGGCTCTCGGCACGGGTACTCTGCAAAATCTATCCAAGGGGTCAAAGAAGAAAGAGCCGCAAATCAATCACTTCTACCCCGGTCAAGACAATCGCGGGACACAGCCCCGCACCTTCACGAAGGACCGAAAGTACCTTCCAAGGTGACTCATAGCCTTGCGAACTTTTCGGCAGACCGAGAATCTTCTCCCTTGATCAGGCTTCGGTTCCGGCTTGGGGAGGTCGCAGAACAAGTGAGGGGTCAGAGTTTAAAGAACAGGGACTTGGGGCTCGAGGGGAGTGCGGCTGTTAGAAGTGGTGCAAAACTACCTAAATGCGGTGAAAAGAGGGGAAGGAGTCGCAAGAAGCGAATTACCTGCGCCGGCCAGGTCGAAAAGGGAGCTTGAAAGGATTGCCTTCTACTAGAGATTATTGCCTTATTCAAGAGAGCGGGGAGCTCTATGGATCACTGACGAACCAAAGGGATCTGGAGGGAACCGGACTAGGTTGCTTTTTGGGGTCCTGTTGGCCTGGCAAGAGACTCCGCGGAAAAAGATAAAGAATTCGATGATGGGGACTGGGGACAAAGCCGTTGAGGAAGTGTGGCCTGAGACGGGCGCCAGTGGGCGGGGGGATCCTTGATTTGCTGAGCGCAAACTACAATGGTCGAAACGGGACTCACTTAATAGCAAAGGTTTTAAGAATTCCGGGGTTTGCGCGCAGCCACACGAGAAGGGGTCATTAAAAACAGGAAATATGATCACACAAACCGGCGGGCTGGGCTTTGGAAGCCGAGAGTCAGATGCTTCTCTGTAAAAAATTGACCCCTACTTGAGGAGGGGGGGCGTTGAACCACAAGAACGAATGGATTTTCTATAGTAGGGGGGAGAGTTCAGGGACGAAAGGGGGTAGAAGAGGGGCGTACCTGTCCACGTAAGATGCCCCATGCGAGACGGCCGTCCGAACATCAAAAGAAACGGGGAAATGGGACTAGGGATTCGAAGGGGTGGGGAGTAGAAAAGAAGCAACCTCACCGCGCATCTGCATCTCTGTGGCTGGAGTGTAGGGGAGATCCTCTGGAACATCCCAAAATGGCGGATCAAAAGACAAGAGGGGGGAAGAGACTGGGGGGGGGGAGCCGTCACCCAACGTACCTGCAGCCGACATTCTGAGGGGGATCACACGGGGGGGGGGAAAGGGGAGCCCCTCGTACAACTTTTACACCCGCGAAGAGGGGGATGCCAAGGGGGGGAAGAAGAAACGACACCTAGTACCCGGGAGCAGCGACCCCCACCCCGGCGAGGTCGCAGAAAAACAAGGGATCGTTGCACTTTTCAAACAAACGCGCGTGTTCGAAACGGAGCACACCTCCCTAAAGAGGCCTTAGGGGACGAGACTGCGCGCACAGTCGACATGACACGACGCACGATGTGGCCTGTGCCACTGAAAAGAAAGACTTGCGGAATTTCAGCGGGGAAATGGGGGAAAGCCCAAGAAGAAGCCGGAGACACTCCCAATCGCAGACGGGACACGTAGCAGAGGCGGGAAGGGGGGGGCAGGGGAAAGTAGACAAATACCGAAGGGGGGAGGGGCGGCCGGGGCGCTAGCTCTAACTTGTCTCTAATAGGGGAAAATCTAGCAGGGCGGCCAGGATCCAGGAACGAGAGGGGGTTGGAGTCCCCAGCCCGAGGGGTTCGTGCACACCTAGCGGGGGGGTCGAAGAAGTTGTAAAAGCAACTGGCGTGGGGGCGGCTAGGAGGTCGCTTGGCTATGCAGGGACTGTAGTTCGGCTCTTACAGCAGCGGGGAAACGGGGGACGTTAACGGGGGGGGAGGGGCACGCTTGCAATTGGCGGTTCAAGAGAGCAGAACGTTCAGGTTCCCTTGAGGCGCCTCCTAGAATGAGCGAAGAACGGTAAAAAAAAAATAGGAAGGGGCGGCCATGGAAGGTGTGGGGAAAGAGGAAAGAAATCTTGGTGAAGACATCATCCTTTGGCTCTACAAAGAGGGGGGGACCGGACTGTGAAAAGCAAGAGCAGCCTCATTAGCAGGAAAGGGCCCTTTCGCCGACTGACTCTTCTCGGGTCGAAGAAGTCCGGCGGAACGTGAAGTGATCCGTCTGACCGGCGTTCCGGGCAAAATCGAGAATCCTAAGAGAAGGTCTTACTTGACTGAATTTCGAAGCCTATGAAAATATTTGTGAGAGGCGGTCAGGAAAGGATCGACGCAAATCCCGCCAGAACTCATGAATAAGAGGGCAGAAACAGGTACTATATCGGCTAAAGCGCTACGTCACTGAGCGACTGATTGGTAGCCGGTAGGAGTAAGTCGTATGGGTGGCGCTGGGTGAGGGTAGGGCTGCCGGGTATATCCCACGCCCTGCACTGCCCTGGGGGGAGGGAATTCTTCGCAGGGGGGGAGCAAAAAAAGCGAGAGCCAGGCATCCTGAGTCCGAGGTTGTACCTCTAAAAAAAACCCGCGGCAAAACTGCGTGCCCGCTTCGGGATGAACTGGGTCTCAAAGGGGGGGCAGAAGAAAACTTTTCTGGAGGGGAGGGAGGAGAGGTCTCAGAAGGGAGAGGAGTCCAATCACTATGGGTGGTGAGTTGGAAAGGGAGGGAAGCAGGGTTGGAGTGAGGGAGGATCACTAAAATCCGTCTTCTCAGCTGCTGGAGAAAGGAAAATCTAAAAAAAGAAGCTCGGAAGGCATGGAGGAGGAGCCTATCTACACGGCAGCGAGTGTGAAAGGAGACTAGGAGAGATTGAAAGGACCCTTCTCACAGGGAGGAGGGTTCTCACTAATCACTCGAGTACTACCACAGGGGAGGGAGAGTCCAACACAAGGGATAGAAAGGGTGGGGATAAAAACTATCGCTCAAGAAAAAAACACAGTCGCGAGGAGACTTTACGCCCCAAGCATCGCTCTTATCGATGGTATGATCTTTGCGGAAAAAAAATACGCAAAGGATAGGGGGAGGGGATCTCATGGGGAAGGGGGAAGGATAAGAGGCGTCTCCCACAGACGCCTAAGGCGATAGGGAGAAAGACTCCTCTAAACGTACTAAAACACTGCGTCGAAAACTCACCACTACAAGAAAGAAGGAGGATCCTAAGAAAGAAAAAACAGGAGGCAAAGATCTACTAACCCTCCACTTGGCAAAGGGTACGCAAGAGAGAGGAAGAACCATGGCAGCGCAGACGACATCGCCTCAATTATTGCCGGTGTCGAGGTACTCAAAAAAACGAAATACCCTGGTGCGCAAAGAGTTCTGAGACCACAAAGAGGCCTCAGGGGAACCGTCGGGGAAAGTCCCAGTCTGGGGGGGAGCCTGCTACACCTTCATCAACCTCTAGCTTCTCGTTCGACGAGCGAGCCGAGCAGAGGTCTCTAGGATGGCCCTTTGAATTGCCTAGGATAAGCGTGACCAGGACGGAAGGAGGGCGCAGGGGAAAGAAATACGAAGGAGAGAAGAAGCGGCGGGAGGCGGGGAGAAGGGAGGGACGTCAAAAAAAGGGCGCAGAGGGAAGAAAAGTCAGCAAAGAAAAAAGCAGGGTGGAGGGAAGGCTTCGTTGCAACTGAAAAAGTCAGAAAGGAAGGAAGAAAAAAGGGAAAAAGGAGCAGACAACTTGAAGTCCTCTTCGAAAAGGGGAAGAAGCCGCCTGGGGGGAAAAGGCGCGGCGAATCATGGAAAGAACAAAAGGGCAAGCACTCCTTAGTTTGGATCTAACGGATCAAGAATGAGGAATCCTACATGAAGGAAGGCCAAAAAGCCGGCAAAAGCCAAGGGGAAAAAGTAAAAACTAAGGGCGGAATACAGGCTTCAGAAATAAGGTAAAATCGACCGTCAGCGAGGAAAAAAAGTGGAAAAATAAGCAATGGAAAGCTCCACCCAACGGGGAGTATATCCACCTCAGATGAAAACTCACAAATATGCCACTTGCTAATCAAAAAAAAAAACTACTCAGGTCGAGCCAAACCAAAGGGGTGCGGAAGGGGGAAAAGAAAAGGAGGACGCAAGCACCTCTTTAGTTAAAAAAAGCAGCTTGCTACGGAACAACCACAGTGGAGATGAGAGAGGAGAGTATCAAAATCTTAGATCATGGGACGCGTACAACCCCAACAAACGAACGGGACCGCGACAACTGCGGGGTAGGGCGACGCAAGAAAAAAAAACGAGAGACAACAACGCGTGGTAACCATTCCTGGTGACAGCGAAATCTACGCTGTTGATGTAAAAAAAAAGGCAAGCGAGGAAGGACGAGAAAAGACGCAAGAAAAAGAGAGAGGGGCTGTCGGGACTACGGAAATGCCAAGATCGAGTCGGACTCGCCTAATGACGAGGCGTGGGAGGTAAAAAGAGAGATGCAACGAGTGAAAAGGGGGACAAGAAGACAGGAATCAACGCGAGATTGAGGGGCTAGGGCCACGATTCGATCCTCAGTCGGTTGCCTCCACGAGCGGCAAATTAAAAGGGTAGCACCTGAAGCGATTGAGCCCAAAGATGCCGATGCTAGATGGGAAAACCACAAGGGCTCGAAAAGCGCCACTCTCGATGGAGTTGCCACAATGCAGGTCACGCGAAAAACCATCAAAGAAAGAAGAGGAGAAGGCCGAAGAGGGGGGAGAGAAAGAACAGACGATAAAACACCTGGGTCTCCTGATGCTGAGAGAAAAAACCTCAAGGGAGAAAAAAAAGGGAAAAGTGGGAGGAGTCAAACCATCTGGAAAGGAAAATGAGGAAAAAAACAAAGCCGTCTCCAGTAAGGCTTGACTTGTTTGCAAAACAGAAAAGAAAAGCATCGAAAAAAGAACTAGCATGGGGCAGAGGGCCACATCACGCCCCTCGTTGGAGTCGGGGTTAAAAGAAGTGCTCTGTCCACAAAAGCTTGCCCTTGCTCAAAAAAAGGGGGAAAAGAACAGTTGGAGAGATGAAGATGGGAACCCGCAGTTAAAAGTGTATTGAGGAGCCCATCAGGATCCATTGCCACTCCCACCAACGGAGACCTATATCCAACCAGTACACGAAAACGCGATGGAAAAAGCTCACGAGGGATGAGCTCATGAAGGATGCTTATCCATTGACAACGATACGTACTCACATTCGTCGGCCGGTGGAAAGAAGCAGAGTAGAAAGTGATCCTCGCGATCCCGCGCGGGGGGATCTCGCCGCCTCGTGGGAACTAACTAAGACAATCACTGCTTAGCAACTCCGGGGAAGAGGGGGGAGACCGAAAAAAGAAAGGGAGGACGAAGGGCCCAGCTGAATAGAGTAGAGGGAAAAACTGAGCGAAAGCAAATCCGAGGGCCAAGGGAAAGGTAAAAAAATAAGAGACATGAACAGCACTTAGCTGACAACAAGCGAAAAAGAGGGGGCCCGAGGACGAAGTGAATGAGCACTTGCTAGTCGCACAGTTGCAACTATACGGCTGACTGAGACCGGGGGTGAAGCCGGGGAAACAGCGACAAAATGGGGAGGGGGCGGGGCGATGACCGGGGCGACGAGGGAGGGGGGGTGGCGGTGAAATCACGCAGGCAAGGAAAGTGTATCGGGACAGGGAGGGACCAGTGAGATCGTACGAGCAAAGGGGATCAGTCTCGATTGTGAGGATTCAGTCGATATTATAAAAATCAGCCAAGAGAACGAACTTCCGGACCGCAAAATGGGATCAGTTGCGGAGATCCCTGCGATGAGGTTGTCGGCGGACCGGAAGAAAGACACCGTCAAACGATTCTAGAAGCCACGAAATCGCAGGGAGAAGCCCGCGCGTAAAGATCGGGGAGGAGGCTAAGAATCCCGAGTAAAAGTGCTGCGTGGTGAGGGGAGGGGAACAGGGGCCCATTCAGCGTACCTGGAATCGCCAAGAGGGGGAGAAGGAGGATGCTGCGAAAAGGGGGGAAGTGCAGTGAAAGGGAGTCGGTTTATCATAAAAAATATGACGCTCAGATAGTCACAACAACAACATAGAGTAAATAGAGAGATAGGCTAAGAGGGGACGCAATTTAAAAGGACATGAAAGCTATACCCTGAGGCAGCGATGTTTTCAAGGTAAGTTAGGGACAATACCCTCACCAAGCACTGGGAAATAGGAGGACTACAAAAGGGGCGAGAAGAGATGGGATGCCGTCGCGCTGGAGTGGCGGAGGATGACCCAAGGGTTCGACTTATATGCCAGGGCTACGCCCAATCGATAGAGGGGATTTGGGGAAAGAAAAAATCAATAGAAAAAATGAGGCCATGAAGCTCGGGAGAGTTGATAGTGTTGCTCATCTGTGCTCCTGAAGGAGAAGAAGCAACTAAAGAAGGGACTTACAAGACTCGGCAAGGGCTCGAGGCACCTGGGGCAGAAAGACGCTGAACCGTCCCACTGGCACTTCAGTCAACAGTCCAGACCCCCAAAGGGAGGCGACCGGAAACAAAAGCCAAAAAGGAAAATCAAACGACGTTCGACAAAAGGGGACCCGCCGTATCTCCGGGAATGGGAGACCTGTTTCACTAAGCACTCTGAAATCCTTGGAGGAGGAGCATCCGAAGCAGGCCGGGTATCCTCGACAGTTGGGGTCTGGCTGTTACGTCACGACTGACTTTGCGGACGGAGGGTGCTGGAAACGTGTGGAAAGAGACCTGATCTTACTCCTAGGAGGTATAAACGTCGCAAAAAGCGTCAAACATACAGGGCCTCAAAGACCATCGCTTTGAGTGCTTCTGCCTCGAGGAGGCGGGAACACCTCATCCAGAAATTTTTCGGAGGTAAGGGTCACGGAAAAAGGAGCGTGTCACCGAGGAAAAACAGGGGTTGGCGGACAAGAAAAAGTAAGAAGGGAATGAGGATGATAAAACTGATGTCGCGCTGGCCCGCGGGGGCGGCCTGGGGCGGTGCTGAGGAGTATGTCGACTCCGAATGGGCTCGAAGGGAATAAACAAATGGGAGAAAGGGACTGGTAAGGGAAAAAAAGAGAAAAAGGGTGTGAACAGGACTTCCAAGTTCTTTGGCGCATACACAGGCGATCGAAGGTTTTGTCTCACCCGCGACCTGGAGGGAGGGGGACCGCAAGACAGAACGCGTAAACTGGGAAAGGGGACACTTGTTCAGCAGGGCTGTCGCCGCCACAACAAGAGCCTGGACTGGAGAAGGCGTTGGTCGGGCTGAACTGCCGGGCGGGGTGGGGAGGAAAGAGGGAGGAAAACGATCACGGGGAAAGGGACAGGGGAAGATAGAGGACATTATCGGGCACGCCGTGGTTACGGGGAGGGGGAGGGTGGACAGAAAAAAGAAAAGATCTCCAGCGCTCGGTAGGGGGAGGTGCTTTCGAACCTTTCACAAAGGCAACTCGTCAGCATGAACGATGGGGCAAACTTGTGTTGGGAGTGTCACCCTCTACACAGATGGGACGGGCGAGACAGACGCTCCACCCTTGGAAAGTTTGCGGTCGCGTTGCGGAAAAAAGGGAACTAGCTCACCAAGAAAACCGGGACAGCGGACCCGAATCTTTTGGAGGTGCGACTTACGTCGTGCTTGTACGGCAGGGGCGTCGGCATGAAACGCAGAGACCGAGAAGATAATCGCGCAATGTTAACTCGTCGCCGGGCGAGAGAAAAAAAAAGCGGCCTGGTCAAACGGGGGATATCCGACTCCTTCTTCATAAGATGAGGGGGAATGTGGCGCAGGAGGGGGGGATCAAGCACTGTCAACCTGTGAAGGGACTGGACAAGGCAAGGCGCGGGGCTTTTCGGTCCTGTATACGCGCCCTCAGGAGAAAGGTGGCCGAAAACGTCTGAAAGAGGAGAGGCCTTGCAAAATACCTGAGCGCGCAGTCGAAAGATAGCCCACTCCTTGGGGGCGTAAGGGCGCTCTTTTTCGTGAACATCACAGAGTGGAGGCGCGGAAAAAGGGGCGTGAAAACCGGACCCGACAACCGTGCTGGGGTGGAGGCTATGGCGGTGGGGGGTACTGATAGCCGGTCTAACGGTGAAGCGCTCGACACGCTGAGAAAGTGGAGACGAATTGAATCGGAAGGGAAAACACGATTTCAATTATCTGTGGGGATCACATTCTCGGGAGCCTGCCTTCGAAAAAGCTTGTGCTAAACCGCGAATGGGTCCAAAAAAAAAAAAACAAAAAAAAAAAAAAAATTGCGCGGGACGCAAACCAATCTGAGGAGGGGGGACATGGGAATCCTCCTACATAATCCGCGGGTCGCATTCAAA
>Ga0179593_1624698_pt1 | contig 11616 bp, 9 predicted proteins | sample CZODoug2_1_08_16_FD_185931 | JGI IMG/M metagenome (GOLD analysis project Ga0179593, IMG submission 185931) | Vadose zone soil fungal communities from Angelo Coast Range Reserve, California, USA - CZODoug2_1_08_16fungal (PacBio error correction) | ecosystem: Environmental > Terrestrial > Soil >...
AAGGGCGACAACAAGCGCGTTTGAGAGGGGAAAATTCATTAGGCGTTTGGCAGAGGGGGGAGGAGTGTAACGGGTTCTTTTCCGCTTGAACAGCATGTCAGAAAAGAAGAAATTGCAGACTCATTAAACTAAGACTGGGGTAGAAAGCAGGACGGAAAAAACAGCGAGTCAGTGCGAGCTCCAAGAAAAAACCCGGTTGGGAAAAAGAGAGCAAAAGCGCGGAGAAATCAAGGGGGAGGGTCGAATAACTTCTAATCAGGAGAAAAGCTGGCGTGCAGAGGGGTGCAGTCTCAAAGAGACTAGTGAAAACCTTGCTGACGAAGAAAGCACCTTCCTTCACCCTCGAGGGTCGAAGATTTGAAAAAAAAAAGTATTCGTTCGTCTATCTTTGGGGTAGCAGGGACTCACGGGCGAATGGTACTACAGTATCATGTGGACACTGGGGAGGTCTTAGACGTACAAAAGGGGGAAAAAGAAACAGGAAGGCAGGTAGTCTTATTTAAAAAAAAAAACAAGGGGGTGGTGGAAAACAGACAAGGCAAAACTTCACGGGGGAGCCGGCAGTATATACCAAAATGATGAATAAAGGACATCTTGTTATGAAGGAGTGGAGAAGGGGGGATTTAATCAGAACTCGGGCGGCCCTTGCGCACGGGGGAGGGGGGGGGGGGGGTATGAAAAGGGGAACTTCCGATGGGTCAGAGCCCGAGTGGGGAGGTTGGGGAAGGGTTGATTTAATACTACAATCAAAAACAAGAAGGCAGCACCTCGAAGAAAGAAACCGTCTCGGTGTATCGACAAAGCAGCGCAATAGCGGGTAAAAGACCCGATTACATTTCAAAGGAAAAGCCAGGGAGAGTGCCGGGTCATCAAATGCGAGAAAAAAAAGGATCAAGAGATCAAAAAAAGGAAACCTCAAACTAGTCACGAAATTGTGCGGGGGAGTCTTCTGTGTTGAAAAAAGAGTTGGGGGGTCACCAAGAGAACTAGATTTTGGCTGCCTCAAAAAGGGGGCCGGAGGGAAACCAAGGGAGAGAGCGATCAATCAAAGAGAGACAGCATCCGGAACTTTTAAAGGATATTTGGAGAGGCGTTAAAACGCAACGGACAGTCCGAAAAAGATGACAAGAGATTTACCGAAAAAGGGCCTTCCTTCCGGCGGACGAGATCGCTATCAAATCCAACGGACCCTTTATCAAGATTGTCCCGCAGGAAAAGTGGACGAAGTGACGGAATTCAAGGGGGAAAAGGAAAGAAAACGGGCCAATTGACTGGGAGGGTCTGCCCACAATCTGCTTCTGCAGCAGTGCGTGAACGGCTGAAAAAGCGACAAGGAGAAAAGAGGGAACGGGAGGTTCTGTCGTCTTCCTGAAGAGATTCGAATCGAGAAAAAAGGGGGGGGGGGAGGAAATGAAGGTCGGAAGGAAGAGGAAAGCAAGGAAAGGACGCAGAAGCCGGGGGGTTGCGCCCGTGAAAAACAAGGTTGTCGCTTTGAGTACCGTGGGAGGGGTGGGCAGCCCTGTAAAACTAAAAAAAGTCATTGAAAAGGAAGGCCTGTCCCCCCAAATTGAGGGAAAAGAGTAAAAGGGTCCTGGGGGGGAAAAGAACTTGTCCGTTGGGATGGACCGCGGACTGAAGTCGGTTTTGGAATTTGAGAGGGAGGCCCGTCCCGGATTTTGGGGGGGGAAAGGAAAAAAAGGTAAAAAAGGGGGGCTGGGGGGAAAAGACCAAATATGACCTGATCGAGAAAAAGAAGGGGAAGGGGATGCTGAGAAAAAGGGAATCGCTAATTGATCGCTCTGACGTTTGTCCTCCAACACGGGGAGAAAATGGCGATGCATCCAACATCTATTTACCAGGGAAACAAGAGGGAAAAAAGACCAAAAGGGTGAGGTGAATAGTGGTTGAATGAGGCGGGGGAGGGGGGATGCTAGGTTCTGACCTGCACGAAGCCGAGAAGGGGGGGGGGGGGAGAAATTTGCCATTTTAAGGAAAAGCGGAACAATTCCAAAAAAAGGCTTGCCCCATTGTCGATAGACGGTGAGAGGGGGGGGGGGGGGGGGGGGGGGGGTGGGGGGGGGGGGGGGGGGGTGTTCTTTTCCGCAAGAAGGGGGAGGGGGGGCTTGTAGGGAAAAGTCCTCGCGTAAGCTTTGCTTCCAAAAAAAGGAGAGGGGGGCGAATGCTGGGGGGGGAGTTCCTACCCCCCCCTACAAGACCAAGTGCGGAGAGGGCGCCGCGTTCGATTAAGTGGGGGGAGGGACCCAGAAAAAGGCATGTCGGCCCGGACGCAGGAGGGGGATTCTACTGCCGTGAAAAGGGCCGTTTTTTGTTACCCAACGCATTAGGTTACGACGCCGAAAGTGGCACCCGTGTTTTAAAGGAAAACAAATTTGCAAAAAAAAAATCACTTAACCAGATGAAAACTTCTAAAACAAATTCGACTTTCCCGGTCTTTTGTTGAGGAAGACAATTTCGCACACAGCAAGAAGAGAAAACGCGAGAAGGAAAAAAATCGTCCCCCGAAGCAACTCGAGGGGGAGCCTGTGCTTTGATGGAAAAGGTTTTCACTCGTGGTAAGATGGGGGGGGAAACACAAATCAATTCTTAAAAAAAAGAGACACCGGCTTGAAAGAAGACCACGTGATGTCGATGCAGAAGAGGGGATAGTAATGAGTGGGGAAAAGAAGGACCGCTGATGAATGAGCCGGTTCTACAAAAAAGAGTTGCATGGATTTACTGATCCGGGGGGAGGAAGGGGGGACAACTAACCGTTCACTTCAGCTAAAAGGGGGAACGGGGAGAAGGCGAAGAAGGTGTCTAAAGGTTGGCTCCGGGCTACTCTCAGAAAAACAACACGTAGGATTCGGAAAGAAGGGAGGAGCACACCCTGGCGACAACAAGGAGGAATGCATTAGCGGTTCATTCAATGAAAAGTACTGAGTGAACCGCTTTCATCTGTCCATCCAGCGAAGATTGCAGACAGAAGGAGACCATTGCAATATCTTTTGTAAAAGAGGAAAAAGGAATCAGCAGAAGGGCAAAACCGGGGTGACCACTCATTACTAAGGACAAGCGCATAAAAATTCTAAACTGCGACAATTGGACGCATAGGGGGGAAAGGATTGGATTTGTTCAAGAAGGAAACGAGTGGGACAACCGGGGGGGCGAATCACGCACGTCGTGAGAGTGCTTCGTACGAGGGGGGGGGGAAAGGGGTATTCGGTTCCGGGGAGGTTCGAAGGGGGGACGTCATCAACCAGACTCACGTAAAGAGGAAGCGGGGAAAGTTGTCAGAGAAAAAGTAGACCGGTAGCAACTTGGTGGAAAGGGGGGGGCCAAGTGCTGGGAAGAACCCGATCTGAATGGGGAAAAGAAAAACGTCCACCGGGTTCCGGGAAGAAGCAGTAGAATACCTCATCCCTGATGGGAAGGCCGGGACAGAAAGGGGGGTATTCTTTCTCAAATTTTTTTCTGGAGAAAGTTAATCAGAACGCCGAGAGGCCCTCCGAGGAAGGGGGGGGGTAGAAGCCGGAAGATGGTCTAAAGCAAAAAAATTCGCAGAGGTGCTTTGGAATCAAAGAGAGGAGAAGGGGGAGGGTTATTGAAGAAAGGGAAAAAAGCGCTAAATAGGAGTCAAGAACACCGTCCGCTGTTGGAGAAAAACGCATCTCAATATCTAGTGGAATGGGTCCCGAGGGGAGATTAAATTCAAATTTCTAAAGAGCTTCGGTTCCGGGGAAAGGGGAATCACTAACTTCTCAAAAAGGCGCCAGAAGGGAAAAAAAAATTGCTGTTGGGGGGTTAGAGGGCTTGGGACATGCTTCTGTTGGGGGGGAAAAGAAAAAGAGGGGGCTCATATGTGAAATCGTCCATTTAAAAGGAGGGGAAACCAAGTCAGAGCGAAAGGAGAGATTTGAACATTCAGCATCCTGGGTACTTGCCAAGCGAGGAAGAGGGGGGGTCTATTTGTGATAGTTGGCTTTAAAAAAAGGGGGAAAAAAGGAAGTAAAAAATCAAAAAAAAAAGGACCTCTCAAATGGCTAGGAAGTCCGTCCGATGACGGAAACCCATGTCGAACCAGGGAGGGAACTCGAACTTTGTCACCAAAGGACATTTGGAAAGCGAGGCATTGGGTACACACGGTTCTGTTCACAATACTTTGAGAGGGATGTTACCGTCTTGCCCACGAGAGGAGAGAGTCAGGCGGGGGGCGACAACCTTGTTGCTAAAAAAAGACGCAATGGAGCAATCTTTCGGTAATATGCGGAGGACGTCCTCCTGCTGATAAAAGGGACGAATACTGAAAGGAGGAGTAGGAAAATAGATAGATTAAGGGGGGCAGCAGGAAGTACGAAAGTTTGAATATGGCGAGTTAATCGTACTGTGGAAAACAAGGTTTCGCTTTAGAGAAAAGAGGAAGCGAGAAGACATCCCTGTAAAATCATCTACGGTGAACACAGACAGAAAAGGCTTCCTTCATCCGTCGGCAGTGGTAATGACAAGAGGGAGGGGAAAAGAACTTGTCCTTTTAGGAAGGAGAGAGGCCGTCCGCGGGAAAAGCCAATTTGAGAGTTATGGGGAACGAAATTTGTCCTTGTGAGCGGTAAGGAAAGAACTCCAAATATACCTGCTCGAGAAAGACTACAAAGTTCCGGAAGGAGGAGGGTCAACTCTCTTGATTGATCGCGAAAGGGGGAGAGGAAGGGGGGGGGGAAAGCCGGCCCGGGGAAAGAAAACATCTTATTTCCGATGGAGAAAACAGAAGGCCTGTCCCACGAAAGAGGGGGGAGGTGAATATTTTGGGGAAATTAAATGGCGTGCATCGTTGCTTGAGCCGTTCGTATGAAGCGAATGTGAAAAGCAGAGCCATTTGCCCTTGAAAAGGCGAACATGTCACTCTCTCGTGACTGCGAAAAATGTCGATACACGGAGGGGGGGGGGGGGGGGGTGGCCTAACGAGAGGGGAGTTTTTGCTTTCGTCAAGACACCCTTGATTATGTGACAACGACCCGCGCGGAGAGGGGAAAAGGTCGAATCGGAATGCCTCGAGGGGAAGAGGGAAAAGGTGGAGAGAGTCCGCGAGGAAGAAAAAAAAAAATTGAGAAAAACAGAATACACGGTCTAAAACCTTACTCATGATAGGGCTGGGTTGAGGAAGACTTCGGTTTCCAACTGAACAAAGAGGTGTCTTTTGGAGATCGGGTTTGTTAAGCTACGCCAAAAAGGGGGCACGTGGGGTTGGAAGTCATAAAACCTGTCTAAGAAATTAACCAGAGATTGAAATGATAATAAAAAAGGACAGTAGAATTTAAAAGGGGGACGACCGACAAATTTCAAAACAGCTCGCCGAATACTACCCGCGTCGATGCAAATTCGAGGTTTGGGGTCATCCTGTGCGGGGAGGCGGCGAACGCAATGTTGGGGGGGCAAGAGGGTTGAGGAGGGGGCCCGCAAGATGCTTCACCTCTTATGAGGTCGAACGCTCCCGTGAAGGAAAAGGGTCTATTAATGAGTTGTGCACCCGTTGGATCTAATGACTCGGAGGGATGGGGCAGACTGCTTTCTACAAATATAAAGGGAAGGGACTGATCTGAAAGGAGGGGGGGGCTGGAATGGACAGACTGAAACCGTGACTCAAAAAAGGGCAGTGACTCGTCTGCATACACCCGCGCTGTTGGCTAGTGTGCTCGGAGGGAAAGAGAGGAAACAACAACACGAGGAGGAGTAAAAAGAGAGGGGAAAAAGGGAGAAAAGCTGCTGGTGTGGAGGGATTAGCGGTTTCAATGACTCCTTAGGGAAGGGGGAGTTTCCGCTTTCAGGCGAAAAAGTAACTCCATTGCAACTTCTTTTTGTAAGAAATTGAGCCAAAGGAAGAAAGGACAAGTGCTGATCATCCAAACCGGTTCAAGGAGAAAGAAAAGGCAAAAGCAGAAAGAAGGTCAAGAACTTCTAAGCCGGTGGCAGAGCGGGCAAGAATGGGGGGGGGATCAATAGGACCACTAGTGAAAACATTGAGTTCCGAAAGAAAGGACTTCAAACTCGAAGGGAGGGGGGAAGCCTCCATCGCTTATGTATTAGAGGTGGGAGAAATGTGTTCAGAAATCTAATTGACTACTTGATGTTCAAAGGGATTTCTTATACAAGGTAAAAGGGGGGGAAAAAGAAATAAAAGGTTGCCAAGTGCTGTAGTCGTAGTTTGAAACGAGATCTAATGGGGAGGGCCTCCGGGTTAACCTGTTGGGGGAGCCTGCAGTAGAATAACAAGAAGAAGCCGGGCCTACATGCTTAAGGTGTAGAAAAAATTTTTTCCTGCGACTGGAATAACGGCGGAGGCCCTCCGCGCACGGGGGGGGGGGGTTTAGGGAAAAGTCGTTTCGGAAAGCTTCGCAACGAGGGGGGGGGGGAGGGGCCAATCTTCCGAGAGAAAAAGTGGGGATGGAAGACACAATCAAAAAACGCAAAAGAGGGGGGGGCCAAAGACAGAAAAGCTCGGGGGTTATCTACAATTGTGCACTCAGCGCATATAGGAGGGGTTAAGAGTGTCCTCTTAAATGGCAATGGAGGGAAAAAAGAGAACGGAGGACCTTTCAAAAAAAAAAAATCAATCACGATCTCACGCCCAGAAAGGATTCACATCAAATTGAAACGGCGATTCTTCTTTTACAGGCTTCTGGGTAATTGGGGGGAAAAATCGGAACTAATATGTTTGCAGGAGAAAGGGGGAGAAGAAAGCACGTCATGAGCTATCCATGGAAAAAAGAGGAAAGGTTGAAACACATCAATAAGCTCGTCTATCGTTGATTGTGGGAAGGGAGGAGAAAACGCCCTTTGGACATTCCTCAAGAAGGAGAAGGACCACCAAGGGGGGGGGCTCCAAAAAACGCCTAAATGGGAAAAGTAGTCATCTCACATTTTTCAAAGGCACGTTCTTCTCCTCGACGAGAAAGGGGGAAAGGAAGGCCATTTGGGTACAAGGGCCGAAAGAAGGGCAGGGTAGCTATATCTCGTCTCGATCATGCTAAAAGAAGAGGGAAAACTTGTTGCTCACAGAAAAAAGGGAGGAAAATCTTCAATATGCTTCAAGGAAAGGCCTTCTTAGCCGGGAAGGAAGGCTCTCACAACAACAACGGGGAGGAGATTATCGGATCATCAATGACGAACCTATTGGAAGTGGCTCCATTTCCAGCGTCGTGGTGGGAGAGGGTTCAGCGGCGAAAGGGGGGGGGCAGCCTTTAAAATAATGCTAGGGCACAGCAAAGGACCTGTCCCGAAAAAGTGTCCTTGTGACAACGTCGAGGAAACGGGTCCGTGGAGGAGGGATATCGACTCGGGAAGGGAGGAAGGAATGCGGGTGGGAGAAGGGGGGGTAATCTCCTGTCCTTAATAACCTTGAGACTGTCTAAAAACGCCTCGCCAAATATTACGATCTAGCTAGACAAAGGTTTCCGGATGCTGATTTTCAACTCTCGAAAAAAGAAGGGGGAAGGGGATCAGCGAAAGGGGGGGGGGGGGTGACTTTTTCAGAAAAAGGCCCGGGGGGGAGAAAGGGAGAGGCAGCCAAACATCGTAGGGAAAACAAGAGAAACCATACTCATCGCACAATGAGGTGAATAGTGGAGGGGGGTGATGCTTTAGTGCCTTTCGTGATGAAGTAGTTATGACCAGGGAAAGAAATTCGCGGCGAGCCATTTTGAGGAAAAAAAGAAATGCACAGAGGCGAAGGCTGCCCCTTGTCGAAGAAACGGTGAGTGTTCTGAGTTTTTTTTGATTGTAGTTTTAATCAAAAAACTTCCGAAGGGAGGGGGGGAAAGTGCTTCCCCCGCACCCGCGTCCGGGCGCGAGAGGGAGGATACGGCCAGAGAAATACAAGTCCCCGGAAAGGGAGGGCCTCCGAAGGAGAAGAAAAATTTTGTCGCCAAAAAAGGGCAGAAAAAAAAGATCGGCCCGTACTCCATGAATCATGGAGGGAAGAGACTGAGGTATTGGGGAAAAGAGGCCGTTTGTCTGTTTCAAAAAGCTCGGGGGTGTTAGGCACACGTGTTGATTTCTTGCAAAAATTGGGGAGAAGAGAATAATTAACGCATATATGAGGGAGAGACGATAGAGAAGAAGGAACCTTGGCTTCTTGTTGAGAAAAGTTCGAACACAGAGAAGGGAATACCTACGGCTATGAGGGAGGGGGGGCGAAAAAGGAGAGTTTAAAAAAGGATTCCGAACGCAAGGTTTCAGAAAAAGGGGGGGGGATCGCAGCCCCAAGATGCGTCCACCGAGTTAATTCTTCGAACCTCCGGAAGGGTCATGCCGCTTTTGCCGGTGGAGGGGAAAAGGTTGGGAGGAAAAAAAAAAGGAGGAATGGGGCAACTGCTTTCTACAACAGAGAAGGAGTTACTGAGTCTGCAGGAAAGAGCGGAAAAATAACCCGTTCACTAGCTACGAAGGGTCATTGAAACCGCTATGGTCAGTGGCACGCAAAGAGAGGGGGGGGGAGGAAAGGGTTTGAGAAAGAAAAACAACGGATGAGGAGAAAAGAACGAGCCAACCTTTCGAAAGGAGAGTCACTGAATATCGGTTGTCAATGGGGACCGGCGGGGGGGAAGAAGGTGAACGGGTTCTTTTCCCGCGGTAAAGAAGGCGCCGGAGAATTGCAAATATCTTTTGGGGGGGGAAAAGGAAAAAACAATTCATCACTCGATGACAGTGAAAGACACCACTCATTACTAGAACCGGAAAGCAGAGACAATTAGGGTTTCGGGGGAAGGAACGGGGGGCGCAGAGGGGAAGTTGTGCAGAATCCCAATAAGAAGGAACCTTGCGGGGAAAACAGGCCGGCAAAAACTCGAATGTGAGGTAGAAGAGAGGGGAGAAAAGCCCTCATCCGTATGTATGAATGTGTGCAGAAAGGGGACGTCGTCATCACAGAAGCAGGGGTCGAGGTAACTAGAGGAAGCTCTGGTTAATTTTCTAAGACAGGAAGGGACTGTTGGGGGGGGAAAACATCCAAATTGGGACGCGTAGTTACACCGATATGGTTGGGAGGGCCGTTTTTCATCCGGCATTAGACCCCGCCCTGATTCATGCGGGGGGAAGCATGCTTGGAAGGATTCTGGGCGTCAAAAGGGTTATAGGAGGCTACAGGAACGGCGGCCCTCAGCAACGGGCTGGGTGTGGGGGAGTACTCTGTCCTTAGAAAGAAGAGGGGGGAGCCCGGAGGAGGGTGTCCGGGTGAATCAAATCAGAGAAGGGGGGTGGAAGACGAAAAGCAGAATCAACTCGGAGTCCAAGAACTACCCATCGACAGGGAGGCCAATGGGCACAAGAAGAGAGGGCAGGGGTTCCTAGGGGAAAAGTGTCGGCCGCTCTCGGATAGGTAAGAAAATCGAGTCATCAAGAAAACAGAAAAAAAAAAAAGAGGGACGCCATGAACATTCAAACCCCGTCCACCTCACAAATTGCTGCGTTGGGAGGGAGTCTTTGGAGGGGGTTTGTCACCATCGGAACTAATATGTGGGCAGGAGTCACGGGCGGAGGGAGAGAGTCCATTTCACGAGCATAAAAGGGGAAAAAGAGCACAAGGAAAAAAGGGTCGAGATGCTCGATCGTCATAGGAGGGAGGAAACATCCCTTTGAGGAAAAATACCTTGACAGGCGATTAAAGAAAAAGGGGGGGGCTCAAACCTCCGCGAACTGCCCCGGGTTTCGAGCAAAAGCAACGGACACGTTCTTTCCAAGGGGAAAAACTGACACGTTGAAGAGGGGGGGACGGGCGTCGGGGGGGGGAAAGGAGCTTATTTACCGCGGCCTGTCTCGCTTCAAATGCGGTACCGCTGGAAAAAGAACAACCTTTTTTGCAAAAGGGAAGGGGGGAGAGAGTCCGGAAGGAAAGAAGGCTTATCCGTAATTGACAGAGAAGAGAAAACAAAACTTAGGAGGACGGAATTTTGTATCAGTCATTAGGAACGAAGATAGATTGGGGGGGGGGGGGGAGAAGGGGGGGCTCCATTCCGAGAAAGGGTTCGGCGGGGGAATTAAGCTAGACTCAAGGGAACACCTTTAAAATAAAAGAAACACGAGGCCTGTCCCAATGCCGGGGGGAGTCGTCGTAAAGGGGAAGGGTTACAACGTCGATGGAAGAAGGGACATTTGATGGGGAAAAAAGACGAGGCGTTTTGATCCAGAAAGGGGGGGGGAGAGCCTTGTCAACTGTCCTCAAGGCGTTTTAACCAAACTCCAATTTACAGAGGAAGGAGCATTACAAATTTCCGGGATGCTGAAAGAAGAGAGGGGGGGCGAAAGGGGGAGGGCCATCCTCCCTTTAGACATAGCCAAAATCTTATTGGGGGAGGCAGAAGCCTGTCCCCAGACTCAAGTGCACAACGCAAAGGGGGGGTGAATAGTTTTGAATTTCATTGCGGGGGAAGGGCTTGAGCCGTTCGTGAGGAAAAAAACGGCACGAAGCCGAGCGCGGCGAAGACATTTATCGTAACACGAAAGAGGAGCTATTGCTCTGCGTGCCCAATGTCAAAAACAGAGGAGGGAAAAGTGGAGTGTTCTTGGCCTCCGGGGGGGATAGGTTTTGGGGCTTCTTCCATCACCCAACCAGGCTGGACTTCCCAACCGCACAAGAAAGAAATCCGGAATGCCCGAGTCCGAAAACCCTAAAAGGGGAAAGTGCGAGGGGGGAACGCGGGGAGAAGAAAAAATTTTGCGCCCAAAGAGGGGAGAACAAGCGATGTAAAAAAATAATTTGGCTGCGGGGTGGTCGAAAGGGGCAACGGAACCCGGCTGAAGGGGGAGGGGGGTGAAAAGGGTGTAACTACGCCTAGAGGACACTGTTTGTATGAAAAAAGTTTTACCTGAAAAAGTAAAAGGAGGGAAAACTTGATACCGATAGTAAAAGGGAAGGGAAATAGGGATGACGACGAAGGGGTCGCAACACCTAGAAAAAAGCGATGAGGTCGTTCAAATCGTACTGCAAGAAAAGATTTTGCCGGGGGCGTTTATTCGAAAAGGGGGCCCTCGTGGTCATGAGAAATTCTTGCCCTCAAGATGCTTCCAAAAAAGTTTCTTCGAGGGAAAGGACGCTGTTGCCGTTTCTAGTAATGAGTGAACCGTGTGGATACGCACTTACTCGCTATGAATGGAAGGGGGAAAAAAGGTTGCAATGGGAGGGGCGGCGCTGGATGGAAAGCGGAAAGACCCCGTTAAGAAAGGAAAAAACGCTATTCAGTGACTCGCGACACCAAGCAGTGTGAGAAAGGGGGGCTCACGCTTTATCTCTCTCAAAGGGGAGGGGAAAGGGATAACGCCGAAAACGGGTATGCGCGCGTCACTAAAGGGGGAAAATGACTCCGGGTTGAGCTGGTCTTTTCCGCGTTCAAAGTATCAGAGAAAAAAGGGCAGACCAGTAACTCCATTGCAAAAAGGGAAAAAGGGAGGGGCCCCCTTCAAAGAAGCAACCGGGTGGAGAAGACTAGAACCGAGGAAAGGGAGGTTCTAAGAAATCTAAACTGGGCGCAGAGGGAGAAATTGGATTTTTTCATATTCCCAAAATTGGAAGGAAGAAAAGGCACAGGGGCCTGGCAAAAAAGAAGGGTGAAAATCCCTCATCGCGTAGTT
>Ga0179593_1282777_pt1 | contig 11615 bp, 15 predicted proteins | sample CZODoug2_1_08_16_FD_185931 | JGI IMG/M metagenome (GOLD analysis project Ga0179593, IMG submission 185931) | Vadose zone soil fungal communities from Angelo Coast Range Reserve, California, USA - CZODoug2_1_08_16fungal (PacBio error correction) | ecosystem: Environmental > Terrestrial > Soil >...
TCAAATTGGCCCTGGGAAGGGCCTCCTTCGGATGGATAATAGCATCCGCAAAAAAGAGGCGCATAACCTAGGGGGGAGAGCTAAAATACTCCTTGCAACAAACTGAGGGAAAAAAAGGGGCCATCCTAGACACGGCAAAAAATGGGAGGAAATGGTTCAACCCTTGTTGAAGGAGAAAGAAAGGGAAGTAAACTCTCCACTCCACTTGCAAAATCAAGGAATAAACCTAATCATGAAACAATCAAAAAGTGCGGTTAGATAAAAGGGAAGGAATTTGACTCAAGGATAGAGAATGAAACTGACCACCAAGGGAGACAGGTTGGCAACAATCCTCACGATAGAGGGAGAAAAAGTACCTAGTTCTAGCCCGGGACTGAAATTACAGGGCAAGGGAGAGGGTACAAGCTACCCGATGCGGTTGATTTAGTAAAAGAGAGGTCGCATTAAAAAATAAATTCCCTTTAGAAAAAATGGAGACAATCTTGCAGGGGGGGCCCGTCTCTCGTACAGGCGCCAGAGAAGGGGGAAATTTTTCGTTGGAGAATCAAAAAGAGGACTGGATGGAAAATGAGAAAGGAGTGTGGGGAGTGAAGAGAATCTCGGACTGGGGGGGGGGGGGGGGTTGAAAACTACTTCAATAAGTTCAAACACGTACGCCGACCTAACGGGAACTTGTGTTGAGTGCAGGTCATAGGAATGCATTGGTATAATAAGAAAGGGGGGGGGGGGAAGTTATGAGGGGACCTTGGTTCTGGTCCGCGAAAATGGAAGGGAGAAATATTCGTCGAGCTGAGCAGAGGGAAGGAACGATGGTTTGGTAAAAGGATGGGGACCAGGGGAAGGAGTGGACCGTGGACTCTTGGGAGAACACTTATCGATCGGGAATCCGGAAAAAATTACTGAGGTTAAGGGCGACGTAAGGTGCAGAAAGGAAGAGAGCAGACGGAAGGGGAGGTAGGCCCTGGAAAAGACGCTTCCGAATATGATTAAATCCGAATCCCTTCGTCTGCTGAGGAAGAGGAGTTTCACTGGGAACGACGCGGTATGGCTTGGACGCTCAGGGGGGGGAACAAAACTGGGGAAGTTCCATTAGACAACAAATATGAAAGAGGGCAGGTAAAAACAGGGTGAAAAAGTTGGGGGGAACCTTAAGGAAAGAACTTCTACATTTTTTCAGGGAGACCAGGAGAAGGAAAAAAAAGGAAACCAAGCCGGTCTTACCGGCTTGAAAGGATGAAAGAAAAGTCACTTAGTTAGAAAAGGGAACTGATCAAGAGACGAAAGGGGGCCATAAGATATCTGGAGAAACGAGAAAAGGGAGAGGCAGGAAAGGTCCGATTAAAAAAGAGGATAGTAGGAGGGCTGGCATTCGGATGAGAGGACGGACAGGGAAGGAGAAAAGTTCTGGCGCAAGGGAGAAACACAATCAGACAAGAAAGAAGTCCCTCATGATCATGAGGGGGATGTCGCGAGTTATGAGAAGGGGATTGATTAGGTTCTCTCTCGCAGGAATCTGAAAATCTCGTTCGGTTGGTAGGGGAAGGCGGACTGCAGTAAGTGTGCCCCAAAAGGAGAAAATGGGACTGCAAAATCGAAAAAAAATCGCGGGAATATGGAGCCTACCAAAAAGGGGGCGGGCTAATGCTTGATCCGCCGAAGGGAGTTATTGGGCAAAAGGGGGCGAAAGGTGAAGTGCCTTTTGATACTGGTGTGGGTAGGAGGTGAACTTACTCTAATAGGGGACTGCCTCGGGAGAGGGAGGGGGGAAATTTCCATTGTTCTTGAAAAAAGGGAGGGGTAATCATAGGGTGTGGGAAACAGAACCCAATTTGAAAGGAAGTGGGGAACCAAGATGAGACAAGGGGACTTCAAGGTCTAGAGGGAAACTTCAGTCGAATGCACTTATGCGGCGAGGCCAAAGGTTAGGGGAAAGAAAGAAAAGAAACTGGGGGACAAAAGGGGGGTGGGGGGGGCTAAGGGTGAGGAGGAGACGTTCCACAGTCGGGGGGTCAAATTGATTCATGAAAAAGATGTTCGATAAAAAAGACTTTCTTTGTGGCGCATCAAGGGGGGGAGTCCTTGATGATGGGCAGGATTTCAGACTCTGGTGGGTGGTGACCACAAAGGGAGGAGGGGCAGCTAACCGCTAAAGCGGATCGAGGGAATCCTCAGCCGGATGAGGTTTAAAAATCTGACACAAACGAAGTTGCTAAAAAAAACTAAACCCCCCCTTGAACAAAATCGGGGAAATGCGAAAGAAGAGGAAAAAAAACGGGGAGTAAGGGAGGCAATTTCAAAAAGAAAACGCAAAGACAGTTACAGGAGGAAAGCTGGCGGAAGGGGGTTGGTTCCTTTTTCTTTGGGTGGGTCGCCGTTGATTGCGCAATGAGGCTGGGTAGGTCGAATGCGGCAAAAAAAGGGGAAGCTTATGTTAAAGAAAGGACAACATAGAACGTACTTCACGTGTTGTGTACGGGGGAAAACAATCATTTGGGGGAGGGTGCTTGGGGCTGGACGGATAAGACCCTTGAAGTGATACTACAGCCAAAGGAACGGAGCCATCTCATTGGCCCGGGAGAAGGGAAGGGGGGACAATCTGTGTAAAGCCACTCTCGCACCGGAAAGTCAGTATTGGATAAAAAGGAAAGAGAACGGGGCATATCAGGAACCACCTAAGGAGGGGGGAAATTGGAAGATCAAGCTTGGGGGGGCAATGTAGAAGGTTGAGAAGGGTAAGACGGGTGCGAATAAAAAACTGTTCAGAAAGGAAAAACTGAAGAAAAACACGGATAGGCAGGTGCCAAGCATGAACTGCCTATTCCGGAAAGACATAGCAGCCTGGCCAAGGCTTTAATCGCGGGAGCAATTACAAAGGATCGCAGGGTTTAACCCTGAAAGAAGCGTGTCCAAAGATTTGCCAGTCGCAGAGTGCAGAAAGAACGCAAAAAACTCTTTGTTTCTGCTGGGGGGGATGCCAGGGGGGGAATTACATTTACGAGAGGAGAACAGTTGGTGAATTCTTAAACAATCGCTGAAATCTAGTATCAAAAAAAAGGAGTGGAATATCGATCGAAATCCGCTCCGCTGATGTAAAAAGGTCTAGACTGACAGATTAAACTGAATCCAACCTGTCGACTGGAACAAACTAAACAAGAAAGACGTGCGGGCGGAGGCAGCTAGAAACCCAAACCCAACCGCCAAAGAGTTATCTCTTTAGTTTGGGAGAAGAAAAGAGGTCCAGGGGGGGAAGTGAGACCAGCGTGACGATCAGGGGGGGGTAAACTTCAGAAGGGGGGAGGAAAAAGAATCGAAACGGGCAATTCTAAGAGCACCGAAGGCGTTGGTCGACTACAAAAACTTATTAACATTTGCCGAACCAGGGAAAAAAAGTGAAACAACGAGGAAAATGAAAATGATGGCCAACCTTCCACAGGGGATTGGTGAGAGGGGGATATGAACGCTTGCGCAGGAAACGTGGTAGAAAAAAGCGTAACTTACAGGCATGCGATGATAGCACAGCACTGGGGGGGTCGCCGTAAATTAGGACGGGGACCAAAAGGAATGGCGACGGGGGGGGGGAGGACTTCTTCTCAGCCAAAGGAGTATACGTCAAAAACAACCACCGCAAGACCTAAAAAGTGGGTGGGTCGCCTAGGAATCAAAGAAGGTGTACGATGGAAAGGGAGAAAAAGGGGAAGAGAGAAAACTTTTGCTCAGGTCGGAAAAGCAAAAGAAAGACCCTCAAACGGGCGGGAAAAAAAAACGCTAAACATGACAACAGAACGGAAAAGTTCGATGTACTTCTAATCCTGCGGGATTTAACTTGAGAAAAAGGGGGGAGCCAACGGTGAGAGGGAAAGATGCGCAGTTCATGGTGGTAAGATTGGGGTTACGGGGTTGATGACCGAAAAAAAGGGTTTGTAAGACATGAGAAGAAAGGAAGTGGGAGTTTGGGCACATGACATAATCTAAGGAGACGGGTAGACTCAACAAGAAATGAAAGAGTTGTGGCCACAAACCCACCCAATAATGAACCAGGGCTAAAGGCACCAGGGCAAAAAAAACATCCGTAGAAAGAGGAGAGGAAGCAGAAGTTTCCGGGGGGAGGGTCGGGCTCCTCAAAAGAAAGTAAAAAAAACAAAAAGTTTCACCTAGGGTATTCAGTTCATCGGTAAGAAAAGGATAACCCGTAGAGAGAATGGGAAAAGAAAAGAGAAACGCAAGGCAGATACAGAGTTTCCACTGCATGAAGACCAGCAAATGTTTCTGTCAAACAAAAAAAAACTTGATTGACAAGAAAGGGTTGAAAGACCGGTTCAGAGAAGAGAAGGACGTCGGCTAAAGTAAAATAAATGGCAAGAATAAATGTTCTCAGAAACGAAACCGCACCTGGTCTAAATCCTCTCCGTGAAGGATAAGAGGACCACGCACAGTCAACGGGGGGAGTGCAGGGGAGAAAGCCGAGGGGGGCGGGAGCGCGTAACAGAGAAGGGGGAAGAATGTAGGCGGGACGTAAAAAAAGGTCCCAGCAACCGCCAGGTCATATTTTCCACATCCGGTCATGGGACGAGGAAGGAATACGAAAAGGGGTCTCATGCACTTCGCGACAGAAAACTCAAGAAGAAGGGGGTCACGGGGAGAGTGGGGAGAAAAGGGGCGCCAGGACAAAAAGTACAAGAGGAGGGGGAGTCAGCCAGAAATGAATGAAGGACGAATTTACGAAGGAATTCCAGCCACTTCTTGCAAGTCAGAGGAGGGTGTGACATGATAGGTCTGAGGGTAAGTGAGGGGTGCAGAGTTCCGATGGCTTCCTGAATCGTTATTTCACAATCTCAGGAAGACAAAAGAAAACCGGATGGGGAAACGAGTTCCGGTCGCTTACGGGGACACCGGTTGAAGGTTTCCACCGTAAGGGGCAAGTGAAAAAACATGTATGAAGCAGGAAGGTATTTGTTGTCATCGAATGCCAAACGGCAGCAAAAGGGGGGAAAAACAAGTAGAGGAACCACGAAAAGAAAGAGAAAAGGTCCAGCAGAGGCCGGAAGCAGAAGGAAGGATGGGGGGTTAGATGTCATAGATCAGGGGCTGTCTGGAACCATTAATCCAATAATGAGGAAGAGGTGGACTTCTAGGGAAAAGCGCCCGAACAAGACTGACGTTTGAGGGGAAGAATCTATACATTTCGTCAATCAAACAACACTTGCAAGAATGACCAAGGGTCAAAAGAATGGGAGAAAACAACAAGGAGGATCCTAGAGTATCCATATACCGGAGGGGGGGGAGCGACAAGAAAATTCACAACTAACGCTCCACCAAAAAGGGCTCCGGTTATAAAAAAAGAATCAACTAAAAAAAAGCTCAAAACCAGATATGGATGGGGGAGTCGATTGAAGAGAAGGAAAGCTTTTTTAGCAACACACAGGAGAGAATGCGATCCGGCCACAAGGGGAGCGATGTGCGCGTCCATTGAGAAAAAAGGAAAGGTGAATATTGGGAGAAAGGAAGGTAAAGCGAGACCGGCGCCAAAAAGGAAAAAGATTGGGGTTGGAAGGAAAGTTTTTCGCGTCATAAGGTGGCATGCCCTGGGAACTGGGGCTCACCTAAAACGAGGGAATCTTAACACCGGTCGAAATGCCGGAAATAAATGGAACGGGAGAGAAAAAAGAGTCGGGATATTTGGAAGGGAGCGAGGTTGGGGGAACCCTTCCGGTATGAGGAGGTAATCAGAGAAGTCATGCAAATAAAGTAAAACTACATAGATAAAAACTGTGAATGGAAGTGAGATGATGAGGGAGAGGCATTGACGACTAATAAGAAAAGTTGGGTGGCATGTTAGGGGTAAGATCAAATACATGGTTGAAAAAACTATCCTCTCCCCGCAGAACTGATAGGGTGGGTCTAGGAGGAAAATTGGGGTACAGCGAGTGTTTGGAAGTAGCGATTTAGAGATTGAGGAGGTTATGCTCATCTGGAGGAAGGGGAGGTGAAAATTCAACCGGAGGGCGGGTTGCAAAGGGGGGGAAGAGGGCAGAAGAGCTCTCACACAAACTTATATGTATTAAAGATAAAAGAAAAATTGCCACTTAGCCCTCCGGGAGGAACTTGAGATAGCCTCCGCTAAAAACCGATAGAGAAGAAAAAAAGAAGACAAAGAGTAAAGCCGGAAAAGGAAAACAAAAAAAGGGGCACAAATAACCAACTAAAATCTGAATGGGAGTGGAGATCAGAGAACGGGGAACCAGGAGAGGGAGGGTATTTACAAAAGAACTCAATAATATAGCCCAAGAAAGGCGAAACAAATCGAGTCACGCGCCCCCTTAATTTCTGGGGGGGTAAGAACAAGGGATCTCTGAAACATATCACTAAAGGTTGAGAAGGTTTATAAAATCGAAGACACGATCAAGACAGGGAGAGGAAGATATTCTAGCCAGGGAAGTGTGTAGGAAAAGTTGAAAACTGGGTTCCTCTAACCAGGGGGGGAGTGAGCCAGCCTGGCGAGAACACTTAATGACGGGAGAAAACTGGCTCAGCAAATCTTTGCCCGGAGGGGCGGGAGGGTTAAAATCTACTATGGAAGGGACGGGTCATCGGAGGAAAAAAAAATCGAGAAATGCTGGTCTGGGGTAGCGCAAACTCAATTGGGGGTTTGGAACTAGAAGAGGGAAGAGAAGTCTCAAGAAAACTAAGTTGGGGGGGTTGGGGCGGAGGGGACATGGGATGAATGGGATAACGAACGTGTTGGTGGGGGGAGGGGGAAGGGAACTGGACGGGTTTCAGAAACGAACAAAGGGGAGGGTCCAGGATAGGGGGGAGAGAGGATGGATACGTGCTCCACAGGATGAACAGGGGGCAAGTCTTTACAGGTGGGGGAGGTGAGAAAACCCTTAAAGAAAGGGAAAGAGGAAAAAGTGATCTGGGTAAGCGAATTTACAAAATATCGAGACCCCAAAAGCCGGATGGGATTTGTGGGTTCAGACGCAAGGGAGATTAATAATAAAGAAACCAATCTTAAGGCCAAATGATGGGGAAAAACGGCAATGAGTAGGGTTCTTGGTCCCTATAACGGGTTCTGAACACCCCTTGTGATGAAGGGCATTAGATGATCACAGGAATGACTCAGTCTGTCCCACAGTGGTGGAAAGGGGAAAATTGTACATTTAAAGAAAAAAAAAAAGAGGGAGGGAATACGGACCTGCTCATAGTAGGAAAAGCCTTCTACCGATTTGGGGAGTAGATTAATCAAAGAGAAGGCCTCCAGAGACCGGAGAAGAGAGAATAATGCAGAGAGAGGTCTGACCTACGAAAAGGAGAAGGGGGAGGGGGGACGAGTGGAGATATAGAACCTAAGTTCACTGGGGGGCTGAGATTGCTGGTAGTACGTCGAGCCTTCGGGGAGAAGTGAAAAAAATCCCTCCTCGAGTTGCGTGAGGGAAAGGTGCTGGCCCAAGCGTGGCCGATAAAACGTGCAGAAATTAGGGAGGGAATCGGAAAAGAGAAGTCTTTAGGGGAACCGCGGCTGAAGGCTTTGCAAGAATATTCCACTGGATAGGAAACTCTAATCAAACGCGGAAAATCAACACATCCCACGTTTTTGAGGGAAGCAGGTATAAAAAGGGCAAATATGGGTTCGAAAGAAATCGGAGGGGGCAAATGATACGGTGTTTTGAGTGCTTTAAATCGATATGTGAGCACGCAAAGAGGGGTCGGGGAGGGGGAGTTCTTAAGAAGGGAAGCAGAGTGGGTTTGTTGCCACAAACGGAAAAAAGGTACTTCTTCAGTTTTGGAAAACAAAGTGGCAAATGGGCGGCGGGGGAGCCTTGAGGGAGGGGGAAAAATTCACTAACAGGATTTTCACTGGCAGAGAAGAGACGTAATAAATCAAAAAACCACCTGTTGTTGGGGGGTGGACGGAAGTTATTTAGGCCGGGCACATGAGAAGTGATAAGGAAAATGGCGATCCGGGATGGGTGGGGGGGTCCTCAAGTTCGGGGAAAACTGAGGAGGGGGAACTCTGGTGGTGGTGGCCACAAAAAAAGCGTGAAATGGTGAAGCGACAGAACTCTATCTTAATAAAAAAAGATAGTCAAGGTTATAGACAAAAGATGGGGAAAAAAAAAGAACAACCTGGGGCAAAAATCGAAAAAGTCAAGAAAAAAACACACCGGGGGGGCGGAAAGTCGAAAGTTCATACGGAAAAAGGGAAACGGCAGCAGGCAGAGGGGGGATTGGGGCAGGGTTTAGGGTGGACTAAACGTGGTTGCGAAAAGGATGAGGGTGAGGGAGAATAAGAAAAGAGAGCGGTGATCCCTGCCTCTTAAAGTCACCGTTGTGGGAGGTAGGGCAAAAAACGTTATGAAGGGTGTGTTGGGAGCCGGAACGGAGGGAGAAGCAACCGACAAGGAAGTTCTCAAATCCCGTTAGAGGAAGAGAAAAAGGAGAAAAAAAAGACGCTCCGATACATGAACTTGCAAGAGGGGGAAGGAGGCCCTAGCATCGTTCAGCCCTGAAATAGAGCGTTTGGGGTGCCAAGACGGCTGGGAAAGTGGTCGGGGGAGGCCTCTGCGCGTGCGTGGGGCAAAACTTTTCTAATGGCTCCGTCAGACCAACAGTAGGTGCGATGTACGGGGTGGAGGCTGCGGTGCAGCGAGTTGCTCTTTTACCGGGACAGTGTGCAAAAAAGGAAAAGGCGTGAGGGGGGATAGGGTCTTCAATCCCAAAGGAAATGGGTGACTGTAGGGGAAAAAGAACGCTAGCAGCGATACCAGGGGCAGAAAGGGCGAAAGCGGAAAGGAGAGGGTTTAGTCGGGTTTTGGGGGCAAGAGAGGAAGGGGAGGAGGACGGGGTGCGTCAGAGCTTTGTAGAATTAATCAGAAAGAGGGATGGAGAATCTCAAAATCAAAAACACGGGGAAAAGAGAAAGGCGACATTGCTACGGAAGATTAAGAAGAGAGGGGAGACATGCATCCCCTTACAAAAAAAAAAAGAGTTCGTGGGAGCTGAAAGAACGCAATAGTCGTTGTCGGAAGTTAATCTCAAGGCGATCGGGATTGTAACAACTCGAATGTCAAGAGAGGGGACGTCATAGGTAGGCGAAAAAAGTGACAGGCATCTGGCAAATGACAGAGCCTTTGGAATCCCGGATGAAATTGGGTCAGAACACGGGCTGGAACCTTCTAAATCCGCACAATGGAAGTGAGTGGCCAACGCAACAACCGCGCTAGTGGGATAAGAAAGATGGATCTCCTAGTGGGAAAACGGAAGGCAGAAAGACTAAGCCCGCGGGGATCAAGGTCCCAACTACAAAGATTGAAAGAACGTGGAGGATGAGTAGTAAATGCGTTAATCCGAGAAAAAACCACCAAGCCTTAAAATTATGGGTTGAACCCAGAAGAAACACGTCAAGGGAGATGGATGTATCACAGTCTCCAACGGGGGCGCTCGAAGAACTGAACAAAAAGGGGGGGTATCAAAAGGGGAAAAAAGAAAAGAAGAGAAAAAAAATCCAGGAAGGGAGGAACTGATGCGAAGGAGGAGGTGATTTCCCTTTGCTACTCAAGTAAGGAAGGTCGCAGTGAGTTTGCAGTTGGTCGGGTTGTGGGGAAAAGGGGGAACATCAAAACTCAGAAGGAAGGGGGGGCAGTCCAAGGCTAGCGGCGCGTTGTAGCACCTAATAACGCGGGTCCAAAAAACAAAAGAAGAAAGAAAGGACAGGAGTCAGACATGAGGAACACGAAAAGGTCTGAGTCTGAAGGAAAAGCATCACTTTTGGGGGAAGTGCCTCTCCGAAAGAAACCTTCAGGACAACCAACGAAGATTGGTCCCGAGGGTGTCAGTGGCAAGCCGCCGAAAAAGAGGAGAAGTTCTGAGAAAAGGTCCAAACTAACGAACTCTTGAACGAACCAGCCATAGGTTTCCCAAGCTGCATAAAGCGATTCTGTGGAAAAAACGAAAAAAAAAATGGGAGTGAAAGCTGGGGTGACAAGGCAAGCAAATCACTCCATCAGAGAAAAAACCCTGATGAGACTGCATATGTCTAGTACGTCCACATAGACTAGGTAGCCAAAGGAGAAACGCTCGTCGAAATCCTCCGGCCGGGAAGGAGAAAGACTAAGGGGAAAGGTTTGGTTGTGGGAATAAAAGCATTGCGTAGAATCGTGAGATACTGTTCATTAAATTGCTAAACGGGTCTAAAAAAACCGGACGAAAGAAAACGCCTCGTTTCACCAATGCGAGGAGGGAGGGGGGATACGGCAAAGGGGAGGGGCGCACGAGCGGACAGCCAACACATAGAAACGGAAGTACCGGTGGAAAGTTGGGGTATAAGGCGCGCCACGTAGGGGGAGACTACTACAGATAAGATATCAGAAGAAATGCAGAGCACGCCCCCTCGCTTGAAGGTCCGTCCAGAAGGTCTGGGCAGGAAGATCTTTGAAGGAGAGAGGATGGGATCACTGGGAAAAAGTTCCTGCCGGGGACGGCCTTCAGCGGGGGGTTACTCAGCAAAAGCAGGTGGGAAAGACAAGGTATCTCTTGAGCATCCGCGGGGGAACACAGTGTGTCAGGGGGCACCATTCCTCTAGGTGGGGGAAAGGGGGCAAACTTTTGTACATCAAGGATAGTTGATCTCGGATCAGAACGGCAGAACCCATTGGGTTCATCAAATAGGTAGCGGGAAAACGAATAGATACGGGAAGGGGAAAGTCAAAAGCAGAGGGCAAGAACAGCATAAGGGGAGGAATCAGAGGAGTAGGAGACTGACAACCAAAAACAAATCATGAGGGGTCGATTAAGCGAAGGGGGGAAGTGCTAAGCTACCCTAGTGAAGGTGGGGGTTTAAAGAGAGAGAAAGGGGGTCGTAAATCGCCAACCGGAAAAAACGGTGGAACCCCGGTTCCAGAAGGGACATCTCAAGGGGACCTCTCGATCCATATTCATCGAAGGGGAGGGACAAACCAGAAGCCAGACATACCTAAACCACCGGGAAGAGTATAAAGAAAGCAATTGGGGTAAAACAGAAAGGGGGGAGGAGTCCGTAGGAGTTAAGGGCGATAAGAAGCGTAAAAAACCACAAGTCAAGACTGGAGAAAACAAGCGGAGCGATGGGGGCGCGGAGAAAGGGAAGAACGAAATGCAATGTAGATGTGTGGTAACAGAAAAAATTTGGGGGGTAGGCAGTTGGACTCACCAATTGTTGCCATATCAGATCGTCCTGGAAAACAAAAACCGAGGGGAGCGGGGGGCCCATTGGTCAAACTGGAGGAACAAGGAAGCACTAAAAAAAGAAGAAAGCTACTTGTGAAAGAGGAGTGGGATTAAACCTTTTCAACGGTATGGGGGTCATCTAGATCAAGGGACCTGACTCCGACTGGAGTGCGCAGTCTCACGGATGTGAGGGGGGGGAGCCTGGGGGGATCCTCATAGGTAGGGGAGAAAGGGTGTGAGGGGGCAACCCAGCGGTAAAAGAGGTACCTTTAAGCGAGCCTCTCCATACCAGAAGCAACTATAGGGGAGGGGTCAACTGGGGGGGAAATCAGGGAAGCAACGGTAGATTCGAGGTGTGCTCAAAGTCGAGCTGGGGGAAAGATTCGAAGTTAGAAGGAGCAATTCGGAAGGGA
>Ga0179593_1292827_pt1 | contig 11615 bp, 10 predicted proteins | sample CZODoug2_1_08_16_FD_185931 | JGI IMG/M metagenome (GOLD analysis project Ga0179593, IMG submission 185931) | Vadose zone soil fungal communities from Angelo Coast Range Reserve, California, USA - CZODoug2_1_08_16fungal (PacBio error correction) | ecosystem: Environmental > Terrestrial > Soil >...
GGGGGGCCGAGGAAGGCCATTTTGCAATTGACCAATCCTGCGAAGGGAAGAAAGAGTACGTCATCGGATCCGGCTGTCAGTTATAAAGACATGGAACACAGGTTGGGCCAGGCGCGGGCGTTGGAGGGCGTCGCGTCGACTTAGAAAGAAGAAAAACGAGGGGTGGGGGGGGGGAGAAAACGATGCCCCGCAAAGGGGGCATAGAAGGAAAGACGCCCGGGGCCAATCATTGAGAACGGGCGGCAAAGTCGCGTATCCCGGGGGGGGGAAACCCAAGAGCAAAAAAGGGGGAACGGGAACAGCCAGATCGGGAACTTAAGGGGAGGATGAGGGCGGACAAAACGTGATCCGGCGAACTGGGCGCAAAGGAAAAGGGAAAAAACCAGGGGGAAGGAGCCATCTATATTTAAAGAGGAAAGCACAAGATCCAGGCAAGGAGGAAGAAGCGTTTCAATTTCCACAGTTGGGGCATCCGCAGGGAAGGGGACAGGGTCCAGGAACGGCCGCGGTGAAAGAACGGGCCCAGGTGAATCGGAAAAAGAAAGAGGTCTTGTACTGGGCAAAGATTTCGCAAGCCGCCAGGATCGGGGGAAAAAAAAAAGCAAAAGAGCCACTAATCGACAAGCAGGAAAAAGGTGCGAAAAATAAAGTAAAGTAAAAGGGGGAATACTTCTCTGATTAAAAAACCAGGGAAGGAAAGGTCTCGGCAGACGCATTGCCCTAAGCAGGAAAAAGGAAGGGAGAGGAGTCACAAGAACCAAGATCCCAGGGAACCAAACAGAAAGCGCACGTCGGGGCTGGGGGGGAATCCCCTGTAACAACATTGGACAGAGAGTACCGATTGCAAACCGCAATCTCCCCCACTTTGGAAAAGCATAGAGGACCCCTCAACCAAGACAGCAGCGGCGGTCACAGCTAGAATACGAAAAAATATCATGAAGGGGGAAGGGAGTAAAATCGCCCTCTTATCGAGGGCGAGCCGATCACACGAGGGGCAGAAATCGGGCGGAGAGGGCTCCGCAGGTAACGGGAGAGAGGAAAAGGCGAGCCACTAGCACCCTCGGACAAGGAAGAGCCCCTTTCTCCGTTTAGTCGAGACAGCAGGGAGTGAAAAGCGTAAGGAGAGAGGCTGGCGACGAGAGCTGAAGAAGTCTTTAATAAAAATTCTGTTCGAGGAGGAGAACAACGAAACGTGACGTAAGGATTCGGGAAAAGGTTGAAGTTGGGCGGGCGCGAAAGGCCGCCAAGGAGGGGGGGGAAGGAGAGGAGTCACTACAGAAACGAGCGGTGTCGCCGTTGAGGAGCGCCCCGGCTGAAAATGGTCCTCGCTGGGGTAGCCGGGACGAGGAGGAGAGGGGCGAACCGACTAGGGGTTTGGGAGGGGAGAGGGAAGAGAAGATGGAAAGACTGCAAGCTGCCGTCCGGTAAAAAACGATTTTTGCAGACAAAATGCAATAACTAGGACTCACCTGGCTGTAACGAAGAGTCGTCAAGAACCTTAAGAGGCGGGAAAGAGGACGTCGAAGATCACAGGACCAGGTTCACCGGATAAGGCCCGGCCGCGAGAAGGAGGACGGCCCCAAGTTTTGATGAGGGGAAGATCTAAAACGCTTGCACGCCGAAGAAATAGAGAGTACAAGGAAAAGACTTAGGAGGGAATGAAAAATGATTGGCGGGTGTATAATTCGCGCGAAGTCGTCACGCGAATAGATCGCCCTTTAAAAGCGTGAATATCGTCAACCCAACTCCCAGAAGGGGGGAGTTCGGCACGTGGAGGTGGAGACCTAGGGAAGGCGGCGAAAAAGAAAGAAACGGGGCGGATCAAACCTTGTCAAAACGTGGTGCAAAGGAACCTTCCGTCACCGGACTTAAGAGAAAACTGTTCACTTGACTAATGCAGAAGGGCAAATAGCGGAGAAACACGATCCCAAGAACTTGAGAGGGGAAAGAGGCGGTAACCCATAACCTGTGGGTGGTAGTCAAGGGGGTACAACACGACCGCGGGTCGGGGGGCGAACAATGGAGGAGCGCACGCAAGCTGACAAAAAAAGAGCCGAGAAAAGAGGAGAATCTCACAAGAGCTCAGGACGCAAAGTGAGGGGTAGAGGGGAGCCAGGGAGGTAGGGTGGGGACGAAAAAAAGAGAGGCCAAGAAGAACCTGCCTGAAAGTCCTGAGGAGGGGGGGGGTACAGGTTCGAAGCCCGGACACGAACGCACATTACGGTTACGAGGTTCTATAGAGACAGAGGATGGACCATCCCGAAGAAGGGGAAAGCGGCCGAAAAACGAGGTGACGCGGTCCAACCTGTGCGGGTTACTTTCCGTTCACAGAAAGGTGCAAAGGAAAAAGCGCGGAAACGGAAAGTGGGGGCGGCTTTACAAACTCGAAAAAAAAACAAAAGGTGAAAAAAAGAGAAAATCGAAAAAAAAACCTCCGTGATGGGGCGTCTTTAAATGCCCCTGATGTGAAAAGAAAATCCCCACACCCCCCAAACCACTGTGGAAAGGGGCCAAGCAAGGAGGGAGAGACTGCCCCGGCTGAAAAGAAAGGGAAAAGAGGAAAAGAGCGATCCGCAGGTAAACGGGATTTCTGTCTGTGTGGCAAGGACACGAACGAAAAAGAAGGGCATTCAAAAGATAAGTGCAATCCTCTTCACAGCCTGCCTCTTCGAAAAGAAAGACTTCTGGTACGAGGAAGTGGGGAGCACGGGGCAGATAAAGAAAAGAGGAGACGGAAGAGTGTCGAGGGGGCTGTATCTAATTTCGTCTACGATTAGTGTGCTACCAAAGGGAGAAAAAAACTCAGCCCACCACAAGGTTAGTTGAACCGGGCCGCGGGACAAGAGCTTGAGGGACGAGAGTGGGAGAGATATCGGGGAAGCATTCACGTAAGGAAGTTGCAAAAAGACGCACCGGCAAGGGGAGGATGGCAAAAAGACCCAGGGGGGGGATCCGCCGCCAAAAGCTGGAGTGGACGACCAGGAATGAAAAAAAAGAGGTAGAAGAAAAGGGAACAGCCTCTGGCTCGGTTTCGAAGTCTAAAGGCTTCTTCAAAGAGGAAGACCGACTCAGGAAAAAATAGAGCGCGCAAGTCGGAACAGGAAGGAAAAGCATTGAAAAAAAAAGGTCCGCCCGAATGGGCAGTCCATATAATTATTCTTACTTGCAGAGCTACGGGGAGAGAAAGCCAGTAGAAAAAAACGGACGCTCACGTCGGGAGAGAGGCCGAATGACCCGGGGGAGTAGGAAAAATGTTAATCAACACTTGTCTCGATCATCGTCGATTCAGTTCAATCATTGAAGGAATAGTTGGGGGTCGAATGAAGAAAGAAGATAAGAGGACAGAACTCGAGCATCCGGGCATCGCGGCTCGCCAAAAGGGAGAAGAGGTCGGGAACGGAAAAAAAAGCGAAAAAATCAGACATCATCCAGGAGCAACTCTCGGGGGTACTCAACCGCCACATTAAGAAGAGACCATGTCGTAAAACGGGACGATTCGCGACAACGTCAAAGCCGGGGACGTCAGAGAAAGAAGAACCGCTGCACTAGCGGCTACGACCACTGCACTTGACGAAATAAGTAAACCTCTGCGTGTTGAGAGAACAAGAAATTGAAAAAAATCAGCTCAGAGTCCAGAGAGAAAGAAAGGACGAGTTAGAACTTGCGGACTAGAGAAGGGGAGGGGGGAAGGTCTACGCGACGGTGCGTCAATCTGTCCGCGGCTGCTCGAGACTCATCCACGCCCGGTTTACACCTAGGCACGCTCCGCACCGTAAAGTTCCCGGGACAGTAAAAAAGGAGGGAAGGCGAAAGGAGGGCCACGCTAGTAGCTGGAGCAGCGAAAAACGACTGAACTTCCTACCGACCGTCTTCCTGCGAGATGAGTTAAAGAAGACAAACTGACCAAATTGAGAGGGGCAAGCGATGCAGGCACGGAGAGCAGGGGCCTGCATCGGTCAAGGACGTCCTGCTTGTCGAGAACTAAAATCCTACTAGGTCTCAAGAGATAGGATGAGTGAAAAAATATTTCTCTACAACCCGAGAGAAGGGTGAATGGCCAGGAAGGGACAAGGAAAGAGGGAAGAAACAGGAAGATGGGGCAGCTGCGAAGTCGCCCTGCCCAGGAGAACCTCTACTTAAGTTCGATCCCAACCGGGCCTTTTCAAGGGAGTGGAAGGGGCCGTTGGAAGAGGGTTGACAATTAAGGTGCGGCTACGGCGGGAAATCAATAGGAACCAACGCACCCGCGAGTTTCCTTAAATCCACCAACGCCGCAGGAAAAAGACGTTCCGAGAAATGGCACACCGGGAGGGAAAATGACCAAACCTGTGGGGAATAGAGGAACGGGCAAGTAAGGAGCTGCTTTGGAGCGACGATTCAACCGAGACAGCACCGGGAAGGGAGCGCGACCAGGTTGCAGAGGAAAGTAAGAGAGAAGAAGTTTTAGGAAGGGGGCAAACGGGGAGGGAAAAGACCTTGACACCTAAAGATCTGACACCGATCTGAATAGGCCAAAACTGGCCTTTTCGAGAAACGGCCGCCATCCCGGAAAAAGGGCCTCCACCCTGCTTGGAGGGGAAAAGAGGGGGTTCGCGAGGAAAAGAAACGGGTGAAAAAGGGGGGAAGGGCCGTGAAAAACCATCACAGGGTCCCGTCTCGAAGCAGCCGCCGACGCAAAACGCTCCAAGGCCAACAGAATGCGCACCTGCTGCAGTCCTAGACCGGGGACAATAAGGGAAAAAGAGGCATGACGACGAGGAGCAGAGCCGAAAGGGGAGGAGGGAAAAATGTGCTCCTACGAGGACCAAGAGATAAACAACAACGAGGTTAAGAAATTTCAACGCAGTTTTCAAGGGACGCACTGTGCTGACTGAAAACCCTCGTCGAAGAGAGGGGGAGGCCGGAGTAAGGACTGAGCAGGGAGAGGGGGAAAGGTGGGCAGTGGTCGGGGAGGGGGGACCCCTCGTCCGCATCAAAGGGCTAAATACTTTCCGACCGCGTGTTAGGGTCTCACCTTCAAAAAAACCAAAAAAAGGTTAAGTGAATGATTATCCGCAAAACAATTAAGGAAAAAGAGGTAGGCAAGAACAGAATCCGGGGGGCGGGAATGCCTGCCGGGCAAAAAACGTCCTTTTGAAGAAAGGCATCGTCGTCCACGATCTTGCAAGGGGGGGTTTAAAGGTAGGAGGAAAACGCAAACCGGGAAGAGGAAAAAAAAAAAAGCGTGAGCGGGCAAAAAAAAGAAACCAACAGGGGGAAGAGACAAGCCTGTGAAGGCGAGGACTAAGGCCCGCAAAGGAGGCCAATTGCCGGGATTTTCTTGAAATAGTTAAAATTTTGGGTCAAGAACGAAGGGAGGGGGAAGGCAGAGGAAGTGCCGCGGGGATTCCGCGGCGTGGATCAAAAGCCTAGGAGAAGGTCGGGGTTAAGCAGGATTTCCTAACCAGAAGTGGGAGTCACCAAAAGATCAAAGGGCGGCCCGTACCCTCACAAAGAGAAAAAGGGGGGGTGGAAAGACCAGGAAAGAGAGACAAATCGACGAATGGCGACTTTCGCTTTCCAGCGTCGGTGCTCGGCAGCGTAAGGGTGTAAGTTCCCGCGCAATGGAAGGCGACCGGGGGAGAGATGTAAAGAACAAAAAACGTCATCGGCCGGCGGCTTCTTCTCCGAGTCGGATTGGGGAAAAGAAGAGGTATGAGAACAGAAAAAAAATACCAAAAGAGCCCGAAAAGCGAACACATGCAAAAAAGAGAGGCCAAACTCCAGTCTCATCAGGGAGGGCCACATCTCTCCCAAAGACGACGGGCCGGTAGCATTATGGCTCAAAAGGAAGAGAAAAAGAAAAAATAGTAGAGACGGGAAGAGAAGGAAAAGAGAAGACTGTTAACACGCAAGTGCAGCGGGTTGAGTTCCTCCTCTTTGAACACCGACATGTCCCCTTCCGATCATGAAAACATACAGCCGGAAAAATGAGAGAACGTCGAAAAAGTGGAGAAACCGTCAAGTCAGCTATCGCAGCGTGGAAACTCTTCCGCGCTTGTAAAAGAAAAGTGCCATTAAAGTTCTGTGCGACAACAAGGAGACCCACAACAATTCTTAAGGAGTCTTACAGTGCCGGGCAGGGGGGGGGGCAAAATCAGCCCAGGAGGGGGAGGGGAGAAGTGAACGACAATCCACGTTTCAGCCTTACGAGAATCGCCCGTCTTGACATTTTCTCAGTACGTGGAGGTACTCGAGGAAAACCGACTGGGGGGAAAGAATGGGAAGAGGGGAAGAGTTGAAGGCAAGGAAGTCCGGGCGAAAAAAGACGACAGTTTGGCGAGCAGTCGCTGCAATGCGTCCAGGGGAAGAGGGCCCTGGACAAAACGGGTACTAGTCCGTCAAGACTTCGACATCAAAGGAGAGGGGAAAGGAGAAAGCTGAGCCCGCACATGGGGAACCGAAAGCCGGTACCGGGAACGCGAGAACGAGCGGCCCAAGTTGGGGTCTAAGCGGGGATGAGAGAAAGGCAAGGAAAACTCACCTAAGAATCGCGAGCTGGGGGGGGAAGTCAAAACCCTTTGAACATGCCTGGTCGGTGCTTTTGATATTAAGAAGAGTCGTTTAATAATCTCCACTTGAGGAAGAACCAGTTCAGGGGAAAGAACGGGGCGAACCGCGAATGCTTTTCGTCCACGTGGGGAAAAGAAGAGGTGGGCGAGAAATGCCTCCACAGAAAAAGGTTGCTAATTCACACCTTTGGTTGCAGGCCCCTTACGAAAAGTCGTAAAAGAACGTACAAATGGAATCCTGGCGATATCGCTAAACCGATCTACAAGGCTCGTGGGGACATCTGACGGTACCCAGCCAATGGGTGGGTGGTCGTGAGAAATAGAAAAAGAAAAGATGCCGAAGAAATGAGAATGCAGCGGACGTCGAACCACGCCTATTATGAGAGAACCAGGGGAGCCACTTCTCGTAAAAATTGACTGGAGAGCGGACTCCAGGCAGGCCGTGACGAGGGATAAAGGACAGTGCGGAAAAGGAAGAGGGGGAAAAGGGCAATGGAAAAAACGACGAGCGGTGACAGGGAGGATCGCTTGTAGGCCAGCCCGACAGTACATCAGAAAAGGAGCGCGGACAAAATTGAGAGGAGGGAAGGGGGGAGAAAGACTGGGGCAAAGACGCGTAACAGGGTTGGTGATCGCTTAATCTCTCTACGAAAAACAGAACGTGGATAAGTATGAAAAAGAAAAAAAGAATAAAACAACAGTGGCAGGCGGGGGAAACAAAAAGTAGGGAAAAAGGGGCCCGCGCCAATGTGCAGCCGCGTCGAAATTGGCGCGCCCCGGCGGTCGAATGGACGCCCGTGAAAAAACGATGAGACAGGATGTACCAACAGTGCGTAAGTGAAGCGGAAAAAAGAAAAAGGGGAAGGAACTGGTTTTCAAAACTGGAGAGGCATGGGGGCGAATCTGTCAATCGGGCAACTAGCTCTAAATTCCGTCTGGTAAGAGAAGTGTCCACCAAAAAGCAAGACATCGGCGATGGGAGGAGGGCGGGTGGATGGGGGAGCATGGACGGCGCGCGTTTTCTTAACCTCTGGCGACAGAAACCCACAAGGGGATGGTAACTGGTCGTAAAACGACAGTGCGGCTGACGAGAGGTGAGCGCGCGAAACAAGGAGGGGAAGGAAGGAGGACATTTTACGGAAGGGACGAGGGGGAGGCCCACGCCCCTTTACCTACCTATGTGGGCGGTGCGTGGGGGGGGGATCGGCCACGACGACCATCCCCGTTTAAAGGAAAAAGAAAAGAAGAGGGGGAAGGGAAGCTCTACACCCAGGAGAGAAAGGGCTGCCTCTTCGAACCCTCAAACTCTGCCCTCCAGAACCGGAAAAATTTTCAATGGTCCTCAACCGACATTGGCCAAGAAAGGAGAAGGGGGGAAAGTGGCCAGCGCGAAAAAGGGCAGAAAAGCCGCGAAGAAACGTCCAGTAACGCTCCGGGTGCCGGAACGCCAGGCACGGTGATCCAGGCGTGATCATCTTTAGGGAGGCAGGTGCGGCAGGGGGGGGGAAAGGTACTGACGAGGGAAGAGGGGAAAAAACCGGCCACTGGCCGCATGGCGGAGGCTCGCCAAAGGCCGTTTCAGCAGGGACCCGCACCAGCGGGCAAAATGTCATAAAATAGGCTGGGGGCTGATAAACAGACCGCCGTGGGGGGTTGGAAAGAGAAAAAAAGACACCATACCATTGGGGGCCAGCCTCCGTGCGATTCTACAGGCGACGCTCTTGACGGTAAGGAAAAAAGGGGATGACAGTCCCGCCAACTTATAAGAGCTAACGCCACACTGGGGACGCCTCCTTACGAGGGGAAAAGGGGTTGCGCAAAAGAAAATCATAGCGCGAGGGGAGACAAGACGCACCCGGAGAAAAGACAGGGACGTGCTCAAGGCGTTCGAGAAGGCCGCAGCTAGAACAAAATAAGTGACTCCAGTTTCAAAAGAACGAGCCCAAGGTGGCCAACGGAAAAAAGGAAAACGCTCAAGGGCGGATCTTTCGCAACACGCCGAAAGCCGAAAGAAGCCAGCACTCTCATGCCTCCCGGGCAACGGACGGGCCGGAAGGAAAGAAGAAAAATGCAGAGACTGGCGCGGGGGCAGCGAGGACGGGGCAGGGACGTCGCTGTTTGGGTTTTGTTTGCCGGCAAGAGCGGATGCTAAAAAAGACGGAAAAACAGAAGAGGCGAGGCGCCTGGCGGCACTGATCTTGTCAAATTAAGGGGGACCGCCAAAAAAACGGCGGGCAGGAGGGCGGAAAGGAAAGGAAGGAAAACGCCGGACTGCACTACGCGAATCGCCCCTCCGATCGGAGGAAGGGGCCAAAAAGGGTGCCTCTTGGAGAGAAAGTGCCGTAAAAAGAACGGGCAAGAGGAAGGGGAGGGGCTTGGGCGTACAAATGACACTACCGATTCAGTTTTAAGAATAAACAGGGGGCGCCGGGCATTGCAAAAGAACCGGTGTAATACCTGGACCGCGGGAACAAAGGGGAAAAGCAAAAAGGAGGAAAAGGGGGAGGGGATGGGGGCTGGAGATTAGCAGCACGTGCAGTTGCTGAAGCCCTGGGATCCCATGACTTTCCCTACGAAAGTTTGAGAAAAAAAATAAATAGAGAAAAGGGGGGACCCAGGCAAGATCAGGGGACGCCGATCGCCGCCAGGCCGTTGAAAACCTGCAGCCGGAGAAGAAGGGGGACCGTCCGCCTCGTCTTAAAGAGTCGTCACGGGGACATCACAAACGGTGGGGACGGGGGGCCGGCTGAGAAAAAAAAAGCGGGTCGTGGCCAGTCGAGCGCGCGCAACTATGCAGTCACGAACGCAAAGGCCACCTGCCTGACACCTGCAGGACAACAAAAAAAGACGCGAAGAACGGGGTGGAGGGGAAGAAAAAGAGTGCACGACATGCAATTTGCGCCTAAGCAAATCTCGGCTTCAACAAAAATTAGAGATTAAAAAGGAGCTAGAACAGCGGAGGGCGCAACATTTTGTAGGACGCACAAAAGGGAGTGCCCAGCACCTCAGCAATCGGGAGTGGTTGTCAGGAGAGAAAGCTGTGAAACGAAGGGGCCTTGGGCGAATTTCGTCCCGGTCACGTCCGCGGAGGGAAGACGTAAAGGCTACCTATAGGGTGGTTCTAAAACAAGCAGCAGGTGATAAAAAGACGAAAACGAGGTTTTCAGACCAACGCAGGTCAGCGGCGGCTCCGTCGCCAAGTCCTTATCCAAGAACGGGGCCAACATTGCAGATCGGGTAAGGCCCGGGTTTAAAGAAGAGAAAGAAGAGAGGGAAAGAAAATCTCGAGGGACGTTACTGCGAGAAAAACCAGGGGGGGGGCGCCGCTCAAAGGAAACCTTCTCGGCGTGCGACTTTCCCTCCAATTCCTGCGTCCGCATAAGTGGCGTCAGAGGGGGACACGGTGTGGGGGGGAAGAAGCCGTCGGGGCCATGGAAGAGGCCCGGTGTGCCCTGACCCTGCTGAGGAAAAACGAACTGTAGGTCAGTGTCCTGGAAGAAACGCAAGAACCGGAAGGTCATGGGCTCAAACAACAGGAAAGAAGTCATCACAAGAAAGTCATCAGGTTTTTGGGAGCCCAGGCAGAGATGACAGGACACGAGGGCGCCTCTCTGCAATAGGCTGTCGGCGAAGCAGCGTGCGTCCAGAGAAACACGAGCCGCCGTTTCGAAGGCACTGCAAGAGAGAAGTCGGCGCTGCCCTCAAGGACAGATTGACGCATAGGAGGTCCCCGAAAAGCAAGGGCGAAGACCGTTCCGCAATGCGCGGCCACTTGCTCGCATCGGGAGCCAAAAGAAAAATCGGCAGGTGGGACCTCAGCAGAAGAAGGTAAAGAAAGGGGGTCGCTCCGCAGGCATCTGAGCTTAACCAGAGAAAGACAAGAAAGACTTACAGGCCCCTTATTTGAACTTTGATGATCTGAGCCTCTAAAGGGGCCGAGCGTAGCAGAGAAAAGAGCCTCCTCAATAGACTCGCCCGTTGAGAACGAAACGAGAGAAGCCAAGAGTGGGAAAAGAGTCCGCCGGGGGGGAGCGACGAGTAGGATCATTCTTCGACAAAAAAGAGGTCGTAAAGGATGCGGCAAAGTGCTGGCGGCGCCTGCAAAGGTGCGGGACGGCTTCCGAAGTCCGGCTGAGCAGTGTCGAGAATCGCAAGGGCTTGACTAATAGCTGGCCCGTGGCTGAAGCGAGAGAACCAACGCTGTTGGAGACGACGATGGTGCCGCGGGCAACTCTTGCCAGGAAGGGGACGACGGCAGGCAAAAATAACGGGGGATGGGGAGGAAAGGGTACAGGGGCGGACGCGGACAAGGAAAAGACTTCTGACAATCAGCCGAGGTCGCAGAGAGGACCGGAGGTACGTCGACGGCGTTGCCGGAGAGCGAATGAGCAAAACATTTGTTTCTCGAGGGAGCGCGCGGATCAGCCGAGGGGAAGACAGAAATGCGGGCTTACGAAGGCTGATCAGGCTGTAGAGGGTGCGAGAGTAGGGGGAGGGAGAATCGCCCCTTGAGCCTTTCATATCCCGGCCGCAACTGGAGGGGGACAGGGATGTAAAAAGGGAATCAGAGGGAGGCACCGCCACCATGGCTTCGAGTCACAGTGGCGTGGGTGCACCTCTTCCCCTTCGTCGCAAAGTTCGCGCAGAATGGCCGTAGAGAGAACCGATCTAAGCTCGCGGGAGCGGGGGAACACCCATAAACTTGGGTTGGGGTATGCGGGAAAGCGTTGCACACGAAACCTCTTCAAATAGATACAACCAAACCGGGAGAAAAGCCGGGAAAGAAAAATGAGGATCCCAGTGAGCAAACTTCGTACCAGAAGTAGTTGACGCCATGCAAAGGCGGTGGGACGAGGGAGGGCATTAGATAAGTGGAGGAAATCATTGTCAGTTTCGTTCAACCGGGACGCAAGAAAGTGAGGAGGGGGGATCGCTTGAAAAAGGACCTGGCCACCCGACACCGGTTGGGTGGAGCGGGCCAATCGACACTGTCCCCCATTTGGGGGCGGTGACAAAGACGGTCAAGCAAAAGAAGCGTCACGAGGGGTGGGTCCTCGGGAGGGC
>Ga0179593_1300445_pt1 | contig 11615 bp, 13 predicted proteins | sample CZODoug2_1_08_16_FD_185931 | JGI IMG/M metagenome (GOLD analysis project Ga0179593, IMG submission 185931) | Vadose zone soil fungal communities from Angelo Coast Range Reserve, California, USA - CZODoug2_1_08_16fungal (PacBio error correction) | ecosystem: Environmental > Terrestrial > Soil >...
AAGGGAGGTGATGACAACAGAACGAACAAGCGGCACTTCAAGACAGGGACCTGTTTTAGAATGAGGAAGAGGGCTGGGGTAGAGAACAAATCCGCCGTTACAGGAAGAAAAGGTGAATGCCAGGGCCTAACTGACTGCGACAATGCCCGCGAATTCTGAACGAACGAGGGGGGGAGGGCCTTCACGAAAATTTACTGTGGAAGAGTTTCCGACCCGTTTCTGGGAGGCGTTCCACGAGCCATGGATGGGCATGCTCATTCAAGATGGCTGGTTAGGGTGTGTATTATGACGGGACCTCGGTGCCGGAAAAAAGGTCGTAAAGAGAGGGAGAAGAGAAGAAACCACGGCAACTCACGGGGGGGACGCGCTGCAAACAAAGTTTACCGTTAATAAACGTTGGGGGGGAAAGGAAAGAGGACGGAATTGGCATGGTTCAGTGATGGCCGCGACAAGAAAGACCTTGTAAAGAGGGGACGGGAAGGAAGGGGAGGCGCCATCAAAAGAAAAGGGACCGAAAAACTCCGGGGTCATTTCTTTGAAAGATACGCCCTAATGTCTGCGAATAGAGAAATTCGGGCACGGTGATAGGGCGGCCTGAGAACGGAAGGGGGGAAGTCCGCAAGGAAGGTGAATTAGGGTTCTCCAAAAAGAAAAGGGGGGAAAAAAGGAGGGGAGGTTGGGGGGGAAATTTTTTAGGCGAAAGGGCCGGTTCGGGTCAAATCAACAGAGTCTTGCGCCGGAAACTGGATATCCCGGGACGGGGGGGAAAAGGTAAGTGAAGGAGGGGGGAAATAGGGCAAAAAAAGAATTCCCAGTAAAGGAAAACTCAATGGCGTCTATCGGGGGATCCGTACGTGCCGCCATGGATGAGGCAAGAGGACCGTGTTCAAACTAAGAGGGTGCCGGAGGGGAGGGTCCAGTCAGATGGAAAAAAGGAAGCCGTCGACAACCTTTTACCTTGACGTTTCGGAGGTAGGAGAATGAGTCTCTCTCAAGGGAAACTAAAGATGATCACGAAGGAAAAAACCACGGAAAAAAAACATTAAGATAGTCCCATAGGAAAAAATGGGTGGCAGAAAAATTCTTCCAAGATAGAGGGCATGAAAAGGCGAACATCACTAAGCTATGGCCATAGGGAGGTATGAGGAAGAAACGACAAGCGAAATTGGAAAAAAGGACAAATGAGTTGGTGAGGACACGAAAGATCCGGGAGTTTGGTCAGGTCAGACCCGTCCTTTTGGGGAACTCTATAGCCGCAGGGAAGGAAGTGGAAAAACTCAAAAGGGAAACCACTGCAAATCGACAGTCACCGACCTCCGGATTCTATCCTTCAGATGGGGACTGCTGCCTTCGCTGAGGGGGGGTCCTTCAGAAAGGGAAGGGCGACCATCCGAGAGAAAGGGGGAGAACCCGCGTCGCGTCGAGCCCCTCAATCCTCCCCCGGCTCCTATCTACCACCCTCAGCCCTCAGCTTACTTCGCTGTCATGGAGGTCTGTCGCAAACTAGGGGGGGTGAGTTAGTGAAGTAATTACCAAACCTACACCTTCTTCCCAGACCACTTCTCCTCCCCCGACAAGGGCCAAAGAACTTCCCGCGAAGGGGGGGAGGGAGGAAACAGTGGAGCCACATGCCACGAGGGGGGGTGGCGGAAAGGGAAAAAAAAAAATGCCGGCCTGGAGGGACATGGATTTTTACCGGGAACCCAGGAAGTCTGACCGGTAGTCCATATCGAAGAGGGACAAAAGGTTTAAGATGCGTTGCATGGGAAGGAAAAGGGGAACGGACTAGAAGGTGGTTGTTTGAACGCGCCACCGCAGGAAGGGAATGGACCGCCCTCAAGTCAGCATCACAACACGGAAAAGTTTGGCTGATCATTATGGACCTCTCCTGAAATAATGCTGGGGGGAGAGGTCAAAACAACGACACTCTGAACTAGAAGTAAGCAGAAATGCAAACGCTGGAACCCAATTGTAAAGAGATTGAAAAAACGAATCCAGGGGACCGTTGTAACCGGGAATCGTCCTGGGGGAAGCCGTCCGTAACGTCACCTCAGTCTTACAAAAAGAACACCATGTTGTTTCAGCACAAATCTCGGTGAATGGTGGGACCAACAAAGTTGACTAACGCCATGAGAGGGTAGAATGCCTACACGGCCCCAGGGTCTGCAGGGAAGGTAGGGCAAGGAAGTCAAAAAAAACTTCACCACCAATCCCGGACAAAAGACGGCCAAAAAAAAAAATGCAGCATCCAGGGCGGGACGAAAATGTTGGAATGCCGGGAAAAATCTGATTTCCCGGCGGATAGAAGACATAGCATCACGGGGAGGGGGACATCAGGGGAGCAAGTTGCAGGTGACTGGACGAAGCCGGCAAGGGCCTATAGGGAGGGGGAATGTCAAAAAAAAGGGAGGGGGCGGCCATGGGAAAAAGCCCAGAAGGAAGAAGAAAACGAAAAGTCAGCTTGCTAGCTGAGCCGAAGGGAGAGGCAGTGCTAAGACAGAAAAAATATATATGCATGGCAGGGGGGCATAAGGTGGGAAGGGTTACATGTTCGAAAAGGGCTGTGGAAAAAAGACAGATGATGGAAACCCTGGAGCATCACATATGGTCTTCATGAAAGTATGTGTGGGGGGGGAGACATCTGGGGGGCTTCGATTATTCTGCTTGAGAGAACGAAAAGAGCGGACAGGTAAGAACATAACCGTAAAAAATCGTAACTGGGGGAGAGCACATGAAAACGCAGGACCAGGGAGCACTGCAATCAAGGCGTTTCATGACCACAATGGAAAAGGGGTAAAAGGGAGCGATAATACGGGATATAGAATCAAACTATTTCGGTTTAGAGGGGGATGTCCGTCAGCTTTGAAAAGAAAATATGCCAAAAGGGGGGAGAACTACCGTGAGGGACAAGGCCGGGGTGTCCTGTCAGGGACGACAAAGTCAGTGATTGAAAAAAAAGTCAAAACTCAGGGAATAGCAGCTAGTGGTTGAACAATAGAAGGCGGCATCCAGGGACGCTCGCGGGCGGCAGAGGAGAGGGGGAAAAGATCAACGGGCCGCATTTCGATGAAGGGCGCATACATAAAGGTCTATCTGCATTTGATAAAACCTGCACGTGGAGTTGGGGCGGAAAACAGCTGGATTATTCTCGGACGAAAATGCAAGGCCCGTACCAGAAACGACTCGGGCATAGAAGGCCGAAACGGGACTTTCGCTTACCTTGGACAAAGGTTATTACTGCTCACAAGAGGTCAACGACACAAATTAGTGCGGGGGGGGAGATGCCTGGAGGGGGGAATATACATAGGAAAGAAGAAGAAGGTCAAAGGAATTCAGTACTCATCAAACTAAAGGGCCAGCCATCGACGAACCGGCCAATCCTGGGGGGGGCGAAACTGTCTCCGTCAGACACAAAGACGGAAAATGATGAAAAATTGAACTATAAGGGCGAGATCAATCAGAGAAGCAGGACCCAAAGCAAAAGGGGCACTTTCCGCGTTCATTTGGTCCGGGTCTAAAGGGAAGGGCACGAGGGCAGGACCGGCTCGGATTAGATAAAAGCAGATCATCACCATTCTCCAAAAAAGTAGGAGAACGCAGGGAGGCCCAGGGTTTGGGGGAGGTTCTCATAGTAATCACAAAAACATAATTATTATTAAAAGAGAGAAAGGGAAGTAAAGAACGAATCAAAAGACAAAAAAAAAGTGCCGACCAGAAGGTGGTGAATGGATGAGAGTACCACTAGCGAAAGGACCTTTCCTTGCAATCGTTACACGTCGAAAGACGGCAGGGGGAAAAGAGCTGAAAAAAGGGCGGCGTGGTCGCGCAGCGGGATTGGGGAAGGCACAATTCCAGGGAAATGGTCATATTTCAAAGTCACCGGGACTTTTTACTAGTACAGTTCCCAAGGGAGGGGCAGGGGGAATAAGTCGATTCTTGGGGTGGAATTGGGAGGAAGAACTCGGACTTACCAGGCATGATAGGGGAACGCGGCAATAACCCTTCACTCAATTGGGTCTATCAGGGAAAGGGGAAAGGGGGGGCGTAGAAAGAAGAAGTTTGCCCCTTAAGGAGAAAAACGGTACTTAACCAGTTTGAAGGAGAAAGGGACTCAAAGAGAATTTCCGCGTCCTTAAGCCGGATGAGAGAATCAGAAACTGTGGACGACAACGCAGTGGTTTAGGGGTTTGACGAATACCTCAAGGGGTGTTCTGCGCTCTCAGTCGGGAACGTGTAAAGGCCTGGCTCATCAAGCTGCCTGGCCGCGAGGAACGCTTCCCCTGATTCCCCGGAAAAAAGCATTACTAGCTATACGGCGAGAGGCCAGGGTCAGGTCAAAGCCACTTGGACCAGAAAGGACCCGCTTGAAAGGGGAGAACTTACGTTTTCCAGTACAGAAGGGAAAAAACTCTGTAAAGGGAAAAGAAAGGAGAAAGAACTCTAGTTTGTCGCCTCGGATCTAAGACAATGATTAAGGGGGCTCTGACGTTGTCCTGAAACCAAAACGGTAAGGGGGGGGGAAGGGGGTACTGCAGTCAACTGGTGAACCTTCGACAAGCGCTTAAGGGAGGCTAACTACCTTGAAATGAGAGATTGAAAAAAGAGCACCTGATCGACGCGCACAAAGAGGAGCAAACCAAACCAACAGTAAAGGCATCAGGTGCCATCAGACAAAAGGCAAGGTCGTGAAAAAGAAACGCAGGTCCTAACCTTCGAAACACACTAGTTAAAGGAAATAATATATGGGAGGTAGATAGCAACGCAAGCAGAGGGCAGAAAAGGACTACACTATGAGGTATGGGGGGTAAAGGCCACCGCCGGATAAGATGACCGTCCCGAAAGTTTTGAGGAACAATAGCCCTTGCCGGCTTCCCCATTCACATCAAGGAGAGAGGGGCAAAAACTTGATTAGAGGGCAAAGGAATTGGACTAGGGAGGGAATCTCGAGCTGGTCGGCAATGAACAACATAAGAAAAAGAAGAGCTGGAGTCGGAAAACTGGGAACAGGGGGGGGTGAGTGAGTGTACGATTACATTCCCCAAAGAAAATTCCCTGCCCAAAAAAGGAAAACTGTGGAAGGGGAATAAAAAATAAGGAATCCTTCCCTCGATTTGGAGGAGGAGGAACAGTTGGAGCCCAATGAAAACGGTCGATTGGGAAGAAAGTAAACTTCGGGGGATTGCTTAGAAAACTTTTACTACGGAAAAAATAAAAGGAGAATAGGAATTGGAAAAAGGTAAGATCTCCGTTCGTGGCACCTGGGGGATTTAAAATTCGGTTCTCGGGGTCAGGGTCAGGTAGGACGAGAGATGGGGGGGGGGGATGGGGGGGGGGGGGGGGGGGGGGGGGGGGGGGGAGGGTGGTCGGGGAAGGGGGGTTTGGTGGGGGGGGGGGGGGGAGGGTGGGGGGGGGGGGGGGTGGGGGGGGGGTTGGGGTGTTTTTGTTTTTTGTTTGTGGGGTAGAAGGGGGTCCGGTGGGGGGGGGTGTGGTGGTGTGGATGGGGTGTGTTTGATGGGGTGTGGGGGGGGGTTTTGTTTTGTTTTTTTGTCGGTGGGTGTTTTGCCACCTGTTTTTTGATGTTTTGGGGTGTACGGGGGGGGGGGGGGGGGGGCTGAGGTGTGTTTTGTGTTTTCTTGGGCCCGGACACTTCAATTTGTGGGGTTTTTTGTTGGGGGTGGGGGTGGTGCAACCTTTTGGGGGGCCGTGTGGCTGGGTGTAGTGTGGTTGTCCCTGGGTGTGTGGTTTTTGGGGTGGGTTTTTTGGTTGTGTGGGGTGGTTTTTGGGTATGTTGGAGTGACTCTGCTGGGGGGGGGACGTCTTTTTTCCTTTTGGGGGGGCCCTGTCATGGTGGTGGGTCTGTTTGGTGTGTGTTTTTGCTTTGGGGGCAACCATGGTGGGGGTGGTCATGGACAATTTGGGGTTGGGGTCGGGGTCTGTTTTGGTTGGGTTTGTTGGGTGCTAGAGGGTGGGTGGGGGGTGGGGTGTGGGGGTGGTTTGACGGGGTGGTGGTATTTTGGTAGCGAATTTGGGTTTTCGTGGTCAACTTTTGTTATGGGTGTTGGGGGTGGACTAGTGTCTTTTTTTCGGGGTGGGGTTTTATTCGGGGTCCGGGGGGTTTGGGTTGGGTGGTTTTGGTGGTGGGGTTTGTGTCTTTTCCGACCTTCGGGTCCACTTTTTATCGAACTTGGGGGGGTGTTTTGGGGAGGGGTGTGGTTTTTGCGTAAGATAAGTGGTTGTGGAGGGTTGTGGGGTGTTTTTGGGAGAAGTTGGTGGTGTGTGTGATTCAAATATGTGTTTTTTAGGTGAGTTTTTTGTAGGGAGGGGTACGGCTGGGGGGGGAACACTCTTGGGGTTTTTGAGGGTGACCCCCTTGGGGGTTTTTTGAGAGGGTGGGGGTTTGGTTGGGTTTTGGTTTTTGGTGTGAGCGGTTAAGTTGGGCCCATTTGGGTGGATGGGAGGTCTTGGGGTTTTTGCGTTGTTCTTGTTGAGGGGTTGTGAGGGGATTTTTGCGTGAGGGTGGGTGTTTCTTTGGTGTTTGTGGGTTGGGTTGTTTGGGGGGTGGGGGGAGGGGTGGGGGGTTGGTGTTGTGCCTGCGACTGTGTGTGGTGTGTTTTGGGTGGGGGTTTTTTTGTGGTGGCCCACAACCAACCTTTTGTGTGGTTCTGCGATGTGTGGCGGTGGTTGGGGGGGTTGGGTTTGTGTGGGAGCGGGGTTGAATGTCTTTTTTGGGGGGTGGGCGGGGGGTGTGGTGTTGTGTTTTTTGGTGGGGCCGTTTGAACTGGCGGGGGGCGGTTGGGGTGGTCCCTGTGGGATTTTCTGGGATTTGTCTTTTGGGTGGTTGGGGGGGTGTTATGTCTCCTTTATTTGTTAGTGCTTGGTGGGGTTGGTCGTTTGTTTGGGGTGGGTGTATTGGGGGGGGGTTTCGTTGTGGTCACCGTTTGTTGTTTTTGCTTTTGGGGTTGGGGGAGGGTCGCTGTTGTTTAGTTTGTGGCTTTGGCAGGGTTTCGGGGGGCGTGTATTATCAGTGTTTGGTGTTTGGCGGGGGTTACAGTTTTTTTTTTGGTCGTGAAACCCTTGTTGTGGGGGTTGGGGTGTGGCCTTTTGTTTATTTTGGGGGGGCGTTCCAACTTGGTTGGGGTGAAGTGCCCCCTGAGGGCTGGTGAGAGGTTTTTTTTTTTTGCGGGGGGGTTGGGTGGGGGGTGGGGGTTGGGTGTTGGTTGGTTCCTGGTGTGTGGGGTGACCATGGTGTGTTGGGTTGTGGGGTGGTAGGGGGTGGTTGTTGGGGGTGGCAACCGGGTGAGGGTTTGGGGGGGGGGCTTTTTAGTTTTCTTGTTGTGGTGGTGGCTGTGGTCGAGCTTTTTTTTGAGGAGGTTCTTTTTTTTTGTCTGTGGGTTTTTTGTTTGTGTGTGGAGGTTTGGGGGGGGGTCTTTTGCGGCGGTGGTTGTTTTCTTGGGTGGGGGGGGGTGGTTGGATTTGGTGTGTCTTTTGTGGATCTGCTGGTTTTGATGTGTTTCTGTGTGTTGGGGTGTTTCTTTTGGGTTGGTTTGCGGTGCGGGTGGTTTTGTTTCGTGTGTGGGGGGGGGGCGCGATGGTGGGCCCCTTGTGGTTTTGGTTTTGTTGGGGGGGTGCCCGCAAAATGGGGAGGCGGTTGTTTGGTAAGAAAACCACCCAGCAGAAGGGAGGGAGGTCCGCCCAAGATCAGCCCGTCTCAACACGATGCTATGTCAAAGAAAAAGGGAGAAAAAGATCTTGAGGGCGGGCATCGCTTAAATTATGCTGGGGGAGCTAAACAAAAGGGCGAAAAAAGGGGTGACTGGCGAGGGGGGGAGAAACCCCCAAAGGGAGAACAGAATGAACGTCTCGTTGTACCCGAAGGGAGAAGAGAGTTTACCGGTCGAGCTAAAGGTGTCCTTCGGGAAGTCAAAATACCGCCCTCCCTAACGGTGTGGGGAATGGGGTTACGCACAAATCAAAGGGGGCTTGGGGGAGAAAACACGTTGAAATCAGCCGCCATCGCGGTAATGGAGTTGAGAAAGAGAAAAAGGAGGGCTTTTTGGAAGGGGAAGTATTGGAGGGGGAAGCGAACTAACTAAAGGACAAGACCATGCCAATGTCCCAAGTGGAAGCTACGCACAGAGTATCATTTCCGGACAGAAGGGGGGAGGAGGGGACCCTCGGGGGGTCACGCCTGCAAAAGAAAGGAGAAACCTGGGAGGTAGGCATCGGAGAGGGGAAGTTCCGGGGAAAAGATTAGGCACTGCCGGGACGCCTGGAACAACCCGGGTCCGCTTGAAGAACCACGTGCCGCGGAGAATAAGCATTTCAGATGCGTGCTAATCATCACGATGAGATAGGGAAATGAAGAGCTATTGGTGATTGTTAGGGAAAAAAGGTGGAAAGCGACCTGCGATTCTGTTCAAGAATCAGTTTATGGGGAGCCATAACATTATGGGAGGTTTATGCCGGCTGACTCAATCTGGGGATGAGTGGCGGATTCATTCTGTGTAGTGAAACGCTACATTTATCATCACGAAGCAAGGAAAGTGTTTCGAGCGGAGAGGAGCCAATTGGAAAACCACACCAGGCGTGGATTCTCAAAAGTGCCTATTGCAATGGAAAGGCGTAGGGAGATCGGGCGAAACCATTCTTATCTGATCCAGGGTAGCGGTGGCGGGGCTTCGTTCCAAATGGTAACTTCCCGGGAGAAGAGCGGATGACCAGTCAGGCTAAAAAAATCTTGAACCCTGGGGGAGGGGGAACGCCGTATCGAGCTTTATAAGGACAGGCAGCGCTACGCGTCCATCACTGTCTGCAACGATACGGGGGGGGAAGTACCTTCCCGAGTTGCTATGCTGCGAAAAAATCAAAGGGGGGGGGGAAAGTGCCTTTAACCGCAAAAGAACCTTTAAGGATTTTTCGGCAAGTCTTGATGAGGATGGGCGGCCTCCAGGGAAAACCAGTAAAAACGATCTACAAGCTCGTGGCGTCACCTAACAGCCAAACTTTGAAGAGGACTCTGCCTGCCCGTTATTACTGGGGGAAAGATCTCAAAGGAGGGGTAAAAAAAAGAGTTCCGGTTTCTCTTGGACCGTATTAGATACACGCGCGGAAACCTTATTCAGCATCCAGAAAAAATCAACCAGCCGACTACCCGGCCATCTTGCGGAAAGGGAAGAAAAGAAAAGAAAATGTCGACGGAAAAAGGATTCATTGAAAAAGAGTTGGCGAAGGAATCAAACTGCGCCCACAGAAAACTGGGCACTACTTAGGTGCCGGATCCTGTCGGCCCGGTATTCACGAGTTCCATGGCAATCCTCCGGCTCGATTGGGGAAAGAGCAAACAGGGGAGAATCAAACAATTCTAACAGGAAGGCAAGTCATGGAAGGCCCCTGGGTGTTTCGGGGGGGGGGCAAAGCATCGCGTAATCACGATCAAAAACAAACGGAGGAGGGAGATATATATATCCAGTCGTATAAGAACACAGACAAACCATAGAAACTTCCATGTAAGAAACTTTGGGGGGATGGTCTTAGAACTGGGAGAGAGAAAAAATAGCGGCCGTTTACTTCACTGGACTTCCCAGTGGGCCCAGACGGTCGGCCAATGGGGGCAATCCTATTGGAGTGCGAGAGCTGATGGCCAGGAGAAAAAGTGGGTCAATGGGACAAACTGAGCATGGGACTTCATCGGTGCTGTGTCACGAAGGGAAAAAGGGAAGACATCCAGAGGGAAAATTTGAAGGTGCGATGCTGACCTCGGGGGTGTGTCCTCTGAGCATATAGGAAAGAAAGAGTACAAACCCCGGCACTCTTTGTGGAGGAAAAGGGGGAGAAGGGAGAAGGTATAACCCAGACGCTAAAGAACATTTTCAGGGAAGGACCCACGAAGCTTAGACCTGTCCTTCCTGAGGGGAGGAAGAAGCATCATAAGACTTTGCCTCAAAATCCGTTTTCAGTTGTTAAGGCAGAAAGGGGCCTTTTCCCGTCAAGTGTCGTGACGCGGAGGGGGGACAGATCTTACCGAGAGTATTCGCACGGAGGTATGGGGGTGCGGTACCAAGCCCGCTTTTCTCTTGCAGGACGAAATCTGAGTCCGGTAAAAGAAGAATTGCGACGCTGACTTTGGGATCAGACGGGGTCCGGGACGTCAGGTCCAGTATATAAGGAAGGGAAAAGGGCTTGGGACCCAGCCACGATAACCGAAAGGATCATGGGGAACAGATATATCAGCATGATAGGAAAATCCGGCTCATACAAAGGAGGGGTGACATTGACAGGGCTTTTCACAGGCGTCGTAGGAAAGGTTCAAAGTCGAAAAAGAGTTTAACGGCGCTAGGGGTCTCTCTGAAGGTTATGCTAGGGCAGTGGTAGAAAAAGAACAAAAGAGAACGCCCCGACAACATGGACGGACATGATCCATAGTATGGCTCACAGGTTTTCAAGAAAAGAGGAGGACAAATAAGAGAAGTTCGGGTGGCCCTGCAGAAAAAAAATCGATTGAAAGAGAGTAGTATGTCGGGCGAAAAATGCGGGGAAATCCTATCACCGGGAGCGTTCGTTTGACAAAAGGTTTTAGGGGAGGGACCAGAGAACCGAGGGGGGATTCACCGCGGAAAGGCCTGCTGACCCAATGCAGAGACTCAATCGGATGCTATTGACAGTCGATGGGCACTGCCTTTAAAAAGGCGGTCCGGCATTGAAACACACCCGCAAATGAAAAAAAAAGCTGGTCTGCGACTTGGAAAGGGGGAAAAAAGGGTGAAGTTGACAGGGGGGGTGAAGTTAGTGGCAAGTAAACAAAAACTAAGAAAAAAACCATTTGTCCTGGGAAAAGAAGAACGAAGCTTCCCGAGATGGCGCTCGAAAGGGGTACAGATTTGGATGAAAGTTGAAAACTCGGCTTCGGTACTCCGAGGTATGAAGGGGAAGAAAGGCGCCAGGAAAAAGCGGTCGGAACCGGGAATACTTCAAGTCGGTCCCAAGAGACAACCGACTTCAAGGAGGGGGGGGGGGGAGGGGGCAAGGCATTTTGTTCTCCCTCAAACCAAGGCAGGAGAGGTGGAAAAAGACAATATCTCCCTCAAAACCACGAGGAGGGGTGAAAAAAAGGGGGGGGAGGGGGCCTGATCTGAGACACGAAAAAGAATTACGGGCAAAAGGTCAAAAAACGATAAACATCCCGGGCAGACCGGCACGGAAAGAAGGTAATCAAAACGAAACGGGGAGATCCGTGTACCGTCGAGAGACATGTCCTTCCGCCGTAAACATGGACTCAAGGGAGAAGAAGCCAAAAGGATGTGGGGGTTAAATTAACAACGAAAGGAGGGAGGGGAAAGGGGGAGAAAAGGGCGAAGCACGCACATCGGCGGGAAAGTCTTGTTCAATGCCACGTGTACCGTTGGGGCAGGAAGGTAGGGATTTGTTCCAAAAGTCACCACCCTCCCCCTATCCAAAAAAAGTGAGCTTTCTACAAAGAAACTTTGAGGGGAGCTGTTGGAATGGCCGGACTAAAAAGAGGAACTCGAGGCACATACAGATCCGAGGGAGAAGCACGATTTGAAGTTTGCCGTCTAGAAGGTCAAGGGAGAGAGGAGGGGCCTTAAAAAAGGCCCGGC
>Ga0179593_1381302_pt1 | contig 11615 bp, 12 predicted proteins | sample CZODoug2_1_08_16_FD_185931 | JGI IMG/M metagenome (GOLD analysis project Ga0179593, IMG submission 185931) | Vadose zone soil fungal communities from Angelo Coast Range Reserve, California, USA - CZODoug2_1_08_16fungal (PacBio error correction) | ecosystem: Environmental > Terrestrial > Soil >...
AGATTTTTGACAGTTATTGTTGGGTTTTTGGGTGCAAAAGGCAGGGCCGAGGAAGTCGAAGGTCGCCACGTCAAGCAAACGGGAACTCGAGGGGGGGAAAAAATCGCGGTAAAGTGGGGGGGAAAGGTTAAGAAAAACAGTCCGGCGACTATAAAAGGGGATCTTTCGAAGAACCTGCGGTAAAGAAAGGGGGGGTTCTATTTGAGGTTTTCGGGCAATAGAAGGAATGACCGCAAGAGGGAAAACTGCCAAGGGAAGTGAAAAAACACTATTTTTTCTATTAGTCACACGAGAAACTTTCAACAACGAAGGTGACACAAAGGTGCTTCCAGTCGGTAAAGGACTTTTAAGTTGGGGGGGGGGACGAAGGCGCAGCGAAACCAAAGAAAGGAACAACCGTAGACTTTCTGGCCGACGTGTCCGCTGAAGGGGAGGGGGGGTCAAGGATATAGGGCCAGGGTCTCACTATAAGTGCTACGGCCGGGGGGCAGAACAAGGGTAAAAGGGGAAGCGGAAAGGAAAAGGGAAGCTCACTGTTAGATAACTTGAAAAGTGAGGAAGAAAAAAAACGCTTCGTCGTATGACAAGCGCTCACAATAGTCTCAGGTGCGGTTGCCAAAAATATTTAAATAAGGGGGACCGGGTCGTCATATAACTCTTCAGGGGAGGGGAAGAGGGCGATTTAGCGGACGAAACCGTTGCAATTACGTTGAGTTTATGTTGCGAAGGGCAGACGAAAGTGAAAGGGAAAGGGTTGCTTGAAGAGCTGCATGTTTAAACAAAGATTTGGGGGGGGGGCAGGGAGAGAGTCACTGGGGGGGAAAATCAGTCTGCTTAGGTCTCGTCCACGGCAGGGACGAACCGAGTACGGGTAGAAAGAGGATAGCCTACTGGAATACTGTCTTTCGGAAAGCTCTTCAAAGGGGGGACGGACAACCTCTTGGGAGGGAGCAATTCAGGGAGTCCATCTTCTGAACCTAAGGGGGGGGGGGGGTGGAGGGGCGGGAATCGGGGAAAAAAGCGAAAGCATCCATTGATACCAACGAAAATGAAGAAGGAAGATGGGCAAATCTCCAACTCACTAAGAAACCTTGCGATGCACGTCCGAAAAAACAGAGAAAGACAGGAGAAGTGACGATTAAAAAGTCAAAATGCAAGCCGTTGTCCTTGGGAACCCCGAAGAAAACTAGGACGCGAAAGAAAGAGGTGGAAATAAGGCGGGGGACAAATGATTTCCAAATCAAGTCAGTCAGGGGAAGAAGGAGTTTTTTCTGGGGGAGGATTTGCAAAGGGACAGCGGGCGAAGCAAAAAATCCATAACCGCTCATCGGTTAGAGGGGAGCGAAGCAGGCCTGAAGGAAGAAAAAAAGGAAAAAAAATCGTCTGTAACCAGAAAGGGGAGAGATAAGTTCGGAGTCAATCAGAATCGCTCTCGGGAGGAAAGATGGAGGGGGAGAAAGGGTCAAGAGCAACATGCGATCGAATACGCAGAATGAAAACGGACACTGAAAGGGGGGGGGGAAGGCCCAATCAGCGAGTCTAAAAGAGAAAAACTGGGTCGTATTGGGGAGTCCCGCGAATGCCAGAATTCACAGGAAAAGGGCCAGGGGCAAGTCAGGTTCTAGGGAAAGGAGCCACTAAAAGGCATTTCGCCAAATGATGAGAAGGTGGGGGGGAAAGGGGGAATTGTGGGGGGGGGACTTTTGTGCCTACGGAGGGAGAGGAAGGGTGTACAGTACTTTTGTGGTCAGCGCATACCCTTTTGTGAAAGGTCAGAGGAGGAGGGGAGGGGGGAAGAGGAGGAAACGCGTTCAATGCGTCTAAAGCCGCAAGGGAAACGGAGGGAAACAGATTAAGAGTAAAAAGGAGGAGCAGGAGGACTGTGGGAAAAAAGAAAGCTATAGCTTGAGGTCAAGGGGGGGGAGTAAATAAAAAGCTCTTTCTGCCCGAGAAAAGGAACGGTTTGTTGGGGAAAAAAAGGAATGCAAATTGATATGAATTAATCGACTCAGGGGGAAAAAAAAAAAACAAGGTTGAAAGGGGGGAGGAAATAAAAAGATTCGAGGTTAAGAGAGAGTTGGGCCTTTTTGCCACAAAAAAGCGTCCTGTAGTTGTGGAAAAAAAGCTCGTTTCATTTAAATAGGTGGAGAAGGCCCTAGGTCAGCAAAGTCAGGAAAAATGAAGGTCCCACTCCAAAACAAGAAGGGGACTAAAGAGGAGCGATCCTAAAGGACTACTCCTCGGAAGGTCCTTTTGAGGAGCCTGCGCTCACGATGTTCGAAAAGTTATGCAACCAAAAAGAAAGGAAAGAACAAGGACGCAAGGGCAAAAAAAAGAAAAAACAGGACTCAGAAGTTGGGGGATAAAAGCCGGGGGGGTGAAAGGGAGGGGGCCAGTGTTCCAACTATACGCAGACAATAAGAGGCCATGCAGGACGTTTAGAGAAACGAAGGGGGGGGAAGTCGAAGACGGGAAACCACAACGATAAAGCGATCGTTCGCGCAAAGCAAATCTTTCTCGGTGTCGGAGCTGCGTAGAACACAATCAGAAAAGGCGAACGGGATCGGACAATTGAGAAGAAAGGGAAACATGCTCTAATTCGCACTTGCAAAAAAACAGCAATAGATTGGGAGCAAGGGAGCGAAGAAGGGGTTGGGGAAAAAAATTTGGTCGCTGGCCGGCTATGCAGAACACAGGAATAGAACCGTAAGAGGGGGGGGGAAGGATCGAAAAAAAAAATGAAAGCCAGAAAAAGAAGGGGAGAAAAAGAAGGAAATTGAGCAATCATCGTGGGGAAAAAGTTATAGGTATCGCCGCGTGATGGGATGAAAAGGAAGGGTTCCATCAGGACAACGGATTGAGGGTTCCGGAACCTGAGCGCAACTCACGGTGAAGAGGGAAGGGAAATCAATAATGGCGGGGCGGGAAGGATCGTCAGCCGGAAAGTATATCTGTTGTCGACAGAGAATTCGAATGCGATAAATGCTTATCCCGTAAACTCCTGGAAAGACCAGCGCTGTGCCAACTAGAAATGAAGTGCCCGGAAGGAGAGGGGGAAAGAAAAAAACGATGAAAAGGGAGAAAGAAAGGTCTGCTCAAGTGATCTCTTCTCTCAAGAAACGTCTATCTCTCCGAAGGGGAGGGACAAGACCAAAAATTCTTTATTCAAGCCTAATAAGCGCCGAAAAAAAAGAGGTGAAGGAAAAAGCATCTGACAATAAGGCTAAGCAAACTGGGGTAAAATGCAGCAAAATTTAACTCGTCCAGAACGAATTTCAACGGGGGTAAAAAGGGGGACCGAAGCAATCGCCAGCGCGGGGGAAATCTTCAGAAAACTGCCAAAGTAAAGAGGTGCAGGGGGCAACCGGAGAAAAGAAGCGAGGAGCCGTGAAAAAGACGAAAGTTGAGCTAAACAAGTTCAGAGGAGACCAGAACTGCTTCCGTGTAGTTGAGAGAGGGAAGCCCCGCGATTGTGATTTGACAAACCAACACTCCCGTATCGGTGACTCGAGTCGGGGAAAAGGGGGCGGAATATAGGAACCGGAAAACAGGAGTGAAGAGGTAAAAGGGGAGGCAAAAAGATCACCGGTTTGATTCAGGGTGGAAAGCCGGGTTGTCGAGGAAAGGGGACGGAACAGAGGCACACAAAAAAAAAAATTTTTTAAAAACGTACAGACCGGGAAGAAAAAGGTTGGGAGAAATTGAAGGAGGAGAATCAGACACACCGAGAGGTCACAATTAATGGGGAAGGTCGTCGGTGCGAGAACATAAGGAGGGACGAAAAAAAACGATGCAAAAAGCGAACAAAAAAAGGCAGCGCAGGGGATGGCAAAAAACGCGATGGCCTCTAAGGTAAAGGGAAATGGGGGACCAAACGGGAGAAAAGCTGTGAACGATTTGTAAAACTGTTTAAACCGAGAGAGGGGGGGGGGCGTAAGAGAACAAAAGAAGGTGGAAAAACTACCGGAACATCATAAAACGTAGGGAAAGGGGAGAAAGAGATTTTTTGGTCAAAAGTAATACCTCTTCAGGGGGGTGGAGGAAGCCAAGATTTCTAAAAAAAAGGGGGAAAACGGAAACCAAAATCCGTGCACACACTTGCCATGGGGGCCAAATGGGGAAAGCAACAGTACCTCGCGAGGAAGAGGGAGGGGCGCATCCCTGCGCTGGATTGTTGTTGTGGAACGCGTTGGGGGAGCGAAATGGAACGCAGCTGCAATTAAGGGTCAAACACGCTGGTCGGTCGCTCCGTTTTATAAACCTGGGGGCATCAAGGGGAGGCCCCGCGTCTGTACGGGAAGGGAAAGGAAACGGCTGGAGGGCGACCGCGCGAAGACGGGGGACAACGGATCAACGTGGTAGGACCTAAAAACCTTTGGAAGAATGGGAGGTGGCATGGGGGATAGCAGAAAGTTTCAGAAGCGAAGTGGAGTGGGATAAAATAAGGAGTTTGGTTTGGGAGAAAAATAATAGGCGGGGAGGAAAACAAAGTGATAACTGCCAAAGAACGAGTCGGGGAACACGGGCTTTCTCAAAAAGGAAACATTCGTAGTATTCCATTCCGAGTCGAAGGTCGTCAAATGGGGAGATTGAAGTTTAAAAGAAGAGGGCAAGTGGGGGGCGGTGCAGAAGATAACCGTGGGCATTCTTCGGGACGGGCCAAAGGGGAGTTGATTTAAAGGCAAGGGAGAGGGGGGGGGGGGAGATACTGGAAAGGGTTCAAAGTTGCTTCTGGGATCAGGCCTGTTTTATAACAGAAGGGGGGGGGAGAAGAGTAAAAAGAAGGCTTGCGGAGTCCGCCGTCTGCTCGAATCGACAGCAAAAATGCGGGAAAGAAATCTACTCCTATCAGTGGTCTTCCTAGTAATCCGCTTTTTAAAGGGAAGAACGAGGCGCGCACGGACCTGGGGGGGTCCTCTGGACGCGCTTGCGGGAGGCGGAGGGCGCTAAAGGAGGGGTCAAGAGGAAAAGGCAATGGCCGGCTGTGTAGACAGTCACGCACAAAAACGGGGAGATGCGTCCCGCCACAGGAAAACGAGGGTGTGCTCAACGTTTCAGGAACACTGCAGCGAAAAGGATGGAAAAAAAAAAACGCCTTAAAAAAAGAAAAAGGAGGAGGGGCCAAATAAAAAAGGGGAGCAATGAGGATCGGTCTCAATTTCGAGTAAACCTTCTTTTTCTGAGGAGGAAAAAAGGGAGCAGGAGGGGAATCAGAATAACAGCGGGGGGCAGGCGAGGGGAAAGGAAGGCACGACAAGGAAAAAAGAGACAATAGGGATGTCGCAAAAGGGGAAAAATCTCATCATCCAAGAAGAAAAGAGAGACGGCCGTTTCAGGGGGCCTGCGATGTTCGAGAAGGGCGAGGGGAAGAATCGGTTAAGAGAAAGAGGGCAAACCACTTAATACCAACTAAAAGGGGGGTCGGCAGACCTCTCTCGTAACTAATCAAGGGGTGCGGATGGGTTCGGAACGCAGGCGGGGTAACAGGAAGGGTGGAACTTCCTGCATGGTCAAGGAGAGGTATATTGTAGGGAAAGAACTTTACAAAAGAGGAGTGAACCAAATGCAATAGAAAGGTTTCCTTTTTGGAAAAGTAGGTGAAATAAGGGTCCTGGGGGAACAACGTCGGGGGGGGGGGGGGGGGGGGGGACAAAAAAAAAAAAGTGGGAGAAATATGGGGGGGTCGGGAGGGGGGAGAAAACTTTTTTTTCCGACCAGGAAGAGCGCGGGGGGAGCGGGGAAAGGGAAGGTCATTCGGAAGCGCAAAAAACCGAGAGGAACGAACAGATCTTGTGGAAGGGGAAAATAAAAAGGGGGAAAAAAGGCGGGGGAATTTTAATGACAGAAGCATAATACTATATTGGCAGAGGGAAGGCATGGGGATAAGGGAAATGAACTTCTCCGAAGAAGGAGAACGACGGGGTGGGTGGAAAAGGCATAAAAGAGGTTAGCGTTTTGCGACTCGGTGTCGGGATAAAGATCAACAACAAAAAAGGGAGGGAGAGAAGAGATTCCGACCCCGATCGGGGGAATAGCAAGATGAAGGAAGGGGGGGGACAAAAAAAACAAAAGGAAGGGGGAGGGAAAAAATGATATGCAAAAGGATGATGTTCACTATGCAATTGGGAATCAAATGACCGAAGAGGACATTGAAACAACATTCATGAAAGCCGATTTTGAAGTTGGGACAACAAATCAGAAAAATCAAGTCAGAAGGAGGGGAGAGGAACTCCGCAGTGCCACGAGGAACTCCTTCCGAGAAAAGCGCTCTGTTCGAAAAAAACCGGAGACGAACAACGTCTAATGGAATTACAGGAGGATGCACGAAGTCGTGAAAAGGACCCGCTGCAACTCTGCCAAAAAAACCAATGAACACATAGGGAATTGGGGAAAAGGGCAGTGGAGGGGGGAGAAATGGGAAAGAAAAAACGTACTCAAGGAAGGAGGGAGCTCAGTAACTGTCATTAAGGAAAAGAAAAACATCAAAATTTAGAGAGGTCCAGCGAGAGAAAGGGCCATCTTATTAGGGGGCAGGGAAAAGGTTTCCAGAGGATTATTCCTAGAAAAGGCAACTCTCCAATGGGGGAACGGACAAAGTAAAATGGCAACCAGGGAAGGGGGAAAAAGAATTTACCGACCGAAAAGATAATGGCAAGGTAGTAGAATATTTTTCAACTGCTTTTGGAGGGAGGAGGGCCGCGATGCTCGCAAACCAGAGCGGGGAAAGGGAAAGAGTGGGAGTTACTTAGTTGCTGACGTCCAGAAGAGAATGGGAAAGCGCCAAAAAAAAAAAGAAGGGGGGGAAAAGATTTGGGGTAGCTCAAGACTCCATTGGCAATAGGAGGGGGGAAGAGGGGGGTGTCTTCAGTCGACCAAAGAATAAACAAACTGGCTTTCTCCTTACCACTCCACGACGTAGTTTCCGGGGGGAGGACGCAGCGAAGGGTTCTGTGGAGCGAGTCGAAAGCCGGAAAAAGGGGAGGGAACGGGGGGGGGGGGGAAAAAGGGAACGGAGGTCGCGAACTCAATCGCTTATAAGCAAGAAAAATCCAATAGAGGGACCGATCTAGTAGTCCAAGGGAAAGAAAAAAAGCCTCGGAGAGGATCCAATCGATATGATGAGACTTCTATAGAAGGATGGGGATAATCAAGGGAGCTCTCAAGGAGGAGGGAAAGGAACCTCCCCGGGAAAAAAAAACTCAGTTATTGAGTTTAATAGAGAGAAAGAAAAGAGAGGAAAAAGTTTTTTTGACGGGGGGATAAGAAGGGAGGGCCTCGCTGACGCAATTGGGCATGGCTAGCAAATGGGTAGAACTCTCAGACAGACAAGGGGGGGGAAAAAAACGACCACCTAGAGCCATAAAGGGACTCTTTAAGGTGAGAAAAAATCCAAGGGAAGAATCTTTTCAAGGGGAAACCAGTAATACATGCTCTAAAAAGTCATTACGAATTTGCGAGAAAGAGGTAGAGAGCCCATTAAGAGAAGGGGTTATTTCTAGATGGTCTCACCGAGTGGGTTTCCCAACACGCCAGGAGACAATTACTACTTAGATGAAGGTGAAATGAGAAAAGAGGGAAGGGAACCGCATCCAAGTCGTACCGTGAGGGACAGGATATCAACTTTTATTCCATAGAGTTCTAAGAGGAGCGGAGACAAGAAAAAAAGAAAGAGGATGGTTTGGGCAAAAGTCAAAGACTGCCAAGAAAGAGGGCCCAGGGTCGGCTTGACAATGGACGCGGAACTAAACTCAGCACAAAAGGGGGGGGTCGGGGAGGGGGAAAAGTCACTCAACGTGACACTTAAATGCGATTAAGAAAAAAAGAGAACCCAACGGGGGAAAAAAGCGCAAGGGTTCTCCCGAGAAAGCGATGAGCGATCAGGGCTTGTTATTAATTGGCAAAAAGTTTACCGTGGGGTGACGAGGTGAATCATAACTGAAGGAGAAAATCGGGGCGGGAAAGAGGGACCCAAGGCAAACGTCAAAAACTCTATCAAAATCTCGGGTCAACAAAAACCTTTGATGATTATTGAAGGAGGGTGGAGTAAACGGTGATTAAATAAGGAGAAGCCCGAAGGTGAAAAAAAAAGGGAAAAAGGGGGGGGGAACAAGAGGGGGAAAAGAGGGAAGTTTGCAAAACCTCACCATGCCAGGTAGCGCTGAAAAGAAGGGTGGCGCATCAACGCTAGAAGTAACGGGGGGTGGGCGAAGAAAAGGGTCTTTCGGCAGAAGGAGAGACAAAGAGGGGGCACGGAACGAGGCTCCTTACCAAAAGACAGAGTTGGGGGAGAGGGGAAGCGGATACCCACAAGAGGGAGGGTAAAAAAAGAAGATTGCGGAGCAAAAATGAACTTTTTTGATCGGGAGGGCCGCGAAGAAACATCTTGGCCGTCACGGGGAGGAGGGGGGGCTTGCTGTGCGCGAGCGGGTAACTGGTTGTGTCAGGATATTATCGAAAATGGTCAGGAATGAGGGGGGTCGATTACTGGGGGAGAAGGTTTGGAGGGAAAAATCGCCTTGAACTTACAAGCGAAAGAAACAGAAGTCAAGGGGAGGGAGGAGAAGGGCAGTGGTTCCGAAAAAACGTCGTCGTAGAAATTTCGAATAGCTCTTCAGTCTTCATGGGGAGGGGGCCACGAACAGATTTGAGTGGCCTGGTCGGCAGATGACGGATCGAGGAGGGGAGGGAAATTCTGGAAAAGGAAAAAAAATTCAAGGTTAGGTGCGGCGTTCTCCGGTTTCGCGAAAGCAGGAACAAGGGGGCTTAGGCGTTCTAAAAGCTTTTTAGAAAAAAGAAAAAAGCTTTGGTCATGATCGGGTACGTAGGAGTAAGCAGAAAAAATGCAGACTTTGAAATCGGCTTCTCTATCGACGTAGGGGGGGGCGGGAAAAAGAGCGATTCACTCCGGAATGGGAGTGCAGGAAGAAGAAAAGATCGCAGGGGAAGCAAAAAACGAACTGCACTCCTGTAAGCTCGTCTGGCACGCTCTTGGCTGTTGTGAGGCGTTGATCGGTTGGGTCGCTAAAAGGAAGAAAAGGGGAAGGGGTAGGAAACTGAAGCAAATAAAATCCTGCTGTGCTCTCTGTCAGTCACAAAAATTTTAGATGAGGGAAAGCACAACGCCTACGGCGGATGTTTGGGGAGCAGAGGGAAAAAGTTCCTGAAAATTCAGCAGTGTTTAAAGGACCCGATTCAAAGGCGAGTAGAAGGAGGGGAAAGGGGAAATTATCGCCTAATTGCAATTATTTGTCTCACGGGAATTGGGGTTCTGGCGTGACTTCGCGAAAAAGGAAAAGGCAGGGAAGAAAAAAGGAAATGGGTCTTAAAGAGGGGGAGAGAACGCCCGGCCAGAGAAAAGAAGCGCATTTAAAAAATCGTCTGACAACGGAGAATCTCTTGAATTTCACAAAGCAAGGGGAAGGATCATCGGCTGAAGGGACATGGCGGATAAAATTTTCAAAAAAAACGGGTATATCTTGATAAAAACCTGGACAAACGGAAAGGAAAAAAAAAACTTGGCAAGGGAAACAGCACGTCTCGTAAGCTGCCTTGTTAGGATGTTTTCTCCCGTAAGGGAGAGGACCAATGGGGGAGAAACTGAAGGAGGGGGAAATCTTGAAAAAGGAGGAGGGAGTGTCCACTTTAAATAAGCTTTCCCAAACTAAAATGGCGACAGCCATGAGAATGGGTTTGTGAGTTGACGGGGGGGGAGAAGGGTCCTTTTCAAAAGGAGGGAAAGGGAGGGGATGTAAGACAGGGGGGGGTAGAGCCTTTTTGTCCGAACCGAGTGGGGGAGCTGCAAAATTGTAGAAGTCGGCAAGGCGGCGATGGCCGATTCAAAAAAAAAAGGGGGGCAGAGGGGGGGAAAAAAAGGGAAGGGGTGAGGGGTTGCAGAAGGGGAAGAAAATTATATCACGGTTATGCAATTTGGGTATTGATAATATGCTTTCGCCGAAAGAACGCGCTTTTTGGGGGGGGGAAACCGGAAAGGCATATATGGTTATAAGCATCTGCTAATAATCTCACAAAAAAGAGAGGAAGGGGGAAGGAATTCCGAAAACCGATCGGATTGAGGAAAAAATTATTTGGCATTCCGTAGAAAAAAGAAAGAAGAGTTGAAAGGTGAGGCAGAAAGGAAGGGGTCGGGGGAAGTGTGCTTGCCTCAAATGAGGTGAATGTATGAGCCCCATAAAAGAAAAAAGAGGGGAAAGAGTTCCCCTAGGAAAAAGCGGAAATCGCGGCATAAACGCCTGCAGGGCAAACTCCGCGAAGACCTTTTCCTGCTAAACGCGAACAGTCAAAAAACGTTTGGCCGGACCATCGAGGACAGTAAGGGGGGAAGCGAAAAGAGGGAAAAAGGGAAAGAGGCAACACGCCAAGGAAAAATCAATTGCAGTTGGAAATGAGGTGAAAGAAGGTCCTTGTCAAACGCAGCATCTGACTGGGCCATAAGCTGAAAGAAAAGAAAACGAATGAAGAACCCATAAACAGAAAGAGAAGCAGTGCGGATCTGCGGACACCATCTAAGTTAGGGGGAGTAAACGTGTGGCCGGAATATTCCCACGATCGCAACAGCGCCTTCAGAAAAAAAAGGGAGCCGAAAGGCCGGACCCGCAAGGGGATCAAAGGAGGAAAGCCTCAATTCTTGAGCTTTACATACGTATTTTGTGGGGGCCAACGCTGCTTTGAGGGACAGATGTCGGAGAAGGCCGGAAGAAAACCAGAAACGAACCTCTTACGTTTTATTTACGATGGGGGGGGGTTCGGTCAGACGGAAACAGCCGCCATAAAAAGCCCAAGAAGGAATGGAAAGGGAACAGATCATCGGGAAGTAAGGTAGTTGCAATCCGGCGCCGCTTTAGTGGGGACTTCTGCAGATGGGGTGAATCAGGACCTGCCGGTGTAAAGGGGGGTAAGGAAAAAGGGGAAAGGAGAGACCTCAGCCTAGTTCCCGAGGGTCGAAGCCTCAGATGTCTGGTGAGGGAGAATATCAGTAAGCGACAGAAAATTGATTAAGGGGTGAAGAAAAAAGGGAAAGCTTGCTGCAGAGCAAAATCCCTCTATAACGCTAAAAGTCCAATCTTGGGACGAAGGCGGGATGCCAATGCGTAGGACGAGGGGGAATAGGAAAAGAGGGGTACGTGCGAAAGACAGATAGAAGGAATCTCCCTGCGAGAAAGCCGAATAACTATCTCAAAATCCGCGGAATACAGGTATGTGAAGAGGGGGAAAGAAGAGAATCCCCGATCTTGTCTAACATCGGGATACAAAAAAAAAAAAGGGAAAAGAGGGGAAAAGATACCGCAGGCAGAAGAAAAGAAATGGCAAAAAAATACACCGTAAAAAGCGCAAAGTTCTCGTTTTCAAGAAAATCCACGAGAGAGACGGTCAAACCCGCGAAAAATGGGAAATACGAAAAAGCAAGGGGGGAGAAGGGATATCTCCAGGCCGGCCGGTTCGAGATTTCCGCAACTGATTTGATTTCAGAACAAAAAAAAAAAAGGTTACTCGAGAGAGTAGTGATGGGGGGAAAGCTATAAATCCCTTCAACAGAAAAGTTTAACGACGTACACCTGGAAAACAGATCACCGTTGATTCAGGGGGAAAGAAGGTTT
>Ga0179593_1559624_pt1 | contig 11615 bp, 14 predicted proteins | sample CZODoug2_1_08_16_FD_185931 | JGI IMG/M metagenome (GOLD analysis project Ga0179593, IMG submission 185931) | Vadose zone soil fungal communities from Angelo Coast Range Reserve, California, USA - CZODoug2_1_08_16fungal (PacBio error correction) | ecosystem: Environmental > Terrestrial > Soil >...
TTCTCTCACTCACTTGAAACCGGACGTGCAGAGGCTTCCTGTATGGGGAGAACGAATTGAGTTGAAATCATTTGGCGGGGCGCGGAATAAGGACCGGGGCCTCGAAAAATGAAGGAAAGGAATACACGGGTGGCCACCTTCACATAACCGGGGCAGTAAATAGTTTAAATGACGATCCTTCGGTAGAACAAAGACGCCAGCAATCAGGGGGAAAGTTGCGTGGGGCAAGGAACAGAAAGAGGAAGGGCTGGCCAACAGGATAAATGGTCGATTTGTCAAGCCAGGTCAAAACAGCTACAGAAATCGGAAGCTAGCCGTAAAGGAAGGAAAACTCCCTGTGGGGGAAAAGCAGCCGCAAAAAATACCTGGGCCTAGGAAGGCTCTGTAGAAAGGGCCGCAAGAAGAATTGGGGGACCCCCGCCAAAACCTATGTAGGTCAAAAAAAAAAGTGGGAAAAAGACTTGTAGAGGGCGATCAAAAACACCGAAGAGGGGAAAAAACCACGGGAAAATTAGACAGAAAAGGGTTGAGTTCACTAGCACCGCCTAAAAAAATCCAGGAGCCTACTGGAAACATCTTTTTAATCGGTAGACAACGGTCGGTGATTTGTCCGAAGGGGAAAGGGATCTCTGGGGATCAAACGGGCTAAGAAAAAACATCTTCTTTTGGGACGCTGAAAAACTAGGGGGAAAAAGGAAGTACCGGAACCCGGAACCGACGAGATGACTTGCGCGTTTGAGAGAAAGGGGGAGGGGGTCAAAAGGGGAATATGAGCAAACCGAAGTTGGGAGGGGGAATGGGGGAAAGACTCTCGTAATCGGAGGAAAACCAAAAAAAAACCTCCTGGTGGACAAAATCCCGAAACCTGGCCGGGCAAAAATGCGAGGGGGAAAACAACCGCTTCCTGCTCTAGGAGGAAAAATGAACATTCCCAAGGATCGAGGGGAAAAAAGAAGGGGGGGTTTGTCAAAACGAAAAAGACGGAACAATCGTGTCTGTTCACAGGGAATGGTTGCGAACTTCGCACCGTCAGGCGAAACGTTTAAGTGTAAAAAAGGAACATGAGCAGCACCACTGCTTTAAAGGGGGCAAATGAAAGGACAGGCCAAAGCTCCACCCAGTCTCTGGGGGGTGAACATTGCAGGTAAGCTCGCTTCGAGTAACGATGCCGACAAAAAATAGGGGAGTTGGGAGAAAAGGACGCTCTACCTGCAGAACGGTTCGACGCTTACACAATAGGGGTGCGCCCAAAAAGCGAACAAACTCGACTCATTTTCAAAGGCACCGCGGTAGGAGCGAGGGCAGAGAGAGGGAAGGCGCGATGCACCCGTGTAGGTTCAGTCGGGGTCAGCAGCCTCCTCCCAGGGGCACCGTAGCTGGAGCGAGAACCGGGGCAATGTGGGGCTGGTGGGAACAACACGACAGCCGAGAGATCAGTGGTCGGGAATGGTCGGACAAACCGTCTAAGATCTGGGGAAGCCTTAGGGAACGAAGTTCCACGGCCCGCACTCGAAGAACCCTACGGGGAGTGTTACCTATTACCATTGGAATACGAAGGGACGGAGTTCTCAAGTGGGGCCCCCATGCCGAGGCTCCCGAGATGCTGATAACTGGGAAGTCAATCTGAGGGGACAGGCCGGGTGGGGACGCAAACTCAGGGGACCGCTTCCCTAATCAATTGGGACTTCAGGGTGTTTGATCCACTGCTTCCTCCCACCCCTTCGACGGTGCACTCAATGGGGAGAGCAGGGCGGGAAGGGAAAGACCTTGGGGGGGTGGACATCGGCCAAAGACCAAGGTTAAAACCACTAAATCCTCAGAGAGAAAGTGCACCGGTTAGACCCCGGCCGCGTGAAGGGGTCGGAAACCCGTCAAGCGGGGAAACGAGAAAAAGCAACCAAAAATGCGCCGAAATGCCTCGGGGCCAGGATACGGACATCCTCATACTAATCTCGGAATCGAACATGTCACAGATTCTAATATAATTCACTTCGAAGGGAAAACTTCGCCAGCTCTGCTAAGGGCCAAGACCCGGAAAAATGTATGGCAGAGAAGCCTGAGTTCCACGGCGACCACCTGCACGAGCTCAACCAACGGCAAGCAAAAAAAAAACGAGCACTCTGGGAGCACAAACCCGCCGTTGGCCAAAAAAGCCTTTCGGGATGGGGAAAGCCCAGAAGCGGGGAGGCTTTCGCGGGGACGGAAAGGACCAAGGAAGGACACCGGGCAGACAACATTAAGAGAGCTCCTGGTACAGATCGGGGATAGAATGCAAAACAATGCAATGCGTGACCATCCGCAAACCGGGAAAGAAAAAAAAAAAAAAAGGGCCACTTCGGGGTCAACGAGGACCAAGGGGAAACGCTCTTTGGTGTTTTGGGGGGTGAAACGCGTCCTTGTACTTTTGGGTTATGACCCTAAACCCGGGAACCGATCCGCCAAAAAAGGCGGGCAAAGGGAAAAAAACTCCCGCCCGCGTATTTTCAAAAAACAACACTAACGGAATCCTGAGGTTGGGGGGTTTCTGGCCCTAGGCAGCAAAAAGTCTGGGGTCAACCTTGTCGAGGGGGGGAACTGACTGGAGAAAAGGGGGAAAACCCCTTAATCGTCTTTTAAGACCAAAAGAACAAAGGGGGGGCTTAAGAGAAAAGAAGACTCGGAAAAGGGTTGAAAGATGGGCCAAGAAGAAGGGATATCAATAAGGGCCCGGGGGGGGGGGGGGGACAAGGGGGCCCTGCTCGTCCCTGTGGTGAAGAAGGGGGGGGTGGAGGATAGGGTGTTGGCAGGGGGAGGAAAATCGCGTCATTATCTGACAGGAAAGGTGGGTTAAAGGGGGAGAGAGCCGGGAGGGCAGAGGAGAGGGTTCGCCCCGCCGTGCTCGGATGAAAAAGCCGAAGGAAAAGTTAATATGGGTGACCCTACCAGACTGGGAAGAAGAGGGTCATTTCTCAACCGAAGAAGGTTGTAGGGGCCTAGGGACCATCCGGATAAAAAAACAAATATTACTCCTGGAGGAACCTAAAGCAGGGGGGGGGGGGGGCATCACCTACAGTGCTTCCTGCCAAATAACCAAGCAGCTCTTAGCTTGGGGGGGGGAAAATGGGGTTCTCACAAACCGCCCGGACTTCTTCGAACAAACCGAGGTCGGGTTTCAAAAAAAGCTAGGCTGCGGGGGAGAGTAGCCGAAGGCCTCTTCGCGGCAGTGAAGAGCCGCCAAAATGCGAGGAGGGTTCGGGAAGCGGCCTGGACTCAAGCTCGGCAAAACGCCCGGGGTAACGGGCCGGGCGATGGAAAAAAGGGTATGGGGGGAAAAACAACGTGGCCCAACGACGGCACCACCGGGAAAAGAAAAAAGAAAGTGCGCACGAGGTGCAGGAAGGAAGGCCGTGGTGGGGGGAACAATTGGGAGCCCCCAACCGGCGCCAGAACAACGCACCAGTGCAACGGCGGTCAAATGGGGGGAAGAAGTTGCACATAGAAACAGAACACCAGGTGAATCTCACAAAAACACAAAAAAAAAAAACCAACAAAGGGGGCGCAGAGGTCTAAACAACCAAATAGGACCCGAACGGAAGAGCGTGCAGATAAAAAAAAAAAACCGCTAGTCAAGCCGGCATTAGGGAAAACTAAGTCAGTCCGAGGCATGGGGGAAAGGGAAAAAATGGAGAAGAAGGGCAGCCGTCGCGCGGGACTTCCGGGGGGGGAGCCGACCAAAAGAAGACCAGATCGGCCAGACGTCCGCAAACGATCAATGTAGGGGGGGGGCCCCAAAGCACTACCAGAGACGGTATCGGGCGGCCCCATCACATGGAAGGTAATGCGGGCAACTGAAGATCTAATTACGACGGTCGCCTTTACCAACGAAAGCTTCAATGATCCGGACTACGTAAAAGAACACAAGTTAGGACAGAACGTCTACGGGTTCCCTGGCAATCAAGGAAAGAAATTCAGACTGCTGGGAAATGGAGGAAATAAACATTGGGAATGGGGCAAAAAACGTCAAAGGGAAGGGGGGGAACTGGGGTTCCAGTCTCCGGTAGAAAGTCCAACCATAAAACAGTGATAGAGACGGTCCTACCTGAGAGCCGTTACCTCACGAGTACAGGCACGGAATAAACGAAAAAAGGGGCCGGGATCTGTCATCATGGGGGGGAAACGAGTGGTGGCGGCAGTCTTTGCGTGGGCGGACAAAAGACTCTGGCTTTGGCCCCAAAAAATGAGTATCCCAAGAAAAAAATCGGAACCTTTAAATTCAATGGTGGGGGAACAATCTCTCCTAAGGAGAACCGGGTCTGGCTGTGGGGACAGGGGAAAGACGAACCCTCGAGAAGCGGGGGACTAAAGCCGGGGAGTGCAGGAAAAAAAACGGCTGCCGTCCGCGCTCACCCGAGAAAGGCCGAAAAAAAAAAAGCAACGATAAGCACGTTGGAAAGGGTGCAGGGTTTGGTACCAGGGGGGGAGGCAAAGGTCGCAAATCTAGGGTCGGCAGGGGGCCGCGAGGGGCGTAACGCGCCCTGTGGGGGACAAAAAACAGACCCGGGTGCGGGAAAGCGGGGCGTCGAAAAAACGAGGGGTAAAACGAAAAAAAAGACGACCCCGTGCACACAGAGGGGGTAAACAGGGACAGCTGGGTAGACTTGAGGAAAAAACCGAAGAAGCTGGGGATGAAGCAGTGCCAAAAACGCACAAAAGGAGGCGACAGGAAAACTTAAAACACATCGACTCGTCCACGCCTCAGAAGGAAGGACAAGCATCGGCCATTCGTACCAGGAAAGGAGCAAGAATTAAAGAAAGAAACGAAAGCGCAGCTTCATGGGAAGAGAAACGCGAGGAGGGGCGTGTTCGCTGTGGGTGCCGAAAGCGATCAAAAGGGGAGTGGCTAGGCGAAACCGACCAATCGGGGGTCTCACCTCCTCACAAAGGAAGGTAAAGGCAGACCTCAAGAAAAGCCGTTGCCGCACCCCCGGTGAGAAGAAAAGGCGGTGTAAAAATAAGAACAAGGAAGGAGATGAAGTTGGAAAACAGAAGTCAGGTAAGGGGAACGACGGCTACGGCTTCGAAATCGAAAGGAAAAAAAAACGCTCCGCGAAAAAAAGAATCACGCCGAAATCACGGATTGAAACGGGTGGGCAGGAAGACAGATCGTCATCGAAGAAGAGGTTCTCCAAGGGGGGGGGGAATTGAGAGAAAAGGGGGGCGAAAAAGGAGAGTGAAAAGTAGCGCAAATAGGCAAAAGACAAAAGAGCGCAAAATATATACGCCCGGAACGTCCAGAGGGGGGGGGGAAGCTAGAGGAAAAGCCCGTGCAACAAGAAAGTTTCACCCGCGGGGGCCAGGGGACTAATGGTACTCTCCGGAACGGGGGAGGGGAGGGGTCGAAAAAAAGGGTGTCGCGGCCGACGGACGGCCGAAGGAAAACAACGCACAGAATTAAGGGGACAGGGAGCAAGGAAAAAAAATAGGGAAGCAGCACGTTCGAAAGACAGGGGCCCTTAAATGGGAAAACTCTGAAACAAGCCCGCGGGATACGAAAAAAAAAAACAAAAGGAGGGAGGGAGGAGAAGAGAATCCTCTATTGTGTCCTAAGGAAAAGTCAGGGAAATATCGAAATGGGGGGAGAGAAAGGGCCTTTACCTTGACGACACAAACAGAAAGGGAATCAGACGGGGTGGGGGGTCGGTGACGGGCAAAAAAACAAAGGCCGGAAAGGAAAAAGAACCAAAATGAAAAACCGCCCCGAAAGTACATCGTCGTGTACAAAAGAAAAGCGGGTGGAAAAAGGGTATTGCAAGGGAGGGTCCAATTCAAAAAAGTAGCCGGAAGGGAGACGCTCGGGGAGGGGAAGCGCTCGGGGGGTATTCCCCCGAGAGCAATCCTAAAAAAAAAGAAAGACAGAAAATTGGGCAAACGCAGCGTTGGAGACAGAACGCGTAAAAAGTCGGGCAGATTACTAAAAATTCTGGGGGGGAAGATGCGAAGGGAAACAGGGAAAAGTGCGTTGGGGGTTCTGGGGCGTTCGCGGGAAAGCAGAGGAAATACTCAAATCACAGAAAAGGAAAAGAACAACAAAAGCTTCAGGGAGGGCCGGTGGCCAAAGGGTAACGTTCCTAAGACCCCCTAAGGGCCCTTGGGGGAAGAAAAAAGACTAAAGGAAAATAAGGCCCGAGTCTTGGAGGCGTGCCTTTCCAAAAACGGCAGGGGGGGGAGGGTGGAAATCGATGGGGCAGGGAAACATAAAAAAAATCCAATCCCATCCCGAAAACTGGTGCTCAAAAAGGCCTACGGAAAGGGAAGAACCGGGTCAGGAGCCCAAAGCGCACGTTACCGGAAAGAGAAAAAAGGTAGGCCGCCGGGCCTATGGGTCCAAAAGCATGGTCAGGAAATTGGGTAAGAAAGGGAAAAAAAAAGCGGCCCTACAGGGGTCCCATCTGCTGGTGAAAAAACTCAACCGGTCCGCCTGTCCGGGGGGGGACGTCTTCACGACTAACAAACCAGCTCCATGCGGTGGTGAAGAGGGGCCCTGGAAAAAAGACTTTTCTGAAGAAAAAAAGGGAGAGACGTTCGTGTGGGAGTTCGGGGCTACTAACGCGCGGGAAGCAACCAGAATTGCCAATTGCACAAGGAAAAGGATTAAAAGGAATCTAAAGAAGAAGAGGCGCAGGGCTAGAAGAATAAGACAAACGGGTGAAAAATTCAATCGCATGGGGGGGTATGGAAACTGAGGTAGTCAGCTAAAACATCAAAAAACTTTGGTCAAAGAAGGGCGCGCAACCGTGGAAGCCATCGGCTCGTTGCAGGAGGAAAAAAACGAGGCGGTGAACTCCCCCCAACCCTTGAGTAAAAAAACCCGGTCTAAACTCGTTGATCTTCTTACATGAAGAAAAACAGAGTTCCTCGCGTAGAAAGAACGAAGTTTGGACAGAACAAAGCAGGGGGCGACGCCGTGCCTTGTCCGTCGTACCCACTCAAAAGGGCGACCAACACGTACAACGTTCAGAAACGCCGGCACCTCCCCACGCAACAGAAGAATAGGGCGACCAATTATCAACAGCAGGCCCCATCCCCCTGTAGACCGCCTCAGGGTAATCTAGATCGAGGGAAGGGGGGGGACTCAAAAGGGGCTATGGTCTCTACCGTGGCCAAAAAAGGGCAGAAAAAAAGACCTCAAATCCATAGGAAAAACCATCACCTGAGGCCGTGGTACCGTGCAGACAGGAAACTAAAAAAGGTTTTTCCAGCCAGTACAAGAGGGGGTAAAAGGGGTGAAAACCGCAGCACTCAACAACAGAGAAAGGGCCGCCGACGGAAGGAGAGGGGGGGATACATTCAAAAAAAGCAAAAGGCGGCCGGTCCGTCTGTGAAAATGTCGAAATGATACTGGGAGAGGGAAACGCACTATGACAAAAAATGTGAGATTTTCGACACTAATAACCTTAGGATTAATAAGTTGTGTCTTGTTCTAGGGGGGATCAAACTTCTTTACGAAAAATATGTAAAATGGTTTGTTCAATTTCAAAAGAAAACACATCTGGACACTTCCTCCCTACCAAAAAGGGAATAAGAGACCCCTACTGAGAAAAGGATCTGAAGGTTTCCCAGTTCCGCGGGGGAGGATGACGTAGTTCTCTGGCCAGGAGACCGGGACAACGATCGAAAAAATCCAGAAGAATCGTTCAGCTCCTTCCCCTTGGGTGAAACATAGCGAGACCCCCGCCCTTCCACATTAAAAGGATGTGAGGGGAGGGGGATCTTTGAACGCGGGAGTGATTCAAAAGGAACAAGGCCCGATCAAAAGGTATTGTTGGGGGGACCGACCCTTGGCTCTAGAATCACGGGAGGGACGAGGGGTGGGACAGACGTTGGGCCAAACACGGAAGAATAAAGGCACAGGAAAAAAAAATCAGGGCCGAGAGCATTTGGGGGGGCATCGGGTAGACCGGCAGGGAGTCAAAAAGATAGGGGGGGCCAACTCGCAAGTATCTAAGATAAAATCGAACCAGAATAAAAAAAGACCACCGAAACTTCGCGGGGCCCCCAAAAAGGCCAGAGACTGAAAAAAAATAGCGACAAAAGGAGACAGGCGGGGACGAAGATTAATTCCCGGCTTATTCCGAGCACCAAAAAACCGTCTTCGAGCTCCACCGGAAATACCAAATCGGGGAGTCGGGGGAGCGAGCCCCGATTAACGAGAGACAAAAAAAAAAACACAGGAGCCTCCAACAACGAGGGCTTAGAAACCGGGCGTCGCCCCGCACCAGGGGTGGGGAGAAACACACAAAAAAGGACCTGCAGAAAGTTGCAGACCTCCCGAGAGGCTAGGGTGGATTAGAGGGGGCCATACCGGAGGTGCAGGACGGAAGGGAGGACCGATCGAACTCCGAAGATGGGCACCAGGGGAGTAATCCAGAATATAGCTTCGCGTTACCGCGCCCCAGCAGAGAGGACAATGTAGAAATCAGGGTCAAACAAATCAAAAAGCTTCCCTTTAAACGGAAAAGTCCACCCTGAGAAAGGAAAAAGATAGCACAGCGCCTCAGAGGGGCGGTAAAAAAGGAGCTTCTTGTTTGGGTGGTGCTGGGAGAAAATGGTCCTTGGTTCCTTCAGTTGAATATCCTAGTTCTTTTAAATGGAGCCCAGAAAAAAAAAAGAAAATCACACCGCAGGGAGGGGGTAGCAGCGCCACTCTCAAAAACACACAACACAGGGAGGAAAGGGGGAGGGGAGGGGATATAAGGTGAAGGGGACAGTGTCGCCAAGAAGAATCCAGACATGAACAAAAGCCCGGCGACCATCTGGCCTCACGAACAACGCAGCGAGGCTTTACAGAACCGAAAAGGAAGGTAAAGAACGGCCAATTCCCGTGGATTAGCGTACCGGGGGGGTGGGTACAAAAAACGTTAAGATCTACGTCAAGAAAAAAAAGTAAGGGAAAGATGGGGTACGCTAAGTCGATTAGTTGGGGGGGGAGAGGGGGAAAATACTCAAATGGGCAATTACGAGGACGATCTGGGGGAAACTCAAGGAGAAGGGGTGGGGGGCCGTAGGTAGGGCTTCAGGTAAGGAACAAATAAGAGGTCTTCAAAGTGAATCCGTGGGACAAAAAGTCGGACTACTCAACTTTCGAATCGAGAGGGGGAAAAAATGGGGAGTTTTGGTGATCTATACGTGGCCCCTGGGATATGAAATAAAAACCTATTCTGGGTTTAAAGAGCCGCTGTGTAAGGAATGGCTGCCCGAATTGCGATGCAGGCAAGGTAACAGATCCCCGCCAGTGCCCCTAAGACGTTGAGCTGGGGGCCTTGGCCACGAGCTCCACGGAGGGAAGCTGCCAGGGCGGGTGGTGCAGTGGGGGTTTTGAGAGCACATCTCGTTGGCAAAGCGAGGGGTCTACGCGGGACAATCGTTCGGCTAAGAAAGGGGAGGGGGGGGAACTGTTGCGCTGGAGACAACGTTTTCACTAAGACCAGCCGGGCCAAATATAGCGGACCCGTGGAGAAGCAAGGGAAGATTCAAAACCCAGGAAGAAAGCCTCCCGGGGGGAGCTGCTCGAGAGGAGACCAAACAAGGCAGACCACCTATCTGAAAACGATGGAGGAAGAAAGAATAAAAAAAAATCTGTGTCGGGGTCCCCTGAGGGGGGAAAAAAAAGGGGAAAAAAAGAGAAAATACGGAATACATTCGGGGACAGGGGGGGAAAAGTGTGCCCACAGGCGGAACGGCGCGGGGGCTGGGACCTGGCAACCCACCGCCGTTTTTGTTTTAAAACTCCGCGAAAACAAGCAAAAAAAAAAAAAAAAGACCAGGACCATCCCTCGGCTCAAGGGAATCAGGAAATGAGGAGTCTCGTCCTGGCGGGACACCAAAAACGGCGTTTATTCAACCAGAAAAAGACAGGAAGTCAATCGTTCGCGTGAAAAAAAAAGAAAACCGAGAGGAGATGCTGAAACAAGATCGAAAACTACGGCATCCCGGGCAAATAGGGCGAGGTTGAACGGAACCCGACCAATAACTTAAGGGAAGAACGACTCTGAAAGGAGAGTCGGGGACTGAACGGACTAGAAGGAGAGACAGAGCAAAAAAATGGGGCTTATTTCTGCGACAGGGGGGAAAAAGGGACCGACCGGAGGGAGGGAATCGACCAGCGTAACGCGAACGGGAACTGAAGGAGATGACCAACAGTGGGGGGGCAGAGCTGGGCCCAGTAGTGAACAGTGGGGTGCCCTATCGTGGGTCGGGAGAAGGGGGACACACAGAGGGAAAGTGGGCGTTTGTGCAGCCCCGATGATAAAGCTCCAAGTCCTGTCGCGTAAATCAAGAAAAAAAGGCGGGAATCGTTGAAAGCGCTAGAACTGCGAAAAAATTTGGGAAGGGGAAAGAAGCAGGGAGTATCTCCATGCCTCGCACACTTTTGGAAAAAGGAGGGCGGTTGTGTGGGACCAAACTCCCTTGACCGTTACGGGCGCTACCCGAGCAAAGAGGGTCAGGGGGGGAAGAAAACCGCGAAATCAACACGGGTGGACGTGGGGCAAGAAATGTGACCCCTACTCGTAAAAACAGGGAAAACAACGGTCAATCGCACCGCGAAGGGCAGGAACCGAAACGACGTGGGTGGGTCAGACAACCACGTACGGGCTCATAAAACGGGGACCGTCAGCAAAAAGTTTCGTCTTCAGGAGGGGAACAGAAAAAAAAAAAAAAAGGAACTTTCCACAGTCTTACAAAGAACCGTAAGACAAGCTGGTGTTATCGAGGTCCGACCACCGGAGAGCTTGTGGCGATGGCGGGGCCGCGTGCCGAAAGCCACGGATCAAAGAGGGGGCGGGCTTTCCCACATCGATCCTCCCCCAAAGAGGAGGGCCTGCCGCAATCGGCAATCGAAAAAAGAAAAAAATGAGGAAAGATTCCCGGGGCCCTTACGGAAGAAGAAGCTTCGGTACAGCTCGAGAGCTAGGCGGTTCGGCGGGAGCTTTCGTAAGCACCAGAGTCTGCTGGAGGAAGCTGGAAAGGGGGGAAAAAAAAAAAAAATCCCGGGCTCAACTCAATGACTTGGGAAGGCCTCCACAGCCTCAAGGAGGCCCAAAAACAGGAGCCGTAAAAAGAAGGAATCCTGTAATTAGCTCGGAACAGGGTAGGCTGCGAGTGGAAACCGGACGCCGTGTCCAGGGTGCGAGCACAACACGGGCGCAAAAAAGGGGATCGAGTCCGAGGGGCTAAGCGCGTACTTCACGTCGAAGAAAAGAAGAAAAAGGAAACAGACGAGGGGGACTTAAAAACAAAGCTCAGGAAACATCGCACGCAGGTTGCACATGTAGTGGGGAGAAAAAGGGGAAAAAGGGGGGAGAGGGTGCGTTGTCGAGTCACGAGAACAACGAAAACCTCTAAGACCCGAACGCCGTCGAAGTGAAACGAGGAACGAAAGACCGCCGCAAGCACCGGGGAAAACTTTACCCCGGCGTGTACCCGACGGGTAAGGGGGGGGGGAGTTGGGGACATGGTGAAAAGGGCCAGGGGCCGCCCCGAGACACCACCGCCCCCAGGTCCGTTTCAGGAGGGGAGAGGGACAGAAAAACAGGCCTCTCGAAGAGTTCGAAAAACCCAGGATGGGACTCGGAAGG
>Ga0179593_1584089_pt1 | contig 11615 bp, 16 predicted proteins | sample CZODoug2_1_08_16_FD_185931 | JGI IMG/M metagenome (GOLD analysis project Ga0179593, IMG submission 185931) | Vadose zone soil fungal communities from Angelo Coast Range Reserve, California, USA - CZODoug2_1_08_16fungal (PacBio error correction) | ecosystem: Environmental > Terrestrial > Soil >...
GGCCTGATAAAGGTCCTTGGGCGGCAATAGGTTTCCGCCAGGTCTAAGGGGAGCCCTTCGGCATATTGGGCTGGCATGTACTCTAGGGCACTTTCTTCGGAGGTTACTGGGGAGAGCAAAAAGGTCCCTTCATCTCAGTTGGAGAGAGGATCCTTCGCCGCGGGTAGAGGGATGCAAGGGGTTCCACCCAGAAATCATACAGAAAATGGTCAACGTAGTTTCAATGGAAAGGGGGACACCTTCGTCAGTAAGAGGGGTAAACGGATCGCCCAATGGGCTGAAAAGAAGGAAGGCATCGCTCTGGCCGGAATCGCGTTTCTTGAGCGACTTAATTCTGGCGGGACTTCCTCGCCAGGGTCAGAAAAAAGGGATTTTGTGAGAGGGGAGGGGGAACGAAGCACGGGACTTAAAAGGAATGATCACAACAAATGTCACGGGGAACTCGGGACCTACTGACAAAGGGAAACGCCCGCGGATTGCACACGGAAAAAAAGGGAGAAAACGCAGGGTAGGTCCTCTTAAATGTGGGAAAAATTTCCAACCCGGGTAGAGAAGAAGGGTTCGAACACAACAGACACTACCTTGCGGAAAAACCAGAAGGGGTCTCCCTTCTTCGTTATCAGGTGGGGAAAAAAGCATGTTTGCCGCTGAAGGGGGAAAGAGATTTTTACGGGAAAGAGAGGGAAAAGCAGGGCGGCGCAAGCGGGAAAAACGCTATCCTGGCGGCATGGGGGGCATACGGTCTGCCAAAAAGAAGGCTATTGCGAGGGGCCAGCCGGGGCCAGATGGCGCTTAAAACGTCACAGAAGGCCTGGAAAAATCCTCGGGGCGCGAAGCGGGAAGGGGGAAAAGGTGCCAGGACTCCAAAATGCGGGCCCTCCCTTGGGAGGGGGGGCTTATCATCCAGCCAAAAAAAAACCCGCCCCGAAGTTGGAGGACCACGCTGGGGGAGAGAATCTCTATTCAACAAGAGGTTCTCTTGCAAGTGGTGGAGAAAAGATCCTTTAACGTGAGGCTCGGGGATTCACGGGGGGAAAAGTCATCGACTCACGAGCCGGGTAAAAACAGGGGGAGTGTTATCTTGACCAAACCCCAGAGGGCGGGGGGGCTGGAAAGCGTTTGTAAAAAAGAAAAGAACTATTAAGGCCAAAACTCCGTCGGGGCGTTCACAGAACAAGCCGCAGAGGGGGAGCAGACGACAGTATCCAAAAAAAGTCGGCTGGAACGTACAAGAATTCTCCAGGTACGAAGGGGAAGAAAGGAGGGGTCTTCTCGGATTCGAACCGGGGAAAAAGAAGGTCTTCTTGAGAGGGGGAGCTCCTGCCAGGCCAAAAAAGGACTCCTTTTATAGAGGATGTTCTGGAGAGGGGGGGGGGTGGGGGAAAGAGGTGTTGAGAAGAGGGCACTCTTACCGGTTTTAAGAGGGGGGGCTTCTTGGGGGAAAGAGAAGGCGTACTCCGCATAAAAGAAAAGCCGTTTCGACTCACTAGGATGAGAAATCATGATTGAACTTTGAAAGGGAAGAGCCATCCTACAGGTGTCCCGCGCAAGACGATCCGGAGAAAAAAAAAAAAATGGCTTCCACCATCCAACAAACTAAAAAAAGAAGAAAAATCCCCTCGAAGAGGAAGAGGGGACTCAGGGGCAAGGGGCGCTTCCGGCAACCGGAAGAGAAAGTGCGCTGGTTTTCCAGGGGAAAAGATGGGTAAGAAAAGGGGCTCACCTTCCAGACTCTGTCAAAAGGGGGGAGAAAACTCTCTCTCTCGGGAAAAAAAAAAAAGAAACCGGAGGGAAAGACGACCCCTGACCCCAGGAGGAAAAAGAGGAAAAAAACGCATTTGGTCCGCCCACAAAAAAGGAGGGACTTTCTTTTTCCTGCTGTGAGGAAAAGGAGGGGGGGGATGTCTGGTGCCGGCCAGAAGGAAGTACCGGTCTCTGGCGCGAAATGGCCTAGGCGTTGGCTGCACAGAAAAAGAGAGCTCTCTCGTCCATCGGCCAGGGGAAGACGGCGAAGGGAGCGGATGCGGAAAAAAAGAGGAGTTCACCGCCACGCCTCCACGAAAAAAAAAAAAAATCTATGCCGAGACGCGAGAGAAGACCAGCCTATCCCAGGAGAAAGAAGGAGGACCCGGGCCAGGTGGGGAAAAAAAAAGGGGAACTGCACCTAAGAAGAAATAAAAGGGCTCCTCCGAGCCGCCAATGAGGATCTTAACCGGGAGGAAGGGAAGGAGGCCATGTGCGCCTACAGGTTAAGAAAGAAAAAAGGGAAACGTCCCCCTTCTAGAAATGCTGTCACTATGAATTCACCGTCAATGGGAGACCCCGCCTTTTTTCTAGAAGGAAGCATGCTTCTATTTGGACCAAAGGTACAAGAACAGGTACTGTGCAAGATCACGGGGTGTACGTTAATCCAGGGGGGGAAAGCGTGGTCGTAGACGCAGTCCAAAGACAACACTAACGTGAACGGACTCTTCGAACCCAGAGAAACAGTTCAAGCGGCAAAAGCAGAGGTGCGGTCTTGTAGACGTCCTAACGAGTGCCAAAAGGGAGGGACTCTGTCTGATCGAAAGCACAAGGAAAGGGGGGGGAACCGCATTGGGGGGTCCTGAATTAAATGGCCCTGACAAAGCGCCCCTCGGGTCCTGAAAAGGTAAAAAGGAAGAAGACTTACTCTGCCGGAGAAATCAGAAGGGAAAAAAAAACCGTTATTAACCAAATAAAAAAGACGTTTCTTTTACTCCGTATAAGGGGAAGAAAAACTCCATAAGTCCGTAACCACTGAAGAGTTTCCCAAAAAGGAGCATACACCTCGTTACAAAGCAAGAAAAGACCTTTTCCCACCCAAAGTACGAAGGGAGAAGGTAGTTTCAGGTGGGGGGAAAAGATTCTAACCTGTTTTGGAAAAAAAAAGGATCATCTTAATACCACTGACTGGAGGGGGAGAAGGTTCGCCGGGGGAAGAAGGAGAGGTTCAGTAGGGTAGGGAAGAACGAGTGTTCCCTTTCAACTGACATGGGGGGGGGGGGGGGGGGGATCATTTCCCCATGAAAGGAGGGGAAGATAAGACACGCGAAAAATCAGGGGCCGAACAAAGAGCGACTTTCTTTCACCAGCTTAAGAGGGGGAGAAACACTTCAAACGCGACAGGAAGAGAGGAAGGGACGTTGAACATGTCCGGTAAGGGCGCGCCTTTTACGTCGAAGGGGGTTTCTCAGGATGACAGAAGAGAAGGGTTCCCCCGACAGGGAAGACACTCGGAAAAAGGAGGGGAACCCATGAATGATGCTGAAAAGTTCGTTAAGGGAAGGAAATTCGGACAGGAAAGAAACAGAAATACTCCTGATGCGGAAGACGAGCTACAGCCAACCAAGAAGTAGACCCGTGGGAGAAGAATAGGAATCAGGTTGCCTAAAAAGGAAAAGGAATAAAAAAAAACTTATGAGGAGTAAAATAGAGAGGAAAGACAGGGAAGGCCTTGGGCGAAGAAGGAAAGGGAAATGCTCTCCTTTATTCAAAGGGGAGGGGAGGGGCGGCTGTCTTCTTCATACGGACACTTGAGGGGGAGGCTCGTCCGGAAAGGAATCACGTTAGAGAAGAAGACTACGGCCCGCGTTCGCCGAAAGGAAGGTTCCACCCAGATCAGCCGGCACGGAGGGAAGAAAGAGGTTTACATCCCTGGAAAGAAAGGGGAGGGACTCTCAACGGAGGAGAAGGATGAACGACATGTTCAACGGCAGCGAACAGAAGCCTTCTCGGTTGTCGTGTGGAAAAAAAAAAATCGCGGCCGCGCCCAAAGGAAGGGGACGCCAGAGAGTTTTGATCTGTGAGGATCGGGGAAAGGACTGCATGGGACATTAGCCAACAAAAAAAAGGAGACACTCGGTACCTCGACTACTACGAAGGGATTTCACCGTCGCACAATGGAAAAAGGGAGGGAGGTCCTAGAAAGGGGGGATCCCCTGTAAACAGCGAGGAGAGTTTTTTCGAACCCACACAAAAAAAAAAAGGAAGCTGTTTTTTCCCGGTCCTAGAGGGAGGTGGTCCCGCTGTGGCTCCATAGGAAGAGTGAACCGCTTTCATAGAAGGGGAGAGATGGTCGGACGGAATCATGGGCGGAAAGGACTCTATCTTCCGTCCGCATGAAAGAAAGGGAGCCTTTCGCGAGCATCTCCTGGGAAAGAAGGCGTTCAACATGACTCAAAAAGGAGAAGGCCTCGGCAAAGGGTTCTCGGAGAGGGAAGATGAAGTGAAAACACCACCAGGAAAAAAGGTTATTCTGTCTATCAGCGAGAAGGGGGGGAGTACCACCGAGTCGTCTATCTGAACAACCCCGCCCCTAACGGGAGGGGGAGGAGAACGGTGGACGCGTTCAGAATAACCTTAATGATAGGTTTATTCCGGGGAGAAGATAAAAAATAGGACCAGGAAATGAACGTCCACCTTGGGAGGGGGAAGAGGGGGAAGCCCCACCTCCCTCGCTTGGTTGAAGAGACTAGAAAAGGGGAAACTCCTGCGGGGGTGGAAAGGAAGAAAGAACTGGAGCTGCGCAAGAGGGGGTCAGAGACCTCTAGAATGAGGGAAAAAAACTTTAACCTCTCGGAGGAAAGGGAGGCTGCAGGTAAAGAGATCCCGTCGTTTGCGGATAGGAAAAAGAACCTTCAAAAGAACATAGGAAAAGGTAGAAGAGAGGAACTTTCCGATTGTACTCCTGTTAAAAAAGGGGGGGAGGCTCTTTCTGCTGAGGAAAGATAAAAAGAGCTCACGCTGACTCTGGGTGTAAAAAAGAAAGGGGGAACGTCGGTAACTCTATCTGCGGCTAATAAGAGGAAGCTTCCTATTTCGATGCTATCCGAGAAGGAGGGAACGTTTCGCCCAAAAGACTAGGGAAAGGGTGTCTCGCACTCGAAGAGGAAAAGTCCTGTGCCTTCCACCATCCTCATAACTCTGAATCCAAAAAGAGAAGAATTATTCCTTTGACGCTGCAGGAAAAGAGGCTTTACGACGCCGTGCGCGGGGGGGGGGGGGGGGGGGGGTTGTCAGTGACGCTTGCCGCTCCACGGGGAAAATACTCTCTCACAACACAACTTGGAAATTAAATAAGGTGAGAAAAAGGAGGGAAACCCTACCCCCAAGCAACCAATGAAACGCCCTCTTTTTACAGGAAGAAAAGGAAAGGAATCCTTCGGCGCGGAGGGGGGGGAGGGGATGGATTCCATCAACGCGAGAAGAAGGGCCTTACCTATCTCGTTTCTCGAATAAAGGAAGGCGTTGCGGCACACGTCATAGAGCCATCTAAATCGGGCAAAACATCGAATTCTTTCCGATTAGCCGGAAGGAAAAGACAGCTTCGATTTTTCACAGAAAAAAGGATGCGCCCCCCGGGCAAAAGGACCGAGGCCGAGCTTGCCCTAAAAAGAAGAAAAGGAGAGAGAAAAGCTTCCCTCGGCAGGTGGTCCAGAGGGAAAACGCATCCAATCGAGACCCTTCTAAGGGAAAGGTTACGACCTCCGAGCCTCCAACCGCCGGGAGAGGAAACCTTCGACCGGGGGGAAATAAAATGGGGAAAAAGTGCGCCTACGGTTCAACGATCGAAAAAAGAAAGGAAACTGCTTACGAGGCGGCAAAAAAAAAAAGGGGTGAAAGAAACTCCTTAGTGGGGAAGGACTGCTCGTGAGGCATTGGACAAAGGAATTTCTTTCCTTTCAACATCAAAAGGGAAAAGGGGACCTGGACTAGAAAAAGAATTTTAAAGCCCCGTAATCCCGAGCAGGAAGGAAAAATCATTCTAAACCCGGGGGTTCCACCGGTCACTCTCCCCCCGAGAGAAAGAAAAACTCTTCAAAGACGGGGTGGGTCCGCTCCACCGGTGGGTGGGAGGGAGGAGGGGGGGGTGAAGTCGACAGCGTCCGTGCCAGAGGGGGGAGAACAGGGGAAGAGAGGACCCTTCGATGTCCGGCTAAAGAAGAAAAAGCTGCCAAAAAAATAGTCCGTAACCGAATCGAATATGACCGAAAGCGATCACAACAGTTCCCGCATAACCGGTATAACCCAAAGACCGGAAGCTATCGGTGAAAGAAGGAAGAAATGTTCCCGTCCGCCATATGCAAGGAGATTCAGCGGTTCACAAGCGGGCAAATTATGGACATCTTGACCAAAAAGAAAAGGAAAACCATCTACCGGGAGTTTACCAAGGGGAAAGGGGGGGTTTCGAACGCGTAAGGCTACCCGGAGTGAAAAAAAACCCTGTCATCGGAAATTACCGACTTCTTTTCTACATGGGGGAGATCAGCCGGGGGGGGAGCGAGGGTCCTGCACGGATGGAAGAGGAGTTCCCCGGGAAAAAAAAAAGATGTTTGAAAGGGTCCCATGAAGTCTCACGGAGTGGAAGACTCAACGACAAAAAACGCTTGCCTCCCTCTCAGGAAAGGGGACTTTCGCGCCTGGGTTGGTGGGGGGGGCGTTCAAAAGCAGTGTAAGCGACCACACTTCAATCACCATTGAAAGACGTCCTCTTATACTGCTCTATGCAGGAGGGAAACCCTTTCTTCTCGAAAAAAAGAATATCTGATTCCAAGGGGAGTAAGAATTACACCGCTAGCATGGAAAAGTACGTTGGACACTCCGCCCTCCTGGGGTGAAAGGCTTCTAAACTCTTGCAGAAAGTCTTGCTCCGTAAAGGTTAAAAAGGAAATCTTTTACGCGGGAAAAGGGAAACAGACTCCTAGGCCTTAGAAAGCCAGACCCACTTTCCTGGGAAAAAGGCGAATCCTGGAGGAGGATTTTCCTCCCAACAGTCCATTTAGAAATCCAACAACAACAACTTATTTATTATTGAAAATATAGGGAGAGGGAAAATTTTCGTCAGCAGGGGCAGAAGAAGAATCAACGTCTTCAATGGGGGTAAAAAATTCGCCGTCAAACAAATCATCTAAAGAGGAAGGGAGGGGATTTTTCCTTTTACGCGTCAGAAAAAAATCACGTTCGGCTAGGGCCCTGCCCAGCGGACGAAGTAGGAATGGGAAATTCAACGTCTGGGGAACACGAGAACATCCTTGCCACGTCGTCAAGGGAGATCGGAAAATTGGTCGCAAGGGGAGAAAGGGGAAAAAAAACAACGAATGGAGAGGATAGTCAATCAGGGGGAAAGGAACCATGCCTTCCCTGCCGCGCCCAGAAAAAAAAAGAAAACGATTTGGGGTGGAGAGGGAGGGACGATGGACGGTCGGTGTATAAAAAACATAGTCTCGAAAAAAAAAAGAAGTAAAAGAAAAAAGTTCTTTCACACGGGAAAAAAGCAGGTCGTGGTCATTCCGATGGGAAAAAAAAGGGGGGCAACGGTACCACCTTCTGGGCGGGGAGGACCAACACCTTCCACTACCTGTCGAAAAAGGGGAAAGTTTCTTTAACGGGACCTTCTTGGAGGGGAAAGCTGTTCCTCAGAAGGTGGAAAAAGGATGCAAATACAGTGGTTCGGACATATGCGTTACTTAAAAAAGGAAGGGAACCTCCCCGCTAGCTCAGTGTGTTTCAGAAAGGGAGAAAGGGAGCGAGTGCGAACTCAAAAGGAGAAGAAGAGACAACGGACGCTGCTGGCCTTCTTCCCGAAAAAAAAAAGGGGCCCTGAAGTGCCAGGACACCCCCATGAGAAACTGGGGAGCTGGCTATCAACCACTAGAAATAAGGGCCAGAGTAGGGGAGAAGCAAATGAAAAAAACCGTGAGAAGAGGGGGTCTAATTCCTTTTCCCGAGAAAAAGGAACCTTTGCTAGTCGGAAAAAGCGGCCCTGAGAAATTGAAGAGGGTGAGAGGGAAATTACCGAGCGAAAGGGGGGAAGGAGACCGAGCATCCTTCTAGAAAGAAAAGGGAAACATTAACCGGGCAAAAGGAAAAGGGGACGAACTACAGCAGAGAAAAGGAAGATATCTTCTGGAACTCTCGGAAATAAAAAAAAGGAAACACGGTTCCTCTCCCGGGTGCTTCTCTGGAAAGGTCGACCGGGGAAAAGAGTCTTCGTATGCTGCGGGGCAGGAGAAGTGGAACACATTGCCGAGGACGATGGTTAGAGCAGGGCCAGCTCTCCTCGCCTCGATCACAAAGGGGGAGAAATTTTTCATCGTAGGAGGTGAGGATCGCCAGCCTCCTCTCCACCGTAGAGAAAGAAGAAGGTAGAGAGGAATCACGGATAGAAAGTGGATCGACAGCATCCTTTTTTCGACACTCGAGAAAGAGGGAAGACCACCATCCATCCATAACGCTGGAGGGGGGAGGGGGGGAAAAAAAAGCAAAGAGAAGGAAAGTAGTCCGTTACCGAAGGTAAGTGAAGAAAAAGGGACAGGAAGAGCAGGGGAGTGGGGTGAGTGCGAAAAAAAACCGGGGGAAAAGAACCAACACTTATTATTATTAAATATATATATCTAGGGGAAGGAACTGCTTCCCCTTGTACCCCAGCGCACCGGAGAAAAAACCAGCAGGTTGGCCTTCATCCGTAGGGGAACGGAATAAGAGGGTCAGGGGGAAGGTCGGGATAAAAATCCAGAGGGGGGGGGGAGAAGAAGGACCTTATCTCTTGCTCTGAAAAACAAAAAAAAAAAAACTGAAGAGGGGAACGTTCATCCTTCTGCCGAAAAAAATCGGCATCGTCTAGAAAGCGGAAAAAAAAGGATGGGAGCACGGGGAATCTATGCTGAGAAAGAAAAGAGGAAACCTACGCGACCTACGAGAAAAACAAGGGGGGGGATCGATCCTATTCCTCTCTTTAAAAAAAAAGAAAAGCTATTCCCCTGCTCTCTATAAACAGGGAAAAAGTGGACAACGATAGCAGGAACTGCAGGGAAAGGAAAAAAAATAAACCCGGTTCTATCCGAGCCGCAGGGGGGAAGGAGAACCTTTTCGCACCTGTGCGCTGAGGCAAGTGGACGCCGCTTCAACGGGGAAAGCTGCTGTCGCTTCGGCTCCACGATGAAAGGAAAGAATGTTTAACTTGCCCCTCCGGAGTGAAAAAGGCTGCTCTTCGTAATAGGGGAAGGAAAAGTACAAAAAAAGTCCACTATCACCCCAAAGGGATCCTTTTGCCGCCTCGGGGGAAGGAAAGACGGCCCCGGAATCCGAAAAAAGAGAAAAGGAGACCGCTTCCAATTGAAAACCAGAAAGGGCGCCCTCGCAGAAGATCCACCGTAGGGAGAGGAGAAACAGGTCTCCCCACCAAAGGAAGGGGGGGGACACAATGCATGGGGAGAGCCCATCCGTCGCCCCGTCGGAAAAAAAAGTTCTCCGAAGCGCCTATCTGACGCCAAAAAGAGAAAGAGGGAGAAGGAGGAGAATGGTAGGGAAACCCACAAGAAGGCCGCTTGCGCCGACGAAAGCCTCCATAGAGGGAAGAAAAAAAAAGATGGAAAGTTCACACACATGAGTAAAAAGGCACTGAATACCTGTAAACCCATCAAAAAAAGGGGGGGGAATCCGCAGGTAGGGGGGGGAGCTCAACTTAGGATAAGAAAGGGGGGGGAAGGGGGGGAACCAACCAATCAGGGGGGGCTCCATTGTTTCTCCGGGGAAGGCTTCCGTAGGTCCCGAGGGGGGAGCTCGACGCATGTTTGTGGGGAAAGAAGGGAGACAAAATCGGCGTTCCGAAAAGACTAACGCAAAAAGAAGAGCCTCCCTGGCTGCGTCGGAGTCGGCCGGAAAAAAAGCCACACGGCAAACGCGACGGCCGAGGAAGAGATGCCGTTTAACAAAAAAAAGGGTGACAAGGGGCACAAGGAAAGAGGGGAAATGTACACCGCTAGCATGTTCCCAAATCCTCGGCCTATCTGGGGAAAGAATGAGGAGCGAACGCGGGCTGAGGGAAGAGGAAAAAAAGGGGAGTGACGGGCAAACATTAAAAAAATAAAAACGTTCTCTAGCTGACGAGCGAAAAGGGCCTAGTTATAAGAGCCTGGCGTCCTCCGAGGGACAGGGCAAAGACAGTATCTAGAAAAAAAACAACTGCTGAGGAGGAAAAAAAAGAAAATGTCTGCCGGGGAGGGGAGCAAAAAAAACAGGCCCGAGACCGTTGATCACACGGAGGAAGGGGTCGTGAGGGAATAGGGGTCACTTAGGGGGGGGTCTCTGTCTCGTCCCAGCACTCCCTTTCGGCTCAAAAAAATACCATCCAGCTTTCGGCCTCCTGACAGTGTTTCCACCAGAAAGGAAAAGGGAACACTGCTCGCAGAGAGGCTTCCAGGGAATGGAAGAAAAGAAAGGCCGCTGAAATGGCTGAAGAAAAGGGGGAAAAGGAACAGCGCTACGGACGGGGGGAAAAGGGGTGGAAGGGGACGCCATTCTCTCCCAATTATATTCGGCAAGGGGGAAGTGATTCCAGAAAGAAAACAGGCATGGGACAGGCCAAAGAAAGATGAAAAACGGGACACCCTCTTTACCCTGACTGCCATACAAAAGCAGGCGTATTTCCAAGAGAAAAATATGGAGAAAACGCAGGTCAGGAAAAGGTTTTTTTCTCCCCCAGGCCGGGGGGAAGAGGGGGGGTTGGGTAACAAAAAGGCAAAAAGTTCGCTTTTTTTTCCCTTCGGGGAAAATTGTGGCCACATGTTGTCTCAAAAACTCTTTCTGAGGAAAGAAAAAATAAACCTCGAGGGGTGTTAAGAGGATGGCGTGAAACTCAGGCGCAAGCGGGAAAAGAAAATCTAGCTCCGGCCGTGGGTTTGAGAAAAGTTATTCCTGGAAAGGTAGACTTTCAAGTGCGGAAGAGACTTACTAGTCTGTGCCGGGGAAAAAGGGGGGGAGCGGATCTTGCCGGAATGAACATTAACAAAGATTGAAAGGTTGTCGCTTTCGAAAGACCTCCTTTTTGGCCGGAGCGCACCGGGGGGGGGGTAAGCAAAACCCCGTCCCCGCCGGGAAAAGGGGGCGCTTGTCCCGGGAAGAGAAAAAAAGGGCGTACCCTAGGGGGGGCGCGTGTATGTGGGATTCGGGAAGTTCGTCTTCGGACAAAAAGCCTGTGGCCCGGAAAGGAAACCTGGTTGAGGGGGAAGAAGAAAAAAAAAGTCTTTTTAACTTGCCAAGGGGTTTGTCAACTAAGGAAGAAGGGGAAAAAGCCGGGGCAGGAGGGAAAAGAACGCGGGAGGGGAAACGTTCACGTTCCAAAACCCCCCGCGCGTCCGCGATCGGAGCTCTGCGCAAAAGGAATCCAGGAAAAGGGCGAAGTGTGGTCCTCTCCCGCGTGTGGCGGCTGAAAAGGGAAAGAAGAGAATGGATTGAGGAGTAATGGGAGACTCCTGCTCAAGGACAGAATCGCCTTTGTATCTCCGAGGAAAAAACTCTTCCCTCGGAAGAGATGAACCGGGTGCTCAGCATCGTGGGAAAAAGAGGGAGTCCGGAGGGGGGGAACTCGAATGGCGACCTCCTCAAAAGCTGCCCTCAGACGGGGAAAGAAGAAGGGGAGTGGCTATCATGTGAGGGGGAAGAAAAAGCCGAGGGAAACAAGTAATTGTGAAAAAACGCCGCCATTCTCTGGCCGTCCACCAAAGCCCTCCAGCCGGAACCAGAAGCCAGGGCCTAAAGGAAGCAGCCGAGTGGAAGGGAAGGGGTGGTCCATTTTCTCTTCCTTCAGGGAAGAG
>Ga0179593_1614792_pt1 | contig 11615 bp, 10 predicted proteins | sample CZODoug2_1_08_16_FD_185931 | JGI IMG/M metagenome (GOLD analysis project Ga0179593, IMG submission 185931) | Vadose zone soil fungal communities from Angelo Coast Range Reserve, California, USA - CZODoug2_1_08_16fungal (PacBio error correction) | ecosystem: Environmental > Terrestrial > Soil >...
CGGCGAACTAATGGCGAAGCGGTCAGAGAAAAAAGGTCGCAAGTGCCATTTTTACCCAAACGATCAAGAGGCCGGGGCCAGTTCGCAGCGGCGGGACAAGGCGGTAGAAAAAAGAAAGAAATTAAGGAGGGGGCAGCGGCCGATCCTTCGACGAAAACGGGCGTCCCGTCCCGGAATTTCTGACATCCTCGCAAGAAAGGGGGAGGCTGATGCCCATACGACGGGGATACCCTTCGAATGGAAGATTGGGGGGGGGACCAGGTCTGGGGGGAAGAGCCTGCTGAAAAGCAACAAATCCAAAGCCGCGAGGAAAACTTTATAAAGGGCCCATGATGAAAGGAAAGGAAAATGGGGGGACATTGAGACAACGGGGGGCAAGGGAAACTCCAGGACTCTAACAAAGAGGTTCATCTAACGGGCTTAAGGTTCATAGGCTGATGGCTCGATTTGGGTAAGGGGATAGCAAACGGTTAAAGGAAGCGAGAAGGTTGAACAAAGGGGTGCGCTGTCACGAAAGAAGAGGGTACGTCTAATTGGCAAAATCGAATCTGTAGTCGGGCGATCTCCCTTATGTAGCGGAAAAGAAGGAGCATTTCGGGAATTCGAAGCGCAATAAGGAAACGGAAAAAAATCATAGGCGTAGGGGGGGAAAAGAGTACTTCTTGGAATTGAAGTCGAACTCCCAAGGCGCGGGAAGGGAAGGGGGACGCCGTGAGACCGATCAGGTTGGGGAATTCCCCAGCAAAAGGTCTGTTCGGAAGGAGAGGCTGGGAAAGACGGGCTTAAAGGGAGAGGCCGAAACACATCTATGGGGAGCGCAAATTGTGGGGTCGCAGCGGGGAATTAAGGGGTTACGTACCAGCAATCAGCGATGAAAGACAGATGAGGCGGGAGAAAATTTTTGAAAAATAGGAAGGAACCTTCGGATGGGGGCGGAAAGGGGGAGGGAAATTGAGAGAAAGACAACGAGAAAGGCTTCTTCATAACTCAACGATCGTTTGGGAAAAAAAACGCAAAGGCGCCAACAAAGAAAGGATGCCCAAACCTAGGGATAAGAAACATCATAGTAGTTCGCGTTTTATCTCTTGCTCCTCAAGTCAGAGAGAGCGGGACGCCGGAGGGGGGGGGACTAAGGGAGGGAGGGACTTGACAAGTGAAGGAACAATATATATTGGAAGGACATATCAAATAAAAAATACAAAAGAGGGGCGAATCTATTCAGATTACGGTTCAAGCGCAAAAAAAGGGGGATAGGAACGCGTCTTCATGGGGGGGGGGAAGGGCAGCGAGGGGGCTGTCAGAGAAAAAGGCCTTCTTAAAAACTGGCAAGACAGTAGACATCCGTTTTTCATCTGTTCCCCTTTACAGTACAGGGTGGAACGGCGGCGAGGTAAGATCCGAGCAGAACGCACGAGGGCTAAATCGGGGAGATATATATGCGGAGGGGGTTGCGCTCGTGAAGGGAAATGAGATAACTCAATTTCTCTTCCGAGATAAAGGTATCTACTGTGATCGGTCGTTTAAGTCGGTCAAAAAGGCAAAGGGGAAAGGCAACAGCTCTTAGGGATTGGAGGGGAGATACATAGGCTTGGAACCAGCGCGAGTAGAAGGAAATATAAAGATAGTATCAAGCGAGGTTCAACAGGGGGGAGCACCGTATTTTAAACGAAGGTTGAAGGAGGAATTTTACGATCAATTGCGGGGGAAGAAGCTTCGTCCAAGGAAAAAATCGCCAAGAGGATGTGAGGTGGGGGGACGAACAGTCCGTCTTCTTGGGCGAGGCGCCTGATCTCGAAAATCTCACTTCCAGGTCTGGGAAGGGACAAGAGAGAATCAACAAACAACAAAACAAGGAGAAGAAAGAGATGTCGGAACGGAAAAGAGGACATATTTTACCGGAGGAATAAGAAACAAGGGCAAAATCTCAACTGCCTAAAGGGGTAGAAAAACCGACTGCTTGCGTTACGGAAGAGAAACGTTGAGGAACCGGAGCAGCTTGATTTTCAGGGGAAAAAGGAGGATCCTTCCCTGATGAAGGGAAGATCCTAGGTCGGTCACCGCTGAGACGTCAATAACTCATCAGGCACAGAGCCGGAGGAAGAGGAATTTCCGCGACGAGAAAAGATGGGGAAAGTGTTCAAGCAAAGAGAGCTCATCAGACGATCTTTTTTAGGGTAAGTCTGGCATCGGGAAAGGCGGAAAAACGACTCTTAAAGATGGGGGGAAGAGATCGGCCTTCTCCGTTGGGAGGAGAGACTGTTTCGCTGATAGAGGGCTGCCAGGAATCCATCCGCGCTTCCCCATAACGCAATCGGTAATCGAAACTTATCAAATCGTGCGCGAAAGGGAAGGGATCGAAGGGAAGCCTCACAAGAACGGATAACTTCACATGCAGGAACAAAAGATCTCAAGAAAGTCGCTTACATCTGCTGGCTTCTAGACAAAGCGCGGGTTTTTGGGCAAAAAGTAGCCTGTCTATTAACGGAGAGAAAAACTACGAGGGGAAATTTCTGGCGGGGGGGGAAGGGAGCACCTTCCTAATTATGAAAAGGGGGAGAACCTAGGGCCGTCGAGCTAAAAGGAAAATCATATATTGAAAAGGACCAAAGTCCTAGGACGTAAAATACGTTGCACCATGCCTACTTCGTACTGCTAATCTAAAGTCGAGGGCTTGCTCCCGCGATAATCACGGGGGATGAATGGAGGAGACCGGAGTTTCCAGAAGGAGGGGTCTTGCGGAGAAGAAAGACACCGGAAGCTCTATGAGAATCCTTTCTACTTGCTTTCTTCCTAAAGAGAGGAGAAGACACTTACCAGAACGAAACTAGTCTCGTAAAAGAGAGAGATCCAGTGAGAGAACTAAAAAAGCTGTTGTCAAGTATTTCTTGTAAACGGTAATTTGGGGACATGGCGGGGTTGGGGAGACGCAAAAATGGGGTTCTCTCCTAATTGAGAAAAGGGAAGGGATCAGATCGAGCAAGAGGTGCAGCTAATCAATGACAAAGATCGTTTTTTAGCTTCTGGCCTGTACCAATTACTAAAAGGGGGCTCGCGTCAGCAAAGATAAGAGCGTGTTCTCGAAACAAACTGAAGTCATCCTCAGATCTTGTTTCTCTGGTGAGTGGAGAGAGGACAGCCCGAATGGCTAGGAGAGGTTCCTCTTTTGATCTCTAAAAAGGAGCGTAGCTCTCCGAAGTACAACGGACTCTAAGTCCTCCTCAGAAAGAGTCTAGCGATCTTTAGAGAAGCGAACACTACGTTTGGATACTTGAACCGGAGTGAAGTCGCAAAAAAGGGTCTCGAAAATTGCCAATCCTGAAATATCAATTCTCCATGCCAATCAAGTACGAATCCAGAGGTAGTCTCTGGAGCTCGAGGGTCTGCTCGGACAGGTTTCTGCAAAAAAAAACGTTCCCTGTTGGAATGGGTTAGAACTGGAAGGTAATCTGCGGGTCGGACAATTAAAGGAGCAAAAATTTCGGGGGATTGGGGCTGAGCAGCAAAAAACTGTTGAGCTTCACATTCGCCGGTCCAAGCTCATATGATGAATGACTTCAACTCTCAAAGAAAAAGTAATTATTTGAATACAGAGAGGACGCCAAGCCTCAGAAAAGAAGTCGACGAAAGGCTTCAAAAGAAAAGGGATGGGAAAAGGGGGGGAAAAAGGTGTTAGAAAACCACCGTCCTTCAAAAGCCTCTGCCGAAGGCAAATGGGGAAAAACGGGGAGACCGGGGGGGCCATTCCTTTATGGAATATAAAAAAAGAAGAGGGAGGCTGCGTAAAGAAAAAAGACTTCGGAAAGCCATAAAGAAAAAAAAACGTAGAAAAGTAAAAACCTGAAGAAAGCTGCAGAAAAAAATCGCAAAGACGGAGAGAGGTTGGGAGAAAGATCAATTAACGTGGACGATAGTTAGGGAGACCACCCCTGCCAGTAAGCCACCGGTAGGCAAGAGGGGACGGGAAACCTCAGGAGAAAGGAATTTAGGTGAAATTCAAATCTAGAAGCGTTGGAAACCCCCGATGTCTTCCAGGATACGAGAAGGCCATTGTCACGGGGATGGAAGATCATTCAGCGGACCCCTCGAGGTTAACGCATGGCGACAGGGGACGGGGGGGGGGGGGGACATCGACCGGACAAAAAGCCATCCACCACGAAAACCTCCTGGGGGGCATTGTGGTTGGAGAAATTAAGGGGCTAACAATTGGTAAATAGGGGGAAAAGGGGGGTGCAGTGGAATACGAAAGAAAGGCTCGGAAGAAAATCTCTTGGGGGTAAGCTAACTTCTAAGGTATCCGGGGCCGGAAAGTGTTGGCGGCTTGCCTAGCGAAGGTTGAGCAAGAGAGAAAAAAAAGTTTCCGAGGCAAAAGCGTGGTTCCATCGCCGACTGATCTGGGAGCTTGAAACAGGAGCTCAGATGTCTTCGGCCAGAGAAGCGACCTTTAGGACGACGTAAAACCAAGAAACGAGAAAATGCGGGGGTCGGAGTCATATGAAAAGGGGACAATGGACGTAAACATGGAGGAGTAAGTGCGTCCATGGGTAGGGAACTCCAAAAAGCTAGATCTTCGGAGCAAGAAAAAAATAGTGGGGGGGGTAACCGCATCACTCAGGTCTTGAAAGTACTCTTCGCAGCGCAGGCATTGTATGGAAAATAATCCAACCAGGAAAAGGAGTCAGCGACAGTGTTTGGGGGGGGCCGACGAGGGGGAACCGGGCAGGGTACAATGAAGATAAGGACTTCTAAAACAGCGAGGACGGTCTAAATGGGGAAGAAAAATTATCTTACCGTAAAAACTAGTGAGCTTTTAGGGCAGGGGCGAGGACGCTACCAGCACGTAAACTTCTGAGGGGCCCGCGAGAAAGGGGGCGTTCTTATAGAAATAGAACAAGCCTTCTTCCTAAAATTGTGACAGGAATAGAATCGGGTTTGAGAAGGGGGCGGGAGGGCCTGACCTAGCGCTCGATCCCGGAGGATGGAGCTAAGGAGGGAAAAATCTGTCACATAGACAACCAAGAGTCCTTAAAAATGCGGGGAAAGTCGGGCGCCGCTCAAAGGGGAAAATAAAGGGGATGACGGTGAAGAGGCCAGAAAGAAGGCATATTGAGCAGGAGGAGATCAAAATACTTTCATACAAAGCTCTTGTGCCTCAAAGAATAAATATAAACACGCATTTAAGTGGAGGCTGTGGGAACCTTGGGAAGACCCAAGGTTCGCGGCGTGGCAAAAAAGATCCGATAAAACCGCACGACACTGCGGGATGAAGGGAAGGGGCAGCGTCGTGGCAGGAGCAGTGACTGAGTAGTAGAAAAACACGGTAAATAACTCACCGGTGAACATGACCGGGAGAGATTTAGAAGCTCTTTTAACGATAATGCAGCATCGGAAGGGGGGAAAACTCTTAGGAGCAACGAGGGAGGAGTTCGGGATGAAAATCCAGCGAGGCGTTCGTCCTGAAGATACGCATTTCTGGAGGCTGTCGGGCTTTCCTGTAGAGAGGCAGAAAGGGAGGGGAATGACTTCGAAGGAAGAAAAAAAGGGCCTATCGGCCTAGGGAGAGTAGGAAATTCTTCTTGAAGAGAAAAAAAAGATGGGAAAAGAGCATTCAAGCAGTGCGAGGAGAGGGGCCTGGAAATCGGAAATCTCAAGAAGGTCCCGCGCATCATCAAGAAAAAAACAACTGGGGAAAGAGGGGCAGAGGTAAGTGCGAGGAGGATCAGAAGGAAAACTCAATACGAATTCTCCCAAGAGAGCGGCTGGCTTACCGAAAGACGATCTCATCAAGGGAAATCGGGGCACGGATGTCCGGACCCAGGTCTACTTAATAGAAAGATGAGGGGCAGAAACCTCGTTCAAAAAGACGCACGGTCAAAATACCAGGAGGCGATCTCAGGCGACGCGCTTTTGGGGTTCCAGGAAAAACGAACTCAGGAAATCCACGCAGGGGAAATTGGGTAAAAAAAAGGCCATGCGGAAGGTCTCTTAAAAAGACAACTGTCCTACCAAGGGAAACTACGAACTCCGCCGTTGCGCTACTCGTCGCAAAAATGGGGGGACCGGCACTCGCGCCTCCGGAGTGCCCAAAGGAATCAAATAGAACAGATTGCCCTAGGTGGAGGACTGATCTAAAAGCGGAACGAAAACCGGAGAACTTCAGTAGGGTCAAAAGAAACAGCTCTAACGGGGAAGGGGACGGCATTTACTCATACTGAGAAAAAAGGGAGCCAATACTCATCTTATCCCGGCACCTCGACGCCGTTGAAACTAAGACCTTGACTAGGGGCACCGGAAAGCCTGAATGAACTCGAAAGGCCAGCCGGCCGGAAAAGGGTATGAAGAAATAAATAGGTGAAAGGGACTGGCCGTAAGCCGTTATGGGGGGAACAGGGACGGTCCCTTCGCGGAAAAAAAAAAAAGAGGACAGAGCGCGATACAAAAAGCAACTCAAAAAGTTGTGGCTTCCGTCACCGGGAGAGTTCGAAAAGGAAGACTTGCGATGGCTATCCTCCCTAACCTATCGGAGAGAAAAGGGGAAGGGGCCGGAGGTCGACGTGCTAGCATCGGAGAAGGAAAGGGAAAAACGCCCAGAGGAAATTCATCTACACAAAATTTCTATACCCGGCGCTGGTGGGGGGTCGAAGTAGGCTTGGAGGGGAAGAAGGGAACTCTTTACCGCAGGGAGAAGAAAATTTGCGGTAAGATTTAAAAAAGTTCATGCATGGGGGCAAAATCACTGAGAAGCCACGGCCCGAGCGACGACGAAATGTGTGCTGCGGGATGTCAGAACCAATCTGGGACGGCAGGATAAGTGTGGGGGTCTCAAGGGAATTAACGTACTCAGCCGAAAAAAAAAACGGAAGACTGGGTAAAAATTGGAAGGAGGAGAGGATCAGGGACACCCCAACTCGCTTTCAGATGGGGGGGACTCTCTACAGAATTAAGCAGGGGATCTCGCAAGAGAAAAAAAGGGAGGAAGTAACCGCTGAGAAAATTAGCTAAATCGGGCGGCATCACGCAACGCTTTGGGGGCTCAGGTCTAGGGGCTCAACAACGCCGACGGAAAAAAAACAGTATCTGGGAGCCGAAAAAAGGTCTGGACCATATCAGTCAATGGCTCACCCCCCGCTGCAACCAGGTAGTGGGGTAATTCGCAAAAAACTTACCCCAAGGGGGGAACCTATTTAAAAAGGGGTTCCTACTTGACCTGAATGGGAAGGGAAACCCTAGAAGCTGAGGGCGGGCTTTGGGAGGGCCAGGTAAAGGGAAAAGAACGGCGCAGGAAAAAGGGGGCACATTCGAACGGGGAGAACCGGACTAATGGGGGGAAGCTGACGGAAACCAAAACTTCGGCGGAGCATTAAAGACATTTGGGAGACGGGGCGCCCCTCGGAGCCGTCGAAGGGAGGAAACGAGGGGATGGATTCCTTCTGGTACAGAAGTTGTACTAAGCAGAGTGAAGGAAAGGCTTTTTCAACGGGAGTAAAAGATGGGTTCTTAATGGAGGAGAATTTGCGCAAGAAGAAAGGGAACGTACGGGCGATGAGAAACGCTGCAATCTCTGGGAAAAAAAAAAAAACCACGGAGAGGATTAAAAGAGGATGGGAAGGCCGGATTATATGAGCCGGAAGGAGGATTTCTGCTGGCACCTTCTCAAAAGGACCAAATTCTATAGTGGGTGACCCAGGGGGGAAAGGGTGGGGTGGGGGGGTGGGTGGGGGGGGTGTGGGGGGGGGTTACCTGTTGAAACCCTACATCAGAAGAATTACTGGGGAAAATTAAAGGACAAGGTCGACGCGATCGGGGAGAAAATATCCGAAATCTGGCAAGGGTAGAGGGAAGGGGGGCGCACTCCAGGGTGCCTCGAAAGCGTGCTCGTATCCAAAGGTTCTAACAGCGTTCGTCAGGGGTGCGCAGGGGAGGGGAAATAAATGCTCCCCTAAAGGACCCACCGAAAAATCACTTTCCGGCGTTGGGAAAAGAAGAGAGGAAAGAAAGGTTAGTCTAAAAAGGGAAAGTAGTAACCTTCTTGGTGGAACGCAGATACCAAGACCAAGAGGCCAGAGCGGGGTGAAAACCATCGAAGTCCAGATCAGGGGCTGAATGGGGAGACAGAGTTGATTTGCAGGGAAAAAAACTGGATGAAGAGAGAAGTGGCAAAAAAAACTTTGTGACAAAAGGCTTCCAGACATGCTCGAGACAGGGAGAAAAAAATGGGATCCGGGGAAAAGAGGCGAGCGGCCGCGCACGCAAAGGGGAGGGGAGCAAAATAGCTCAAGAAAGGGTCAGTATGGAGCCGCTATTCCTGCAAGCGAAAAAATAGAGGAGAATGGGTACGGCTTCCTGGAGTAATACGCAAGAGAAATCTTGCAACGTTGCCGAAGGAAGGGTGGGGAAAGGGGGGGGGGGGGAAAAAAAAAAGGTTGGGGGGAAGTAAAACCACCCATGGCGTGGTCCTTACTGCTCAAAAGGAGGAGGGTAGGGAGATCGCGCCAACTCAGGGAAAGTCTGCGCAAAGGGGGTGCTCACCAAAAAGAAGGAAGGAAACGAAAAATCAATCCAATGACGAAACCAAGAGATGACTTTGAAAATGGGGGAGGGGAACGGACCTGCAGGGACAAGAAAGGGGATCGTTTCAGGAAGGTGCTCTCGAGGGAGAGACCTGAACAGAAGCGACATCTTATTCAGGGGTCCCTGCTTTGAGGGATGAATAGAATCGAAAAAAGCGAGGGCCAGAGAAATCTTTGACAGGAAGCCAGAGGAGGTCGGGGCGTTATTGCGCGGGCGGAAAAGAGGAAAGGGAAGTCATCTCCGAATGACGTCGGGGGGGGGGGGGGGGGGGGGGGGGGGGGGGGGGGGGGGGCGAGAAACGGCTGGGGAATAGGGGGAAAGATGCACGGCACAAAAAAAGAGAGGAGTCCTCCATAGCTCAATGCCTGGCGCACGGCTGATACAGGATTACTGGACTCTCCGGAAAGGGGGAAAGGGAGCATCGAGAAAAAGAGGGGCAGGGCAGACGAAGTGAAGAAAAAGGGGGAACAAAAGCAAGGGAATCGTAAGATCCTCAGGAAAAAGGTCAAAAGCAAACGGGGGCCTGTGCTTTAGGTCCTGACGTAGCCGGGTGAAAGAGGGAGCAAAAAAGGGTCGACGAGCCAAGGGGATCAGAGTTAGAGGAAGATACTATGCGGTAATGGAAAGAAGCTTATTCTCGCGTTTGAGGGAATTCTATGAACGCCACGGTCGGACTTCCGAGGAAAGCAACTCTGACAGTTCGGAAGCGGGAAAGTTACGCGATGGGGCCTCAATGCAGAAGAGGGAAGACAGAATCTAGGGGAAGCAGAATCTAAAGGGAAGGCATGATCTCCGCGTAGGTTAGCAGGAAGAGGAAATGTTGCGGGCAAGACGCGTTCTTGGCACAAAAAATGGCTCAAAACAGAAGAAAAGGGGCCGATCGCAAGGGGGGAACCAGATCGGAAGAAACGCGACGAGACGGTCTGTAAAAGAAAAGAGGATAAGGGGTGCTAAAAGTCAGGAGGGGCGTCGCTGCATCGGAAAAAGTACGCACGTCCACTTTAGTGACTTTCCACACAAAAAACGTAGGAGGGAGAGGGGGAGGGAACGACCGTGACGTTATTTTAAGGAAAGATAAGGAAGCGCCAGATCAACGGACGGGAGGAAGAGGGACCAAAATTCTCTCTTTCGTCCGAAGATACGTACCGCGCAGAGAATGGCCTAGATAGGGAAAAACGGCGACGTCATCCGCTTCGAAGGGGGAATCGGCGACCGGAGAACACAATGAGCCGCCGACCAATAAAAGCGAGCTATCTTAATCGGAGGTGGCATCCGAGGGAGATCGGGAAGGACAAACGAAACCGTTTTCCGCGACTCATGGGAGAACCGTATCTCGGCAAGAGGCACGGAAAGATAGATCGTAGAAAGGTGCAGTTAAAAAGACCGGGGGGGCTCGCATGACCTACGTCCATACCGCTGCTGCAGAAATCATCGATATCGACGCTGCCAAGGGGGAAAAAAAAAAGGCAATAGGATCGAAGCCACAGCAAAATCCAAGCAAAAAACCCGATAAGGGAACTAACCGGGGGACATAGAACGGTAGTGGCTCGACGGCGCTTATTTGGGGGGGGGAAAAGACGACGTAGGGAAAACCGGCTGTGTCCTCGTTTGGAACGTTGCGGCTTGTACGCATTTCACAGTTCATCCTGATGAAGCGAACAAAAGACGGGGACCTAAAAGAAAATCATATAGTGTGTAAAAAAAGGGGGCAAATCTGGGCACGATTAAGGTAAAGCGGCTCCAGAGACGGGAAGAAGGAGAGAGCATTACATTCTCTGCAGGACCGCGAAAAAAAGGGCCAACCGGAGGAAAAAAGGGGTTTGCAATGATAAACGAGTGATTTTGTCCGAAAAGAGGTGCCTAGCCGAAACGGGCCCGGGGGGAAGTCGGAGGCGCTATGTAAAAACTGTCCGAGTAAAAGGTATTGAAATCTTAATCTGGCGAAACGAGAACCGGGGGAAAAAGGGAGCGGAGGATAAAAGTTCTATGGATCTCTTTGTTCAAGGAGGGAGCTTGATTCATTAATGGTATGCCGGGGGGGGGGTTGAGCCGACAAGCCGAGCCGATTGAACAGGGAAAAGGAGTTGCGAGATCCTGAAGAAAAAGGCCAGGGCCAGGCAGATAGACAAGAAGGGGTGTCTTGGAAGAAGGGAATGTCCACAAAAGGAAGTGACCTCGAAAAGAACAGCGCGAAGGGGAACGGTTATGGCTCCCCATGACCCCGTACGTGGGGGGAAACCTAGGAGGATGGGGGAGGGGTTCAAGGAAAGATCAGATTCCAAAGATGGAGCAAAGAATTGGAGGTTAAATCTACAAAAAGAAAAAACGCTCGCGGCAGGGGGGGAACAGAAGAGGCTAGCCTTCAACCTCGAGGGGATCTACTCGATCAGGGGAGGAGTCATCGAAAAAGCGGGGGTCGAAAAAAAAAAAGAGGGGAGACTCGGTCAACCGTCGCGAAACGGGAAGCCGCAGAGAGCTAAATAAGACAGGATCTGGATCTCAAAGGCTCTGTCGACGGGAGACGCAGAAAGGTATTGGGGTATTCAAAAAAGTGAACAAGACGTAAAATTTAACAATTGGAAGAAGGCACCTGTTAATCTGCAGCGGCAAAGGGGGGAAGGAAAAGGGGACGGTGGCCTTTGAGGCTGGGGGGGAGGGGCAGGTGATTCCACAGCGGAGGAAAAAGCGAACGGCAGCTCAGAAAGTCGAACTGGTGTTATCCCACTAAGTTATTTATCGACGAAAGGGCGTTGCAAGTATGGGAAATTCGGAGACGTCGCACAAGCAAAAAAAAGGGAGGGGGGGGAATTTCCTCGAAGCTTACATAAAAAGGGAATGCGAAGCATGCAGTAACCGGCCGGCCTAACGCAGGAGAAGGGGGGCCTGGACACGCGATCAGAGGGGGGCTTCAAATGTTAAAGTACATACTAAGACGAGAGTAAGGTAAAAAAAATAGAAAGAGAGAAACCAACAACTATTGAAGCGAGATATTCCTCCGGCAGGCCCGGGTCTTCTTCCTTGCGCATAAAAGAAAAAATTGACGCGGG
>Ga0179593_1291395_pt1 | contig 11613 bp, 16 predicted proteins | sample CZODoug2_1_08_16_FD_185931 | JGI IMG/M metagenome (GOLD analysis project Ga0179593, IMG submission 185931) | Vadose zone soil fungal communities from Angelo Coast Range Reserve, California, USA - CZODoug2_1_08_16fungal (PacBio error correction) | ecosystem: Environmental > Terrestrial > Soil >...
TCTGAACAAAAGCGACCCAACAACGCGAAAGACTAAATAACGAATGGGGAACCAGCGATAGAGTAAAGTCTTCCCAAGGAAAAAATCCGGCAACCCGGATCGGCCATTGGATTCGGACAGGGGTGAGTCAGGTCATCGCCGGTGAAGCCAGCAGGGAAAAAGAACGAGTAGAGGTGTAGAAAGGGGGGGGGGTCGACGTTGGGTGTACTCACCAAACACCGTACTTCAGTGCAGGGCCACGGCAAAAGCGGCTTCAAGAGGAACTAGTTGAAAACGCCATCGTGAGCGCTGAGTGATTCGAGAACTGGTTTCACGACCAGGACAATCTTGTAGAAAAATGGAAACCGGGGGATGATCGCTTGATGTCCGACGAGGACAGACTGCCCCATCGCGCCGGGGGGGGGCCCGGTAAGCTTCTGGGTGCCTCACAGAGGTCGTCTAGGCGACTTCATGCAATTTGGGTCTTCTGAGTGGGACAAACAGAGGGGGAGAAACTCAAAGAAGATCTGCCCAAAAAAAGCGCGAATCCCCGGAAGGTGACGGGGGGACCGAACTGGAGCCGAGTCAGTTTCAACATAAATCCAATAAGGGGGAAAAGGAAATCGAGTTCGGGAAAAAATAAGCACACAGGCACATTGAAGTCGAACAAAATATTCCCTTATATAGATTCCCACGAGGGAATAAGATGTGAACCAAGAAGCCGGGGGGGACGCAGGGTCCTAACCCTAAGGGTCTCAAAATCGGGCTGTGAGTCGACTTAATCTTCCGATTGTATAGGGGTAATCGAACGTGGAAGGTCGACGCGGCACTATGAAAAAAGAAAGGCCACAAGACAAAAGGGGGCCAAGGGCTGTGAAAAGAGGGAGGGGTCAATTGGACTACCGGAGACAACAAGGGACACCCGGGTCTCCAAACACTAGTCCGAATTGAATATCTTGTGGAAATGAAAGAAATGTCGTGCGGAAAGGACGTACGAAAAAAGACGGTGCCACGGAAAGGGGGAAAACAAAAGAAACAATCGGTCGAAGGCTAGATCAGTGCTCAGTCTGTCTACGGAAGAGAAGGTACTCAAACCGACCTGTGTGAAAAGGGCACGCGGGAGCCGGAGAGTTTGTAAGTGGGAGGGGGAGAAGGGGAACCTAGGTACAGACTGAAGAATACTCTTCAATTGGCTTTAACGAACGGGGGGGGGGGGCTTTGAATGTTGCTACAGGTTGAGTTTCGGACCCATCAGAAAGGAAGTGGTGCAAAGGGAAATAGATCTGTGACCGCAGAAAATAAAACCTCTCTAAACGAACAATAAGAAAAGGATAAGGCGTCCACCGCGGAAAGGATTGTCATCGTTTACCGGAAAAAAAGGTCATAGACACTCGCTACCACTGACAGCGGAGGCAAACGAGGGGCCAACACGGGGGTCACTGAATGAATGCCTCAGAGGCGTCATTGAAAAAGAGTCGAAGAGGGGGACCGTGAGAAGGGGGAAATATAGGGGAGATTCAACACCGCAATTTTTATTCGTTTAGATCAGGCTTGTGGGTGGGGGTCAAGGGGGGACCAGCAGGCGGCTGCTGAGGGAAGAAGGAGCCTGGGGAGGGTGGTCATAAAAAGGTCGAATAGCGCTGGAAAAAGAATGAAGCGTCGTTTGAAAAAAGGAAAGGAGACGTAGAAAAAGCGAAAAAAGGGTGCGGTAAAAAAGATATATGAGACAAAATGGAGACAGAGCGTCGCCAGGGGGGAGGTAAGACTTATAATGGAAGAGGGACAAAAGGGCGAAGTTCGGCGTGTGTGCGAGGGAGAATACATTGAGGTGCAGCCGGTATCCAGGAAAAGTTAAAGGGCTCGCCATTTGGAGGGTTCGGAGTAAAGAGTCCTCAAGGTGGTGGAATGAAAGGTCGCTCTCTGGGGACAAAGACTTGGAAAGATATATAGAAGACCGATTGATAGTCACGAAGGCTCGGGAAGGATGGAGAACGAAAATAGAGGGTCTTTCGGTTATAAAATGAGCAGAAGGGATGGGTAGAACGATCCTTGGTCAAAAAAAAAGCGAGGTGGGAGACAAGCGGGCACGCGCAAAAACCAAGATTTGCAACAGACGTAGTCAAACTTGAAGCCAGCGTCGAAGAAAAATTCCCCACGAGAAGAGTCGTTCGGGACACCTATGAGACAGGTGTCACAATGGTTATAGAAGCTTGTGGGGTGAGGGGTCCAGGGTTAACATGGAAGGAAACTATCAAAGGCCCTGATGCGGTGCAACTTTTTCTATCAAAAGGGGGAGGGGAACCAACCAGAGGAGAAAGGGGAAAAAAGACGGTGACAGCGCGCCTTGGGGTCGGCTATAGTTCTTGGGGGCCAAGAATCAGCGGTGGCCAATTGTTGAAGGGTGTCGCTCGAGGATGGCTGCTGCGGGTGGTAAGAGGAGGTCCAAGAGGCGGGAAGGAGACTTGGGGGGGAGAAGGAAGGGGGGGGGGGGGGTCGTGAACTACTAGACGAAAGTAAAAGGGAAAAAGGTGGAAAAGAAGGGACCATAAAAAAACCGGCTCATCGTGAGTCTCAGAGAAAAGCGGGGGCGTGTGCGAGATCCATGGTGGTAGACACGTAGGCAAAGATAAAAAGAACTGGCCCAGGTGACAGGTAACGGTTCTGGTGGGAAATACGGGAGGCACGGGTCGAAAATTCTATGTGAAAGACAGTGGGAGTGGCCCTCCCAAAGGCGCGGAAAGTTGGGTATCTGGGAGACAAAAAGGACAATCTTAAGACAAGACGGAGAGTACAAAAGAAAGAGTGGGCCGGTGCTATCTATTCTAGAGACGATATCTCGCAAAAAAGGGGAGGAGAGAGGTCTATGAAAGAAGATAGAACGGGACAAGAAGGAGAGGGAAGGGGGCTAAGTGGTAGCTAGCTAAATGAGTAAAGAATATAGAAACCGCGTACAAATTTCCTCACGGGAAGCAATAGGGAACTGGTGGCAAGCCTCCAGCTTCTCAAGGGGGACAGGGGAAAAAACCTTGGAAGGTCTGTTCCTCTTTACCCTAAACATACACTGCTAAATAAACCACCCTAAAAAGGAGGGGGAACCGTCCAGGGGGGAAATAACAGGAAAAGGGGTCTTAAATGGGGTCTTTAAGGGGTGTACGTGAGTCTAGACGAAATCAGCAAACACAGAATCCAAGTAGTCCAAGAGTAATAGGAGAGCACCGAAGCAGAAAGCTCTGTTACAAGAAAAGTGCGGAAACAGCGAGGGGAGCAAGGAAAAAAGGACGCATGGTCACCGGCCGTGGGGAAAAAAGGGGGGGGGAGACTCGGGGTTGGTGCAAGCGTCAAGTGAAACTCAAGAAACGGATCAGGTACTTCCAGGCACAGTAAAACCTGACCTCACCAGAAAGCACCTCACAGAAAAAAAGAACCTGTCTGTCATCTTTGGAACTTGAAAAAAAATGGAAGGGCAGTGGAGGGGACGGGAATTGGAAGGTGCCTCGATCTAGTTCCGAGGGTGGGGGGAGCCGGGACCGCTGCGCTGTAGAACTCGGAACCAAAGGGATATCGTGCTCCCCCCTCAACCCTAAGGAAGTCCATGGTGATTCACGGTAACAAGAAGAAAGAAGCGATTAGCGTCTGAGACAAGCCTCCTCAAGGGAAGTGAGAGGACAATGAAGAAAGAGAGACAGTGAACGTCGAAGGAAATACAGGAGGTTTCGACTCTCCGAAGAAAACCCCCATTATTACTAGAAAAAGGAAAAAGAGACGAATGAAGAGAAAACTGTCTCAGAAAAAGTCCGTAGGATAGAGGAACCAAAGAGACGAAAAGTATAAAAGGAAAAAGTGCCAGAAAGAGGGCAAAAAAGGACGTCAGAAAAATCAAGACGTCCGGAACGGGATAAAATGAAGTATCCTAGATCGAGAAAAAGCATCTCTGGGGTCTGTAGGTGGTCGTAAAGCATCATTGTCAGGTCCCAAGGAAGGATGACTGAGCGCGGAAAGACCCTAATCTTCGAATTACAAGAAAAGAGGCTGCGATAGGAATGCGGGACAGAGCAAAAGGCAAAAACAAAGGAAAGTCACCCGGAAAAAACTTGCGGAAAAGGGCTCAAAGAGCTCTATAGAAAGGGACATTGAAAAAAGTCTGAGAAAGGGAGAGGCATCGTCATTCCTGCAGGGAAAAAATGTGGGAAGGGGAAGAGGGGAAAGGAGTCAAAAACCAATCTGGTGTCAGAGATGAAAAGTTACAGGTCCGTTAAACAGGGATTTAGGACGAACCAAACGGACTCGGGGACTGCGGAACGTTGGGGGGGAGAGGGGGAACAAAAGAGGTTTAGGTGAGGGGGGGGCAGATATGGGGTCCCTGTGACCAACGGAGAAACAGGAATGTGGGAAGAACAAAAACGTAGGACTATTCCCAAGAAAAAAAATTCTGACGTCTTAAAAGGTTCAGAGACAGGAAAGTCATAAAAAAAAGAGGGGACAAGGGACCGTTACCGTACCACTCTAAGAGAAAGAAAGAAGAGCACAAAAAGGCCGGGGTGGGGAGAGGACAGGGGTAGGATTGAGAGTTCCTTGACAATAAAACCCTACACGTCTCGCCTTCGACGATCGGGTCAGTGGGATGTAAAGTGAAGGGAAAAAAAAAATTCATTGATTCGGTCTTGTTCGGAACTTCAAACATCGAACTAAAAGGAAAGGGAGGTCCAAACGAAATAATTGGTGACAGGGCGTCTCAAGGCTTGGATTGCGGAAACCTCAAAGGTTGGGGAAGAATGTCTCCGGGGGAATACACTTGGTCGCTCCCATCCAAATGGCCGGCACTGGGCTTTTGTGGCATTGGGGGAAGCTCGCCGGCGAAAAGGATAAGAAAAAACTTTGAAGATTTCAATAAAATCCGGGGGAAAAGTAAGGACGAGAACTGAAAGGAGGAAAGGGGGCCAAGGAGGTTAAAACTCAATCGGGAAAGGCACGTTTAACAATTCAGTACAAAATTCGGGAAAGAGGGCTATCACTAGTTTTGTCCTCCAAAATTTGCCTGTGGGAGGAGGTGAAGGGTTAAAAGACTAACGCGTCTCGGCCCTATCCGGGGGGGTCCGTTTGAGACGGCCTCTGAGAACAGGAGAACAGACCGAACGCCAGGGATATACGAATGGGTTGGGGGGGGAATCAAGGGGGGGAAATCTGGGGGAAAGGGAACGACAAAGGGAAACGGCGACAGGGAGACGAAAAGGAAACGAAGCAGTCAAATCATTAACCGGTGAAAAAAAAGAGGAGAGGAAGGCCCTACTGAGTTGAGGAAAGAGGAATATATCGAAAATTCCTGGGGGAAACAAAATGTAAACCTGGATGTCGTTAACGAATGGATCTAAGTACCCTGCGGGTGCTCGCAACTAGAATCAAAAGGCAGACTGGGACATGGAAAGATGCCAAGGGGAAAATGACATTTTTGTGAAATTAAAAACTCCACCAGGAGAGAAAATGTCAACACCGAGTCATCTGAGGAGAGGGGCATGCAAGAGATTCAAATCAAAACGTAAAACGCCCTCAAAAAAGCCTGAAGGCTTTTCTAGGGATCCTGTAAGACGATCTATAAAGAATGGTGCACTGCCTTCTTGGAGAGTCTATGAGATGGGGGGGAGGGGGACGGAGGGGGGGAAGATCGGAGAAAAAACAAAAATAGGAGGGTAAATATAGAGAAAATTCAGGGAGACCGCGAAAAAAAAACTATCGACGAGAAAAAGGGAAGTGGCCCATTCTTATAGGTCAGGACCAAGGAGACAACGAGAAGACCCAGGTGGTTGGGGAGGCGAAAGTGGGGTACAGTGCCTATCCTTCATTAAAAAAGGAAACGCAACGAGCACGCGGGGGGTCAGACTTGGGAATAGCCAGGTGACTACTTTTTAGGAGGGGAACAAACGGAAGGACGGGAAAGGCACGAAGTCATGGAAATGAAAAAAAATCGGAAAGTTGCGCGCCATCGTTAGAGCTGATTTGGGGGAAATAAAGATGACTGTGCAAGCCAGGAAAGGAGGCGAGATTGACAGGTCGATAAGGGAACGGAATGAAAGAAGAAGGGGAAGCAAGGAGAGGAAAAGATCCGCCTGGGGATTGCCACTGTAGAGGAGGTGTTTCCAGGGAGGGGATAGTCAACAAGGCGAAAATTGGTGGGAAGGACCCCTTGACAAAAAAGAAGAGAAAGAAAACAAAAAGAGCGAATCACAACTGGAAGTGTGTCCATAGTAAAAAGAAAAGAGAAGGACAAACCTACAAAAGAAATGAGATTTCAAAAGGTGGAAAAGAAAAAAAAGGACACCAAGAGAGTAAAAATCTAGTGGTCCAACTAAGTGTCGGGAAAATGACGATGCCGGGGAAGGCTCTTCTCAAAATCAGGGGGGGACTAAAGAAACTCGGGCATGAATCGAATTACGGACAAGGGGGGGGGGGAGGGATCGAAAAAGTTTTATTTATAAGAGTAGGCGTGAAGAAACGATGGGGCCACAGAAAGGGGAAGAACCACAAAAAGAAATGAGGTCGGGGGGGGGATCCATAAAGGGCCTTTAAGAAGGAAAATAAGCACCGCTGGATGCCTAAATAAGCCAGAATAAAAAAGCAAGTGCAAATTATATGTCGTTTACTGTCAAGGCAGTTCGGGTTCGAGGAAATAGGGGAAGCACGTAATTTCCAATACGAAGAAGGGGAAAAGAACAAGAACAGGAGGGGATCGAGAGCGTTGTCTGCTAGGAGTAAGGAAAAGGAAGAACAGGAAGGAAAAAACTTTCCGTTTTTTATCTGGGGACTCTTGAAAGTAGGGTGGGGAACGGTTAGAAATGGGGCACTAGGTTTTTCTTTAAGGGACGAGTACGAGAAAATGTAGGTAAAGGGTACGGGGCTGTTGATGGGAGGGGCGAAACGGGGGGGTTGAAACGGACAACAGAAGTTAGCCGAATGGGTAACAGAAGAAAAGAAGGTGAAAACCGAATAACCTCGGACGGGACAATGGAAGAAAAACGGCTAAAGCGGCAAAGCACGCGGCTTAGTCCGAAACGAGGTTGGGGAATGGGAAGAGACAAAAGCGAAAAAAACGAAGGGGTTGACTCTCTCCGACCGAGGCCCCTAGAACAGGGTTAAGGAGGGAAAGGAGGCCGCAAGTCGGCGTCATTGAGAAAGATCGTTCTGGGGGGACAAAGGGATGTAGAGAATCTCAGGGTGTAAAAACGAATGGTTGAGTCTCGGGCCAGGTCTGTGTGGGGAAATGGGAAGCAAACGACATGCAAAGTGCGGCGATCAAGATACTCAATTAAATGGTAAAGTCAGAGAGAGGGGGCAAGACAGGTCATCGGAATGGCCCGGACAATGAGGAAGGCCGAGCGACGAGAGGGGTATGCGGTCAGGGAGGGATGAAAGGGTCATCCGAAAACATAGAGTCACGCAGCGAGGGGGAGTTCAGTTGGAGAGGACAGAGAAAAGCATGCGAGGAGGGGTTTCTAGAAGGGAAGAAAAGGGAGGCGCTCAGGGAAAAAACGGGATGAAGAATAAAACCTGTGCATGTAGGATTACAGAGTCAACTCTGGTGGGAGGAGGGGGCGATCTGACAAAAAATAGGGGGGAAGCGACGGGGATAACACATTTCTCATTGGGGCTAAGTAACCAAAATTAATAGAGGATTGAAGAATAGACGGAAAGCGTCTGGATGAGTGGAGAAGGAAGAAAAGGAAAAAAAGTTTTTCGGGGTGGTATCAAATCCCTTTGGCCAGCGAGGGAAGCCGGAAAAGGAAAACCCCAAATAGCCCGCCAGATCGCGGCACAAAGGGATCCCTCGGAAGCCACCGACAAGGGCCGCTCCGATAAGGACAGTTCGCACCGGAGGATAAAAGGTGAGGGGAGGCCAGGGGGGAAGAAAGCGTTTATTTTGGTCCGGGGAAAAGGGGGAAGGGGAACTAGAACGTAAAGAAAATGTAAAACAGTGAGAACTGCGGGGGACTCTTGGTACCAAAAAAACAAAGCCTAACCAGGGGGGGGAAACCAAAAGAACATGCAATCACTTGGTCTGAAGGGGAAGAAGAGAGGGGAGCAGAAGAGGGGGGGACCAAGGGGCGGGGTTTGAAATCAGATGGTCTCTGACGGGGCTCGAGATCAAAACGGGAACGGGTCAGGAGGCTGAGGGAAGGGGCTAGCTAAGGAAAAGAATCCCGCAGTGGAAAAGGACCATTTAAAAAATGACTGCCGTTTTTAGACCCTGAGGACGATGCTTTGGGCGGGAGAACCAGGAGGAAAGTTGGGAGGGAGACACAGAAAAAGGGCAAAAAGGGAAAAAGGGGACAGGGTAACCTTTCATTCGGACTTGGAGGCACTGAACCAAAAGATTTAAATGAAATTGAGTGCACATGGTAACTGAATGTGAGCTAGTTGACTATAGGAGAAAGTAAACAAGAGAGGAGAGGAGGGGACCGGGGGTGCTAGCGCAGGGAGATAAAGGATCTCTCATATGGAAAAAACCAAAACAACGAGTATTATTAAAAAAGGAGAGATAGGTCTCAGACATAAAGCAAAAAGGCAAAGCAGCGAGTAATTTCTGAGGGGGGCATAGTAGGAAAATTGAAGAGATGAGGATACACAGCTGAAAAAAAGGTCCGAAAAATCAAAAAGCCTTGGTGGCCCGAACATTCAACATCAATCGAACAAGGTTAACGAATCAGGGGGGAAGGGTATCTCATTGACCATCAAGTGAAGAAAGGGCTCGATACCGAACACGCGAAGGGAAAAATACAATGGGGGGAAACCAATGAGCAAAGGTTTCTGACATTTCCGTAAAAAAAGTACGTTCGCGAGTCTAAAAAAATCATAAGCAAAGTCAAGTCCAATCCTCTGGGAAGATGGAAAAAAAAGAAAGAGCCGCGCGGGGGACACAGAAGCCACAGGGGGGATTAACGAATCTGGCGACAATCGAGACCGCCTACCAAAGCAGACATTCACCGAAAGGGGATGGGGGAGATATGGGGGGGTCAAAAAAGAAAGAGATATCAAGCCAGTTGTTGTTCACGACATGGGGAAGGTAGGTGAATGAACAAAAAGTTCAAACCTTGAAGAATAAAAGCAAACTCTGGAAGAAAGACATAGAAACCTTCTATAAGCGTTTCATGTCCTCTCTAGAGCGTTCTGGGGAGGTAGGCAAAGAGGGAAGTGCCGTCGGCGTTGCGCGAGGTGGTCGGAAACAATGGGCTGAAGAGAGGGAAAAAAAGGATGAGGGCAAAAAAAATACACCCTGAGAATTCCATGTTTCTTCTTCACCATAAGCACGACCTAATTATAAAACGAAAAGCCACGGAAAAAAGGGGACGAAAGTGAAAAAATAACAGTCCTATCCCGTAGTTGTAGAGAGAAAAAGAGTCAATCAAAAAAATTAAGCAAACCATAACATTGAGAGCATCAGGAGTTATTCTACCAGAGCGGGAGGGGAAGGAGGAAAACAACCGTACGTCTGAGAGCTTCTGGCCGAGAAAAGAAAGAAGGAGAAAGGCAGAGTCGAAGAAGAGTTACAATGGTGGTGGAAGACAAATCATCAGAACCTGCACAAAAGAGAGGGTCGAGGGAGCGTATCAGATCAGTCATGGACAAAACTAGACTTATCAAGGAGGGGGGCGAAAGACTCAAAGGAAAACGTCAATCAGACGAGAAGAGGACCTCCTGGCAAAAGGCGGGGGAACCGAGGCCAAGCAAACCACAAGGATATGTCACGGAGACAGAATACAAGGGGGTTCTAATATAGTTCGAGAAGAATCCCGGACAATATTAAGAACAGAGCTTCTAAAGGGAGCGAATGCAAGTCATAAAAAGGACTGAAGAAAGGTGGCGTATGGGGTAAGAAACGCGGGCAAAAAAGAGGGAGAATTTTTCAATAGGAGGACTCGGTTATTACACCGCTGGGACGAGGGGCGTGTAAAAGTTGGGGGGGGAAAAAAGGAAGCAGAGGTATTTTCGGGGGTGAAACGATAGGTCCCGTAAACCACGGAGGAGGGTGGGAAATAAAGAAGTCGCAAATATTCCCAAAACCCGTAGAAGGGAGGGAAGGGAAAGCAATTTGAAGGAGGACCGAAGTCTCCCTAAAAAAGAGGTTCCAAGGAGATACCCGTTAAAACGAGAACCTGGAAAAAGCCCCAAGACGGGGTGGTCCACAGGTAATTGGGAAGAGAAAAAAAAGGAAGACGATAGTCGCCTTCAAGGGATGGTGGGAGTGGAACGTGAGGAAAGGTCATTGGAAGGGAGTTCGGTCAAGTAATCGAACAACTAACTGAAGGAATGCAACGAAAAATATTGCAATCGTCGAAGGAAGTGGAGGTGGATCATAAGGGGCACGCCTTCTTCTCTTCGGAAAAGAAATTGAGGGAAGCCCAAGCATTGGAGAAGGGAGGTGTCATTATAAAAAGCGATGCTATTCCTAAACTAAGGGTATTAATCAACTTTCGAGTGGAAGGGACAAAAAAAAAGGGGAAGAGAGAGAAAGAAGGAGGGACTATTATTTTCTTATCCTCAAGAGGGAAAGGACGGGCCAACGAAAAGAGGAGGGGAAAAGAGGACGGTGAGGACGATCAGAGGAAGAGTTTGGCCGCCGCATTGCCGGGGGGTTACAGGATTTTGAAGATATTAGAAGAGCAAATCCGTTTAAAGTGAGGGGACAAAACGGCAAGCAGAGAAAAAGATAAACAAATGGGAAAAAGGAGGCGCGCGAGGGGGTGAGCGAAGTAACCAGATTGGGCAGCTCGACTACAAAAGGGCGACTACTTATACCTAACGAAAACGCGAAGGAACTGCCAACAAAGAAATACACGGGGCCCAAAAAGTAAAAGGGATGGACTCCGGCATGCTAATTCGACTGAAGGAGAAAAGTGAGACAAGGGAAGGGGGGACGATACCAAAAGGGAAAATGTCGTTGAACGAGTTATAATAATGTAACAAGAAAAAAATAGACAAAAAGCCGGAAAAAGACAGATGATAAGGCCTTTCAACGAAAAAATAAGTTTTGAAAAAAAGGAGACCAAGGAAAAAGTAAATGCAGACCCAAGCTGTCGGGCGGGGATGAAGGAGAGTCTATTCACGTGCAAAAAACTAGCGGAAGTCCTTTGGAAAAAGACTAGGATATCAAGGGGGGAAAAAGGTAAGAATGGGAGTCAAAAAAGTTGCAGGGGGGTCTGTCCGGGGAGGGGTTAAAGGAAGATCAAACAAAAAAAAGGAAGAGGAGAGATTAAGAAAAAAAGGCCCAAAACATATACTACTCTAAAGAAGGAAGTTGGAAAGGAGGAGAGTTCGGGGCCAAATCACAAAAAAAAAAACGCGGGAAAGGGTGGAGGGGCGACCTGTGAATGATTTCATCTCCTGAATGATCAACGCGAACGACAAGAGGGGATGGCAATTGGAAGAGCCGTGGGGGGGGGGTGGGGTACGACGGGGAAGGAAAAACACAAGGGGAATTCAAACGTTGCAAAAAGACATGCCCATTAGGAGCAACTTGTCCGCGGGCGCAAATCGTTAAAGAGGCGGGGTTCAGGAGATAACTGCGGAAAGGACCATCTTGTCGGTCGCAATGACACAGTGGACGAAAGGAGGCACCTATAAGGGAAGAAAGGGGAGAAACAGCAG
>Ga0179593_1391203_pt1 | contig 11613 bp, 17 predicted proteins | sample CZODoug2_1_08_16_FD_185931 | JGI IMG/M metagenome (GOLD analysis project Ga0179593, IMG submission 185931) | Vadose zone soil fungal communities from Angelo Coast Range Reserve, California, USA - CZODoug2_1_08_16fungal (PacBio error correction) | ecosystem: Environmental > Terrestrial > Soil >...
GGTAACCCAAGAATGACAGTGACTAAAGGAAAAATCAAAGTTAAAGACAAACCAAAGCTAAAGAAAATGAAACAAACTGTAGGTCGACAGTCTATTGAATAAAAGACGAACCGTGACGTCCTGGGTAAGTGGCAGCAAGGGGATACCTTAGCTAGACGAGGAAGGACGATACCTCCGGCATTCGTAAAGAAAAAAAACAAAGTGCGATGAAAAGAATCGCGGGATGAGGCAACTTCCGTGCGGGCACGCCCCAGAAACGCCGCCCCTGTCGACGTAGGGATAGCTGTGCCGGGGCATCCGGAGTCGTTGCAAATATTCCCGGAAGGCCCATGCCTTTAATAGGGGTAGTGGAAAAAGGCAGGAGGAGGAATGATCGGAAGTTGGCGTCCGTAAGAAACGGTCGCGCATCATACAGAAAACAGACGGACAAACGATCACAATCGGCTAAAATGGATAGACTTCGAATCAAAGAAAAGGGCAGGTGCTGCTGGCTGTTTGTGGGTGACAACGTTGCGAAAAAAGGAAAAAATGGCAAATCAATTTGGAGAAGAAAATCTGTCAGAGGAAAAAATGGGGGGAAACACGAAGCATGGTTTTTGTGGAACATTGGGGACCAATAGGGGGAGGCATATATTAGGGGGGAAATAAAAGAAATCCCAAGACCAAGTGCCCCCACTAAGGGGGAGCAATTCAAATATTACAAGTGCAAATCGAAAAAAATTTGAGGGAGAAAAGAACAATGGGGGACCGTGGGGGGCAAGGTAGCAGAGCGAGCGCTCGGGCCACTGCCGAAGTCGGGTAATAAACTTTAAAGGGGTATAAGTAAAGATCTTGAGAACCCGAAAGCCATTGGTGGTCGACGAGTTTTCAATGGCGGACCAAAGCACAGATCAGGCAGGAGGGGATAACAATCAGAAAGTGAGTTAGACACCGAGGGCGAGAATTTTCCAAAAGAAAAGGGTTTTGAAGTGGTGGGAATCTTGAAAGCGAGAGGGGGGGTTGTTAGCGGGCGGGCCACGTAGAAATAGATGGAATTGTAAAGGGGTTTGTGGGTCAGGAAGGAGAATTTCACAGAGGAAATTTTGGGGAAGAGATAGCTGGACATTAAATAAGTGCGCAAGTGGGGGGGGGGTGGGGGGGGGGGCGGTTATAGGGGACAGGGAGAAAAGTTGGGGGATGGGAGAAAAGATGGGTCGGAAGGGAACACCTTTTCCTTTTAGGGGAAATGTAGGATTTCGACTTATAACGAAGCACAGCATTGGGAAGAAGAAGAAAAAAGCGGGGTGGGGAAATAACAAAGGCCAGGCAGATTTGAATTACTGGTTGAACGAAGAAGTCAAAAAAGTAATTTACGAACTTTCTAAATGGTAGTTCGGTCGATCGTCAAAAAAAAAAAAGGTTCCAAAAAAAATTTATGGTAAAAACTTATCGGAAGAACGGGGCAGTCTTGAATCGGAGAGGTAAAAAAGTTACTCAATTTCTTCGTCAATGGAAAAAACAAGCGGGCGAAGAAAACGCATCAGAAATAGGTAGCAGAAAATAAACGAGGTTGAGTTTCTAATCAAGAAGGTGCATAAGTATGGCGGAAAAGAATAGCGGGGACGTAGGTGACGGAATAGCAGGGGGATAAACATAACCAGAGCGAAGGGAAAAGGTGTGGGAAAGGCCGTAAAAGGGAGGAGAGGAACGGTGGGGGGCAACGTATGTGAGAAACAATTGGAAAGTGGAAGGGCAAGAAGGAAGATGACTGCGGATGGTTCGGAAAACAAAAGAAAAGAAATGACAACTGGGGGAATCGTTGAGTAAGAAAGGGGATACACGAGGGGCAGGATCAGTGGTGGAAGGGAGGGTGACAGAGGACACCGGAAACTTCAGCTCGCCCAGCGTGCGGCATACATAAAGTAATTCAACGGAGTCTTTGCCCGATCTCTAAGTGGTTGTAATAACTCAGAACACTTAATTCAAGAAAGGAAGAACGACAGGGTCAGGAAAAAAGAAGGAAAGTGAAACAATGAAATGATGGCGTTTTCGATATCTTTGGCGCACGAGAGAAAAAAAGAAGGTTGGGACACTGTTCGCATGGGGGAAGAGGGGGTCTTGGTAGGAGGGGAGTTCAAAGGGAAGAGCGGGGGTGACACAATAATGCGGGGGGGTTGCAATGGGAAAAAAGAACCTTAATCCATCTTCATTGCAGGATTGCTTTGTAAGATTCGAAACAACAGGAGGAGGAAAAGAATCGGGGAAAAGAAATAGTATCAAGGAGAAAAAGGGGAAAGGGATGGTAAAAGGCTGGGGGGAAAAGGTGGCAACACAAAGCCTTCGTGTTTAACCAAGAGATGAGTGAAGAGAAAGAAGTACAAATGGCGACCAGGAAGGAAGGGTCAATTAGTCAAGAGAAGGAGGCAATCGAAATTTCGAAAAGCCATCATTGCATGTGGGACGGATTTTGCTCTTCGCTATTGTTCTTTCGATGAAGGGTTGATTTAAGGTAAAAACTGGAGAACAGGGAGGGGAAAAGGGGAGATAGTGGGGAGGACAAAGAGAAAGTTGAAAGCTTTACGGGAACAGGCAAAGAGACATGAGACAAAAATAAAAGCGTGTATACGGGCGGCTAGATGATCACGTGGTGAAATGATTTATGGTGGGGGACAGAAAGAATAAAAAGGTTCGGAGGGGGTGCCCTAAAAATGCAAGGCGGTAGGGAGAAAAACTGAACTCAAACCGCGAAAGTTTACTGATAAAAGGAGGTCGTTAGGGAAGGAAATGCCTCAGACACCGGAAAGAAAGGGGAAGAGGAAATGAAACCGAGAAAGGTGGGAAACTCGCTAGAGATAAAGAAACTCAAACGGGGCCTTGGGAACTGCTTTAAATTGACGAGCGTTGCGTCGAACTGGCAAGGGGTGAACGAAGAAATATGAAAGTGGGAAAGGGTATTAAAGCGACAATGGAGAAGCTAATCTCTTGCATTAAAGGGGGGGGGGTTGGGAAATGCAGTTGAACGATCGAAGAAACTATCCCTGAAGAAGTTCGTAAATTGGTGGAAGTAGGGAGGTAGAACGGGAGAATAGGACATCGTTGCAGAATTGGGGGTGGGGATTCAACACAGCAATTTGGGGTTAAAAAGGAGGACCTTCAAAATCCATGCTGTGCAATTGACGTTATTTGGACGCAGAAAGGCTGCACAGGAAATGTGGTACCAGTCCCCCAAGGGGTTAACGTTAGCAATGAGTACTATAACTACCCAGGGAATTCCCTGCAAGAAAAAAAAAAGTGGGAAGAAAGGGCATGGGGGGGAGGGTCCGCGAGTTTCTTCGTGTTCATATTTAGGCCCTGCGCAAGTCTCCCCCCCTTTACAATGCCATCAACTGGCCATCCCTGAAAAAGAAAAGGGAAGAAAGAGAAGAAAGGGGGGAAGAATTCCAAAACGATCCCAAAACATCGGTTGAACTGCGCGAAGCGGTGAAATCAAACGGGGCTGTTTGTATACTTCTGCCTGATCGGCTTGAAAACCGCCAAAGAAGTGGGGAAAAAGAGGACTAGAAACCAATGGGGGCAGAGGCGGAATAATTCACTCGTTTCGTCGCTCAGCAGTGCAAGGGAGTCCACTACGGAGCAGCGTCAGTTGGACTCGCGCGCAAACGAGGCTTCGGCCAAAAAAAAAAGCCCATTTTTCAAAAACTTGAATCACTCAAGTATTGGGTGGGAGGAGGGAAATGTGAAAATTAATGTGAAAACCCAAATGTTAAGATTTGGGATTGGGATGGTATCATGCTGCACGTACAAACTACTCCTCTTCCAGGTGTTAACCAAGGTGAAAAATTCGCGTGGAAAAAATCTTTGGAAGTAGCCGTGGGGGGGGGGGGATAATTGCAAAACACGAAAAAAATGGGCGGTTGACGCACGTGCTCAAACAACATCAAAACGCAAAAAGCAGTCGGGACAACGAGAAAGGGGGTTATGACGCAGTAGAGCAAGTTCGTTAAAATGGACCGGAAAATTGCAGTCAGTTCGGTCAAAGGCCGAAAAAGACGTTTGCTGAGGAGGGGTCCTGGACGGACGCAAAACGAATCAGGGTAAGAAAGGAAGGACGCGGGCCACTCCCCATGATGAACATGCGAAATTCAAAGAAAACGGAGTTGCCAACGAATGGAAAAAGTGACACCGGCAACGCAAGGATCAGCGTCCAGCGAACAATGGTGCGATTCTGTTCCGGCGGCAAAGAGGAGGGGAATCAGAAAGAGAAGAGATTGCCGAACGAAACTTTGTGTGATTAAGGGGGTAAGAGGAAAGTGGCCCTCGGCGTCTCGTAAGGACCGTGCGCAATCCTCCCCGAAGGTTAGCCATGCAAACTCGAAGGATGTTTGTGGCTGGGGTGGTTCGCATTCCGTTCGCAGGTGTCACTCAAACTAACTATGTGGAAAAGCACGGACGGTTGGGTTCAAAAATGGGAAAGAAAACGCGTCCCCGCGTAAATATTTAAACGCCAATGGGAAGCATCTTGCCGGAGTCGGATAGAGACGCAGGGGAAGACCACAAACCAGAGAGATCCTCAAAAAACAAAACGGAGGAGCTAACGAGTGGATCTTTTCTTCAACAGGCGTGGGAAGAGATTAAAAAGGAAAAGGCAAGAGCTGGAAGCGTTAACTTATCCGCGGGAGGGCATTGAATCGCTGACAAAATCCGGAAGTTGATTGAAATGTAAGGGTTGTAGGTGACAAAAACTCCCTAAGAGGGAACTAAAAGAGTACGAATCGGTTGCATTTCGAACCAAAGAAAGTGAATCAAGCTAAACTGGCCTATTACATTCAAGGGCGGACCATTCTAAATCAACTGCAATTCAAGTCAACAATTGGCGAGGCCTAGCCGCGCGGGCGACACTTCCGTGCCGCCCACATAATCGCCCCTTTGTCTATGAAACTTCTGATAAGAGGTTGCCGGGTTCCAAACTGGAAAGAATTCGTTGTCAACTATGGAAAAGGAAAGTTTCGCGGCCGGCCATAACTTTACATAATGTTTGCTTTGCCAGGGAGAGTATGTCTGGAGGAGACCGAGGGGGGGGGGGGAAAGAAAGTCGACCCCTTCCTCTCATCAAAAACGCGGGGGAAAGAAGACCGAATACTGGTGCAAAACGTCCAGGAAATAATACGAAAATTGATCGAAGATATCATAAGTCCAATTTAGGTGAAAAGGCTGGGTCAGGGGTGTTGAGGGGGGGAGGGGACACTGGTGCGCAAAACGAAAAATGTCCAGGGACCAATTAGAATAGTATAAGAATTTCAACCGAACGGAAGGGTTTTTTTGGGTGTAACAGTGTAAAAAAGATGTAATGTCATATAGGGAGTTTTGCCGAAGAAAAAGAGAAGACCAATGTGAACCAATCGAAAATTGTGCGAAATTCACAGTAATGGAACATGCAAAGCTAAAAAAATTGGGGAGCTAAACGAACAATGGAACACGGTGGTTGGCCTAGCCGAAAGAAGGGCGATCGTGGGAAAAAAGAAGAGGCGGCGTCGTGACTAGGCCAACGACGAGAGATTTGCGCGTGACCAAAGTCAATGGTTATTCTACGAGTTGTTTAAAGTCGGGAGGGAAATGAAAAAATGAACGGCAGAAAGAAAACGAAGGACACGGGGGGGACTGAAGCACCGCTGCGCGCAGGTTCAAACAGGTTGGGACTTGGTGGACTTCTTAAAACCGTAGTGCGCTAACGCAGTATTGGTGGAGATGGTTCTTGAAACTGGGGAAGCGAGAAAAATGGTAAGTTGACAGGGGCTGGACTGAAGGAACACAGAAGACACAATGGAAGAAATAGCTGATGACTGATGCAAAAGGACAACGTTTAGGGAACGGACAACGTGTGGTTATAAGGGCATATGGTTAGGGAAAGGAAAAAGTGGAAGGGGGAGGGGGGGGGGGTTAAAATCATGTATCAGATTCATGCGAGGGCATCCCGGGGGACTGAAGACGAAGGCAAAGAGAAGGGCGGGTTGTTGAATCAAAGGGGGCAAATTCAACAGGAGGGGAATAAAAGGGGGTATAAATAAGAGGAAAATAGGGAAAAAAAAGGGAGGGAATTTCAAGGTTGTTTTGTCGGTCGTCCAGCCTTTCCACAAGGGGAGTGTAAGAGCAAATTCCTCACTGCCGCTTTAAATATATAATAAGAAAGTCAAGATGGACTGAGAACGGAAAAAGGGGAAAGGACAGCAGAGAGAGTAAAGCAGTACCGCAAGCCGCTGTTTGAGGGGGGGGCGAGTGGAACAATAGTATGGCAGGAAGGGAATAGGATTATGTGAAGGAATGGGTATGCATTGGTCGAGGGGGGGAAAAAGAAAAGAGGGCTCTACTGGAATTTGTAGGAGTAGCGTAAAACTTTCGGTTTGAGTGCAAACGGATGTCGACTGAGACCGCCCTTGAGAGGGTAAAGTGCAAGGAAAAGGAGGGGAAAATGTGAGTCTTATTGTCAGGGCAAAAAAAAATCAAAGATTAAAAAACGAAGCATCGTTGAGTAAGGCTCGTATACACGAGTATTCAGGGGGAAGAATATCAGTTTTTTGTATATGGGAATTCAAGAAACGACTGAGAAAGGAGAGTCATCAGCATCAATACGGAGAAAGAAGGGATCGATCTCTGTGGGGGAAGGTTGTAAACTCACGATCACTTCATTCGCAGAATTCACTAGCGACGGGGTCATCCGTCAAAATTTGACCCAAATGGCATAATGCTGTTTCGATAATTGGAAATTTCAAGAAAGAAGAAATACTAAAAATGAGAGGGGAAAAGTGAGGGGGGGGGGGGGGACAGGGGGTAAAAAAAATTCTGTTTGGTCATAATCTTTCAAATCTCTTGGGGAAAGCTGTGTGGTCAGATTTGCAACAACTCAGTATGCCATAGAAGAATACCGAATGGAGTTGGGACTCTGCTCTCAAAAAAAAAAAAGGGGGGGGGAGGGGGGAAGGAAAAGGAATCTTACGAATAGTATCCTACTGAATGGATTAAGCGTGGTGAATTGAACAAAACCTGATTGGTCCCCAAGAGATTGGGAAAGAAAGGAATAACATAATTAACAAAAGGAGAACAAGTTAAGAAATTTTAAGGGAGGTTCGTCTCGTGAAGAAATAGGAAAAGCCATCATTGGCGGATGGTCAAAGTGGACGGAGGTGACCAAAGGCGTCTCTTTAAAATTGATGGCAGAAAGAAGGTGGTAGAAAGAATGAGTTGACAACACTTGGGTTTAGAGAGAAAGACTTTTAGAATACTTGATCTACGGGCGAAGCGTTCTGAACGGCAAAGATACAATAGACACTGATACACCAGGGGGGTGAAAAGATCTGGAGGACTCAAAGTTTAAGAAAGTGGGGAAAGGCTTGTAAAGGGGGGTGGGTGAAAATAGGGACAATTTGGGCGAAGACTTGCCCCTAAAAATAGCAGGGCGTCGAGTACACATGACGGTTGAACTCAAACGTCCGATGAAGAAATTGGGCGTGAGAAAGGAAAAATTGGTTCCATGAAAAGGGAGGGAGGTGAAAGGGGGAGAAAAGAACCTGCCTGCCTTCCCGTCTACCCCTTTCCCCTACCATACGTTTGGCAAAAGAAGGTATCGATAAGAAAGAAAATCCGGGGACGGGGGAGGGGTCTGGAAAAAAAATTGAGAGGAGGGGGGAGGCCTCTCTTGGGGAAAGGGGGGGGAAGAAGAAAAAAAGTGAATTTTGGGTCACTTAGGTATGCAAGGATGCTAAGCTCTTACAGGGTGGAAATGCGGGAACGAGCGAACCGGGGGGGAAAAAAACATACCTGGAAGGAAAATTGACTTAATGTACTTTTTTTAAGGAAAGGGGACTCACTTGAGGGGAAGCGGGCAGAAGTTGGTTTTGTCAACCACTCCATCTTGCTTCGTCCTTAACAGCCAAGCGTGATTAAGGTGATGAAAGCAAATCAGAACATAAGGGGGAAATCTAGGAAGGGGGGGGGGGGGGAAAAACGGTTCTCCATGTAGGAGGGAAGAAATACCAACTTTGCGAACTTTCCCTAACATGTCAGCTCACATGGTAAAAACCGATTGTCACAAGGTATGGTGAAAGAGGAAATCCGGAACCAGGAACATGGAAAGCGAGGGGATGAAAAATTTGAAAAAACGATTAAAAAGAAGCGAGATGAACTAAGTTTAAGCGTCAAAGTCCACCATCATGGGTGGAACCGGCGGAAACGAAGTAGAAAGGGCTGCTGGGGAACTGCTGGCCTGGTATACTGTTCCGGGTGGAAGAAAAAAGGTAAAAGCTTGAGAATAACAGTGAAGTAAACGGGCTTACGAGGCAAATCGGTCACGGTCGGGAGCAAGGGTCACAAGAAGTCAGCCGAGGACAGTTTCAATCAGAAAGGAAGGCTGTCAGGGTTCAAACAAGGCCATTGTTAAAAGGTTAGCGCACATTTTTTAACTTGGAATTGGAATGTGAATTGAGAAACAAAATTGTTCTAGTTTGGGGCAAGGGGGAGTGGTGATAACAAGGAGGGCTAGGAAAAGAAGAATCAGGAAAGTGCCATATTGGGAAACGGTAAAAAACAGTGAGTTGTGACTCTTTGCAAAGGGGGAACGACGAGTTGATCCTGAGGAAATTGCGCAGGTTCGGGGGCACAAAGGGGGGCTCAAAGGAAAAGCAAAAAACAGAAAAGCAGGCTGCACAAAGTTGTATGTGCTGACGCAGTGATATTCGTTAGCGATACCTGGGGTTGGGGAATTATTGGAGGAAGGCCGGAAATAAAAGAAGGGGGGAGGGGGGGGGAGAGGAGTGGTTGGTCTCGTACTAAAAAAATAAGATCAGTGGGATACCCTATACGGGAGCAAGGGACCGAAAAAAAGGAAAGGAACATGAAGGTAACGAAACGGAATGCCAACGGACCGTTAACCGGACGCGTATCAAATCTGAAAGAAAGGGAGATGAGGGGTCTTTTCAGGACAAAAAAGGAAGTGGGCAGAGGAAGTCTGATCTAATTTCAAGAACAATGGGTTTATTAAATGGATATGGAAAAAAGAAGAAGGTCCGAAGAATTTAATAAGTACTCGATAAGGACCGGGAAACGACTCCCCGAGGGTAGCCAAAAGAGAAGGTGGTTAGCAAGTCCGGAGAGGGGGAAGAAAACTACTAGGTAAGAACTTCCGAAAGGGGTTGGGGTAAAGGGGAGGGGGGACATCCACGAGAAAGCTTAGAAAGTATTTAAAAAAACCAAATTTGGAAACGAGAGGTCACGGATAGAGATCTTGGGGAAAAATACGCAAGGGGAAGACAAGCTATCTGACTCCACACACGGGAAAAGAGAGATATGAAAGGGGGAGTAAAAGCATATTTCAAAGCGAGGCAGAAGAAGGGCAGAGGATTCCAGTTGGGATTTTTAAGAATGCCTCTTAACGAATTGAGGGGGAAAAGAGGAAACCAGACGGAATTAGTGAATAGTTGAGGGCTCCCGGACTGCGTAAAAAGGGAAGCAGAGGGGGGCAGGGAGGAACGCGGGGGAAGGGGAAAAGGGAAAGGAAGGTAAGAGTAAAGCCGGGGGGATTCCCTCGACGGACCAGGTCGTAAGAAAAAAAACAATTCAGAACCATTGGACAGAGGCGCAAGCCGGCGGGCTTCGAGTAAGGGGTCTCGAAAAACCACGAAAAAAAATTGGAGCAGGAAAGGGGAGAAGGGGTTGGGAAGGGGTTTCAAATGTCAGAAGTAGTTTCACCTATTAAGGGGGGGTAGGGGGCAAAGATAAAAGGGAAGATAATGGTTTCGTGCCAGGCGAAGTTAGTAACTGATCGTAGTTGGGCGTCACGAAAAAACACAGAGAGAAAAAAAAAATCGAAGGACGGACAGGAACAGTAAAAATACTTCCAAAAAGGTCCATTTAAGCGGGGGGAGGGGGAAATTGAGAGACTGAGATCAAAAAAAGAAGTTTAGGGGAAAAAGAAGCGTGGGGAGGGGGGTTGAGGGTGGCGTAGAAGTGAACAAAACGCCAATGAGTCAATTTAAAAAGCAAAAGCTGTCGTATGATTGTCCAAACACGAAGGGGCAATGGGTTGTTGGGTACAGGGGGTAAAATAGGGGGAATTGGAAAAAGGGGAGGATTGTTGGAAAAAAAAGGATACCATCCCAAGTGGGCACAATCGAAAAATTTGGGCGCGTTAGGTTGAACAGGCAAGCGAAAAAAGAAGGGAAAAGGGATATAAACCAAAAAAAGGGAAAACACAGGTTTTTCCAGGGAAGCCATACTCAAGAAGGCCAAAGTCCGAGGGTCGACAAGTACGTGTACAAAGTTTCCAAAACGAGCAAAGAAAGGTGAAAAGAGAACCAAGGCGGCAAGGGGGGTCGTACTAGTTGGAAATGGGAGGGACGGACCATGAAACGGCTGCAGAAAGTAGACACAAGAAAAAAACTGGGATGATCAACGCTTTCGCTCAGGTTCCACGATGGTGGACTTGGGGTTGACGCGTTCAAACCGATGGGGAGTAGAGGGAAGGGGGTGGGGGAAGATTTAAAAAATTAAAAAGGGGCAGCGATATGGATTTTAAATGGGGAGGACTTGCGCAGTGTACACATAAGACCGGGGGGTTTACAGAGGGTGGACAATGAAAGATTGGGGGGCACGTTGAGTGGAACTTACAGAAAAGTGGGGATGGGAGAGACAAATGGCGCACTTCCACCCTTGGCACTGGTTAACGGAAGGATATGCAGAACTGGAGGGGAGGAATGAAAACTGGAAAAAGAAATTTGTTCTGGAACCTACTCATTACAAAAGAAGGGCGTGTTGGGAAGTCACAAATTCACGCAAAATGGCCATAACTGGGGGACAGAAGAAGTCTCACAAAGTAATGTAACTAAAAATGGAAAAGGGGGGGGAGTATATTTTCGTAGACTCGTCCATGTGCCAACAAAAAGTTTAAGTTTAAGGCAGTGGAAAAAAGAGAGGGGGAATGAAAGCTGATATAAAAGGAACTTCAGAGTTAAGGAAAAGAAAGCGCGACGCAACGCATCGGGTGATTAAATATGACCCCAAAGGAGTAATTTGGGGGGTTCGATTGGGGCAAAAGAAAGTATTTGCGGAATGGAGAGAAGGAATAGGGTTACTTAAGTATTCCGGGAAAAACCTAACCTCTAGACTGTGTAATAGCCGTAATGGATAGAGACGGTTTGGGAAACTTTTCGAAAGAAGAAATTGAGAAAGGGGGGGGGGGCAAGGAACTTAGGGGGACTATGTTAGAAACCAAAGCATAATGGAAAACAGTTAAAAAATATTCTATAGTATAACGGATGAATGTAAAGGGGGGTTCTAATGTAGGTAAGAGGTAAACGTAAAGGATCTTCTGACCGGGGAGATTCTTCATCATCAGGGAAATAAAAAGGATGTGACTAAGAGACTTTTTTGGGGGTATAACAAAGGGAAAAACAATCTTCGCAGAAGGTAGATAAAGGGCGCAAAATAAGAAAGGGAAAAAAGATTCAAATGAGGGAGGGGAGAAGAAGGGTCTTTCTCAAAAGAAAAAGAAAAAGTTGGTCGGTGGGGGAAAAGGGCGCATTGCGTTTTGAGGCATTACTTCAAAAAACGAATCAAAAGTGGGGACACAATAAGGATTTTGTTGCA
>Ga0179593_1488360_pt1 | contig 11613 bp, 12 predicted proteins | sample CZODoug2_1_08_16_FD_185931 | JGI IMG/M metagenome (GOLD analysis project Ga0179593, IMG submission 185931) | Vadose zone soil fungal communities from Angelo Coast Range Reserve, California, USA - CZODoug2_1_08_16fungal (PacBio error correction) | ecosystem: Environmental > Terrestrial > Soil >...
ATCGAAGGAAGCTCAAGGCACGAGGGGAGGAAGTGTTGAAAAATAGCAGATCGGCGAGGTCTGCTATAGCGGAAAGAAAACCAAATCTGTTTTCGCGGCTCCCCCCAATAGTTATGAAGTGGAACTATTACGGGTTTGGGGAGGGGCGGAGGTGGGAATGGTGGAAAGCAAAGCCAAGAAGGGCCCTTCACCGCTTGGGAGCCCAGGAATGGCTAAGGCATCAAAAGCGTTTCAGCGGGAAAGGTTTAAATCGAAGGGGGGACGGCCTGGTGCCGGGAGTTCCTATGGGAAAGAACGACGTGAACAAAATGCAGCGCGTCGTATAATTGGGCATCGCGAAACGGGTTCTCTGTGACCGGAGAGGGCGAAGGGGAGCAATTGACAGGAGGCCATTGAACTCGATCACGTAACCACAGCAGCCGTACTGGTTTGTGGAATACACAATACCAGGATGGAACAGCATTCAGGCGACAAATGAACGCATCTGACTAAAAGCTAAGCACAACATCGAAAGCCGTTAGGTGGATGAGAAGTGAACATGTCGCGGGGGGGAAATAACGAAAAGCTTGTAAGACGCGACAAATCGATCATTGAATATTGAATCCCAGAAGAAAGCAGCAACTTTGGCGGAGGTCAAGGTCAAAGGTACTCACCTAATCTCAAACGGGGGCGTCTTGACAAAGGGTTGGCACACTTATCCAAACTGCGCCCAAGGCGTTAATTGGGGACACCTGAAGGGGCAAAGGGGAACGAAAAAACTGTAAACGAATGAAGGCTGGAAGATAGATATGAACCCAGAAGAGACGGGGAATACGAATGCATCTCTCAAGTCGCAAACCTGCCGTGGTACCGGCCTAACAACGGCGTTGGCATGACCGAAAGAAATGGGATTAGTGAATCAAAACCTTCCGGAGAACATTTGAACAGCGTCTGAGGGGGAGAGGGGGGGCGAGATCTCAAGGGTTTAGCTAAGAGAGTTAAAAGGGGGGAAAGTTGAACTCCAAAAATCGTTGGGACATCATTGCGAGGAGTGAGGAGTCATCGTGTCCCCTTGGATCTTTCCAGAAAAGCCGGGGAGATCAGCGATTTCAAGATGTTGGGTTAGAAATTCCCAGGTGAGGACGAAAAAAAAGCAACAAAAAAAGGAGGAAGAGGGTCAGAAAAGAACTAGTGGAAAAGGAACACATCACCGATCGGGGGGGGCGAGTGCTCGGGGATGAGTCACCAAAAGACGAGATGCCGCCGAACAAAACTCCCAAGAAAAATTTCCACCCCCCGGGGATACATGACCCCACCCTCAAGGGAGGTCGACCGGAGGGGGAAAACTTATCGCGAAATGGAGACAAGGTACGCGGGCAAACCCTTCCCTAGGGTAAACGCAGAAACGGGAAGAGAGTTTAATGAAAGGCGAGACGACAGAAAAAAACGGCGTTGGTTTGGAAAGGCACATCGGAAGGAAACTCTGCGGGACTTGAAGACATAAAGGAACCGGAGACACGGAGGAGGGGGGGGACTCTGAGAAAAAAATTGGTGTGCAAGGAAGAATTTTCGGGCACAGGCTCGTGAATAGACGGGAATCGCATGCAATACATCACAGAAGGGGGGATGAGTGCTGTGGGAGTCTAGAACGTTTTGCAAATGATCACAGTAAAGAGTACTTGGGAGGTAAACCACCTGAGGGAGGGCCTCGCCCAAGGACTGCAAAATCGCACCAGCGGCTGTTCAGGGGTAACTCCTGCGATGGAATTCAAAAAAAAAGGACCATGTTCCCACGGTCCATATCGAAGCACAGGCCCGTTTGGAGAGGATAAAGTTGAGAAAGAGGAGTCATTGAATCGAAGTGGCGTACAATCTCAAGGGAGAAGTGTAGTAGAGAAAACCAGGCGTCGCGCCCGGCTTGCGGCTTGAAGATAAATTCCCTCAGAAACGGGCCAGTGAGCACAACCCCCGCCAGATGGCAAAAGAAGCGCTTGTGCTAATGTTTCACCACAGGATTTTGAAAACTTTCGTGCCGACCCCAAAGGAAAAACTCCCAGAGGGGAAAGAAATACAGACCGTCGAAACGCCGCCGAACGTACGGGAAGAGCGCGGTGACAAAAAGAGCCGGAAATTCGTCTTGGCTGCCGGTGTATCCACAGCCACTGAGCGGAATGGCCCAAAAAGAAGGCCAAAATAACGTGTCTTTGATACGGGAAAGAGAAAACAACCACCGGAAAGAGAGGTGGACGCGGTAGTGGAAACAGAATAAGCCGGCTGATTTAGGGGAATGTGTTGGCCACATATTCAATTTATAGAACTAGAGAGATGAATAGGCCCGGAATTACCAAACCGGACCAACAATGGGAGAAACGCCGCTTTGGCAAAGGATGGTGAAGCTGGCGCTGAGGGGAATGGTCGGAATGGAAGGATTCCTGGGAAAAAAAAAGGAAAGCCAAGGCCGGCAGGTCCGTTGCAAGAAAAAAAAAAAAAAAAAGAAAAGAAAAAAAAAATAAATAAAAAAAAAATCCCTGCACAGATACGCGCAGGGGAAAGGAAGACAAAACGACCTCATAAAATGTCCCGCACTCACATATCTCCGAAAAGCTGGATAGCCACCGCCGACGCGACAAAAAGTATGCTTTGAAGCATGCTCAACACCTACCGGAGAAGCGGGCCAGGCGAAGAAGTCGAGTCAAGCAGATACCGATCATGGACGTCATACGTCGGACGCAGCACAAGGTACGCGACGAACAGTCCCAGGCGGCAATATGGGATAAGGTCGCGAAAAAAACGAGAAATGGATCGGGGGGCACAGGCGACCGAAACGGCGAGGAAAGTGGCTGCGCGCATGCGCAACCAATCAACTGGCACTCGACTTCCTCGCATGAAGGGAAGCCTCAACGGTGGGAAGCAAAGGAAAAAACCGATGCGGGGGGCCTGGTTTGCAAAGTCGAAGATTTGGGCATCAACTCCGATTTCTCGGATGGAGCTAATCGGCGACCGGAAAAAAAGGGGGCGCGAGGCCTTCCTATGCGGAAAAACCGAGACCGCAGAGGTGTTCGGAGCGCTGGACGGCAAAAGTCACAGGGGATTTCATATCTAAGGGAGAGGAGCAGAAAAAGCTAGACCGCCAAGCTTTTGGCCAAGGAGCCGGGGGCCAAGGAGGTTGCGCCAGGAATGCCGACAACACCAAGGCAAGGCAGGGAGGTTTCCGCACGAAACTCAAGACGATACCAACGGAGACGCTCTAACAGAGGAAAAGAGAGATAGCGATGAAATGGGGGGTTGCAGTTTTAGGGCGCCAGGACGAGCATGACCTTGGGGATGAATTAGATATTCCGCAATCCGGGACAAAGGGAGACCTGATTGGAAGCAAAAAAGCTGAGGAGACAGCGCGGGTCCTGGATAGGACGTATAGGGAATAAAAATGGAGCCCGCGTCAGCAGCGCCCAAAAAAAAGAGATGCGCCTCGTTTCTCTGTGCCGGAAATTTACATCAGTCCGTGAAAAAGACGTGTCCGCGTTGGGGAGCGCCGCGCGCATGAGGAAAAACATGGTCGGCCTTGGGGGGATGACAGCTTCTAGAGTCAGGAAAAAGGAAAAACCGGTCATCGGCGATGATCTCCCAGCGTCTTCGAAAAGCGGAGAGAAAAACAAAAAATCTTCTTTTGGGAAAAAGGATGCTCAAAAGAAGGGAGCCGTTGTTCTGAAGGCGGCGCATATGAACTATAGGAGAAGTGTGTCGCGACCGGAAGAGTTGTCCGACGGGAGGAAGAGAGGTCCGAAGGGAGTGACGGGTCCGATGAAGTTCTCAGCGCTCGTATCGGGGGAACGTCGAGGGGGAGCAAGCACGGATTAGCCGTGGTGGGCGCTGCCAAGCCATGATGGGGGATCTTTGACGCGGAGAATCAGGACTAAATGGACGGCTGCTAAGGTTATGAAAGGTGGTCAGGTTTGGGGGGTAGGTGGCGGTTCCTGGTATCAGGTGAGGTAAACGAGTGCGCGCGAATGGCAGGGGCTGGGGCAGGACGGGAAAGGTGGGACCAGCACACGCCGCCAGCAAAAGACACACAGCGTCAAGCGAAGTTCCAAAAGTCTTCCTTATAGGATACGGGGAAGGGAGGTATCAACGGAGTTCATCTGGAATCATTCGCGGATGAAGAACAAGATAGTGATTAATGAGTGACAAAATAAAATACCAGGATGAGTCAACGAGCCACGTAACCGCGGAAAAAAATCGGGAAAAGAGAAGGTGTGGGGGCTCGGGCCTGAGTGCGTTTTGTCAAAGCCGACCGGCCATTAGGAAGGAAATGCAGGTTTGGAGGCAACGTCGTGCAGAAAAATGTTCGAAAAAAACTACGAATTGTGTATTAACTGAAAAGGTGCCCGCCGTGCAGGGGGCAAACAAAATCTAACGACTGCGGCGTTTCGCGCAGGATGGGAAAGCGCGAGGAAGGGGTTGCCGAAAGAAAACCAAGACGGGGACACTAGGAAAAAAGCATCACAATCAGATGGTTGTCATCGACTGAGGAGCGAGGGGACAAATGGAAAAGATCAATAAAAAAGTTGGGAAGAGAGAAGATAACAGAATACCAAAGCAAACGCCGTTCCTGGGTTATACATAAACCAACACCCTACCAAAAAAAAAGAACAAAAAAACAAATGAGGGAGGTAAAATCACACTTGGCATCATCTGTATAGAAACAGACGACGGGTCTTTGGGAAACCATGGGAAAGCCGAAACAGAAACATCGCCGGTGGGTTAAAACGACCAAACATTCAGATTTTCACATGGCAGAGACAAAGAGGGATAGCAAACAGCTGGAAGATGACTCCCAGGAAAATTGAAGAGTCGGGTTGTTGAAAAAAAAAGAAAAAAAGGGTACATAAAACAACTAAGGAACAAGCATGTGGTCTGAAAAAAGGCCTGGCAGAAAGGGAAAGCCCCCGCGATCAAAGCTGCACAACGGAGGGAGTCCAAACCGGAAGATCCAGAACGCGAGGGAAATCGCCTGTCGAAAGAAAAAAAAAATTTGCGCAGAGGTGGCCGGTATCAAAAAAAATCTAGTGTCAGCTCAAGGGGGGGACGGGAGGCCGGAAAATCAACTAGGGCCTTAAAAAGGCCTGATCGGAGTCTAGGAAGGAATGATCAAGGGGGGGACGAAAGTACGCGGATTAATACAAGTCGAACGAGAGTTTGGGTAATTGGCGCTTGAAGGAGGGAGGCAGACGGCCATGGGGAGGGAGCATTAAAGGTCGGTCATAAAAGGCACTGATCTAGATAAACGAATCACGAAGGGGGGGTCGTAACTCCAATTGAAGGTGCAGGGGTGAAAATGATCTCAACAACACAGGGGAAAAGAGAATGATCCTCAAAAAAGGTGAAATAAGGGGGGGGGAGGAGGACAACACAAAGTGAGAGGACGAGTCGAGGGAATATTTACCTACAGCGAAGTGACGAGAAAAAAAAAAACCCAATGATTAAGCAAACGGATATTGAGAAAGGGTTCCTTAAAGGCTATTAGCTAACGCCTTGGGAAAGATACCACTTCAATAAAAACCAGACACCTCGAAACGAGGATCAGAGGATCCCCGCGCAAGGGGTGCTGCAACTGAAAAAGAAATGGGTTGCGGATCCGTAAAGAGAACGCAATTCTCAAGAAGGCTCTGAGCCAGCGGGGAAAATTTGCACGGAGACTTATGAATCGGAATGGGGGTGCAGCAAGAAGAAAAACTTTTACGTGCAGCTTTAAGGAGGGAGGGGTTTCATATAAAAGGAACCTTCAGGAGGGGGGAAAAAAAGAAAAAGGAGCGAATGGGGGGGAACCTATGAAACGGTCCAAAAGAGATATATAGGGGGGTTCTTCACTAAAAGAAGAGGTGAAAGACTCCAAGGGCGCGGTGTCCTGATGAAAGCAAAACCAGGAGCGCGGGGGGGGTGGACGGGCAGGGATTCATTGAGACAAGAAAAGTCCAAAAAAAAAAGAAAAAGGCATGTGGGTAGATGGATATAGGGGACGAGCAAGAATCTTGAAGTTCTGGTAAAAGTCCTGGTTCCATGGGGGGGGGGTGGGCGTCAAAAAAGACCTTTTCCCGGGGTGGCTGGCATAGAGAGAAGGCTAGGTAGGAAACCTTGGTCAGGGGGGGGAAGTCGCCCGAATCAAAACGAGACAACGTCAGATGCAATTAGGGAACAAAAAAGAAGGACCAAACCAACGGGGGGGGGGGGGGGGAAGGGTAAAAAATGTGTGAATAATGGCACTCTGTAGGTTAAACTTCTTGCCACCGGCACAAGGGGTTACCCTTGTAAAGGGAAAAAGACAACCAACGCTCGAGATCGATCCAGGATGAGGCGAAAAGGGGGAGAACCAATCGATGTGACCATTTATGAGAAACGGGAAAGAGCCTTCCTCCAAACCCTAGATGACTTCTTGGGGAGGGAGGTTGAACGCCCAACCCTGGCCGCGAGAGAGTAGGTTGCTGAAAGACCCTCGGAGAAATGCTGGGGTGAGGAGTTGGGAAAAATCAGTAAATATTCCTTGGATTGAGAATGAATGAAAGGATGAGAAAAGAGGAATTACGTCAAAAATTAACATTGGGAAAAGGGGAAATCACTCTGACAGCAGGGTAAATCTAGCTGGTGTCTCGCTCTTGGATTTGGCGGAGGAGGGGGGAGGGTGAGGACCTAACACCAAAAAGCCGAAGGCCACAGCCACATTCCTATCGCGAGTGGAGGAAAAAAGGAAAAGAGAGAAACGCTCCCTCTTCCAATAAGAAAACTACCTATAAACGGGGGAAAAAAACAATGTCAAAAGCGCAGGAAGGGACTAATCAGGGGTCAACTCTACTCTCCCAAAGAGAAGGGGGAAGCACTCTCAGAAACTCCGGAAGCCTCGTCAGCGACAGCAGTAAAAAAAATGACAACTAGGCAGCGTGTCTAACGTCAGGAGGAATACGACAAATTCGAGGGGAAGAGGAAAGCAGGCAAAAAAGAGGCATACGTATCTTAGAAAAGACAAAGAGGAAGAAGATCAAGGGAAAAAGCGGCGCTGCGTTCAAGGAATCATTCTTGGCTCCACCACTCCATCATGAAGGACGAAGATTATGATCCTGAAGATAAAAAGCCGCATTGGGGGGGAAGAAAAAGAAAAAAACGCGGAACGATGTAGTGTGGGGAAGGGGTACGCCAACTCATCGGCCATGGCAAAAGGGGACCGTATTGAGAGGAGGGAGGAGTCAGATGCTCACAAAGCACACGCGAAAGTCTGTTACGAAGGGGAGTGAGGCGGAAACATGCCATGTCAAGAGTACCCAGAGAACTCCGCGGGATGGGAGCACTGAGAAAGAAAAGAAACAACTAGGATGTTCTTTGCGACGTCAAGGAGAAAAAAGGAACGAATGGGACTGAGCAAGCCAAGAGGTTGGGCAGGCAATGGGCCAAGACAGGTGGGGGCAAGGAGAAAGAAAGAAAAAGGCACAGGTGCACTGCACTCACGGCAAAGACCGCTCAAGCGAAACAAAAAAAAGGACGAGATACGAAAAATCGGACTTTCAACTTTAGGAAGGGAGAAGATCGTTAGGGGGGCCTTTCTCCCTAAGACTTGAAAGGTGTCCGGCACGGAGTTCCAAAAGAGTACGTCAAGGAAAAAAGCAAACGCTGAGAAGATAGGGAGTACCTAAGGAAGAAAAAATCCAGCATTAAAAAAACGAGGTCATCAGCTCGCAGGAAGAAAGGGAATTCTCAGTGCCAAGAATCGTGGACCTCAACGCCGCCCAAATACGTAAAGGGAAAGTGCAAAAAGCATCATACAAGACCAAGGCTTCCTTTTTGGGGAAAAGGGAGAAGGAGGTTTAGAACGCAAAACCGGAAAAACTCTCCGAAAATAAAAAAGGGGTCGAGAAAAAAAAAACGCCGCATTCCTCTGCGAAGGATCGTGATTGGGGGAGAGAAAGAAGGAAGGGCCGCCTAATGCCGGGGAAAGGGGGGTATATGCAAAACGCGGGGGGAGACGGTGAGGAAGCTTGGGTCTTCGCACGAGGACTGGTTATGTGACTTGCGGCGATTCCGCTGGCATTGGCTTGGGAGGGGAGTTGCGAAGAGAAGTGTCAACGCCGGGCTTGGGACGGAGCGGTCGGGCCGCGAAACCCGGAAGAAGGGATGGTTTGGGTGGCGACTGCAGGGAAAAGGCCGCGAAGGACGAAGGGCGCCGAAAGCTGTTGCGAAGGGGGAAAGGCGGAGTAACGGTAGTGGGTGGCTGCTGTATTGCAAGAGGGGAGTTCTTGGAGGACGGCGACTAGAAGAGGAATGGTTCTTGTGACGAAAAGGGGGTGGGGGCCCAGCATCCCCTCAAGCAAAGGGGGGGGGTAAATCCCACATGCCCCTAAGAGAAAAAACTAGCACCGGGTCCTCTGGAAGAGTGGGAGAAGGGGTCCTCCAAAAGGAGGGGGGGGGGACTTAAGCTAGGTCATTCAGGAGAAACAAGACCATCTGAAGGTGAGGGGTGGACAACGAGAATACAAGGAAGAGGCGAGGGGAGAGCACTGAAGCTGCAAAAGAGAAAAAGCGGATTTACACTAAAAAAAAACCCGTGCGAACTAGTTGGGGAAGGGGTGGGGGCAGTCAAGTCTGGGGGGAATGAGGTATCAGGAAAAAAAAGGTGGGTCACGGTTCTACTTGAAAAAAGAGGGGGGGGGGGGAAGAAATAGACCTCAAGAATTGGCTAGGACGAGGCGTCGTTTCGCGGAGGGGAAGAAAAGAAATCGCCGTAAACAGACTGGTTCCGGTGCGCAACGAAAAAAGAAACGACGGTAACAGAATAAGCACAAGAGCCGAATTCATCTCGAGGAGGGGGGTAGAGGAGGGGATCAGTTCTCCTTCGAAGCCAAAGATGCGAAAAGATCAGCCCGATCAAAAAATTCCTGGGTGACGGAAAGAACAAAAGAAAATAGGCTTGTCACAAAAGAAGGCGATCATACGCCTATAGGGAGAAACACATTCCCGATCGAGAGTGAAGAGGAACCCATTGCGGCTGTGAGGAAAGGGGAAGGGAAAAAGGAACGGGCGGAAAGCGAAAACCAAGCCAGGATTTTGAAACTCTCGAACGCGGTGCGAGGAGGTCAGAAAAAAAGATAAGGGGGCGAGGAGCCAAATAGCTCAGGCAGCCAAGGGGGCTCAGGGGGTCCTCCACGTCGCAACCGGATTGGTTCACCGGGAAATGAGAAAGGTGATAGAGGACCACCGCTAAACACAACGGACAAGATGAGGCATCAATCTAGGAAAAGGTCAAGAAGGAGACAGTTGAAACGAAAAGGCGATAAGCGAGATGCGCCTGCGGAAAAGTCTGCCGAGAGTAGTCTCATAGCCATGGAGGAGTCCGAAGAAAAAAAAACTTCGAAGGGAACCGAGTGATCGAGAGTCGAAGGGGGCAATGGAAGGGGGGTTCCGCGAAATTCAAGGAGAAAAAAACGGGGTCGAAAGATAAGTTGGGAAGTCATTTGGCGAGAAGGCGGGGCGGCGGCACTAGAAGGAGTCAATGGCGGGGGAAAATCTCATATCAATGAGCAGAGACGGGAGGTGGAGTTGAAGAAACGATTGAAATGCAAGGTAGTTGGAGAAGGAGCGACCTCACAAAAAAGGGGAGGCTAAGAAAAAGGGAGCCTTGACACACAAGGAATGGGGGGAAAAGACAACCGTGCGAGCGCAGACCTGACTCATTAGGGGAACAACCAGGGAAAGAATGAAGCTATGCCCCGAGTGCGCAGAGAAGCAAAAAACTCGAGGGTCGGCACAAGGGTCAATCTATTCTCATCTTGATCAAAATCAGCAAAGTCGCGACTGGAGCGAACCTAGTGGTTATAGGGAGCAACCTGGTGCAAGCTGACACGAGCAGGGGGGGGAAAACGAAAAAAAACGCGCACAGAGAAAAGTATCAGCTAGTAAGCGAATGGCGGTATTCAAAGCGAGGGATTGACGCGAGAGATGGGGGGGGGGGTAAGACGGCAGCCCGGATCTGAGGAGGAAGCTGTGGCGAATCGCACCAGGCACCGGTGAAAGCACAGCAGTAGAGAAGTTGAGCCTATATTCACCGACGGAGGTAATATCAGGTGGCGGGGGGGGGGGATCCAACTAACATATTGAAATCAGGAGAAAGCGCTGAAATGGGAAAACGACCATGACAGCGCTCTTCATTGAAGAGGCAAGGCGATGTCTTCATGAGGGAGACAGTCCGAAAAGGTGTCCACGGTCAATTGAGTAATAAACGGACGTGATGTGGGAAGAGGATAATCGAAAGCTCTGATGACGCGGGAGTTTAAATGGTGAACAAAGAAGGTGGGATTGGGGATATGGGGGTCGGACGGCGCTGGCGCCGAGTATCGACTTCACCCCCCCAAAAACCTAATCATTGGAGGCAACCCGAGGACACGGGCCAAAAAGGAACAAGCCTCAGGGGCGGGAAACGGTCGACGACGCGCTGGCATGGGGGTGACCATCTGCCTCGTGCTACGAAGGCCGGGGATTTGCCATCTACGCCCGAAAAAAAAATCGTCGATAAAACATTCTTGAGCGTGACGTGGAGAAGAAAAGAAAAGCTGGGGGGGGCTGCCCATGGTATTAACGTCACAACAAGAATTACCCACACGGGGGAAATTGGAAAGGAAGAGGGTTGTGGGAAGGAGAAAGGCCAGAAACAAAGCCCTGCAGGGCCAAGTAAGGACTCCCGAACCTCTTATTTTGTGTAAAAGTTAATAGAGCCTTGGGAAAAAAGACTGAAAGGGAGCTAATTAAGACGGACGCCAGGGGACAGTATCATCACAGACATCTTTGGGGCACATAGAGTGACTCGAAGGGCGTAGGTGGAACAATCGGAGGTGAAGGGGGGCACAACACCAAGGAGAAACACAAAGCAATTCCGACGAATCAGGTCGTGAAAAAATCAAAGATACCGAGGAAAAGGGGGCATAACCGCCTCAAAAAGCGACAATAATCCGTTCGAAGAGGGCAAAAGCCCAGAAGAAGATCGAGAAAAGAAGACCAAAACCGAGTGTGCCGAGTAGCTGCAAAACGATCTAAAGGACTCACGAAACTGTCGCTTCCATCCGCAGCAACATCGACCTCTTACAGCACAAGAAGGGAAATAAAGGCACAGTGGAGTCAGGGGGTGCTTTAAATCGGAAAGCTACAGGAATATCAGCGGTTAGACTATCAACGGCTCGAGGTACGCTTATCGCGCAGAAAGAGGAGACACGCCGAGCGCATTAGAATTGCCTGGCCGCATCGAGACCACTTTGGGGAGCACGACGAAAAAGGACGTTTTGGGCAGGGGAGACAACAATCGCCCGCTAGAAAAAATTCTCGGAGTAAGGATCTGCTCGTAAAGGAACAGCAACGCTTGTGATGGAGGCATGCAAATTCCGCTCGCGCTAAGAGTTGTGAGGCTTCTACCGCTCGGGCGATCAAAAAAAAGATGGATTTACTCTACGGACAGGGAAATCCCACCTCGCAGGGAGCGAGAACGAAAGTTTCACCAGGTCAAAATTGGCCAAAAGAGGGGAGGGAATAGCGGCTACAACACAGGGGAAAGATCGACCCCCCAACAAAAACACACACACTGTTTCCGCAACTGCACGGCGAGAC
>Ga0179593_1592097_pt1 | contig 11613 bp, 15 predicted proteins | sample CZODoug2_1_08_16_FD_185931 | JGI IMG/M metagenome (GOLD analysis project Ga0179593, IMG submission 185931) | Vadose zone soil fungal communities from Angelo Coast Range Reserve, California, USA - CZODoug2_1_08_16fungal (PacBio error correction) | ecosystem: Environmental > Terrestrial > Soil >...
TAAGCAGCCTGCAATCCGCGGATTCAAGAAAGGTAGATTCAACCACATTAGACCAAAAAATAGGAGAACAGCCGGTTCAGAAAAACATCCGCCCGCGCAGAAGAGAAGGAGAATCGCGGGGGTGGAGAAAAGCTAAAAAGAAATAACCTCAGTTGTGAGAGAATTCAGTCGAAAAAATCAGTGCGGCGGCCTGCGTTAAGCCTGCCCTCAGAGAAGGAACTTGAGAGAAGGGGTTCCAGCTTCTCCCGAAGCGAGCGCGTCCTCGCCAGTTCGGGGATAGAGCGCAGGGTGTTCATGAGAGGGTCTCTCGCGAAAGCTCTTCCCTCAGTGTCCTGGGGAGGGAGTAAAGAGAGAAGCGCGAAAATCTCAGAGAAGACAAACAAAAGGGGGCGGAGAAAAGAATCTAGATTCAGAGAGAGTTTAACAACCTAGGGAAGAGCACACCGGAAACGGAAAAAAAATAACGGGGAACGCGGAATGGCGAAGAAAATTGGAAAGCGAAAGCCTAGAAAAACGTGAGAAAGAAAAAAGGGAGAGTTAAAGGAGCGGGACAGGGGAAGTACTGCGGCAAGGGGACTGGGGAAGGGAAGAACAACTACAACTTATATTCTTCGCTGAAGAGGGAGAAGGCAGCGTTGAAGGCTCAGAAAAGGGGGGGCGAGAAAGAAGAGTGTGGCTGCACACTGGAAGGAAAAGATTTTGGGGATCGAAAAAAGGGGGGGGAATCTCAAACATGTCCGCGATTGCTAGAGATGCGGAGCAGGCACAGAAAAGATCCTGGCTGTTAAAACGCCAAACGGAGAGCCGGAGGGCGGAAGTTTCAAAGGCGCCACCACTCGAAATCTTTTTTACCGAAGGAAGAAAATCGCTTGCGAAAATGGAAAGGGGGAAAGGGCGTTGAGTGGCGCAAAAAAAAGAGGTGCAGTTTTTAAGCAATGGGGGGTCACAAAGGGAATTATTTCGGGGAAGAAACTGGGTATCAGAGGAAAAGGAGGAGGGAAGGGAAAGGGACGAAAGGGAAGGGAGGGGGCGGAGCGTTTGCATAAAGCAAGACGACGAAATTTTGACGGTAAGGAAAGTGCCGGGGGGGAGCAGGGAGGAAACACGAAGGAGGGTGGGGGGGGGGGGTCGGAATTGTGGAAAAATCGCAAAGGGAATGTTTGGAGGGAAAAAACTGGTGCGGATCTTGGGAAAAAAGGAAAAGTTGGGCGGAAGACATTGTCGGGAAGGAGTTGAAAGATTCCCGAAAGGAAGAGAGGAGATTGATGGATTTGGGCTGACGGGAAGGGGGTGCTTATGAGGCTAAGGACCGATAAAAAAAGGAAAAGGGAAATCCCGGTCGTTTTAGATGGCGGGACGATCGAGTTCTAGGCAGGGGACGAAGAGGGAAAAAATAAATTCCGGAGACCGTGAACGGGAGCAAGATATTAGGAGAATAATGCCATTTTTGGGGAACCTGTGTTGAACGGGACTGAGGGAGGGGGAGATCAATGCAAGGCGGAGAGAGGGGTATCGAGAGGGGGAGGCAGAAAAGGAAAGTGGGCACGAATTGACAGAATACAAGCTGCAGTTCGTCGATTAGAAAAGAGTATCGATTTGTTTTAAGGGGAAAGGGTCGGGGGGAACGCAAGAAAAAAAGGGGGGGTACTGGGAACGAGGCTGTGAGGAAAAGCCGACTGAAACAGGGGTACGCGTCCGAAGGGTGAAAGGGGTTAGGGCAGGCAGAAGAAAGCCTTAAGAAGAGTCCCAAGAGAGTTCAAGGGGAACCCAAGAAGAAGGGGAGCCCTATTTGAAAAAGAAAAACAAGGAAAAGAGAACAGAAAAAAAAGGGGGGAAAACCAAAAGTGCGCAGAGAGCGCGGAAAGGGGGTGAATACAAAGAATGATCTCCTACGTAAGAAACCGCAAACAGGAAGGAAAGACCTCAGAAAAAAAAAACTCGGACGAAACAAGGAAAATAGGATCTGTTTTAAAAAAAAAACTGGTTAAAATGTTGGGGAGAGTTTGTCCACTAACGAGCGAGGCCTGAAGGCTAATTTCGTGAGTGAGGAGGTGGAGAAAAGGGACCATAAAACTGAGAAGGAGGAATCACAAAAAGAAGCCCAAGACGCCAGAGTATGCGTTTTCTTGCGGGTGGGTTAAACCCGTGGCGGGGGGGGTTTATTTCGTGAGGTAGGGGGGGTGGATAAGAATCAACACCGTAAATGATTAAAAGAAGGTGAAAAAATCAGAAAAAAAAAATAGAGGAAGAGTGAAGCTAAAAAGGGAGGATGTAACGCATAACGAGACGAACTGTGAGGACAAAGTAGGACATGAATGCGGGGAGAAGCTGAGGGGTTTTGAAGTTGCGGGTAAAGAAGGCATGCAGAGAAATGAAGAAGATGAGAGGGGGTGCGAGGCAAAGAGGCGAAGAGGATGGAGAGGAGGACGTGAATGGCGAGGAGGAAAGAGGGAAACCATAGGATTATTCCGTCAGGTCTTGTCAGAAAAGGGGTGCCCCTTTGTTAAAAAAAAATAAGGGTTTTGGGAGGATGCACTAGCGAGGGAAGCCGCCACCGCCGGTTGGTGGTGTTCGGGGGCGGGGAGCGAAGTTCATTGAAGGTTGAAAAGCGACGGCGGGTGGCAAAATCCGGTAACCGTCGGGTATCGGCGGTGCGATAAAGAGACTATGACTGGAAAGTCTTCCATGGGAAAGGGGGAAGGGGGGTCTCGGGGTGGAGAGAAGATATTGTGGGGGGTGAAGGAGTCTTGGAAGCTGGAGTCTAGCAAAGGGGGGTCTCTAAAGGGTATCTTAGAGATTCGAAGGCAGGTATTGTCTCAAAGAGGGAAAAGGGGGGTATTTAAAGAGGAACAGTATAAATGGGACAAACAGAGATACCAAAGGGTAACGTAGAGATCACTTATTAAATAATATTAAAAAGTCCTGTACTGAGGGCTGGAAAAAGGAGAGGTGGGCCGTTTGTTTAACGGCTTCGACAACATGATGATCTTGAGGGAACCCACGGGGGGGGGGACGATCTCGAAAATCTCTCAATTTTTAAACCTGTTTTCTATCACGGGTCCTTTTGGAATCTAGGGAACCTCACGGGGAAACGTCGGTGGGAAAAGAGGAAATCTCGGCGAAAAGATGGGGGGGGGGAATGTGGGGGACCGGTCATACCACAAATAAAGGAGGGCCTGCCTACAGAAAAAAAGGGGTTTCAGTCGTTTAGAGGATTCCCTGAAGGAAGCTCATACAAAAGGGGAGGCGGCGCGAAGTGAACTGGGATCCAGCATGGTCATTAAGTGCACATAAAGAAGGTCACACAACGATATAACTCAAAGCTTGGAAAGAAAAAGCGCCTGTAAACGGCGGGTTGATTCTCGTCCGGGGGGGAGGGGAGAACAAACAGTGAAAAACTAGAAGAGAAGAATTAGAAAAAAGTCCTCGCCGCGGGAGAGGAGGGGTTGAAAATCTTAAAAGGAAAAAAAAGGGACCGCAAAGAGCTGTCCATTTGAAGAGGCGATAAAAGAAAAAAACAACGGAGGGATGAGGGACAGATCAGGAACGGGCTTAAGGGGAAAAAGGGACCCGCATAAAAAGACTCTGAAGAACGAATCTCGATTTCGTAGAGCTCTCGTGGGGCCACGGTTGGGACGAGGCGAAGCAGGGAATCTGTATGGAGAACGAACTGTTCTTCAAAAAGGAAGAAAGAGCGCTAGCCGCGCGGACAAGGGCAAGGAACCGTCGTCACAAGAAGGTAGAGCAACGCCTAGATCGTGTCCGGAACTGCCCAAAAAAAATGACCATAGGGGGGGGGGGTCGCGCTACGTACACAAGAAAGAGCCCGAAAGCCGCCTTTGCAGGTGACACCCTTTCTCTTGTAATCATCTAAGAAAGGGAAAGGCGCTAAAACCTGTCAGTACGGCCGCCGGGGGATATCCGGAACCCGCGGGGGGACAGCAAAAAAAAAACCGTCAGAAGGGAAGAGTCCAAGAAAAAGACCGCAAAGACGTTAAAAGGGCAGGAAAAAAAGTTTCGAGGACCGCGCTAAACAGAGGTCAAGTGGAATTCGAGAGGAAAGGAATCGATCAAAAAAAGAAGCGCAGTCGGCCTAAAGCAGTCAGTTTACTCTCGGAGAAAAAAGAAAAAAAGAGGATTTGAAAGAGAAAAAGAAAAAAGGAGTTATAGCGTCTCCGTAAGTTAAACCCTTTTCGAGAAGGGGGGAAAAAAGTGCCATCTAGGTGGGGTGCTCCCATCTCGGTTTCGAAGAGGGGGAAAGACTAGGAGGCTTAAGGTTCCGACAGGGGAAAAAAACAGAGGACTCGAAAGGGAATAAAAAGAAGTTCAAGGGCACTTTGAGAAAGGAAAAACCGCGAATCAAACAACGCAAAAAGATCTCGAAAAAACAGCAGCCCCACGATGTAAAATCAGAGGGCGAGAAGGAGAAGGGACTTGAAAGGGAAGAAGAAAATCTAAAAAGGAGGACCAAGAACAATTCAGAGGAAGAAAAAAAATCAGCAAGTAAGAAGAACACTCCCGCCCCGAACCCAAAGGGCGGGCTGCCAGAAGAGAGATCAGGAAAATAAACGCCAAGGGTTTCAACCAGTTCCTAATAGGGGCTCCAGAGAGCCTTCTGAAAAAGGGGGAAAGAAACCCCCTGGGAAAAGGTAAAAGCAAACATGAACCCAACTAAAGAAAGAAAAAACGCATACAGCGTAAAGAAAAAGCTGCTTCGAAATAAAAGAAGTAGCAAGGTATGAAGTTATCACCTGACGAAGAGGCAAAAAAAGAAGACCCGAAAGAAAAAACCGTGGCCAACGGAAAGAAGAACCCACAAGGTCACCCATCAAACAAATATCCTCCCAGGGGGGATGAAAAATTCCTAGAATGAGGATGTCGCAAACGCTGGGGAGAACCCAAAGAGACGCCTCAACACAAAGGGAGAGACACGCTCGAATACTTTTTTCCAACGGTCTCTGTTGGAAGGGTGCTCTCCCTTGGGGGGTTTTGGTTAAGCTTCAGAGGCGCTGCCTTTCAAAGGATAGGGGGGACCATAGATGATTCTGAAAGGAGAAAAAAAAAAACTCAAACAAGAACCACCGCTAGCCTGAAAAAGCAAAAAACACGGATGCACTTCATGCACTAAAGAAAAAAAAAAAAAAGAGAGAAAAAGTCATACACCACAGGGAAAAAACGGGACGAACAAAGCCGCGATCAAAAAAACGTACAACTTCTGAGAAGAGGCATGTCCGCCACGCAGGTCAAGCCAGAAAAAGGTTCAAGGGCCTGGGGAGGATCGCAAGAAAGCAAAATCGCTTAAACGAGAAGGCAGCAGCATTGAAGAAAGCCAGGAGTCAAAACTAAAATTCAAAAAGGGAAAAAAGCGAAACATCGCCGCGAAACGACAGCTGCAAGCAGGGAAAGGGCCGTGATACAAAGGGAAGCATGGACTCGCTCAGAAAGCCTCTACTCGAAAAAAAGGCAAAGCCAAAGAAAGTCCAAAGTGATTCCAAAAAAAAAGAACCAGTTCCTGCGCCAAAAAAATCGCACGAAACATTTCAAAGAGACAAAAGGTCACAGCAAATGCAAGCCGAAAAAAAAAAATCTTGCCGATGGGGACAGAAGGTCCGGGGGGGCCGCGGATAAAAAAACCCCCCTCCTTAAGAGGCAATATCAAACAGGAAGGAGAATTTTTTTCCGGGGAAACTAAAGAAAAAATAGAAAGTGAAGAAACCGACGGGGAGAAGTGAAAAAGCCGCCAAAAGTGGAAACAGAGTCAAAAAGAAGTGACGCGGACCCGTAAAAAAGCAAGCTCACCGACATGTCAGCCGGGTCGAAAAAGGGTCTCAAAAATTTCCTTGTTCACGGAAAAAAAAAGGAGGAAAAAAAACTAAAAAAGCGGGCAAAAAGACACCCGTCGACCCATCACTAAAAAAAAAAAGAAGCTCGTCAGAAAAGGAAAAACCGAGTGGCTCATCAAAATCCCAGAAACCTCCGAAAGGAAAAACAGAAAAGGTTCGGAAAAGACCAGATCACGTGCGGAAGTCGGAGAGAAGCGAAAGAGAAAAGAGATCGCGATAAGGACCACCATGAAAAAAGGGCATCCACAATCTTAAGCCCGCGGGCAGCACGGCTCGCAAGAAAGAATCCAAAAAAGAGGAGGAGTATCAAAGGGGTTAAACAGTTAGCCAATCTCCAGCTCTCAAGTTGGTAGAAACAGTCCCTGCCCAGTGACTTGAAATCGTTCCGAAAATCAGAGGGGCCTTCAAAAATTTTGCTGCCCGCTTAAAATCGAGGAGATAAAAAAAAACGCGCAACATTGTCTTGAAAAGAGTGGGACGGCGGTGTTCATAGGTCTCTTCGGTCCTCTAGAACCTCAGGTCCAGGTTAATCTTCTCGAGGAGGGCTACTGACAAGAAAGCAGAAAAAATACAACAAGGGGGGAGGGGGAAGAATGTGTGAGAAACAGCGAAAAAAGGTTACCTGGGGAGAGACAAAGAGGACGATGAACCGAAATGGGGCGAGACATTAGAGAGAGGCGCGGCTAAAAGTGGAAAGGAAGCAGTTGGAGAAACATTAGGAGAACGCAAACTGGAAGGAGTGCAGGAGGGGGCGCCCCTACACCTGGATTCTTCGCTTCATCAAAAAGAAAACAGTCAAACGCGGATCCCTCAGATTTTGGGTACTCGCAAGGAAAACTCTGGGGGAGTTCGAAATGGGGGGGTCTACAAAGAAAAAGGCAAAGAGCGATCCGGAGAGAAGGGAGCACTTTAGAAGGCACGCACGAGCCGCTTAGCCTGCATCTTTGAGGTGGCTTGCACGCCAAAAGCACCGTAAAGTGAAAGTGAACCGCTCTCTTGAAGGATGGGTCGAACGCGGGGAGGGCGCTACAAGGGGGAGAAGCAGTTGTCACCTTGGGAAGAAATTATTGCTGGGGGGGGGGGATGGGATCAGGAGAAAAAAATGCAGGGAGCCAGACACGATTCGAGGAGGATCCGGTACATGCGTTTGAGTTCGAGTTGCCGACGGGTTGTTAAGAGGAGGGGCGTTACGGAACAGGAGGGATGCGATGTGGGGGCGAAGAGTAAAAGAAAATCGAGTCAGTTATTATGGAAAAAGGCGGCGGGTTGATGGGGAAAAATTTTTCAGCTGAAGCAAAGGGTCTAATGGGCGGGCAAAAGGGTTTTGGACGATGCCTTGAAAACGGAGGTGAAGGACAGGGATGTGAAATATTTGGTGAACACGCCTAATGTGCCTTTCGAAGGCCCACGGGGATGGTAAAATTGGGGGCAGAAATTTTAGGGGAGATTTTAAAAGTTAGAAAGCGAGGGAAAAATTTTCGAGGGACCAGTCTTACCACACATGGGGTGCGTGCAGAATTCAAAAGGCAATGGGGGAAGATAAGGTGTTGGTGAGGGCTAGGAAGAGAGTCCGAGAGGAAAGGCTAGCGATTTAAAATTGGGCGGTGTCAGAGACGCGGCAACTTGGCACGATTTCTCGATGCCGAGGCGGCCTATGCATATGCTTTAGGCGATGCTTAAAGGTGTCTCGAGTTTTTCGGGCGGGAGGGGGGTGGGGGCGAAAAAAGGAAGATTTTGTGTAGTGTGCAAGGAATGGTCATAAAACGAGATACAAAAGGGCGGGGGGATTCGCAACGGCGAGAAACAAAGAAACGCAGAGGCACAATGGAAAGGAACGGATTTACAACTCTTGACAGAGAACAACAAGGTCTAAAACAAAAGGGAATCAAGAGGGAGAAAAAATGCAAAGGAAAAAAAGGTACAGGAAAGTGCTATATCTGAAAGCACACAGCGCTAAAACCACGCGAATTCAACGACGAGCATCACTGCCAGGGGGGGGGGGGGGGGGGATGCTGTTAATGGTTGAAAATTGGAAAAAGAGGGGGTCGGGAAAGCAAGGGAGGCAGGCTGGAATTCGTTCTGTTGAAGGGTGCGCTGTTCCCGAGAAAGGAACTGATTAATCTTATCCAAGCAGGCGCGAAAGCCGCTGAAGGAAGGTGGCAGGGCAGGTGTTGGGGGTCGGGGTTAAAATTTTTCTTGCGAGGGGGGGGAAAGCGTCATCCAACCGACGAAGAAGAGCACATTAAAAAACCGGGGAAAAAAAGGGGGAAAAACCTGATAGGGGGAGGGCAAAAGACAACAAAAGGGTTGGGAGTTTCGAGAACTGTGCCTGAACGATCGGCATGGGGCTGCGCTGCATCCCGAGGGCAGTGGTCGGTAGAAAAAAGAGGCGCTTCCCTTTGGGAAGACGGGGATGTTCGGGGGGGGGGGGAGGCGAGGCTTGTATTAAACGAGAGGTGACCGTATTTCTCTGGGCGGGAGAGGCCTTGCGAGCCAAGGGGTTTCGGAAGTAAAGGAAAAAACGAAGGACACATAGAAGGAGGGAAGAAAGGGACACGAAGAGAGGACACGGGAAATTTTTTAAAAGACACCAAGAATAGAGGAGGAGGGGAGTAGAGAAGGGAGAGGGGGCTTGGGGGAAACTTTACTCTGAGTAAGGAGGAGACTTTGGCCTATCGAGCTATTGGGGAAATAATGGGGAAGGTAACATCGGTTCGGGAAAGACCTTTGGACGCTGGTCAATCGTTTCTGGCGGGTTCGAAAGAGGGAATCTGTAGGTTTTTTGCTGTGAAAAGAAGGGGGTCCTTAAAGTAAAAGGAGGTCGGCCGGCCGGTACTCGGAACCGGTAAGGGAAAACTTCCAGAAGAGGGAAAGAGAAAGTTAAAAAAAAAGGCGCAGATGGAAGGGGACCGAGAAAAATGGTCATTGTTAGGATGCAGCCATGAAGGGGAGGGAAACGATATAGCTTGAGACAAAACAAGGGTTCGAATAAAAAAAGGGGGACTCGATTGGGTATGGATGGTTAGGGACGGAGGGACGGGAATCTACAGGGGAGGGGGAAAAAAAAGACGATAAGAATTCCCAAAGCAAAACCTGGAAATAAGAGGGGACGATACGCTTCGTTGAAAACCAGGGGAGCCGAGTCATTGTCTACAAAAGGAGGGAAGAACGAAAAAGAGATGAAGAGGGAAGGAATATCGCAATGGACATGCTCCTCCCTCAACACGACTCTTTGGCCGATTGAAAGAGAAAGCTCATGGAGCCAGTTGTTGGATTCTAATTCGTCTCGTCATGAAGGTTCAGAGGGTTCAGAGGACCGAAACAACGGGAGCCTAAGGGAGCCGCCTGCACCTAAGGGTTGGGCAGAGAGATCTGGGAAAAACGTCATGAGAAGAAAAACCACAGTACCATAAAGCGAAAAGGGTGATAACGCCGAAAAAAGCCCGAAGGGCAATCGATGTCTCCAACCTGAGAAAAGAGAAACGTGAAAAGAAAAAAAGGGACGCGGAAAAGGAAAAATGGAAGGGTCGAGAAGGGGGTTGGGGGCACAAAAAAAAAAAAAAGCAGCTCCTGTACGCTAAAGGGAACCGACCCGCCAACTAGTCTTGCGTCCGCGGACCAAAGGCACCGGGAAAAAAGACTAAGGCGCGTCTGAAAAGAAGGAAAAAACGAGGGAGTCGAAGCTGACCGGGAAAGGACTACGGTCAAAAAGAACCCACTCGTACTGGAAAGCCCAGAAAAACCGCCCGCATTAACAAGAGGAAAAGGGGAAGAGGAGGAGGACTCACGGAGATGAACCCTTTCGGAACTGTTACTCTAGTGAAAGGGGGAAGAGGTGGCAAACTGGTGTCCTCTTGGATCTGTGTTAAACAGAGGAGCCTTATGTGCAAAACAATTACCGTCTTCTCCGAGAAAAGAAACAGGAAAAAGAAGAAGGTAAAAGAACATCTTCTCTTCCGAAAAGGAAACGCCCCATAACAAAAAAACACCCGCGCACAACAAGAGGAGTGTCCTCTGGGAAAATCGGCGCCTTTCAAGCAGAGAGCGAAGACCGAAAAACATGAAAAAGAGAATGAAAAGAGAGTAACTCAGCAGAACAACGAACTCAGAAAAGGGGGGGTTGGCAGCAGAAACGATCAGCTCCACAAAATGGTTCCCACCAAGGTAAGGTGCGCACGCCCGAGAAGAATGGGGGGAATAAACGTCCCGGAAAAAAAAAAAAAGAAAGGACACAACATCCACGAACCAAAAAAAAGAACGGAAAAGAATGGATCGATGAGGGAAAATAAGAGCAGGATTGGAGTTGCACACAATCCCAGGAACGAAATAAGAAGCCAAAAGTCCGATAAATTTGCAAACTCAAACTAAATGAAAAAAAAAGTAAAAAAAAAAAAAATGGAAGAAAAAAATCAAAACTTCTCGGAGCGGGAGCGACGACGCTTGAAGGGAATCCCGAATCTCCAATCCCCCTGGAAAAAGTCTCTGCAAAAATAGGAAAGACTGAGGGAGTGGGTGAACGTCCGGATCTTTGGAAGAAAAGGGGGGGGGGCTCAGCGAAAGATTCTTTAATCTTTCCACTTTGGCCACGATTTTCCGAGGAAAAATTCGATCGGTCGCTCTAAACACCGCCCGAAGAAAAAATACACATGGAAATAGGACCGGGAATACAAAAAAGACACCAAATTGTACAAAACAACAGGAAAAAAATGATACAGCGATCAAAACCGGCAGAGCCTCCCAGAAGGGGAATCGGGTGAAAATTTGCCAGAGTCTAAAAGGAAAGCTAACAAGGAAGAATGATATAGAAAGAAAGAAGGGCAAAGTCTGCAAAAATTTGCACAGGCGCCTAAAAAGCACGGCCCGCATAACTGAATAGAAAAGGTTTGGCAAAAGGGGGGAGCGAAAAAATCTACTCGAACGTAGAAGAAAACAGAAATCCGCCAGTTCTGAAAAACAACATCAGGTCCGGGCGCAAGCCAAATCGCAACGAGGTAAAAGTCCAAAGAAGACTTCAAAAAACAACCCCCCAAGAGCAAAAAAAGCAAGAAAAAAGGGAAAACACCCCTGCAAAACCTAAAGAACAAACATGAAAATCGAGCGAAGGGTCAAGAAAACAAAGCACACCATACAAAAAAGGGGCTCGACGAGGGAAAGACGCCGAAGATCAAGACAAATACGGAGGGCAAACGAGGGCCGCAAGCAGGACTCTCCTCGCGGAATTGAAAGAAAGTCGCCAAAGTTAAAGATAAAGAAAAACCAATAATTTCCTTTGACTACGGCACACAAAGTCTTGGGGAGAACCACGGGGGAGGCTCAAAAAAAGCCTTCGAAAGGAAAAAAGAAAAGGTCGTCAAAAAAGATAAAAAAGAAACCTGAAGGAAAGAAAAAGCTGAAAGCTAGGAGGTGAAACAAAAAAGTAAGATCCCGAGGCCGTCTCAGATCTAGGGGGAACGCACAGAACCTATATCACCCACCAAAAGAAAGAGTCTTCATCAAAAGGAGGAAGCCACACGAAATCGACAAAATGAGGGGAGGTTTGGATCGAACGCAGACCCAAAGTGTTAGGGCTAGAAGAAAAATGAGGCGGCGCCTGCCTGAAGTCAAAGCCTTGCCGCTAAAAGGAAGAAAAAGGAAATTTGAAGGACCAATTGAAACGCGACTCAAAAAACAATGTACTTGACGACCATAAAAAAAAGGGGGGAAGGTCTAGTCGGCCTCTGTGATCGTCAAAAAGAGTGTTAAATCTTGATAGAGGGGGGAGAGGCGCGAC
>Ga0179593_1783109_pt1 | contig 11613 bp, 19 predicted proteins | sample CZODoug2_1_08_16_FD_185931 | JGI IMG/M metagenome (GOLD analysis project Ga0179593, IMG submission 185931) | Vadose zone soil fungal communities from Angelo Coast Range Reserve, California, USA - CZODoug2_1_08_16fungal (PacBio error correction) | ecosystem: Environmental > Terrestrial > Soil >...
TCTCCTCCTCTCAGCAATGGGGGAGAAACGGATAACTTGGGGGAAGAGAGAAAAAAAGGAAAAAGGGTGTGTTTATTCCGCTAAAGCCTGCGCCAGAAAAAAGAGTAAGACTTTATAATCCTGCTAAACCACGTAGTTGCGTTGACAACAAACAAAAAAAAACGGGGAAAAAGAGGAAAGGCCGATAAAGCGCAAAAAGTGCCCATCAGATTCAAGGGACCTTTAGTCCGTTAATTTGAGCCGGAAGGGGGGGGGGGGGGGAATTCAACAAACCTAGGAAATTTTGTCCACCAAGGGGGGTCCCTAGCCAATCACTGCTGTGCAGAAGAGGGAAGGAAAAAGAAACCGATGACCAAGACTTTTTCCCAAGTTGAGGGGGAAGGTTTATAATCTGTACCCTAATATTAAGTGGAAACTAGCTGAAAAGGGGGGGAGGCTGAATAAGGGGATATTTTTCACGAGCAAAAAAAAAAGGGGGGATTTTAATCTCCCTGGGAAAGGAAGGAAAGAAGGGGACCTTTACTGCGGTTGGAGGGATAAACTGGTCATGTGGTTGATGAGAAAAGGAAACAGACTCAGATTAGCTTTTACCTAGGATTGAAAAAAAAACGTAGAACGGCCCCGTGGTTAATGGTATAAAAGAAGGGCGCATCCCTTGGCCACTCAATTCTTGTCAGAAGAAAAAGGGGAGGGGAGAAGAGAAACAAAACCCGGAGGAGTAGGACAAGAAAAAAAGAGAGGGAGAACAGGCTGCTGCCAAGAATTGCGGTGGCCAGGGAAAATGGCGAAGAGAAGAGGGGGAAAAAAGGGACGAGGAAGGTAAATCCTCTAACCCCCTTTTCATCCGAGGAAAGGCATCAACCCCCTTAACAGTTGAGAAAAAGAAAGGTCAAGGACCGAGTCAACTACGGTAGACAAAGGGCACGGCTGCTCGTGAAAATATCAGGAGGAAAAAAGGGAAAAGGGGGGAAAGAGTCCACTTTACGATGGATAACGAAACCTCAAGCGTTACTCGAGCCAACAGGAGGAAAGAAGGGGGGGAAAGAGGATGAGCAGTGCTTTAGTGAAAAGATCCGGGGGGAAAACTCGGTTTGTGAATTCCCCCCCCCCAGAAAAGGGAAAAAAGGAAAGCAGGGATCACATCGGAGAGGGGGAGGGGGGAGCGGGAATCGACCTGGAAAAGGAATTTTGAAAGTGGGTGTGGAAAAGGGAGAAAAGGGAAGGATATAATGCAATGTCGAAGGAAAGAAAAAGGAAAAAAGGGAGGGGGGACAATGTTCGATTTATCGTTTTTCTGGAAGGAAAGGGGGAAAAAGAAAGATTTCGTTTCCAAAGGAAAGGAAAAGGGAAAGGAGGAAGCTCCAATTTCTCTGTAGGTTATCATACGGGGGAAGAAAAGAGATTCGTTTAAAGAAAAGGAAGGGAAACGTCAATTTGCACGAGTCTGGGGGGGGGCAGGAGAGAAGGAAATTCTATTTTTCTGGGGAGGGAGGGAGATAGGGAATAACCCATTTTTTCTTAAAACCTGTAAATCCAAGAGGTAAAAGGGGGGAGGGGGGGAGGGGGGGTATATTCTCTGGTTTCCAAAAGCCCCAAAAAAGAGAAGAAGAAATTGTAGCCGTCTGGGGGTATTTGGGAAGGCAGAAAAAAAAGGAAGGACGTCGCGAGAATTTTCTAGAGGGGGGGAAAAAAAGGAAGGTTTCAGAATCACATCAGAGCTTTGTTTGTTCAAAATGCGTGGTGGCGCTCTGTACCTAATTATAAGAAGAAATGCGACTGGTAGCACAACTTGAATCGCGGAGCTAAGACTAGTGTTAGAGCAGTGTAAGAGACGTATTTCGTGGGGACTGGACGAACAGTTCTTTCGATTAGGTCGGCGAGGCGAGGGAAAGGTCTAAGGCAGGGAGGGGGGAGGGGGAAAAAGATTAATCAGGCCCTTTCACCATGTTTTTTTAAGGGAAAGAAAAAAGAAGAGAAGGTTTGTTTTTTGGGGGGGAGAAAAAAGCAGGAAAAGAAAGGAAAGGGGGTGCTAAAGCATCGTTGCGCGGATACGGGGATAGAAAAAAGAAGAGCCAGCTCAAAGGAAAGAAAAAGAAAAAGAAAGAGAAGGGGGAAAAAATGGTGAAGACGCCAGACGTTCCTTTTTTTCAGCTCTGAGAAGGAAGAGGAACAAAAAAAAAAGAGCGATATCGATTAGCTGGGGACCCAGAAAAGACAAAAAGGGGAAAATGAGAGAAGAAGCTATTAGCATTTATCGCTCCATCCTTTTCTCGGGAAAAAAAAGGAAAGAAAAAACAGCAGCGGCTAGCAATGTGGGAGGAGGGGGGGGAGAAAAGAAGGTCCAGTGGCAACACCCTCCAATACAGAGACCTCAAAGAAAGAAGGGGGGGGGGGGGTTTTTCGGGGTGAGGGGGGAAGGGGGAGGGAATTTCTCAAGTTTCCTCCTCGTTTGGGGGGGGGAAAAAAAAAAGAAGTTCGCCAAGGAAAAGAAGGGGACAACTCGACCGGTTCATGAAAGAGAGAGGTACAGGAAAAAGGGGGAGGGGGGGGGGGAGAAAGAAAAAAATGTTCCTTTCACAGAAAAAAAAAAGTACTCAGCCATAGTAGAAAAAAAAAAACCAGAAAGAGGAAAAAGAAAAAAAAGGGGAAAAAAGTCCCTCAAATGTCTCTTTTCACCGGGCGACAGGGAAGGGAAAAAGGAAAGGGGAAAAAAGGGGGGCGACCATTTCGCGGGCCTAAGAAAAGGAAGGAAAAAAAAAGGAGGGGGGGGAGGAGAACCTTTGTTTCTTGCGAAAGATGGAGGATCGGGTGGACCTGGAGGAAGGGGTAGAAAAAAAAAAAAGGGTAAAAAAAAAAAAAAAATAAAGAAACAGGAAAAAAAAAAATTGAATCCGACTTTTGATATCCCAGATCACACCGTGCTCAAACAGGGGTAAAAAAGGGGACTCCAAATACTCTCTCCCCCTTTTTTCTTCCCCGGGGAAGGGGAAAGGGAGAAAAATCCCGTTCAATACTGCCGGAACGGGGAATGGAAAACGTATGGAAGGAGGATGAGTCAAAAGTCCACCTATTTTAGAATCTTTCGTTAGTGGAAAAAAAAAAAAAAGCGCAGGAAAAAATAGACAGACAAAGGTATACAGACTGAATCAATCGCAAAAACGTGCCTACCAAACGGCGTCCGTGAGGCTCATCTCTCGCTTCACCGACAAAGGAAAAAAAAAAGGACCATAAATGTCGAACAAAACTATGAGAAGGACATCGAGAAAGAAGGTGGGGACAAAAAGGGGGGGTTGGAACTTTTTTACCTATAGAAGAGAGAGGCGGGAGGGGTCGCTTTTGCCGCCGACGGGGGGGGTGCACATTTTACAAAGTTATATAACTCGGCTGGGGGGGTTGGAGGAACCTTTCCACATCACAAAGGGTGAAATAAAACGGAGGAAAGGAGGTAGTACCAATAGGTAACATGCTTCCATTACCGCCGCCATCTAGGGAAAGGGAAGAACGACTCTGCCAAGTTGCCAAAAAAAAAGGTACTTTCTTCAAGTATTTCGGGGACAAAGAAAAGCCGCTCCTCCATAGTAAAGACAACCAAAGGTCCAACCCTGAAAGAAAAACGCCCCTTTTTTCTCAAACATCCAAACATGTGACTAACTAAATATTTCAAAAAAAAGGTTTTATCAACGAAACCATCAAAAAATGCAAGTAAGGAGGGGGGGGGGAAAAAGGGAGCGTGCGAAATTTCTCCCCCCCAGCGGGGGGGACCAGAATACTTTCTTTCAAACGGAGAGACCGGTAAAGAGAAAAAGAGAAAAGGGGTTTTTTTCCTTTTTGGAGGGGAGGGGGAGCCCCCGCTGTCTGAGGGAAAACTAAGGGGGAAAGGACATGATGGTTTTCCTTTGCGGCCCCGTCGGGATTCACAAAATAAACTTCTCAAGAAACGGTAGCCCCCGCGCGGGCGGGAACAGGAAAAGGGAAGAAGTGAATTCCCCGGGCCTGACTAGAGGTTCAAATAGATCGGGTTGGTATGACCACACCCGGGGGGGGGGCCCCTAAACTGTGGTGTGGTTGTGAGTGGATGAAGAACACCAACTCTTATTAAACTTATGAAGGAAGAGAAAGGGGGGGGGGTCACAAAAACGAAGGGAAAAAGAAACAAAAAAAGTGAAAAGGGGAATGAGGTCCCTGTCCTTTTTCGGGGTTGGGTCAACAACCTCGAAGGGACGGGGGGGGAAAGGGGTACATTCGCCCACTCCTCCACTGAACACACAGCGCAACCTTCGTTACACTCTGACACGTGGAACAAATTAGTCTCGCTAAATCGGGGGGGACGAACATCGCGGGGGAAGAGGGAAAAATTCTACGTCTCTCTCAGTCCTTCAGATTCTGACGCCCCTAATTATGTCGTCGAGGGGGGGCCAGGCACCATCGTCCCGCCATCTAATCTGATCTATATAGGGAAAAAAATGGAAGAAAAAAAAAGGGGGGTCGCTACGGATAAGAGCTGAAATAAAAAGAAAAAACTCGGGGGGAAAATGGAGGGGAAAACCATTTTTTGTTTCCCTCTCATGGAAACGTGAAGAATGTCAAAGGGGTATGCAAAACATTTAGAGAGCTGGAGAAAAGGGTTCTCCATCGTGGGGAGGGGAAAGAGAAGTATCCTCTCCCACCTAGGGAAACGGTTTGATGTTATCGCCTTTGCGGGCGGCGGAATGTGGGCGCGAAGAATAGCACGGGACAACCCCACCTCAATCGGGGAAAAAGGGGTTATAAAATGGCCCAGGCAAGAAGAGGCATATTCCATGTTGTAAGAACATAGAAGCGTGCGGGGAAAAAAAAACGGGAAATGTCCTGAACGTTTCCTCCCCCCACCCCTTTCTCTACCCCGAAAAAAGGCTCAGGGCAAAAAAAAAAAAAAGGCGTGCCGACCATGAAAACCCCTTTCCTGGAGAAGGGGTTCAACAAAAGCCCCTGTGCCCTCGCCGGAGGTCTACATTCTTTAGGTCGTTGTGAATGTGCGGAAAAATAGCCTCCGCAGGGGGAAGGGGAGGGTGAACCAGTAATTATGTACATGCCCAAATTGCGGAATCCCAAGCTCCCTAATCCCCCTTTCATCTACCGACATAGGGGCCGGAAAGGCAGAACTAAGCATCCTGGCGCGTCGTTAAGAGGGTTTGGGCCCCTCGGCTTTGAGCCCTACAGCGCGCCACTGGCCGTGTGGTATGGGCAGAAAAGACAGCTCTGGGTAACTCATCTCTCGTTCGCAAAACATGCATTTTGCCCGGGGTGAGATTATTGTCGCTATCTACGTCCGTCCCCATTCTTTCTCGCACATTTCCTTCAGTGAGTCTGCGCTGGAGCAAGGGGGGGTTTGCTGTCTTTATGAGCAAGCCTCTGGTACATGCAGAAAACCATCCCACCCCGGATAGAGAATGAAAGGCTGTCCTCATCCCTTAGCTCATATGAATGGGGAGGAAGGAGCGAAAAACGTATGAGTAAAAAAAGAAAAAAGGAAAAGACGTTTTCCCTTAATATTCTTAAGGGGGAAAGAATAGGGGGTGGACAAAAAATTGGAGAAGAGAAAGGAAGAAAATTGTAAAAACCCACACCTCGCTTATTCCGCGCTCCCCTCTTTTCGCCGTACAAATCCTTCTCTTTTGGGGGGGAAAAAAATGCCTCCATAAATGAATCTACTTAGCATTAGAGGTCTATAATCCTTGCTCCCCAACAGCTGTGCCGCGTTTTCTACTGGGAAAACCAAAACTGGCAAAATTTCCTTTTCCCAGTCACGAGATAAGCCCTAGGAACGAAATTGCGATCTCCAGGAGGGCAAGCATGACCTTTTCCTCGCATCCGCGGCCGCTCGACCGATTCTGGCGGGAGGCGGTTTTTTCCCTTTTCTCCCTTTGGAGCGGGGGACACAGGATCTGAAAAAAAAAAGAGGAAAATTTGCTGCTTCGATGGGAAGTTCGTCAGAGAGAATTTTTTTCCCTAGCAAGGAAAGGGAAAACTCCGTTTATTGGGAAAAACAAGTTGCCCACAAGAAAAGGAAAAACAAAAAAAAGAAAAAAGGGGGCGAGAGGACCTCTTTGAAGGGGGGGGAAAAGGAGTAGTTGAAAACTAGCTTACAACTCGACGAAATGGGCCCGTTGGGGGAAGGGGGGCACGAGAATCCTGCCTTGCGCCCGGGGGCCAAAAACCCCCCCCCCCAACACACACTGGCAGAAAACACCCACCCCCCCCCAGCCCCCCCCCCCCCCCCCCCCCCCTACCACCCCACCAAACTCTAAAACCCCCCCACCCAAAACATCCCCTCCCTACCCCATTCCCACAGCCACAGAAATGTAAACCCCCCCCCCCAGACCCCACCCCCCTCCCGCTTTTCCCCACCCCACTGTTTTTCTTTGTTTTAAAAAACCCCAACCACCCCCCCAAACCCCCCCCCCCCCCCCCTTTCCCCCCACAACATAATCCTCCCCCCACCTTACCCGCAAAACCCCCCCCCCCCCCCCCCCCCCCCCCCCCCCCCCCCCCCCCCCCCCCCCACCCCCCCCCCCCCCCCCCCCCCCCCCAACCATTTTTGTCTTTTCCCCTCCTGTAGCTCTCTTTTCGATCCTTGCTACCGCTTCACTGATACTCGTTTCTCTAGCTTCCGAGAGGGGGAAAGGCCGTAGTTGCTCCTCCCCCTCGGCCTCCGCCTCTCCACCAAATCTTCCACTCAATATTATATGCTCCGCCGCGGGGCGAAACGGGATCTTCTCCCCTGCTTCCTTTGGTGGCATGGATACCAACCAATTGAAAAAAAAAAAGAGGTGTGCGAGGGAGGGAGGTGGGTGACGGAAAGGAAGGGGAGGGACGGGGGGTTGAAATTTTCCCCTTCCTCAGGGGAAAGAAAGGAAGAGGCGACCTTGGGCCAACGAAGGAGGAGAAAAAGAATGGGGATCCTTTCCCCCCTTACACAATCGAGAAAAAGGAAGGGGAGAGGAAAAAGCAGAGGGGGGGTAAGAAATAAGAAAAGAACAAGAATGAGGGGGGGGGGGGGTTTTCCCCTGTATGCGAAAGAGAGAGTGAAAAAAAAGAAAGGATAACGGGAAATCCTCTAAAAGGAAGATGTTAACTCTCTCTGATAGGGGGGAAAAAACATTAAGTTTTTTATCAAAAGGAGAAGGACAGTTCAAGTCCCTCGTTTCACTCCTGCTTGTCCCAAAGGAGGAAAAAAGGGAGAAGGAGGGGGAAAGGTGAGGACAGGAGTCAGAACAGGGCAAAGAGGGGGCCACTTTCTCTCTGTACAGAGGAGAACAGGAAAGAGAGGGAACCATGCCACAGTCCCGGGGGGGGGGGGGGGGGGGAGACAGGGTGTTTCATATTCCTGCAGAAAGGGGGAGGGGGGGGGGAAGGACGTGAGGGGTACTCGAAGAAAGAAAAAAAGAGGGAGGGAGGAAAACCCTCAATTTTTCCAAAAGAGAAAAAAAAGGGAAGAAAAATCGTAGGGAAAGTCAGCTTGCCAAGAGGGGGGGAGGAGGGTGAGCGACAGGGAAAGGACTTTTTCCCGTTTTTTTGGGGGGCAAAAAAGAGGAAAAGAGGAAAAGAAAAGAAGTGAGGGGACTTCAGGCTGGCGCAGAAAAAAAAAACGAGAGAGGAGGGTTTTTCCCCTGTCGAGGGAAGAGGAAGTCAATGTGGGGAGAAAAAAGGAAAGGGACCCTACGAACTCTTGCCTTAACGTAGGAGAGGAGAAGAACAGTCGAGGCTCAATAATAGATTACGGGCGAAAAAAAAAAAAGGAAGCCCGGTCCAAGGTGCCCTCATTCTTTTCAATTAAACCAAAGTGAACAGGGAAAAAAAGGAAAGAGGGAGGGCCAAAAGATAAGACTCTGGAAGAACAAGGGGGGGGGAGAAAGAAAAAAAAAGAGGGGACCTCCTTCCAGGGGATGGGGAAAAAAGGGAAAAGAGGAGAGGTCGAACTTCATAAGTCGACAGGGGAAAAGAAAAGGAAAGGGGGAAGGGAGGGGGGTATTTTTCCTTTCCTCCCCGAAAGTAGTGGGCAGGCAAGGAACAAAAAGGGGGGGGAGAGTGGTGGGGGCCCGTTCAGAATCACAGCAGGAAAAGGGCACGGGGGTTCCCCTCTGCCTCAGGGGCGGGGTGTTTCTTCCCCCTCAAAGGGGGGTCCCTTTTTGTGTTGGGGGGAAGAAAATCAGGAAAGAAAGCTCCTCCCACATTTTCTAAAGAAAGAAGGGGAGGGGGGGAAGAAAAAACTATACGTCCAAGCGAGACAGAAACGGGGGAGAAGACTATGAGAAATGAAAAAAATGGGGGGGGGGGGGGGGGGGGGGGAAAAGAACGGAGGGAGACTACAAGTTTACCAAGGAAAAAAAAAAGGAAGGGAAAGGGGGGGGAGAGGGTGGTAATTATCAGTTCTCCCTCTTGAGCGGAGAAAAGGGAAAGGGATCGATAAAGACTTTTTTTCCACAAAGGGAAAAAGGGGAAAAGGGGGGGGGGGAGTACATCATTCTGCTATGCATAGGGGGAAGGGGGAGAAAAAGGGAAAATTCTTGAGCATGTTAAGGGGGGAAAAAAAGAGACAGAATCCCCTCTTTATTGGGGGGAGGGATGAATTTGTTTGACAAGAGAGGAGAAAAAGGGTCCTCCCGTTCGTTAAGAGAGGAGGAGGGGGAAAAAAAATGAATGGTTCCTATCACCGAGAGAGGGGAAAAGGGGGGCTTTCAAAAGGGGGAAAGAAAACAAGAAGACCAATTTACCCACACTGAAGAAAGGGGGAGGGGGGGGGAAACTAATCAATAAACAAAGGGGCCTTTCACATCACGAAAGGGAAGGACAAAAAAGCCAGAGGAAGAAGGAAAAAAAAAAGAAAAAAGGGGGAAAAAAAAGGGAGATTCCTCATTTGTTCGCTTTACAGGGGGAAAGGAGAGAGAAGAAAAGGGGTAAGAGCAAGCTATGCGAAAAGGAACATCGGGGAAAAAGGAAGGGGATAAAAAGGGGTGTGGCCTTGCCGAACTCAGGTGGGGGAAAAAGGGGGGGAAAGGGGGGGGGGGTTAGACAACAGAAAAGGGGGGGGGAGAAAGGGAAATGGGGGGCATCATTTATCCTACGTTTCACAGAGAAAGGGGGAAAGAAGGGGGGACCATACTACTAGCAAAAGGGGAGAAAAAAAGAAAAAAGGGGGAAAAAAGAAGAGTTTCCTTATACTTTGTACAAGTCTTATCCAGGAAAGAAAGAAAGGGGCAACATAGGGGATCTTAGTATGCAAACTCCTGAGGGCGCAAGGGGGGGAAGGGAAGAGAGACTCAACAACCCCCCCTCTTATAGGAGGAAAAAAGAAGGAGATGGAGAAGGAGTAGGAGTCATTCGAGGGAAAGGAAAAAAAGGAGAAAGAAGGGTTGGCCCCTTTTTCTTTACCTCTAATGTCGAGGAAGCCGGGGGGAAGGGTAACAAGGTGTACAAAGGATAGAACAGAGGGGGGGAGGAAAATTCACCTCACAAACCCGGGGGAAGAAAAAGAAGGAGGGATAAAATATTTAACATGCGGGGATATGGACGAACTCTCCGGAGGGGAAAAAAAAAGAGGGGTCACTTTCTTTCAAGTATTGTGACGAAAAAAAAAAGGGAGAAAATTCCCCCCCTCCCCCCTGTCCAAAAAAAAAGGGGGAAAAAATGAAGTCTCAAGCCCGCACAATGTTATCATGAAAAAGAAAAAAAAAGAAGGGAAAAAAAAAAGAGGGGAGGAAAAAGCATTATATCTTGCGAAGGGGGAAAAAACCCTTGAGGGAAGAAAAAGGGAAGAATCTTCTTCACTGTCGACCAGGGGGAGGGGGGGGATAGAAAGGGTTGGTCCCGTTTTTGGAGGGAAAGAAAAAGGAAAAGTCCTTTTCAAACGCGGGCAGGGGGAAGGGCGTCACAAAACACCCCTTTCCTTCCGGGGGAGGGGGAGGCTTTTTGCGGAAGAAGTGGAAAAAGGGGGGCCTCCGGAGAAAGCGTTGGAAATAAACAGGGGGGGGGAACGAACTTCTTTTTCTTCTCAAAAAAAGAGGAGACCACCACGGAGGAGAAAAAGGAGAAGACGTGGTCCCCCCCTCCCGACAGGGAAAAAAGAAAAAGCAGTGTTATTCTTTTCCTCTTTCTGGCCAGGGGGAAAAATGATTTCATATTTCGGAAAAAAAGGAAAAAGAAAAGGCCTTCCTTTAGCCGATGGAAAGAAAAAGTCACGGAAATCTCCCATATTTACGCCCGAGGAAAAGGGGAGAAGGGAAAAGTAAAGTATCTACAGAGAAAAGAAGAAAAATTTTTCAAACCCCCAGGAAAAAAAAAGATTAAATACGAGATCTCTCCCAGCAGAGGGGGGAAAAAAAAGGGTAACTGTATTTCCTCCCTCACAGAAAGGAACAAATGCCACTTTCCCTGGCTTAAAAAAAAAGGTTTTTGGGGAAAGAAGGAGAAGGAAAATCCTCCTTTCGGGGGAAGGAAGGGGAGAGGGAGAGTGCTGCACAAAGAGAAGGGAGAGACATCCCTGCGTTAAGAGGGAGGGGGGTTGACTTTGAAGGAGAGAAAAACTTTTCCCAATCCATGGAGGGGAAATAAAAAAAAAAGGAGAGGCTGTTTAAACCAGTGGTGAAGGGGGAAAGGGGGAAGGAGGAACTTTCCCTACCAAAGGGGGGGGGAGAAAAAGAGCAATGAGGAGGGAGGGGAGAGGGATGGACTTCCCAATACCCCATACGGCCTACATGACAGGGGGGGGAAAAGCCGATTATTAAGGTAGGGGGAAAAAAGAACCCACTTTCCTCAACGGAAGTAAGGAAAAAGGGGGGGAGGGGAACCCCCCTTGTTTCGTCACAAAAGAAAAGGAGAGGGGGGGGCAATCATCTCCTCCACTTAGAAACTCCGAATTCTATTTATGGGAAATGGGGAGGAAAAAAAGACTCTTTCCCTTAACCGGGATGCTGAAGGAGGAGGAAGGGAAAAAAGTCTAAGGGAAATTTATCGAACCGTAATGGGGAGGAAAGACTACTTTTTTTTCCATGAAAGTTTAGGGGTAGGGAAAGGGGGGGGGAGAAAAGGGGACTAATTCGAAAAAAAAACTTCTCATACTATACTCGACCAGGGAGGGTAAAGTTTGTGTTTGATGATTCAGAAGAGGGAAAAGACCTGTAATCTCCCTTAAGAGAGAAGAAAGGAGCTGAAAAGGACCCTGAGGGGGGAAGGGTGACAGTTATAAAAGAAGGAAGAAAGAAAAAAAAAGGGAAGCATCTATCCATCTTACTCTCGGGGAAAGGTCAGGTGAAATAATAAGAGGTGAGCTTGTTTTCCCCTTTCTGGGGGGGGAATTTGAAAAAAAAGGGGAAAGGGGGCGATATTCGAGTATGACGACGGAGAAAAAAGAAAGCCAATCCCTTCTTGGGCAGCCAGGGCGAAGACCCCCCCGAATGAACAAAGAAGGGGAGAGAGTACTCTTTCAGTGTGAAGGGGAAAAAAGGGGAGGAGGAGTGATAGCCTTTACAACTGACATGTGTCTGAAAAAAGGGGGGGGGGAGGGGAAACTCCTCCTCCTTCCTGCGCCAGGGGGAAAAAAAACTTTGAGAGACTGTTTCACATCCATGCCGTAGT
>Ga0179593_1266663_pt1 | contig 11612 bp, 10 predicted proteins | sample CZODoug2_1_08_16_FD_185931 | JGI IMG/M metagenome (GOLD analysis project Ga0179593, IMG submission 185931) | Vadose zone soil fungal communities from Angelo Coast Range Reserve, California, USA - CZODoug2_1_08_16fungal (PacBio error correction) | ecosystem: Environmental > Terrestrial > Soil >...
AAACGGGGACGAGACAATTTCTCCGCACCTCAAAAAAGGACGATGGGTTAAAACAAAAACTGGACCTTCGGCAGTACCACTCTTACTCGGAGAGAACCGGGGGGCAACTAGAGTCATGAAATGGATCCAGTCGCAGGGGTGCTGGAGTCGGCAAAGGAAAATTAGGTCATAGGCCAACCCTCCAGAAGTAAGCTAACAGAAGGGATGGGATAATGGGGAAAATGTTCAGTATGGACAATAAAGACTGAGTGTGGACCGCTTGGACTCAATAGGCCGGCCGCCGTGTATCCGAAACCGGGAACCTGGGAGGGGGGGAAAGATGACCCAAAATGTGAAGGGTCGGCCGCGCAGTGCAGGGAGAGGAATTAGACGTCGCGTGATCGGGGGTGGCAACGATCGGCATCTCCGCTGGCCAAAATGATAGGGGATTTCTATCATCCAAGTGAAAGAAGAAAGGGGGACATCAGGAAAATATGACTTGAAACATTGTTTCCACCAGACCAGCCCGAAAGGAAGGCAAAGCCACGGATTGAGAATGGCGGAATTTTTAATACCTAGGGGAATTCGTGAGGGACCGCAAACAGCGCCGCGACCTTTCTGAAAAGCAAGACTAACAAAGAGATGGGCAGCGAAGTCTCAGTTCAGTCTTAATGGAGGGGGCGAAGAAAGAAGAAACCCTAATCGTGAACGGGGAAAAGGAGATACAGGCCCAAACAGAAGCCGCGGAGGCGTCACCAGTCGAACTCTCGATTAGGAAAACCGGGCATTGGTAGCGGAACGGAAAGAAAGATAGAAGAAAGGGAAAAAGGAAGTATTAGAGAGGAGGGAGGAGAGGACAGCTCGGCCGTATTCTGACTCTAAAAACCTCGGAGGAAAAGGGAGAAAAAGAAAATTGGTGGGATAAGCTCGGCTAAAAACCAAGAGAATGAGGAAGGAATGCCGAGAGCGCGTGAACTAAAGGCGTGAGAGGGGTACTACAAGCCTACTGCTGCACGTACGCCACTTCTGGCGGAGAGGCACTCAGCTCATAACAGAGACGGAGGTCTACTGCACAAGTGACGCTTAATCTAAAAATAAAAAAATGTTCGGTGCCGGAGATGGGAGAACGAGCACAACGGTAGAAAAGCACCCGAAAAATCACGACTCTTAAATGAGCCATCCTTCTCAAACTCTCGAAAGGAAAAAAGGGACGAGCCAGGATGAGTACGGAGTGTCTTGTCGGGGGAAAAGCTGCTAGACTGGAAAGAAGGGGAAGGGGCCTCTCTCATAGTGGTGGGAAGAGGCGAACACCGGACGAGAAGAAAGGACGACCGCTTCCTCCTTAGAAACGCGTAGGAAGAAGGGAAACGGCCCTTTAGATAATACATCAAAAAGACTGCGACACTTAAAAAAAGGAGGGGAAGTTCCAAGAAGAAACGGCTCAATTATTAAGCTACTTCGAGGGTATACAAAGGAGGAACTTTTAACCCCGCCTATGAGATGAAGGAAGGGAGAATATAACCGTGTCCCACGTGAATGTACGGAAGCGAGGCCACCAAAAGGAATACTCCCGGGCGTTAAGACCGTCTCGGCCCACACCGAAGGACAAGTGGACGACGATGAGAGGCTAAGCAAAATGTGATACGTAGGACCTGCGGGGCCGCTACAACCCCTGTGTGGGGGGGAAATAAAACAAAAAGTCAACAAGGCGGCTCGCTCTAGAAAAAACGAAAGGGAGTGTTGGCCCAACCGTTTATTACAAAACGAAAGGCAAACAGCAGGCCGGAGACTGCATAGGAGGGAAAGACAGCCATCTACTCTGGAACACCGACGAACATGGCCGCAAGAAAAAAAGAAATTCTTTAAACATCATACGGGTCGTAAATAGAGGAACAAGGAAGTAAGAACAGGTGCGAACGAAGGAAAAAAATAAATAGTGAATGAAAAAAGTCAAAAAATTTGCTTCATTATGAGTCACGGGCACATGGAATTCAAACGAGCGAGCAGCCGCCAGGCATCTTCCTCTCTCAACCTCGAAAGAGGTCCCCGCTAGTGCCTGAAATAAACTCTGATCGAGAGGAGGGGGTGTGACGAGGATCCGGAATAGAGATGGATGGGAACCAAAAGTGCTTCTGTCCAGGAGTGATCCATGAATAGTCGGCGGCTGCCTTCACTCTCTTGTTGACAAGTCTGATCTTCGAGCGCTATTTGGAAGGGGAAGACATGGGAAAGGTAGATAAAAACGAAAAAAACTCAGCCAAAGGTACGTGCCAGGTCAAGGTCGAGAGAAAAAACGGCGAAGGGCAGCTCATCAAACAAAAATTATTCTGGATTAAGAAGAAGAAAAGGGGGTCGGGGAACGGTCAGCGGGATTCCTGACCCGGAAAAAAACTTTAGAGCGTAGTTCTCAAAAGTGTGGCGCTCGAGAAAATTGAAAAAAAATCAGACAAACATACCATATTCAGAAAAGATCATAAAAAAAAAATCAGAAAGGGGAGACCAGAGAGAATGGAACCCTGTAAGGGCCAATCAGTCAGGGGATCAAAGCAGGGAAAAAACGGCAGGGAAAAACACAACCATCAAGGGGCCAACAGTTTTCACCCCGGTCTGGAAGAAAAGGCTCACACCGATTCCCTCGCCCACTCTAATTTCAAGGGCAGCAGGGGAAAAAGAGAAGCTGTTGGGGGAAGAAGAAATGGCTGCCTCTCGCGTCACCTGCAGACCCCGGTGGGATCATCACTCCTGGAAACTGCTGGAGGTGGGCGCATAACATATGGGAAGGGTTTCAGAGTTGGGGCAAACTGACTTGCCCCCAGCGGAGAGGAAGAGGTAGCAGTGATGGCCACCAAGCCACGACTAAAAAGAGTCAGAGGTCAGGCTGTCCCAGGGACTCCAAAAGGTACGAGTTAAAAACCTGGCCATGACTCAACTGGCCGCTCTGCAAAAAGGTTGGAGCTGCCACGAAACTCTGATAAAAAAGCGAGGAAGACCGCGAATGGCCGAGGGTGTTGTCTGACAGAGCATAAACAAAAAACTTAGGAGGCCGCAGGGCAACTACTGAACGCCACTTGCAAAAGTCGGAAACTCGACGCCGAGCAAGTCGGAACTGGCCTGAGGGTGTGGACGAGACTTTCGGAAAGACAACGGAGAGAGAGGGATCGCGAAACGAACCGTCTACAGTTGGAATATGAATCGCCAAGGAGAGCACTGGGGTTCCCAGAACTTCGGGGATGGGGGAAGACCTCGAATTCGATTGTCAAAAGTTTAAAGGCGGAAATTTGAAGTGCACGAAGAGCCGACACTCTATGGCAAAGAAGAATCGGAGGTCATGACGCCTTTGGGCTTTCAAAGTATAACCAGGGGGGTTAAGTCGCGGGGATCGAGCACGCTGACCAACGATGAAGGATTGTCTAAAGAAAAGAAAAGTCATCCATCGACAGACGAAGAAGCCTGACGTCAAAGGGGCCTTTCTAAAACTAGAAGGGTGCTGGAGAAACGTACCGCGAGGGAGACTGGGCCGTTTGGTGAAAAAAGCAGTCTATAAAGGCGCCGGCATAAAAAACGTTTATTGAGATTAACTAAAAACCTGCTGAGCAATACGCGGAGGGAGGGCTGCACGTGCTAGTCTCCAGCATTGGGACGGGACCGAAAAGGGAGAAGCTGGGGAAAAAGGTAAACACCGCTCACAGCCGAGCAGAACACGCGAGGGAAGCCAAAAAAAAAAAAAAAAGGATGACATCCTCTTTTGTCTCAATATCTCACCCGAGAGGCAGAAAAAGGCATTCGAGGGAAGACGACGACCGAGGAAAAAAGCACAAGAATGAACTTGGCATGGCGTGGGTCACCAAAAAAAAAAAAAAAAGAGAGGACAGTAGACCCACGGGCAGGAGACGAATAAACAAAGAACACACGAGGGAGCGACGGAATCCCCGCTGCATTTGCTGGGCTATCAAATTAACTCGTTCACCGGGGGGCATGGGAGTGCGGCGTCAACGCAAGAGATGACAACGGAGAAAAAAGGGGGGAAAAGTATTAGAGGGAGCCTGGGGAAGAAAGCGAGTTGATGCAGCAGGCGTTCAGTCGGGACAAGACGGAGAGAATTCCGAAAAACCACCGCCGTGGCTTTGTGGCATTCTTGCGAAGTGGTCTGGTCGAAAAACTTGCAACAAAAATGTTCAGGGAGATCTATCTGCTTTCAAGGGGGGGGGGGGGGTGATCCAAATGACGTCTGCCCCCCCGAAGGTTCCGATACCGAACGAGAGAAGCCGATGTCCCCGCATTCTCAAAGGACACACTTCTCTCAAGGAAAATCCGGAAAAGACAAGAAGGACAGTTGAGGGACACAGGCGGGGGACGGCGAGACAAATTCCACGTAAACCCATGCAGGGTTAAAAAAAAGCAACCTCGCACAGCTCCTCGACCTGGGAAAGAAGACTGGGCTGGGGTGGCGCTAGTCAGGGAAAGCGGACGACCAAGAAAAACCTTTATACGAGAGTCGCTAGAGGACCTGGAGGAGAACCGGAGAAAAAAAAGTTGTGATAGATGCGCAGCCGCGTGGTCCTCCAGAAGCTGTCCCGGATAATTAGACGGCGACCACGGGTCGACCCGCCGAGTCGGCTTTCAAGAAGGCCACAACACCAACAAAGGAGGGGGAGGGGGGGGGGGGGGAGGAGAGAGCAAATCTCTAATGCTCGGAAAAAAAAAGTGGGAGACGCATCATCAGCCTAATGGTGCAACCAACAGCTTCGCCGGAAGATCAAACCACGCGGCTTCGTAAGGACAGAGCAATTTTTCGCACAGAGAAGAGGCCTGGTCTAAAACAGGAGGGATTGGGGGAGTCGCAGACCAGTTTTCGCAATCGTCCAAAAAGTACTAGATCACAGCAGAAGGATCTGTGCGAGTGAAAGGGGGCCATAACTGCCTGGGACCGCGGGGGAGAGAGACAGCAACGGGGACCTCCTTTGTCTCCTCCAAAAGAAAAAGAGCTGGAAAAACGGCGAAGTAAAAGAAAGTGCGGTAGCCGCGTCAGCGGGAGAATCGTCCTTCAGGGGAGTCGGGTCCCGATCTGGATAGCCATCGGGCCCATAAAAGAAAAAAAAAAAACCGGCTCACGAGAGAAGGGCAGAGAAATAAAAGTGAGACGGAAGGGAAAGAATCAGGGTGTTAAAGCTTTCACATGTGGGTGCCACCAGACCAAGAGGGGACCTGACGGCAACAACGGCGGTTGCGGGGAAATTGAATCCTATGCCTCCGTGGCGACTCACGGCAGCTGCTCAAATCTCCTCGAGAAAGAACTAACAAGAAATCGCAGCGGATTTCTCAGTGTGCTACCAAGCGTGGGTCGCCAGCAAATCCATTACCAGCATCGGGATATGGGAAAAGGAGAAGGAAAACAGGAAACCAAAGAACGTCCCAAGCGAAACGCGAGGTCGTAGCACCGTCCGTGGGCCGGCGAACTGAGGACGACCTCTGAACACGCCATAGGAAGGTCGGGCCGCACCATCTTTCTAACTGGCCGCACAAAAAAAAAAAAAAACAAGAGGACACGTCCGGCGGCAACAGAAAAGTAAAAGATAGCCCGCTCAACGTTGGTATTGCTCGGGGGACGCCACGAGATGTAGGTATAAACGTAAGAGGAACGAGGGAGTTCTCAAAAAGTCTAAGTGGGACTACGGTCTCAGCTGCACAGGGAAAACCAAAAGAGTAGATGACACACGCTACAAAGAACTCCCGACGTGGCTCCGTGCAAGGGAAGAAGTTGTCTGCTTTTCATCTCAGCAAAGGGTTTTTCTTGCCGGCCAAGGGGGGCTGAAAAAACTTAACTGAACCCGGCTACCGCTCAGGCCGCAACTCGCCAAAAAGGAAGAGAAGACAGAGAGTCCAGAAAAAGTCGCAGGCGGGGTTGAGGCTAACGCTTCTTCAAGGTCAGAGAGCATCTTTGGGGCCGAGGGAGCGGAAAGAACGAGTAAGTACGAACTCTCGGAAGGGAAGGGGAGAAATGACTACGACCGTCCGGGGGGAAACGTTAGGATAGAGTAGGAAAGAGGCAGGGACCTCGTGCCCCGTCTCCCGGCAGCAAATCCCCCGACTCGAGGTATAAAATCCCCGGACACGTCGCTTGACCACGCCTTGAAGATGCAAGGCAAGGTGGCCAGTCACCGTTTCCCAAGGAGTGAAGACCAAAAGAGAAAACACGCGTCAAAGGGCGGGGACAAGGAGCGAGGAACCCCGAAGAAGTGTCCTGAATAAAAACTGTAGGGGGAAGGACCGGAAAGGGCTAGAGGACAAAATGCGGCAAACTCTACGAACGGGGGAGCCTACAAAAAAAAACGGCAAGACTGCACTTGAAGACATACTCGTAGGGCAAAGGAGAAAGGGGGGTCGCCGCAGAGAGGAGGGGCCCGTGTCGCAGATATGACTGCGCTAAAGACGCCCGGCGCCTCGGTACCATACGGGACGCACATGAGCCGCACGTCAGAGGGATCCTTTCGACAGACGAAGGAAGTACGAAGAGAAGGAGGGTCTTCAGCACGGAGGGGGGGAGAAAGGGGAAAAAAAAAGCCCATATGTGGCTGCGGCCCGCCCATCAGGTGACTCAAAAAAAAGTAGGTGAATGGATCCAAGGGGGAAAAGTTGCAGGTCCCCCCAGAAACCAAACAGTCCAAGAAAACAAAGCTAAAAATAAGTATCAAAGGAGGCAACCTGAAGAGCAGAAGATAAGGGCAGAGGGGAATATCTCTTCTGCCTAACTGAGCCCATACTTAGGTCGTCGTCAAGGCCTTTGATCATGAAAGAGGGGAGCTGAAGGCGGCCAAGCTCTTTGTACCACAGAGGAGAGGAGGAAAGAGGGGGTGAAGACTGGTCAAAGAATTGGAAGGTCGAGCAAAAATGAACGGACTCCCTACTCGATAAAGCTCCGAACGGCGAAGACTTAGAAGACACAAAGAGAGGAGGAGGGGGGCGGTCGTCCGGGAGCGAGATGAAAAAGGAAAAGATCAGGAAGGGATGGGGGGGGCGCGAAAAGGTTAACAGTCAGAACGGAAAACTAGTATGTGTAACTCACCGATCAGAAGATCAACGGGTCTTCAAGAGAGGGCGGCGCCTGACAGCCATAAGGGGTCAAATGGATGGAAATCCTGAACGACGACCTCAATCAAAAGTCGAAAAGCGCAGAAAGACTCGGAAATCGCAAAATCAAAAATTGAAAAGGCGCAGCATTTTATCTAAAAGAAGGAGCGGGAGGCATAGGGGAAGAAGGCTGGGCCGGCGCTCAAGTAGGTAAATCAAGTTGAGCTCACCAGCGAGAACCATGCTGAGTGCAACCTTTGCGAAGAGGGATTGGGGGGAAATGAGGGGGGAATCAACTAAGAGCCAGACCTACTAGGCGCTGAAAGGGGAGGGACAAGCGATTGAGACAGACGACCCTTAGACGAGCTGCTGTGTCGTCGGCTCCACGAAGGCGCAGTGCGAGTGTCGAAGCAGCCGAAAGAGAAAAAGGAATCGAGAGCCTCAAAAGGAGGCTGCCACTACGACAGGCAGGGAAGGGAAAGACGCTCTGGAAGGGCGGGTTTTGTCGGCAAAACCACACACATGACCCGGGGCTGTTGACGCTAACGGAAGACCTACTGGAGCCAAAGGGGGTCCAAAGGGGGGTGATGGGGGAAGAGGGACGAAGAAAGAGGAGGACAGGAAGAGGTGTGTGCGCGGAGACTTCTGCCCGGGATATGAGGGAGTGTTGTTCCGAGAACACTAAAAGGGAGATCCCCCTTGGACATGGATCACAACTTCCAAGTATATCACTGTCGAGTCCCCGACCATCGAGGTTTTGGGCCTGGGGGTGATACTCGAAGTAGAAGGTGTCCTGGAGCCGGTTAAAAAGGGAGGGGACAAGAAACTGTAAGACGTCGCAGAGCTTAATCTAAAGGGGAAGTCAACACGGCCCCGTCTGTTAAGGAACCTTTTCGTCAGTCAAAATTTTCGTCATTAAGTACCGCGGTGATCGGCACGCGGAAACCCAGGAGGAGGGACATTTGCTTAGGTTCAAAAAAAAGAATAAAAAGACTCCAAGAAAATAAGGCGATCCGACTCAGGGCAAGGGGCTGGACGAAGAGCTCTGGTCGTACTGTACGAACGTCAAATCGACGGAGTGTGATCAAGGTGAGGGGAACTAGGGGTGATCGGTGACAAAGGAAACCAAAAAAAGGGTTTAAATTTAGATTGCGGCGGACCGGGAAAAGAACGCGGAGGGAAAAGGTATCGGAGGAACTATCGGCCATCGGCACGGGGACGGTGCAAAGGAGCATCACGAGGAAAACTCAGAACGGACGAGGCAGAACCTCTTTAAAGAAGAGGCATCCTCATCATCCAAGGGAAGAAAAAGAGCTACCACAGGAGGGTTCATTCTCTCGGCTCGGACGTGAAAAACGCAGCGGAAGAATGCCCGTCACAGACCTCAAGAACTTGAGTGGGACGGTGGTTCCACGGGAAGGTAGGGGACTCTACGCAACTACAAAAGCATCGAGAGTAGACTTGGGAGAACAAGAGGCTGTCTTTGCTTTTCGATCACTTTTCGTTCACCGTTATGCCTGGGGAGGTGCGGGCGCAACGCAGAATAATAACTGAGAATCCGCGGAGGAGTTGGTTACTTAAAAAAGACAGGCAGCGTGAACAGCTTCGTCGGAGGGGATCAAGAAACTAGGATTCTGAACTGAGCACGCCCCACCGGGGGGCGTGATTGGGGACGGAAGGTCTAGGGGGGACGGGGACGGAAACACTGAAAAAAGAGAACAATATAAACAAAAATCGTAAAGGAAAGTGTCGGACAAGGGTGTAGTTCGGAGAAAGAGTAGGCAGGTGGGTGTGGCCCACAGGGAACCGATACGGCCCCAGAGAGAACCTGAGGGAAAGCACCGGGAATGCGGAGAACCGCACTGCCGCGCAGCTGAAATCCGAGGGTGTGGCATATCAACTCATTTAGGGAGGAGGAAACAGGGGGAGGGAAGGCGGTCGGGAAGACAGTCAAGCGGTAACCCCATTCTGAGTGGAACCTCACCCGCTCTCCCCGGGAGGTTGAGAGCGCGTACCTACGGCGAGGTGGTCGCTGCGAGGGGGGGAGGCGCCTCTACCCTCAACACCGAAGAAGAGACCGCAGGCAAAAAGCATGCTCTCACCTTGAGGGGGGGGGGATCCCGATCAAACGGATAGTAGTTCGAGCAGGCGTGGTGCAAGAACCATGGTCCAAAAACCTGATGAGGAGAAAAAACGATAGCCTCGAGTTCAGAAAAGATTCTCTCACAAAAACAAAGGAGGGAAAGGTAAGTGAAGCTCTACATCGCGGGGCAGTAGACTGCCCAGGAAAGGTGACATCGGTCGTCAACCAAAAATAGAAGATAAAGAAAAGATAGAGGGAAAAGGTCTCGCAAGCACGAACCGGAAAAAAGCGCATGGGGCTACCAAGTATTGAGGAAAAAACAAACGACCGAGGTACGCTCTGAACCGACTGGGGAGCTGGGCGGATTCTGAGGGAAAGAATGCACTTGGGGGAGGAGAGGGGAGAAAAGGGGGGCCCGCCGGGGTGCAAGAAAAGGCCACCAAAGGCGGGGAATTAACCAAAAGGTACGAGGCAAGGAGTGGAGGGAGGACCTGCAAATGCGGGCGACATCGGCTCGTAGGACTTCCCCGTATTCGTACACACTAAGAGGGGCCACACTGAGGAGGGAGTGCGACGAAAAGGGGGAGAATGTACGACAGCGGACATAGGTGTCACTGGGGCACCAGGTTGCAAGACCAGAAAGAAGACCTGAAAAAAGAAAAGGGGGGAGGGGTGGACGTCGGAATTTAGTAATCAAATGGCAGGGGTTGCTACAGAAAAAGATGCGCACCGCCTTGCGCGAGAAAAGACGAACCAGCAACTCGTGGGAAGCGGCGAGCATTGGAAGGAGTAAGAGGCAAGCAAAAGAAAAGGCCCTCACGGATGAACTAGGGTCCACCTTGTGAAGCAAAGCCAAAGAGGAGGGGCGTAAAAAAACAAAGCGAACTCCGGAGAAAGACGCCGTGGGTCGAGGAAAAGACCAGGAGAAAGGAAAAGAAAGCGCCAAGTTGAGATCTTCGTGCACGGGAAGAGAGAAGGCAACGGCTGCAGCGACCAGGGAGACACGAGAGGAACAAAAAAGGTGGATGAAGCTCAGGGCGACGCCTCACGTGATATAGGCCTGTAACTAGGGGGGGAAAGGGGGGGGAGGAGCGCGTGAAAGGGGTGACTACGCTGTGATCCGCAATAACCGCCAGGCTTGCAGTATGTCAAAGACGAGAAAATCACACCCGAAGGCAGGCTCCAGAAAAGTGTCATCTCAATCACATGATTCACACACAGTATGAAAGGGGGGAAGGGAAATAGAAAGAAAAGGCTAAAGACTCGCGAGGGGGACGTAAAAATGGAACACAAAACAAAGGAAACGTCGACCCGAATCGCTTCCAAAACTGCGAGCAGAAGGGCTACAAAGTGGCGTTTGAAAGGGCTGCCTAAGAAAGAAAAGAGAAAAAAAAACCAAAAAAAAATGGAAGACGGGAAGAATATAAAAGGGGTAGCGTGTCTCGAGCACAAAGAAGTACTTACTGTAAAAGGAGACGATGAACTACGAAGGGGAAGGAAATACTGGCCACGTTAGCTCTACGCGGGGGGAAGAAAGGAGGAACGGTACCGCTTCAAAAAAATAAACCGGCTAAGGACGACATCGGGGGAAAGTCATTTTCAGAATCAAAAGATGGGAAAAAACGCAGGGAAGAAAAAAAGCTCCGAGAGAAGGGGAAACTGGAAAAACTTATGCCTTTAGGAGAGAGGAACCAAAAGGATGATCATGGGGCTGACAAAGTCATCTCTCAAAAGAACAGGCCGCCGCTTCATCGGCGTAAAAATAAGGAAAAAGAAAGTCGGACGTCGGGACCTAAACTTACCATAAATCAAAGTGTGGCTCGACCAAAAGAAGGAAAAGAGACAGAAGCTTTAAGCAATAATATGGAAAAATTGATAAGTGGTCAGAGAAGGTAAAAAACGCAACTCAGGAGGAGGAAATCCGCCGTCGAATCAGCAGAATTAGCAAGACAATATCTCGGTGGAGTCGGGACTAAGCGACTGGTCGTAAAGAGAACGAGACTTCGAGGGCAATCTCGAAGAACATCAGTCCCAAAGAAAAGAGTGGTGCGAAAAGCAAACCTGTTTCAAAAGGGTGATAAGGAGTGATGATACATCCGGGGCAAATTCAACCGAAAAGAATCCGGCCCAGCAGCTCAGAAAGGAGAAAAAAGCTTCAAGATACCAAGAGAGGCCTAAAAAAAAAAAAAAAAAAAAAAAACAACATCAAACAGAAAAGTAACTCAGGAAACTACCTCTTGGCGAATTGAAAGGAGTATCTCTTCTGAAGAGTATGAAACTCGATGAGGATGGAGTTACATTGCTTTGATCCTGACCTGATGTCTAACTTCCAAGTTGTGCCTGCACTAAGTTGGGGAGAGCCACCCTTCTCATTCTTATCGGGGGGGAGGAAAAGAACGAGGTGTCCAACGGGACATTTGAAAGGAGAGCAACCCAAAATCAAAAAAAAGATCCTTTCAGGATCGCGCCGGAAAAGGAAAAG
>Ga0179593_1271474_pt1 | contig 11612 bp, 12 predicted proteins | sample CZODoug2_1_08_16_FD_185931 | JGI IMG/M metagenome (GOLD analysis project Ga0179593, IMG submission 185931) | Vadose zone soil fungal communities from Angelo Coast Range Reserve, California, USA - CZODoug2_1_08_16fungal (PacBio error correction) | ecosystem: Environmental > Terrestrial > Soil >...
GGGACAATATGTAAATTCAGAAGGGCTGCCGTGATTTAGGAACAATCTGCTACGCGCCGGCGAGCCGGCAAGTCGGGGGGAAAATAAACTCGGGAACTGTCGCATTAAGGGGGGTTAGGGGCGTCGGGGCGAGGCAGCGACTAAAAAAACTAAGAGAAGCTAGGGGGAGATGAAGACTTAATCCCTCAGAAAAGAAAAGCAAGGTCGCAGTGGCTCTGGAAGCGGATCGTTGAGCGTCGAAAAAGGTCCGCTCTACCAAAACAGCTGCGGGACACCATCTGAAAAAGTGCGTTGGAATCGGTGGGACCAGAGTCACGGTAGACTCCAGATCCCGAAGGGGGGGGGTTTAGGGGGGTGTGCTTCTGTGTATGTCTGGACGAAGAAAAGACCTCCACCTCGGCGGGGAGGAGGGAACTTCTCGACGGAAGTATGTATCAGCTAATTCGTTCGTCCTACCACTGACAAGGGCAGAAAACCACGCTATGTCCTGTAGAGAAAAGGGAAGAGTGAAAGAGGTGGGGTGATACCATCCGTCGCTCAAGGGAAGAACGTGGCCGGCGTGATCTGCGAGAATACGACTGGAGGAGTAAATAGGCTCTTTCACAAAGAAAGGAAGTATCTAGTGGGAGGGGGTCACCGAGCCGTCAGGTATCAGAGGAGGAGAAGAAGATCGACGAGGTGCGGAAAAACTCGGGAAGGCTTCCCGTCTTGGGGAGTGCCGCAAGCAGGTCACGGGGGCTAAGCGGTGGAAAAGTTTTAGCGTGAGACTCAAGGACTCGGTAAGATCCGTAGTGGGGTTCCGCTGGATATTCGAAAGAAAGGAAAAGGGGAGTTGGAAAAAGCGGGCAAGAGGAATCACTACAGATCTTGAAAAGTAAGGGCGGACGGTTGGGAGAGTCTTTTGATGGAGGGACAGAGGGAAACATCTCTAGCCGGTTCCCACTCAACAAGTAAGCCAAACGCGATAAAGTATCAGCGAAAAAGAGCGCCGTGGTATCGAATAAAGGAAGGGAAATGGACGAGGTGCTGACTGAGAGAAACGGGCAGCGAGATATGGTAAACGAGGCATGCGCCGAGTAAACAACAAAGGAAAATAAGAAAGCAAGGGAAGCAGAACGGACCCTCCGCGATCGCGAAGAGTGATTAACGCCTTCCATTTTTAAGCCAGAACTTTAGAAGAGAGGCAAAGGACAAATAAGGGGAGAGACGTTACTTCGCTGGAAAAACCAACCCTGGAATCCTTATGGAAGGGGTGAGGGAGGGAAAAGAGAAAGAAGGTATGGTTTAGGGTGAAGAATGTTTGGGGGGGGGGGGGTTGGTGATCAATGTATCTCTTCAGGGCACGCAAGCGAAGAACTCCATAGTCGGCCTTCCGGATGGATGACTAGGGAAAAAGAAGTACTGGAAAAGGGGAATGAAGAACTGTAAAAGAGTCTCCGTCGAGGAGGTAGGCCACTTCGAGGGCGGCCTAGGGAAACTTAAATCGCAGGGTAGGCGATGAAGGAGGGCAAAAAGGATTTTTCCTGTACCGGTGCACCACGATGATAGGGGGCTGGAGGAAGGATGAAGACAATAGCCATAGGCAGGAGGAGGGATATTAAGACGAGTGCTCGGGGCCTCGTCGAGTGAAGACTTCGTCGGCAAAAAAAGGAACACAAAGGAAAAAAAAGAACGGACGAGGATCTCTGGGCCAAACAGAGGCTTCGCTTCGGTGCTGGGCCAAGTAGAGCGAGATAATTCAGAAACGGGGAGAGGGAAACCTAGAAATACTTTGCTGACGCGAGAAAGTGGTCAATCTCTCTATTGAGAAATACCCGAGAAAAGAATAGAAACGGGAACGGTGTGAAGGGCTGAAGAGAAAAGAGAGATGAGAAGGCGAGATTCGCCAGGACGTCAGAGAGGGTGAGGAGGGAGTAGAGCTGCTCAGAGCGGTAAATAGCCGAGCAGAAGGGGACATAAAAAGCTGGTTCGTGACCACTAGGAAGCGTGTCGCCGAACGATGTCGCGGATCAAAAGTACCAGGGCTAGGAAACTGCAGAGGAAAGACGGGAAAGGAAAGCGCATTAGACGATAATGGAAAAGCGCGAAAGGGTAAGCAAAAGGGAAGAGGGGGAAAGGAATGATCCAGCGGCCCCCTGTGCCAGCTCGCTGCTGGGAAAATCGGCGGAGCACTTCCCGAAGTCCGAAGTGTTCCGGAGGAATGTACAGGCAGTCTGGATATCTTCACGAAGAAGGATCCGAAGGAAGAGGTCTTCTCATAGATGGGCAGGGGGGACAAGAGACACTGCGAATAAAGAGAAAGGATCGAAGCGTTGCGGGAAACTGGTGCAGAATAAAGCACGGATGAGTCAAACTCAGGGTACGGGTCACGAGAGTCTCAGGCGTTCCAGATGGGGAACGTTGCTCTGGGTCGGACTTTGCGAGCGAAGAAAAGACGAGGAAGACGGGAGTAGTGGAGGGCGAATGAAGCGGTCTCCTGGACGAGAAAGGACTGAAAAACAGGAATGGCTGTATCCAAGGGAAACCGAACTGGGAGGAAGAAACGATCTTCGGTTCGCGGCAAAGGACACGTGGGACACTTCCATCACAGATCTAAAAGAAAGTGAAGATCGGTAAAGAGAACGGAAAGGGGAGGTCGAGGTCAGGGCACGGTGAGACATCTATCGGTCAAGAGGGCTGAAAGGTAGAAGTCTGAAGCCGTTGATAGCTGGCTAGCTACGGGGGAAGATGAAGAGATAACCGAGGTGCAAGGAAAGTCCCGTGAGTCTGGTACTATCTGAAGAGCACTTGGGGGGGGGAGGGGGGAAAAAAACTCTAAGGAGACCCGGAGAAGGTGGTCGCCATAACCCGAAAACGCTCAAACAAAGGAAAGAAAGAATACTACCAGTCGGGAGACGGATAAAGAGACGAGGATAATCGAAATGCTCGGTCTGTGAATAGATAGTAGAAAAGTCTAACTATAGGGGAACTGAGAAGGGGAGGGAAGAGGAAGAAAAAAAAGAGGATTGCGCTCGAGAAGAAGTCGAAGAGTAATCAGTTGACATCAGCAGAGAAAATAGAAAACGGAAATAAAAGACCAGTGAAATCCCCGTTTGACGAAATGGACGGTTCATGAAGAATGAAGGTAGGAGAAAACAAGAGAGGGACTTGAACAGGGAAAATAAAAGGCACTGCGCGTGGTCGCTGCTGACGTGAGGAAGATTCTATCAGACGGCGTGGAGGAAGTTCAAGAGTGGTAAAATAGGCTAGGAATGTTTAAAAAAAGGAAGCCTCTCAGGGGGGATCGGTGCGTACGCGAATCTTCTCGGTCATACTGTAGGGAATATAGAGGAAAAATTGCTAAATCCCTATCAGAGACAGGCGAAATCGTTTCTAACAGACTGTTCAGATAACGAGCTCTGAAATCTGGTAAGAGTAATTCTTTCTCCCTGGATATAAAAAGGGGAAAGAGAGGTCCAGTTCACCTGGATGAAAGGATCGCGAGACATCCTCGCAGATCGATGTGGCAATCGCATGACGGGCGTGCCAAAAAAGACGACTAAGGAGCAAGGAACTACAAGGGGGGAGGCAAGGGTTTCTTTAATGAAGAGGAAGTGAATTCCGCGAGGTTGCGTCGAGGTGGGAAGTCGACAACTGAGGGGGTCACTCTACTAGCATAGCTAGGGTGAATAGGAGATGAAGAAGGGGAGGGATCGGGTCCAATTTTGGGTCGGGATCCGAGTGGGTCGGCCGGAATGCGTTGAAGGGAGCCGTTCATAATTCAGCGAAAACATAGTAGCAAAATATGTTGGAGGGGAAGAAAGAGGTTAGTACCTAAGTCAGAGAGGGGGAAGGGGGAGTCTTCCAACCATCCCCTTCTTAAATCCAACAGAGAAAGAACAACAACTATGAGAGAAATAAATATGAGAGGAGGAGCAAAAAAGGGTAGATCTTCAAGAAGGGATAGAAATTCTGCGGATCGACGGGCGGACACGCGTCACTAAACGTCAACTAGGGAGGGGATAGATGGGGGGCTATGAAGGAAAGGAGAAGAGGAAGGGAATCAAAAGTACGAAGGACACAAGTGAGGGCCCTAGAGCCCTGGAATGTAAACTCAAGAGGAAGCAGAGGAAAAAAAGGAGAAGTAGTCTCTTAGGGGGCTTTCCCTGAACTTTGGCGAGGGACCACCTAGACGCCACCGAAAGGGGAATGGGAATAGGCCAGCTGAAGAAGAAGCTAAGGGACCGGGAGGATTGCTACGGAGGAAAAAGTGGGCAACGACCGAAATGCTAATCGAGAAAAGAAAATCATAGAGCACAAAGGTGGGGAGGGATCTCGCTGAGGTAGAGAGGGAGCCCCGCTGCCTATATGTCCATCCGGTCTGGGTAACAGAGACAGGGGGGAAGGCACTCTCTAAACAGTGAGCGTAAAAGTACTAAAGAGGTCGCCGGCGCAATCTGATCTTCTCATGGTCAGGAAGAGAAAAAAGGGAGCTGAGCTTACGATGTCTCAGATCAAAAAAAAGAGAGTTCAAAAGAGAGGAAGCCGTGCGAATGTTTGGCGAAGGGGAGAGGTAGAGAATAAAGTGGGCGATCAAAGGGGAAAGCGGCCCGGAGGGAAACCAAAGAAGAACGAGCATTGCAGGCGATAGGCCAACGGACTCGTGTGCGGGGTGAACGATGGGAAAGCAACGGCAATCGGAGGCGGAGGGGGACGTGTGCGAGAGACCATAAGGGAACTGACCGGAGGAGAGATCCAACTCTAGAGGTGCCTAAATGAGGGAAGAAGCCGCCATGTGAGAGGTGACAAGGCTGATTCCGATAAGGAGGAAGGCTCAACGGCGGAGGGGTCTAGATCAACGTTGGGGTGGGGGTGTCAGTTTCGGGGTTCTGGAAAAGCCCCTAGGAGGGGGGGGGGTCTAGGCGGCCGGGAAAAGAAAGCCGTCCGGAAAAAGAAAAAAGGGGGCACCCCACGGGAGAAAGACCCAGGCTCAGGGGGGGATCTAACGGGAACGAAGGGAAGCAAGCGCATCGCAAGTAATAAGTGGCCTTAGTCGGGGAGGCTCTCTCTGAGTCAAATGAAAAAACGAGGGGAGGGGAAGGAGGGAGGGAAAATGACCCGGTCAGTGGAAGTCAAGAAAGGGGGAAGACCAAGAATAGATGAAAAATAGGAAATCCATTTACTGGAGAGGGAGTGGGGGGAGAACTATGGATAAAGAAAGAAGAACGTCAGGCTTAAGGGGCTTGCTAGGACAAAGTGCCATAGTTATCAAAATAATAAACGAAGGGGAGGGGAACATGGATCTTTACAAGCAGGGCCTGAACGGGCCGTCATGATCAAGAAAGTAAAAAGCTCCACTAAAGGAAGAGGGACACGGAAAGAAGAATTGACGAGGAACGTAGGATAAGAATTAGGAGGGAATGAACACTGAATCTATAACTCTCTAAAAAAATGGGATCTGGCCGCCCAACGCAACGAAAGCGAACACTGTCTATAAGGAAAAAATCAGGAAGAATCTACAACTGAGAGGGTGAGATCGCTGTAACACGACTTTTCAGAAGAAGAGGGTGGAATAGGTGGACGAGACGGCCTATCGTCTCGCTATCAGGAGAAACGAATGAATTTTTAAACCTTAGGTAAAAAATTATCACCTCGAGGCGGTACGGTCGGGATTTACACGACTTGAGTAATTCCCTCCCGTAGGAAGGATAGCGGGTTTAAAAATAGAATACGGGTGAGTGGGAAAGTTAAGTATGGGAAGCAGGGAAAGTGACAAGGGATGGACGGTATCTGATGACGAACGCGTGGAATTTTCCCTAAATTTGGGCTGGGGGTCCGAAAGGAAGGAAGGGAGAGAAGGAGAAAAAAAAAAAAAAAAAAAAGCGGGGTGTCTAAGCTCTTTCAATCGAGGGGGTCTCGCACGCACACTCAACTACTGACGTTTCTAATCAAAGCAAGACCGAAAATAAAAACAAAGTGCGAAGAGCATCGGGAATCGAGGAAGGGTGGGGCGAACCGGGAATATAGGGAGCGTGGAGGATTAAGGAATGCAATCTAAATTTGTCGTAAAAGAACAGCATGTGGGGGAGCCGCTGGAAGAAGACAAGAAGTCTGTAGTTTTGGCACAGGATTAAAAGAAAGACAAGAGGGGACAGGACAAAAAGGCGAGGGACGGGCGGGACAGATCTAAACAGTGATTCCACGAGGGGAGAAAAAAGGAAGAGTAGCAATCGAAAAGCCTGGGGATTTAGTGTAAACAGACGCCTAGCCGCATAAAAAAGAAAAGAAAAAGGACACTGGGTTCCGCGAGACAATCAACTCAGCCTATTCGGGTGGCTGCAGCTGAACTCTTCTTAGATATGGGGGAGTTGGCAAGAGAAGTGGGGGAGGGCACCGCGGGGATCTGATAGCTAGGGAAACATCTCGAAGTAAGAGAAACATCAAAGAAGGAGTCGGCAAGCAGGGGAAAGGAAGGGAAAAGTCCAGGGTCTCGAAAGCAGAGGAGCAAGGCCGGAGAGAAAGTGCTCTTCTCACGAGTGCATCACCGGGGTAAGGACCAGAGTTAAGTCGAAAAGACTGGAATCGAGGGCGAGGCGCTAGTGACAATCATTTGGGAAAAGCGTGTCATTGGAATAAAATGGGGAGGAGTTCAGCAAAAGTTCACCGAGCGCTCGTGTGCATTGAGGGCACCAGAAAGGGTAGTTTGGGGGTAAAGGAGAAATTGCGAACTTTGGATTGAACAGAAGGAGATGCAGGCGAGCTCTAAAGGGGTGAGGATACAGGGACGAGTGAAGGAGGACTGAGTAGAGCTCTGCTTGGGGAGAAATGGAAAAAGGTAAAAGGGACTGAAGATGGAGCTGCTTCGAAAGAGGCTTCTAGCTGCCTCCACGGAAGGGCTAACCGCGTCAGAGAGACTCGATGAAGTAAGGTCCGTTGGAAACAGAAAGAAAGGAAATATAGGGAGGCTACGTTGTGGTATCAATAAGGGGCATGGAAATACACGGCTAGGGGGGGAGCAGTAGGAAGTACCTTTCCAAGAAGTCGGCAAGTTGGCTAAATAGGATAAAAAAAAAGAACGGCAGTAAATCAAGAAAGAAGGCAGGAGGTAAAAAAAAGCTTAGATAGCGACTACGTGGAGGGGAATCCACCAGAGTAACGAAAGAACTTCAACCAAGAATCCCAATCTACTTGATAATGCTGCGCGACAGCCTTTCAGACGAAGGACGGAGGGGAAAGAGCCCGCTTAAAAAATCAATGCTGCGTACGGTGCCGGATACTGCGGGAGATCAGCGGGGGTTTGCGCAGGCTGCCTATATCGGATAGGGATGTATAAATTGGCGATAAGAACCGGGGTCCAAACCGCGCTCTCGCCTGGACTGAGATCGGGAAGAAAAAAAGAAACAAGGATCGTTCTACTGGTCTACTCCTGAGGAGGAGATTGGTTTGAGGTTACGTGGTAGGAAGGGCCGAAGAGGGACGTATACACAAAACGCGAATCTAAGCTAAGAGAAGAAAATAACTAAGAGGGAGGCGTGGCTTCTCACCCGACGTGGGAGTCTTGTACGGCTACCGACCTCACTGAGGTGTGTCGCGTGGTAGGGTAAACGTATCCCGGGGGAGGGAGAACATCACAGCGGCAAAGTGGGTCGCGCATAGGGCGTGTGCGAGAAGCTCTCATTTCGTGGGGTCTAAGGGACATAGTAACTTAGAGGGAAGTGGGGGTGGAGTACGCTCCATGGGGGAAGGAAGGAAGCAAAGAATCTGGGGAGGAGAAGAAGAGAAAGGGTTCGAGATCGGCGGAAAAAAAGGGAGGAACGGAAAAAAAATAGTGCTTAATAGATCTCCTGGGGGATACGTAAGCAAGCGTAAAGTTTGCCGACAAGACTGCCGCCAGGTGAATATCTTCTTTAAGGCGACGACAGAAAAATGCTCAAAGAAATATCACCTTAGGGGGGGGAAGAAAAGAAGAGATGAGAGGTCAATAATAAGGGAGTCGGGAAAAAATTGTTCGCCTTGTTTCAACGGGAGGAAGTAAGACGAGCAACTGAGAATGAAGAAGATCCCTCGCGAATGAGCGCGACGGAGGGATTCCTTAAAGGGTCAGGGGGGGAAGAGGAGGTTTAAGGGGAAGGAGCGGGGAGAAAAGAATACACTAAAGACGAAGCTCGAAGACTTTCTTGAAGGACGCAGCGAAACGGCCCTCGGACATGTTCGATGAAATCGCAACGGGATCGTTGAGCCGCCCTTCGCGCGCCGGGAAGAAGGCATCACACTAAGAAGGTCAGAAAAGAATCAGGGACATACGAGTGCGTGTAAAAGGGGATCGGGGGAAGACAAAAAAGGGGTCCCAACTAATTTATGGTGTGTCTACCCCCAGGGAAGTAAAAAAGGAGGGGAAAGAGGAAAGAAAGGAAAAAAAAAAAGGAAAAGAAAGGGGGGGGATGGATTTAAAGAAGATCTGGGTAGGAAGGCGCGATTGGATGAAGGAGGGGTACTTGAAAAGATGAAAGCAACCAAGGAGGGGGAACAGGAGAGGAACTAGGAGATCTACAGGGGGGTGGGGGGGGGCGAGAGCACATTATACCATCAGTCGCTCATTAAAAAGCGCTAGTTTCCAGATTTATCCCGAAGCGCCTATAACGTCAAAGATGAAAAAGAGCTCTCGGGGAGAAAAGGGGGAAGGAAATCATAGTGCCGGAAGAAGGCAACGGGACCGGAGACGGTCCGGGCTAGCGCGGGGATCCTACAGCAGGAAGAGGAGGTCCCAGCACTGCTATCGGGGAAGTTGGGGGAAAGCGAGAGGATAAGGAGAGGGGAAGAGATTTAGGGAAGGAAATGGGGGGTGGGGAGGGAAAATAAAAGAAAGCGCTGTTGGAGGCAAAGCTCACGAAAGAAAGGGAGGGGAGGAAAGGCCATGAGGCCCGTTAAGCCCGAGCAGAGCGCCGGTACCATAGGCGTGAAAAAAAAGGGGCAACAAAAGGGAAAAAGGGTCTCGGGGAAAGCCCACGGCGGCCGGGATAACTGGGAGGGGGAAAAAAAAACCTTTTTCTCAAGAAAGTGGGGAAGGAGACGGACGGACGGGAAAAGAAGCGTTCGGTGCAACGGAGGAGAGGAACCAAGGGGCGGAGGAGGAAAAAAGCGACAAAGTAGAGGGGAGAGCGGCGAGGGGGTACTCAGGCGGGGGAGGGGAACTCTTCTTCCACGGACCAAGCGATGGGCGAACGGAGCGGGGGGAAAACCCAAGAAAGAAAGAGGGGGAAACATCTGAGGGAGGCATGAACACCTGTGAAGAACGGAAACGCTGGAGGAGAGACTGCCCAATTTAAATAAAAGAAGGGGTAGAAGACTCTCTGGTGGAAAAAAAGGGCGAAATAAAAAGGCCGGCGGGGTGCGAACTCGTGAATAAAGGCAACGAGGGTGAGGGTGAGTGACTCGGGTATCCTAGGAGTCAATAGACCGTGCTACTTAGTACCAGCTGTGCGAGCGAGGAGAAAGGTGCCAGGGTGAACAGAGTGCCACCGGGAAGGGGAGATCAAAAAAAACTCAAAAACAGACAAGGGGGGGGAGACGGAGTAAAAGCGGCGCTCGGCACCAAAAGAAGAGAGAGCTCGAGCGTAGGGGATCAGAGCTGCGCTCTGCTGGGGGTTCCGACGCTTCAGAAAAATCGGGAGAAAACCGGGACAGGAACAGAAGTAAGGCTAGAAGGATAAGCTACAGGCAAGGCAGGCGTCAAAGTCAGGGGAAATCTGGAACAATTTGTCCGTCCGAAGGCGGAACGAAAAAAAAAAATCTAAAGGGGGGAAAAAAAACTATTCCGGAAGGATCGGGGTCAAAGGTCGAAAGGACGCAGTGATCTCATTCCTAGTGGACTAAAACACCGATCAGCGGGTGTAAGGGGTAATCGCGGCAAATAAAAAAGAGGCGAGGGGAAAGAAAAGAAAGGGGGAGAGGGTTCTGGAGTGAGTCGGGGTAAAGGGAGAAGGGTGGAAGAGGAAAGGCACGATTTCAGGAAGATCAACAAGGGCAGAAGTGCAAGAATCATGCACGCGCAGAAAGGGCGTCTTTGAAGAAAGCTGGACAGGGAGTATGTCCTGTAAGGAAAACTAAAAGAAAGATGGGGAGCATGGGAGGTAAAAATCCAATTCCGAGGGCGGGGCTCGGATCGGCGAGAACGTCCCGAGGACCGGAAGCGCGGGATTCCCTCCCAGGGGGGAGGAATCCCTAACAAGGGTCCTCGGCGAAGGTGCGGGATCAATTGCCTTGGTCAATGGTAAAGGGGGGAACTCTCAGGCAAGGAGAGAAAGGCGAGAATTGGCTTTAAGTGGTGCAACGCGTAGATACGGGGCGTCAAAGAAGGGAATGGTGAACTAACGGAAATAATTGCGGGACGAAGGCTCGAGCAAGGGAAGTGTGAGCGGGAAAGTTACAAAAGGCCAAGAGGGAGGGGGAGGGGGGGTACTAAAGGGATAAAAAAAGAAAAGATCCGGGGGGGCTGCTGCCAGGCGTTGAACGTTCCAAGGTTAACCAGAGGAGATAGTCTTCGTGCTTCACGGCGCAAGAGGCAGACAGAAGAGAAAGGCAGTCTTGGAATACGGGAAGCAGTCAAAGGGATTGTACTAGGCTTTTGCATTAGGCCGGGTGTAGGATAACGGGCGGAAGAGACTGCACAAAAGGAGGAAGCTAAGAACAGAAGAAAATGACTGATGAGCGGGTGTTATTAATAGTGGGCTCGAATTGCCTAGAAAAAACCTCGACCGGGACCAAAGGACAGACTTGTGCGCCAACCGGGGTTACACACACCAATTATGAAAAAAAAGCCAGGTCAAACGGCTCTCTCTACGAGACTGCGGGGGCACAGGGAAGAAGTCAAAGCGGGGGAATGAGGTAAACGAGGATGGGGGAACAGAGTGGATAAAAGAGGACGCGCGAACTATCGCGAAGCGAAAGGGAAACACCTTTCAAAAGGGAAGCGAAAGTTGGGGAAAAAAGAATCTGGAAGACGAGTCTAAATAACCGGCAATATCCTCGTTCAAGTGGAAGGGGAGGAAAGAGTGCTTTTCAAACCGAAAGAGAGGATTAGGCTCTCGCCGGGCACTAGGGAGAAAAGCGGGTGTCGAGAACAAAAGGTTGAATCACAGCGAAGGGGGGGGTCTTCAAAGTACTCCTTCCTCGACAACCTCAGCGCGTCTCTCCGTCGAAAAAGAGACGGACTACCTCCTGCGCTAGGGGCAAGGAATTACCGAATGGCGCCCGCCGAAGCTACTTAGAGAAAGAAGGGGCTGATAGCGAGGAAGATCTGGTATATCTGAAGAGTAGGGCGACTCTCGATAAGAAATAAGAGTGAGGGAAGATGGCTATCTATCGAACCCCCCCTGGAAGTCGCATAAGACAGGTGAGCGGATGTAAGAATGGGTCAAAGCTGAGAAAGGAAAAGGTGGGATTCTGTGAGAAAAACGAAAAATCTACTAATCTTCTAGCTGAAGGACTGAAAGCGGAACCGGATCGTAGGGGAAAGGAAAACGGACTCTTGTTTTCGTTAAACTGCTCTCAAGAACAAAAGTACAAGCGAGGTGAGTCAACTTGACGAACAGAAGGAAAGACTTAAATCTAAACTGAAAAAAGGAGCAAGAAAA